>Ga0307990_1003101_pt1 | contig 12897 bp, 24 predicted proteins | sample EllFjometagen129_FD_203168 | JGI IMG/M metagenome (GOLD analysis project Ga0307990, IMG submission 203168) | Marine microbial communities from Ellis Fjord, Antarctic Ocean - #129 | ecosystem: Environmental > Aquatic > Marine > Unclassified | place: Southern Ocean | collected 2014-10-08
AATCTTCTGCAACAACTTTAAATCTAAAACAACTATCAATAAAATCAATAATTGCTGTTTCTCTATCTTCATTAGTATACTGAATTTTTTCTATTATTTGAACTTGACCAATTATAGTTAAATAAGAAAGTAGAAATTGTTCAGTTTTTTTATGTGCAGAAAGAACTTCCATTAATTCTTTATTATTCCATTTTAAATAAACTGTTTTTCCAATTGCTAAATTTTTAAATTCTTGTAATTTCATTTTTTATCTCCAAAAGGCTCACCATCTAGCCATTGCATATTGTTAAACATTAAAGTTAAAGATTTTCTCATAATACATGTTTTAAAATAAACAAACCAAGTATTATCATTATCTTTGACAAATCCTCTTATTTCTAAAATCTGTGACCCACTTTTATGCTTTACTTCTTTGCCTATCCACTCAAATTTAGGCTCTGTATATGCTTTGTATTTTGGCTTTATTTCTCTTGCATATATCCAATTGTTAACATTGCCAGTATCATCTACTGTAATAAATGGCATTTTTAATTCAGGACAATAACAAACAAAATTTTCACAGAACATCCAATGTTCATATCCTTCACACATGCAACACTCAACCTCTTGCCCTTTTACGAAGTTACAGACGAGAGTCAAATACTTAATATTTATCCACTTACTTTCACTAAAAAAAGCTATTTCGTCTTTAATTTTTATTATCTTTTTGATTTTCCATTTATCATAACCAACAGCTTTGTATGTTACATAATTTCCAACTTCAAATTTTGGTGTTGGTGCTAATTCAAATAAATCCTCGCCAAAACCCCCACCACCAAAACCTTCGAGCACTAAAACACTATCAACAGGATAGTTAATAATTCTAGTAGGTGTAGTAAAATACCAACTAAAGTCTATACATTTTTTTGTACAAATAACCATATCATTTATTTTAAATTTACTCATGTCCTTCTCCTTTGAAGTTTTCCTCTAATTTATTATTCGTTTCTTCATTAATATTTGTATCAAGTTTAAACCTATATTCCCATTTAGCCGAAGAAACCCTTATTTTGTTAATACCAAACTCTTCGGCTAAACTTTCAATGTGTACTACTCTTCTATTTATACTTTCTAATCTTCTTTCTACTAATTTTTCATTAATAAGAGTTCTGATATATAAATCATTTAAAGCATCTATTTTATTATCTCTTGCAAAAGATTTTTTTGGCTTATACTCATCTGTAGTTTTTAACACAAATTTTTTACTAGAATTATAGTCTATCCAATAGCCTTTTTTAGTTTCTTTAGTTACTTCATAGCTTTTTAATTTAATATATCTTGAACCATAACCAAATTCAAATCTAAATAACTCTTTTCCCATTACTCTACCCTCATAACTTTTTCTATTGCAATTAAATCTTCCATTTTATTCCTCTATTTTTGTAAATTCAAAACCTCTATAAACTCCATGATTTTTTCTTGATCTGCTCATATAACATTTAAAAGTATATCTAGTAAAGCCTAAACAATCTGCTATTTCTTGATAATTATTAGAACAAATTAAGGGCAAACCATTTTCTTTTGAAACCATAACCCAACTTTGCTTATTTAGCATTAAAACTTATTTGATTCACAAAAAAGAATAACTAAGCATATAAAAAATACTCCTAACCACATATGAATCCTCCTTTGTTAATTCTGTAATTGATACTATTATCCAATTACAGCTTCTATTTTCCCTCTCTATTTATAGTATACCAGGAAATCTATTTTTTTTAAATAAAAAAGAGCCTTTTTCAAGACTCTTTGTTTTATTATTTAATATCTCTTTTCATTTTATTGACTTTCTCATTTATATTATTAAGATCTTTATAAGTTTGTTTTGTCATATCTTTTAACAAATCCCCAATGCTTTTTATAGTCTCTATTTGTTCTTTTCCTTTCTCTTCCATTATGAACTTAAATAAATAATGAATTCTAATTGCTAATAAGACTATAAATACTGTATTTAATAATACTAAAATCAACATTTTGGCTTTCCTCCAAATTTCAAATCATCAAATATCTTTTTTTGGTCTTTAGACAATTTTTCATATTTCTTAAATAAATTTTCTCCTGCTAAACTTTCTTGACTATCTATTTTTTTTCTATGCTCTTTCCAAATCTCTTTTACTGCTTCTAAATCTGATTCTTTAAAACATGTTTTTCCAAAACTAGAATATTTATTGTGTTTACTTTTTGTATCAAAATCTTCAGCTCTACTATAAGACCTGATTAAAAACTCATGTTTACTTAAAAACCATTTAGGAATTTCTGTTTCTTGTGATACTCTAGCTAAAGATAAATAAACTTCATCATTAACTATAAACTTACTTTTGTAGTCTAATATTTTCATTGTTGATCTCCTCTATTTCTTCAAAACATCTTATAATCATTTTTTCAAAATCCTTGTTTATTTTTTCTTTTGAAATTTTGATTTCTTTTATTTGAACTTTTTTCCTTTTGGCACACATAAACTTTCTCTCCAATCTTTACTATTATCTTCAATAAAGCTATTACAAGAAATAGACTCTTTAAGAGGTTCCCATTTACTCTTTACAATATAAGGATGTGTTTCACTAAAAGCCCACATATTATTGTAGTTTTTAAATACAAAAATGTTTAATAAATTAGCAAAATCTTGAGGTTTCATTTTTGCTATCATTTTTAAACCCTCCTTACTAAATTTTCAATTAGTGCTTTTTCTATTTCATTTTCCAACTTTGTTTTAAACTTAGTGTCTCCAATCAAAAAATCATCAAAAGTACAGCAATAGTCTGGAATTAATTCTTTATCTTTAGCTTTTAATTCTCCAAAAGGTATACCATTTTTAAAACTAAATTGTTCAAAGAGCTGCTTAAGGGTATAACAATATTCCTCTTTGTTTTTATAGGAATAGAGAGTAATAGTCCATTCCATTACATCATATCTAAGTTGTTTTATTTGATATAAACTTCCATTGCCTTTGCTTTCTAAGCAGACTTCTTTTTTAATCCAAGAAGTATCTACATCTTCAAAAGGTTTATACAATGTATTAATATTAGCTCGTTTCCAAAGTATAGCTAATTTTAAACTATCATCAAAACCAGTACACGTTGAATTTAAAGGACAAACTTTACAGTAAAAACTTTTTAACCCTTTACAAGTTTTATTATCAATAATCCTATTACACACATTAAGATCTTTTACAACTTCAATCTCTAATTCTTTATCTGTCATTTTCTGCTCCTAAATTCATAACAATTTTTTCAACATCAATAAAAGGCATGCCATGATTTCTATGTTTTCTCATATGGTCTCTTAATTTTTGAAGTGTTGGAAACATTTCTTTTTGTTTTTCAGTCATAATTTTAAATCTTTCACTCATCAATGCATTTAATCTTTTATTCTCTTTATCTGTAAAATTCATTTTAATTGAACATCTCCTTTTCCATGTTTATTAATTTTGCTCTCATTTCAAGCAATTCTTTTAGATAACAAAAAAGCCTATCTTTATAATCTTCAACATTACTTACATTTAAATTTTCTAAATCTTTATAAGCTATTATTTTATCCCATCTAAATTTTTTATGCTCACTTGTTATAATAATTTTCATACTTCTATTTATTCTATCAAATTCCATGTTTCTAAACTCATGGTCTTCAAAATACTTTTTTGCAATTACTATGCTGGGAGGAATATTAGCCATTTTATATTTTCTCCTTATCTCTAATTTGTTTTGAAAAATCCATAAATATTTCTTTAGACATAGTCATTACTTCATCAAAAGAGTATTGTTTTCCTTTTGTTCTATAATCTAAATCTAGTTTTAAAAATAAAGCTTTTGTTATTTCATCTGAAGCTTTTGAAAGCAGTTTTTCTATCTCTTCTTCTAGTCTATTAAACTCAGGGTCTTTTTCTAATAACTTTTTAATATCATTATATGTATTTAATTCCATAGTTTCCTCTCTATTTACAATTAATGTGCAATTATAGTCAACACTGTAAAATTCACAGTAAATATCAAGTTCATCATTTTCAATATAAAAACAAGAATAGTCATCTTCCCAAATTATTTTAGAAATTCCATCAGCAACACCCTTGCAACCTATATGTTCAATGCTATCATTTTCAAATATGTCTCTACCATAGTTATCAGTTTTACCAGTCCACATTTCTGCGTTTTGCCAATTAAATAAACTTAAGTTAAATTCATCTCTGTCAATACCACATCTTAGATAAATTCCATCTTCCCAATAAAAGAACTGTTTTAATTCTTCATTCCAGCTTCTAAATATATGTTTCATTTTTGAACTCCTTAGGTAGAAAGATTACCTCCTCTACCTATTAATATAGTACAGTATTTTTGCCCCAAAAGTTCTTTATTTTGATGAATATTACCAATACATTTCTCGCCATGAGTGAATTCTTCTGAAAATAAATATCGTCCCGACTTGTAATTTTGTTTTTTGTACTGGTCTAAACGTATAAATAAATATATGTCTTTTTCTTCACTAAATTTTAAAACATGATATACATAATATTCCTTGTTTCTTTCTGTTAAAAGGAATGTTTTAAAAATATCTCCCTCGAAATATTGTTTTCTACCAAAGACACTTCCATGTTCTTTGTTACTCCAAAATTCTGAAGATTCATCAATATCAGATGACATGGTATATTTGCCTCCTATATATTTAAAATAACGCCCATGTCTGAAATATATGAACATTTTATAGTCTTCATTCCAACTTCTAAATATATGTTTCATTTTTCCCTCTCTATTTATAGTATACCTAAATTTTCTAGTTTTTTATAATTTTCATAATTAGGCATAGACAATACTGTAATTAAAAGCTGGCCACAAAAAACAAATAAATAATCATTATAAAGTTTTATCTCATTAGTTGATTCATATCTTATTGATCTTTTTTCTATGTACGCTTTTAATGTTTTTGTAAGTCTGTCTGAATTTATTCCTTTATAATAAGCTATTCTAACTAATTTTATAACTTCATCAGGTGGAATTCCTATTCTTTCTACAATCCGTTGATGAGCATGATCAGTTACCACTATATTCATAATTAGTCCTTTTGTTTAGGCAATTCTAAGTCCTTCTCAATATGAGCCTTAGTAAAGCCACAAGTCATCTTTCCTTGATTACATTTGTTACTCATGACACAGGGAGGACCAATATATTGAAAAAGCTCAGGGAAATGATTTAAACAAAGATTATACATTTTAGTGGTAACTACTCTAATTTCTTCTGTAGCTCTATAACATAGTCTAAGTCTGAAAAGATTAATCAAACTTCTTGCATTAATAGTTATCATTAGGTTATTTTGCATGCCATTTGGAAGAACCTGTCTAGCTTCATATTTTTTCATTCCTAATTCCATTAGCATTTTATAATCATCTATTGACCTTTCAATGCTCTCTTTATATAACTTTTTCAGTTGAGGGTCTAAACTATCAATTACATTTGCTGAGTAATCTTCATAATTTTGATAATGCTGAGAACCTGATGTATAGCTAGCTATTCTGTGCCGCGTCTGCTGTGCTAAATAGCTTCGTGAAGCTCCTTCTATAAGAAAGGTATAATTTATGTGTTCAAACACTGAAGTATGGTCTGCGTTCAGCATAAACTTAATTGTCTTATGAATTTTGTCTTTATTAAAATCTTTAAAATCTTTTTTCATTGTAATGTTTGCTGCTAAACTTAAAATATCTAAATAGTTATCGTCGCTCTTAATCAATGATACTTTAATATCACTATATTTATTTAATTCCATATTTTTCCTCTAATTCCTTTTTTTAATTTTAAACAATTCTCTTCTATTGGTCCTAATGCTGTATCAACAACATTATATTCATTTATTTTAATTCCTCCTCTTATTTATAGTATACCTAATTTTTATTTCTTTTTAGATAAAAAAACTACCTAGTTTAATAGGTAGTATTTTTATTTAAACTATTTTGGTCTCTAACTATCTTCTAAAGAGTAAGTATTCTAAATAATCTTGAATATCATCTCTACTATAACCTTTTGCTTTAAGGTTTCTCATTGCTTGATCTACACCAGCTATTAAATTAAACTTAGCTGGAGAAGAAAGTTCTTCTCCCATAGCACTAAATAGAGCATTCTCTTTCACTATTTGAAATTTGTCTCCAATTTCCAAAACTGTGTCCTCATTAATTTGAATTTCACTTTTAATTATGAAAATTTCTTGTTTTTCATTTTTAACTTTTTTCATTTTTTCCTCTTATAAACTAATAGTGATATTTAAATAAAAAACCTATAAAATAAAAACAATAAAATTATTAAACTTAAAACAGAACAAAATGAAACTCTTTTAAACATCTTAATAAGTCTATTCTTCTTAAACTTCTTTTTTTCATAAATACATTTTGCTTTTTCATAAAAATCTTCATACTCTTTTAAATTTAAAGTTGACATGTCTATTCTTTCAAAACAGTCTAAACCAGAATGTTGTTCTCTTAAAACATTTAAAGGCTCTTTACAACTAGGACATTCAACATAATATTTCATACTTGTGCCTGTATATTCTATATCTCTTCTTATAATTTGACTATAGGAATAGTCAAAATCACAATTACATTTACTACAAACAATATTATTATTCATAAATTCTTTATCAATTAAATCTTGTACTATATCATCTATAGCTAATCTTTTTAAGCTTTTTCCTTCTCTATTTATTTTAGTCATTTTAATCTTTATCCTCAAGTAATTTAGCACTTTTTACAAAAGCTCTCATTTTAGTCCTTAAGTCTACATAAAGAATAAAAGTTCCTATGAAATCTTTTTTACTATCTTCAGTTATAGCCTGTTCAGTTATAGCCTGTAAAGCTTTAATAACATCAAGAGGTAATTGAATGTCTTTTTTTTCCTCTGCTACAAAAAGAGAAAGGCCAAACAAGCCTTGAATTTTTTGATTTAGCTCATTCCAATTTTCTTCACTATTTACTTCTGGTATTTTTCTCAGCATATTTTTTAACTGAATGTTGGTAAAAAACTCTGGTTTAATAGGAATTGATTTTCCATCCCAACAAAAGTCTTCACACCAACCACGGCATAAAGTTTCATTAAAGTTTTTTAGCTTATGAAATTTACAATCTTTTACATAAATACAACTTTTTTCTAATAACACGAGTCTATCTCCTCTAATTCTTTTATACAAATTCCCATTTTCTAAATTGTCTATAATTTCTTTTAATTCATAAACACCTGGAACTAATAAATTACTATCCTTTTCAAACCTTTTTAAAATATTTATAGCACTTCTTAAGTGTTCTATAAGTTTAATATTATTTTTCATACTTTAATCCTTGTTGGCTTTTGTCTAATATTAACTTTTTTAACCTCTTCTTTCTTTAAAATGGTGGCTAAATTAAACATAAACAGATCTTCTTTAAAATAGATTCCTGCATCTACCTCTAAAAATTTCTTAAGAATAAATTCTATGTTTTTATCTCTTAGTCTTTCAGCTAATTGTTTTTTCCAAGACTGACTAATATATCCTGTTGATAAATAAAGATAAGCTGAATTTAAAGTTTTCAAAGCTTTATAAAAAAAGTCTTTTGAACCAAATTGTTTTATATCTTTAATACAAGAAGAGTCTTTATTTGCTAGTTTTAAAACTAAATCAGAAAGTTTTTCATTTGAAATAATTGAAAATTCTTGTTCAATTTGTCTTTCAGTATAAAACTCTCCAATCATACATCTTTCAAAATTTTGAATTGCCATTCTAATAGAACCATCACAATTCTCTGCTATCATAAAAATTCCTTTAATAAAGAACTCTTCTATTTCAGGTGTGTCAGGTAAATCAAATTCTTTTGAAAGGTTAAAAAGATATTCAGCGACGATTTCAGAATTTGAAGGTCTAAAGTTATACAGTGAACCTCTTGATTTAACAGCTGTTTCAAAAGAGTCTATGGCCATTGTACAAAGAATAATATAAGTGCCTTTTCTCTTCTTTTCTAAAAGCTCAAGTACTACTCCTTTTCCTGACTTTGTAAGCTCTTGAGCCTCATCAATGATTACAATCTTATTTTTATCTATCATAGCTGGACTTGCTATTTTTTGTTTTAAAGCTAGAACATCTACTTTTCCCATGGAAGAAGCATCATAAAGTTTTGTATCTCTATTAAAAGACTCATTTCTAATTTGCTTTGTTGACTCTGACTTTATATTTGGACTTTTAGTTCCATCAACATTTATAATAGGATCAGGGTCATTAATAATAGCCGCAATAATATAAGCAAGAGAAGTTTTTCCTAAACCACTAGGTCCTGATAAAATCATTACCTCAGGAAAATTCATAGTTTTAGACCTTTTTTTCATCTCATTAATAATGCCCTTTTGGCCTATCATTTCATCAAAAGTAAAAGGGCGGTGTGTCTGTGTCATCATAGCTGACTATTCTCCTAAAGTTCTTAAATTAAGCAGCAAACAGTTTAGAAATTGCTTTATAGTAATAATCTCTTCCTGTAGCATTTCTTGTTTGATGTGTTGCAATTTCAGTTGCATTGTTATAAAGACCCCAAGCTGAAATAGGACTTATAATCTCAGAAACAGGCTCTGAAAGTCCATTAACTATAGTATTTCCATCTAATCTCATTGTTAAGAAATCTGAATTTTTAACTGTTCTTTGCATTATTCCCTCAGTAGTTCCTTTAAAATTTAACATTTCAATCATGCTCTTTTTTAAGGCTACAGGAAATACAGGATCATTTAATAAAGTTAATAAATATTCAACCATATCTTCATTTCCTAATTCTTTATAACGAGCTGCCACTCTTACCATTCCATTCATTCCTCTAGAAATTTCATCTTTAAGATTATAGTCTAATAAACTATTTAAGTCTCTAGCTTTTAAAGATATAGTATCAAAAGTACTTCCTACAGTTACTCCATTAGAGCAAACAAATCTATAAGTTCCCATTTCAATTTTTAGAGGCGTTCCAATATGTGAGCCTTTTAAAATTAACATAGCTGATACATCTTGATTGTCAGGTGTTTCAACATCTAAATCAAAAAGATATTGTTGAAAAAGATTGTCTGATTTGCTGACTAAAGAACTTTCCTGAAGTTTAAATCTAGGCCCTGTTTTATCAAATTCTTCTATTACCCAATCCATAATATCTGTATAGGGCATTACTTCTCTTCTAGGCGATACAAGTCCTAAAATTTTCTTACCTTCTGTGGTCATTCTAGTCATTGCTTTCTTATTTACTCTATCTGCATCTTCAGTAAAAACCTCTTCTCTGAAAACATCAAAGTCTATTTCACTTCTTGCTTGTTTTAAATCAATAGAATGTGCTAATTCAAATTTTGTCATTTTATTTTCTCCTTGGAAGCATATTTGCCTCTCTAGTTATAGTATACCTAATTTTTACATTTTTTTTAATTTTTTTATTTTATTCTTCATCTGCTATTTCTTCATAGGGAAAAATTCTAAATATTGTTGGATCATATAAATAATTAATTATTGCTCCAGCTTCCCCTTGATTTTGTTTTAATATTGTTATTGTCATAATATCATCCATCAAGTCTAATTGTGGGTCTTCAGGAAATAGCTCTTTTGCATAATGTCTTTTTCTAAAAACACTTAAAACAATTCTAGACCTTTCTGCTATTGCTGCTGAATTTTTAATCCCATGCAATGTTTTTGGCCTTAGTCTATCTAATTCTTCTATCGAAGCAATGTTAATATTGTCAACAGCTCTGTTTGCTTGAACTATAAAAACAAAATGAATTCCTTGTCTTTTTGCTATTGCACTAAGTTTATTCATAGAAGCTTCCATTTCAATAGGCTTAGTTCCAAAATCAGAAATCATTGTTATTAAATCTATAAAGCATATAAGATAATCAGTATTCATTTTCTTTTTAGCCTCTTTAATTAAAAATTCTACTTCTGTTGTTTTTATTGAAGGATCATCAACTAAAAAAAATCTCTTATCATATTTTATTAAGTCATTAAGGCCTTTTTCAAAAATATCAAAAACAGCTTTAGAGTCATCAACATTATCTGAGTCTTTAAACTGAAGTTCTCTTGATGATATTTTTTTTCTATTTGAAATAAGCCTGTCCATTGTAGCTATTTCATCCATTTCTAAAGTTAACATCATTGTTGGAATTCTTTTATTTATTTGTTTTGAAAATAGATTTAAAGCAAAAGCAGATTTACCTACGCCTGAAGTCCCAAAAATAGTTGTTATTTGGCCTGGGGCAAAACCCATAGTCAAATGAGAGTCTAATCTAGAGTCTCCTGTTGAAAAATTGTATTTTCCTAATTTTCTTGCAACTAGAACCCCTCTGTAGTTTGCCCCTATTTTTTGAATAGACTTAAGAACTGACTCTTTTCCTTTAATAATTTCTAAATGCTCTTCTAAATAGTTAGAAAGGCTTTGTAACTTCTCTACATTTAATTCTCCTTTAGTTGATGTTTCTACTATTATATCTTTTAATATTTTTTCTTCAATATTAATTTTAGCATAATTCTTTTTTAAATTAAAAAAATAAAAATCAAAATTCTTTAGATCATATTCTTGAGCTCTTAAATATTCTAAATTTTCTCTTGTTATCTCACCATTTCTTGAATTACCATAAGTAATTACTTCATCAATGGAAATTTTAATTTCATTTTCATATAGTTTCTTTATTGTTTCAAATATATCCGTAGCAATAACAGACATAAAATAAGGTCTATCAAATTTATAAACTAGTTCAGGACAGTCCCAAATGGCATTCAAATTTTGATGTTCTGTTCTTATGATACTGATCACAGGCTAGCTCCAAAGGTCATTAGGATTAAAATCATTTCTTAACTCATAGGAAGAAATAAACTGAAAAGGGTCTTTTATTGACCTCTTAATTAAATTTTTCATTGACTTTCCAAATACTTCTTGGTCTATTTCTTCTATAGAAAAATTGCTAGAAAAACAAGTTGCTTTTCTTTCAATTTCAAGTCTTTGTCTTAAAAACTCGTCTAAAAAAGGAATTTGGAAACCACTCTTATATATAGTCGCTTTCTTTTTATCAAAAGCATCATCAATTACTAAAAAATCACAAGTTCTGTATTTATCTATTAGAGGTGTTAAAGTCTTATCAAATTTTTCCTCTGATAAATCTTTTAACAGTTTCCCCATAAGAATAAAATTGACTGAATAGCCTGATAATAATAGTTCTTTTGCTATTATCCCCGCTGTTGTTGTTTTCTGAGTTCCATTCTCATGACTCCAAAAATATAAATGAACCTCATTAAACTTAACTTCAAATTTATCTAAATATCTTTTTAACTTAGTTATCTTTTCAGTGTCATTTCCTACATAATTATCTAAAGTCAAATTTTTAACATGAGAAGGAAGATTAGAATTTTTTAAAACTCTCTCTCTTTTTTTATTTTCTTTATAGCTTTTCCATTCTTTTGTTTCTGAATAAAAAAGCTCCTCATCTTCACCCTCTGCTATCTTAAATTTTTGAATTCTTTTTTTCAACTCTTTATCAAAGTAAAATTGTTTTATTATCGAACTCATTTTAGTTTTCTAATCTCCCTCTTTAATGATTTAACTTTATATTATTCATCTTTCATCATATCTTCTAAAGACTTATGAATTCTATCTTTTAATAACTTTTCAGCATCAGAAATATCTTCATCTTCAATTTGTCCTATAGACCTTATTAAAAATTTATTAGGCTCAAAAGAAAAATCTAGTTCAGCTTCTAAGCCCTTCTCAGTAACTCTATCTTTTAAATAAGACACAGTCAAATCTCCAAAAAAAGGAATTGTGACAGGCTCCTTTTCTAAATAAGAAAGTATTCCTAAAAAGACAAATCCTTCAAATACATCTTTTACTTCATCATATGGTCTTCCAGATAAAAGATGAATTTTTTGAATTACCTCTTTTTCAACATTAGAAAATTTTAACTTCATTTATTTCTCCTTGTATATAGTATACCTTTGTTTTAATTTCTTTTAAATAAAAAAAACTAGTCTTTTTACAACTAGTTTTTCTCTATATCATTTTCTTAGGCTACTTATAAATCTTTAAATATTATTTCAGATGGGTCCATCCAAAATCCTGGTATTCTAATTATTTCATACCATCTTTTAATAGGAATAAAATTTAAAGACTTATCATTCCAATAGATAATAACATAAGAGTTATTAGCTATAAGACCTTTTTTTCCATAAAACATAACATTTGAAGAAAGGTTACCTTTTATGTCCTTAAAAGCATTTCCAGGATATAGGAGACCTAATTGAATGGTCTCAGGAGCTTTTTTATGAGCTCCTCTAAAAGCATTTTTAAGAATGCTTATGTTTTTTTCTGTTTTTCTAATCTCAACTTTAACCAATTTTTTTGTCATTTTTGACTCCTTTTGTAAGAGGTTTTCTCACCCTCTCACAATTAATAATACTACATCTAACAGCTTTTGTATATAGAAAAACTTAAAAGTTTTAGATTTTTATTCTTTAAATTTAAACTATCTATATAGCTCTTCTACTTCTATTTGAGAATATTCTTTATCTTCAATTCTTACATTTATAAGATAAAGAACATTATTATTTTCTTTTATATGATTCTTAATAAAACAATTAATACTTTTTTCTTGAGAAATACAACATGGATACCAAATAGACTTTTTAAAGTTGTTTGAATATCTTCCTAATAATTGCATTGACCCATTTAAAAATTCAGTTCTAAAACTATTAGCTAAAGCACTAATTAAAATATTATCAAATTGATAATTACCTGTTGCCTTATTAATCTTTAATTCTTTAAATTTTTTGTTCATTTTTGAGCTCCTTATGAGGGAAGTATAGTGTCTCCCTCATAATTAATAATACTCTACATCGCCTTAAAAGTATATA
>Ga0307990_1003102_pt1 | contig 12895 bp, 9 predicted proteins | sample EllFjometagen129_FD_203168 | JGI IMG/M metagenome (GOLD analysis project Ga0307990, IMG submission 203168) | Marine microbial communities from Ellis Fjord, Antarctic Ocean - #129 | ecosystem: Environmental > Aquatic > Marine > Unclassified | place: Southern Ocean | collected 2014-10-08
AATTAGCAACTAAACTTAGACTTCTGCCGACTAAACCCGGCTGTTATCTCTGGAAAGATGCTAAGGGTAAAATAATCTATGTTGGTAAAGCTCTTAATCTAAAGAATAGAGTTTCATCTTATCTTACGGGAAAGCCTGATAGAGCTAAAACTGCTCGTTTAGTAGCACGTATTGCAGATTTAGATTATATAATTACAAACACTGAGGCGGAAGCCTTTGAGCTTGAATCTAATCTAATTAAGCTACATAGGCCACAATACAATATTCTCCTTAAAGATGATAAAAGATACCCATTTATCAAAGTCACCACCAAAGAAGCATATCCAAGAGTGTTTGTAACACGAGAATTTGTCAAAGATGGGAACAGATATTTTGGACCGCATACTAATGTAAAAGCTGTGCGACAAACAATGCGTTTGATGGAATGGATTTTCCCTATTCGCAGATGCTCAAGAACTATACCCAAGGACAAGGTAATGTTCGAGAGGGCCTGTATAAATCTCCAATTAGGTACATGTACTGCTCCTTGTATTGGAAAGATTACTCAAGATGAGTATATGAAAACTGTAGAGTTGATGATTAGATTCCTAAAAGGCATGCATAATGATGTTATTAATGAGCTCAAGATAGATATGCAGAAATACGCTGAAGAACTACAGTTTGAGAATGCAGCTATAACAAGGGATAAGATAAAAGCTCTGACAGATGTACAAAAGAATAGAACCATGTTCTTGACTGACTTTAAAAACAGGGATGTGATCGGTTTGTACAAAGAAGAAGACAAAGCTGCGGCAGTGGTGCTTAAAATCGTTGAAGGAAAGGTTCTCCATAAAGAGACCTATCCCCTATCCCAGGTTGAGGATAGTAGTTTAGAAGAGATAATGTCCGTATTTATCTCCCAATACTATGCTCAAGTTGATGAACTTCCTCATAGTATTTTACTACAATTAGAACCGACTGATATGGATTCACTTAATAATTGGTTAGGGAATAGACTCGCAATACCACAGCGAGGTGAAAAGGTTCAGTTAATCAATGTAGCGAGAATAAATGCATTCAACTATGTAGAAGAACAGAAATTAGCACATATGCGTAAGGCAAGTAGGACTATCTTACCAATTCAGGAGTTAAAGGAACAGCTTAATTTACATAAACTCCCTCGGAAGATAGTCTGCATGGATATTTCGACTATCCAGGGGACAGATACAGTTTCATCTGCTGTCTTTTTCGAAAATGGGAAACCAAAGAAGAGTTTATATAGAAAGTTTATTATTAATACTGTAGACGGTCAGGATGACTTTGCTTCAATGGCAGAGACAATAGAACGCTTTATAAATGAGACAAACAAAGATGAGGAGTTAACTCCTGATTTGATTGTGATTGATGGTGGTAAAGGTCAGTTAAATAAGGCTTACAAGAAATTAAAGTCTGTTACTGACAAAGATATCATTATGATATCATTAGCAAAGAGAATTGAAGAAGTCTTCCATGCAGGAAACAATATCTCAGTATTACTACCTCGCTCATCCGGAGCTCTTAGAATGCTAGTGGAGATCAGAGATGAAGCACATAGATTTGCTATAACCTTCCATAGACAAAGACGAAGTAAACGAACCATTAAATCTGATTTGGACGAAATCAAAGGTATTGGAGACAAGACTAGATTTTTACTTCTAAAGGAATTTGGCTCTGTTGAAGGAATTAAAAATGCAAAAGAAGAAGAATTAGCTGAAGTGAAAGGAGTATCTGTCACTTTAGCTAAGAAAATATATAGTCATTTTAGAAATATAAATAGTATGAAGGAAAAATAAAAGACAATTGTCTTAACATTGTATTCCCAATTTTAAAGGAGAAATAATGGATACTACAAAATTGAAAAAGCTCGCTTTGAGTGAATCTGGGTTCATTTTTGACCCATCAACCGGAATTTCTTATAATAGTAATGAGATGGCAATGAGAATCATTAGTCTTTTAAACAAAGAGAGAAACGAAGCCGAGATTATAGCCAAAATCACCGAAGAGTATGACATTAATCAGGAAACCTTCACAAGAGACTTAGACTATTTTATAAGTCAGCTAAGAAACTTACATCTGGTTAGTTGATATGAATGTCGATTTAACAAATGTAAATTGTACAGTTGCTGTAACTGGGTTAAAAACAGGAGATAATCCTCAACCCGGTACACCTGTTATACGTTGTCTCCGTGACGCAGGTTTTAAAGGGAAGATTGTTGCTTTGGTATATGATGCACTAGAGGCAGGCATTTATGTTGAAGACCTCGCTGATGAAATATATCTGATGCCTTTCCCATCGGGAGGTTCAGAAGTCTTCTTAAGAAGATTGGATTATATCTTATCAAAAGTAAAGATCGATGTTATTATCCCAACACTTGACTCTGAGATAATCAACTATATCCGCCTTGAAGACAAGCTAACTGATCGTGGGATTAAGTTCTTCCTCCCTACTGAAGAACAATTTTTGGATAGAGATAAGACTAAACTAAATAGATTATTTGAAGAATTAGGAATCAGTGTTCCTAAATCAATATTCTGTTCAGATGCTCAAGAACTATACAACATTGTTTCAATAATAACCTTTCCTTTCTTTATTAAGGGTCGGTTATACGAGGCATACGAAGTATACACATTAGATGATGCATTTGCAGTATTTGCCAAACTTAAAGCTAAATGGGGATTGCCTATAATCGTTCAGGAAAAGGTTATAGGAGATGAGTTTAATGTTGCTCTCCTTGGTGATGGAGAAGGTGGCATGTTAGGAATGATTCCTCAACGAAAGATTATAATCACAGATAAAGGCAAAGGTTTTGGCGGAGTTGTCGTAGAAAACCCTGAGCTAACGGAATTTGCCAAAAAGGTTATCTCAAACCTAAAATGGAGAGGTCCGGCTGAACTGGAGGTTATCCAGAATAGTGCAGGGCAAATCTTTGTTATTGAGATTAACCCAAGATTCCCTGCCTGGATCAGACTCTCAGCAGGAGCAGGTCAGAATCTACCCGCTATGAGTCTTATGAAAGCACTCGATATGCCAGTAGAACCAATAGATACATACGCAACCGGGACAATCTTTATCCGTCACTCTGAGGATATAATTTCACATATCAGTAAATTTGGTACCATCTCCAGTCTTGGTGAATTACACAATAAAGAAGGAAAATAATGAAAAAGAAATACAATCCCCCATTTATAGAGAAGACCGATGTTGGCATGACCAACAAGTTTGGTTTTGCTAGTGTTGTTGATTACCAGGACAATATTGAAGGTGTTCCTGTTGAAGAGATAGTTGCAAAGTATGATTCACCTGTGATGATATTTTCAGAAACGGCTATCAGAAACAAGTATAGAGAGATGAAAACTGCTCTACAGAAGTACTATCCCAACTCAGAGATATCCTGGTCATATAAAACCAACTATTTACAAGCGATCAGCTCAATCCTGCATCAGGAAGGTGCAAAACCGGAAGTTGTTAGTATCATGGAATATGATATGGCAAAAGGTCTTGGACAGAGTGGATCAGATATTATTTTTAATGGCCCCAGTAAGAGAAAAGCGGACCTCGAACAGGCTGTTACAGATGGGGCAAGCATTCATATTGATCATTTAGATGAACTTGTACTCCTAGAATCGGTTGCAGAACAATTAGGTATTACACCTAGAGTTGCAATTCGGGTAAATATGGATATAGGTGTTTATCCCCAGTGGCAGAGATTTGGTTTTAACTATGAGAATGGTGAAGCTATGCGGACCCTTCAACGCATTGTTACCGGTGGTAAGTTACAGATTGTTGGTATTCATACTCATATTGGAACTTTCTTGCTGGAAGCTTCAGCTTACTATTTCTCTGCAAAAGCTCTTCTTGAACTTGCAATGCAACTCAAGGACAAGTTTGGCATTGTTGTTGAATACATCGACTTAGGCGGTGGTTTTGCGTCAAAGAACACACTTCATAACCAATACACTCCGGGTGAATTTGCTTCTCCTAATCCAGAGCAATACTTTGCTGCAATTGGTAGAGCATTTAACGAAGCTCAATTTACTAGAGAGGAAAACCCTAAACTTATCATGGAAACAGGAAGAATACTTGTTTCAGAGGCAGGTTACTGTGTTTCCTCTGTTATTGGTAAGAAAGATCTCCCAACCGGTCAGAAAGCAGTAATCCTGGATGCAGGTGTAAACATGCTTATTACTGCATGGTGGTATAATCTTAACATTAAACCTGCTCAACCGTTATCGGGTACATCTCGTAACACAATCTTCTATGGCCCTCTGTGTATGAATATTGATGTCATAAAACCGGATTGCGTCTTCCCTGACCTTCAGTACAACGACAGAGTAGTTATCCATCCTGTAGGTGCTTACAATGTAACCCAATGGATGCAGTTTATTGAGTATAGACCTAATGTCGTCTTGATTACTGAAACTGGTGACGTTGAATTAATTAGAGAAAGAGAACATTTGGATGATATCCAAAGAAGAGAACGAATCCCTGAACATCTTAGATAATATAAGGATAGCATGACTATTCATAAGAATATTAAAGCATTTGCAGATGCTACATTGAACTGTTATTCGATAATCCTCTTCAGTAATGAGAGGATTGTCGGTTTAATATTGATAATCGCTACTATGATCGAACCAATAACTGGGGTCACAGGATTATTGGGTGCTTTGATAGGGTTAGCATTCTCACGTATTTTCCGTTTCGAAGGTTGGGATAGCCCTTCAGGTTTAGCAGGATTTAATAGTCTACTGGTATCTTTGGGATTTGGTTATTTTTTCCCATTTGAGCAGTTTAGTGTTTTCTTGTTTTTACCACTCTTAATAATTGCATCTGTATTAACTCTACTTACTTATATGACCCTGAATTCGATAATCTCCCGTTACTTAAATTTCCCGTCGATGAGTCTGTCATTCTCTATCGTTGCCATATTCCTTTGTTTTTTCTATTTGAGACTGGGTGGAACATTGTTGGGAGAAGTACGGTCTCTATTAGTATCAGTGAATTGGGAAGTTGCCAGATATCCTGAGTTGTACTTTAAAAGCCTTGGAAGTATCTTCTTTCAACCAAATATAGTCGCAGGTTTACTGGTTAGCATTGCATTGCTGTTTACTTCACGAATTGGATTTGTTCTATCCTTAGTAGGCTACACCCTAAGTTATCTGTTTATGACAGTATTCAATAACTTTCCTACCGGTGAGATACTATTCCCGAGCTTAAACCTAATTTTGATATCTATCGCGATTGGAGGAGTTTTCTTCATCCCAAGTTGGTCATCATACTTAATTGCCTTAGTTGCAGCGATTACAGGTTTAATAATAGCCTTTTCCTTCCAGACAATGTTATACAACTTCTATGTCCCTCCTTTTGCTTTTCCATACTGCATAACAATATTCATCTATGTATATGCAATGCGTTTAAGGCTACTTAATAGTAAACCTTATGTAGTTGATTTCGGAATTTTCCATCCGGAAGGGAACTTGGAGTATTATTATACAAGAATTGATAGATTTTATCAAACCGGCACTTCCCAATTCTTTCTTCCCTTTAGTGGTGAGTGGGCCATAACCCAGGGAAATGATGGAGACCATACTCATCAGCAGCAATGGAGATTTGCCTGGGACTTTGAGATTTACGACAAAGACCAGAGCAATCATCGGAATGAAGGACAACATCTAAGTGATTTTTATTGCTATGGCAAACCCGTTTTGGCATCTGCAACAGGATATGTTGTAAAAGTCCTCGATGGGATCCCTGATAATCCTGTTCACCAGATAAATACAACTGATAACTGGGGAAATTATGTAATCATACAGCATTGGGGAACAATTTGCTCCATGTATGGTCATTTTAAACCCGGAAGTATTGCTGTTCGACAAGGTGAATATATTACTAAAGGTACTCGTCTCGGGGCAGTTGGTAATTCAGGTAGATCAGAAGTTCCGCATTTACATTTCAATATCCAGCTTGGACCTGAGGCCGGTTCTCCTACATTGAAGGCTTACTTGGTTAATTTTAAACAAAAGATTGAGAATGACCAGTATACTTTCATTCCTTATAGTATTCCTAAACAGGATGATGTCATATCTCCACTCTTACCTGAGTCGACACTTCAGGATATTTTGCATTTGAAGGTTAAGGATGAATATCATTTCAAAACAAAGTATAATGGATTGGAAAAGGATGAGGACTGGATAGTTGAAGTTGATTTGATGGGTAACCTAAGTCTAAAGAATAACTTTGGAGCAATCCTCTACTTTTCAGTATATGAAGGTATCTTTAATTGTTTCAGTTATATTGGTAAAAGAAACTCTGCCCTGTTTGCATTTTCTGTTCTGCTTTCAAGGTTACCGTACTTAAAAGACAAGGATATTACTTGGACTGACAAACCACCTCTATCAATATTCTTCCCTCCATACAAAGAGAAATCAATCCTATTCCTCAAAGCATTCATGCCAAAGCTGTTTTCTGCAACCTCCTCTCACAAAGCAGTTGACACCAATGCAAAAATTCATATCGAGTCTAATACTGATGTATCATTTATGAAAAATAAAACTCGGAACTACACTGGTGAACTAATTATTGATAAGGAAATGGGGTTAGAAAAGTTGCAAATGTGCTTAAATAACAAAGTTTGTATTGAGGTTGAAAGAATCGATTAATGCTTTTTAACTCTCTAGAATTTATTGTTTTTTTACCGATATTATTGGGTTTATATTTTATAACCCCACATAAAGGTAGATGGAGTTTATTACTTGCTTCTAGTTTCTTTTTTTACAGTTGCTGGAAGCCTGCTTATTTACTCTTAATAATCACGTCAATAGTAGTTGATTACTTTGCTGCTATCGGTATTGAGAAAGCAACAGAGAAGACAACAAAGAAGATTCTTCTCGGACTTAGCTTGTTAACAAATTTAGGGATGTTATTTGTTTTCAAATACTTCAAATTCTTCCTTTTTAACATAAGCCAATTGATTCCTCAAATATCTCTCCCTCCAGATTCTGCCTTAATGCAATTAGTTTTGCCTGTTGGCATATCCTTTTATACTTTCCAAACAATGGGTTATACCATTGATGTCTACAACAATAAAATGAAGGCAGAGAGACACATGGGCTACTTTGCACTTTATGTCTCATTCTTCCCACAACTTGTTGCAGGACCAATTGAAAGAGCTGGCCATCTTATTCCCCAATTTAAGAAGAAAAGAAAAGTAGACATCAATAACCTTATTAATGGTTCAGCAAGAATACTCTGGGGATTCTTCAAAAAAGTCGTTATTGCTGACAGACTTGCCTTGTTTGCAGATGTAGTTTTTGCAAATCCAACTGACTATTCAGGTTTTACATTGGTCTTAGGAATCCTATTTTTTACCTTTCAAATTTACTGTGACTTTAGTGGGTATAGTGATGTAGCAATAGGTATCGCTAAAGTAATGGGAATTGATTTAATTGAAAACTTCAAACTCCCTTATAATGCTATAAATGTAAAAGATTTCTGGAACCGCTGGCATATCTCATTGTCATCCTGGTTTCGAGATTATCTCTATATCCCATTAGGTGGGAGTAGAGCATCATTAATAAAAACTACCTTTAATCTCTTAGTTGTTTTTACCCTAAGTGGACTATGGCATGGTGCTAACTGGACATTCCTTCTTTGGGGTCTCATTCACGGTCTTTACTTACTTATCTATAAATTTACTAAACCTATCAGTAGTAAATTGCCAAAATTAGTAAATGTAACTATAACCTTTTTTGCAGTATCCTTCGCGTGGGTTTTTTTCAGAGCTAAAACAGTAAATGATGCTTTCTACATATTAGGAAACATCTTCAGTAAGACTTCATGGAAAGGCTTTCTCCCCGGCTTAACCCTTACAGATCTTATTCTTTCCATAATATTCATTATCTTTATGGCTATTATCCACAGAGTATTGAACTACAACTTATCTAAAATAACTGAGATTAAACCCTGGAAGCAGATACTCTTTTTTAGTGTCACTTTCTGCTTGGTCATTAGTTTCGGAATTTTCAATGAAAACAAATTCCTCTACTTCCAATTTTAAATTATGAAAAAGATTATTACTTACATCATTGCGACGTTGATTGCCATAACCCTGATTATGGGGATTCTTACTATAATAAACCGTTTTGTCTTCCTACCTGCTATTTATGACCCTGCTAACTTTGTTTTAGATGAAACAACATACATAATGGGTGACTCTCATACTCAATGTGCAATTGATCCAGAAGTTATGCCAAATACAGTAAATCTATCAAAAAACAGTGAGAACTACTTTCTTACATATATTAAACTGAAATATTTTCTCCAGCATAACAAACCAAAACGAATTGTACTAAACTTCTCATATCATAATTTTTCTACCCTTTATGATGATGAAATGCTTAAAACACGAAGAAATGTTATGTTAGATAGATATTACCCGATAATTGAATCAGAAGAGAATGTGTTCACTTCTAAGCATGATATTGATTTGCTTTATACAAAATTGAAATACGATTGGGGTTTGCCGATTGATTTCTCAAATAATCTACACCTGTATTTGTACCTAAAAAGTAATAAAGAACCTGATATTGCAAATTACCCGTTTGGAGGGTATTATCGTTATAATGGTACTTGCAACTTATCACAAGAAACAATCAAACACTCTTTAGAAGCTCATTATAACAAAGATGGTAAAAATGCTGGTATTTCTGAACTAATGTATGCTTCAGCTATCCAAATTTGTAAATTATGTGCCGAGAATGATATCGAAATTATCTTAGTCAATACTCCGGTTCATCCTGGATATTATGAAAAAATCCCTGATATTTTCTTTGAAAATCATAAAAAAGTTTATAAATATCTCCAAACCAACTATAATGTAACATATTATGATTTTTCTCAGTTCCCAATACCTGATGCAGGTTATGGTGATGGAGATCATCTTAATGCTGTTGGCGCAAAGATATTCACAACAGAATTAATAACAGTATTAAAGCCCTTGGAGAAATAAATGAAAAAAGTCTTAGTTATTGTTATCCTTAGTCTGATGAGTTTGTTATTATTAGCACAAGCTCAATCACCATTATCCCGATCATACACTTATGAATCTAAATATCAATACACAGCAGCTATTGAAGCTATGCAGTCGTTATATACCAACTCTCAAGATGATGTATTCGTAAATCTTCGTCTTGGTTGGCTGTATTATCTCAATGCAGATTATGACAACGCAGTTAAACATTACGAGACAGCTTACGATCAAGAGAAATGTTTAGAGGCAATCGAAGGATTAGTCTCAGTAGCCTATATGCAAGGTGAATGGGAGAAGGTTATTGCCAGTAGTGATGAAATACTCAAGAAATATCCCCACAACACATCCGTAAGATTCAAGAAGGCATATAGCTTTTTTGCTCTGAAAGATTGGAATAAAGCTGCAAAGTCTTTTAATGAAGTGCTTAAGGTTTATCCATATGATTTAGATAGTAGGTGTTACTTACTTGCCTGTCAGCTGTATTCAGGTGATATGATGAATGCTAAAAAAACATATAGTTTCGTAATACAATACTCACCAGCATGTCCATACATCGCAGAATATGAAGCAACTAGGAAGTAAATTACTATTACTGCTCATATTGATCCTGAGCTCAAGCTATCTTACAGCAGACCCAACAGTTTCACAGATAGAAAAGAGTTACTCCTACTATCTAAATGGTCAGTACATTCTCGCTGAGTTAGGATATAGAGAATCTATCGCGATAGATTCTCTTAATACTCTTGCCCATGAAGGTTTATGTTATTCCCTTATTGCAATGGCGAAGTATGATGAAGCGAAAATAGCTGCAGAAAATGGATTAGATCTTTGTAATCCGAATTATTCATTTTCCAGAATTCTCGGTAATCTCTATTATCTTGAAAAGGACTATTATAAGAGCATTCATCACTATCAGAATGCACTTCTCTTCTCAGAGAATAAAGAGATTGATCTGACTGCTTTAGGACTGAGTTATTCATACTTATATTATCTTAAAACATCTAAAGCATATCTCAAGAAGGCACTTTCGGTTAATGCTGATTATTTACTTGCAAAAACGACTATTGAAGCGTTAGACAATCTCCCCTATTACTTTACTCTGAGTAGTAGTTATTACCAAATTGGGACTAACAATTATTCTCTTGCTAACGCTGCTACTGTAACTAAAGGTATTTTCACAACTAACATCAGCTACAACCATTACAAGAAGGATTCAGCATACAGAGATGCCTATTCTATTGGATTGAAGGCAAACGACTCCGGTTTTAATTATGGACTTGAGCTCTCTTATTTAGATGGGAATTATGACCTTTTATACAATGCTTATGGTGGACTAACTAGAATTGAAAAGGAATTTATCCATGCTAACGGCAAAGCAACAACCGGATACGCCTTTTCTTATTTCTGGTATGATGTTCTCTCTTCTATTCAAAACTCAATATGGCTTTATAACAAGATAAACAAACTTTATCTTCGAGCAGAAGTAACAAACATTGCCCTTGATTATGAAGTTGCTGATAAAGATGAAAATAACTTCTTATATTTGGGCTCTGTCAGTTATGATATATTCAATTCTTTAAAACTATTTTCCTATGCATCATGGGGATCACATGAGTTTTATTATTCACCTTTAGGTTATATAATTGATAACTACAATGAACCTTCCTCGGTATATGGTGGAGGATTGTTTTTTCAATACAGCCATTTTGAGATTAACGGAACGGTTTCAAATGATAGTAACGACAATGTAAGTTTTGGAGTTGGATTCAAAGTAAACGGGAGTGTAAAGTAAACAATGAAGAAATTGATATATATTATTATAATACTTATTGCTCTTGTTTTAAGTAGCTGTTTCAGAGAATCTGATAGATTTCCCGCAGGTGTTGACCCATTCTCTCTAATTGAAAGTGAAGTCCCGGGATACTATATTGACTCAGTGATATCTGAGGAGATGAATTACTACATCCCATCTCAAAATGATGATTCTTATTTGTTAATTGAGCAGGAAGCAATTGCAGATACCATTCTTATTAGAGATGACTATATCTGGTTTGGTACTGTGGATAGTTTCACATCAAGAGATTCAATTTTTATCTCAAATCATTTCACACCTATATCGGAAACCTACTTTGTAGGTGTTTACCGTGATTCTGTACTGATACATTCTGACACAAGAGTTTTCAAACATTATGTAGAAGCATTCATATCTATATCAAAAATACCTACTAATTTACAAATTGTGTCTTGGGGAGAAGAGTACTTAGAGCCAATTGAGTTTGAGAATATAAACAACAACGCAAGGTATCTTTCATTCAATCTAAACAAATCGATAGAGTTTACTATTTATGACAAAGTAGATACCGATAATGACTTACTAATCCCCTACACTGGTGCTGCTAAATTCATCCTTTCAGATGATTTTAAAGCCTATATCCCAGCCAACCTCAGCGAAGATGATATAATATATAGACCGAGTATCCCTCCCTCAAGCATTCAACAGCTTTATTCATTATATGATAATATCTATATCCATCCTTACTCTTTCTCGATTGATTTTGGGACAATTACTTTTGGGGATGAATTTGCAACCTTTGAGTTTAAGAGCATTGATGTTAACCCACCGGATCTATTGATTTTAAATAGTCAGGGTTTCCCTCAGTCTTTTGATATCGACAGTGATTATTGGGAAAGCAATCAAGATTCATTTATCGCATATCCGAATAAGTCGGGTGATTATCTATTCGTTTTACAAGATGATACGCAGTCTATTCATCGTATTCCCCTGGATGGTTCTTTTACCTCAGTGTTAGTGGACAATGTTTTTATCGACTTAAATGACATAAACATACCTGACACATCTTTAGAAATCTATAGCGATAATACTCTTACCGGTTGGGACCAGTACTTTGGGGCTACCTCATTCAACCTTGATGTACCTACTTCCATATACCACTTCAGGCTTGTGAATGGTGATTTAACAATCTCAGAATTACCTGAGGATGAGTATATAGAGATAGGCGTTCCTGCGAACCTTCAAGCTGATTATCTATTCTATCATCAGGACCTGGTAGATCCCTCAATATTGACTATCTCTCAGAAGTAGACACCTATGATGATAGTCATTATACAACATCAGATGACTACTCTTACTTTGGTTTGAACAGTACCTGTGATCTCTTTTTCTCAAACTATGATCAATCAACCAAGGCAAAATCAATTGTTTTACCATATTCTGATGTATGGATAAATTATGGGAATACAACCATATCTAATACAAACTCAGCGTCAAATATAGATAGAATCGACATAGACTACTCCTCTTTTCTCCCATTCAGCACCACTTTGTTTAATGGCCAACCATATACCCTATCGAACAACTCTGTCCCGATATCTATCAATTTGTTTAGTAACAATGCCATGATCGACCTTTTGGAGGATGATGAATACATTGAGATTGGAATCCCAGAATCTTCATTTAATCTACAAAGCGAGACTTCTCTCTTCACAGTCTCCGATGATGGCAACAAAGCAACTGTAGATTTAAAACATTATGATACCGAATATGATTCAGAACACTTTACGACATCAGCAGGATTCGTCTATTTTGGGATTAACTCGAGCTCAGTTCATTTTACCAGTGATTACAGTATTAGTGATAATCTGATTAATCTCCACCTTCCACGACCAACTAACGAATTGGAGACAAGCAGTTTTACATTTATAAATACTGAATCAATAGATTGTAATCGTGTTGATATAGACTTAACACCAGGGACAAGTTTTCTACAGGACTATTTCCAGAGCAATCCCTATACAATTGACAACGCTAATACTTTTATTAATGTAAG
>Ga0307990_1003106_pt1 | contig 12881 bp, 5 predicted proteins | sample EllFjometagen129_FD_203168 | JGI IMG/M metagenome (GOLD analysis project Ga0307990, IMG submission 203168) | Marine microbial communities from Ellis Fjord, Antarctic Ocean - #129 | ecosystem: Environmental > Aquatic > Marine > Unclassified | place: Southern Ocean | collected 2014-10-08
TTCGGGTTCATTGTGCGCGATCCGAAAAAGCTGTGGCGGTGGGACAATCCCGGCATCACCCTTTTTAAACGCGACGACGGCAAGGATATCCGTGTCACTATGCCGCACTACGGTGCGGGTCAGGGCACCTACTACCGCTGCCCGCCCGGCAAAAAATATAAGGTGACCCTCGACCTGGAAGCGGATCAGGCGGGCCCGGTGCTGGAGATGCAATTCCTGTGGTTCGATCGTGACGGAAAATTCCAGACGCAGTGGAGCCTGCCGAAAGAGGCATTAAAACAGGGGCGCCAGACTCAGGTGTTCGAGACCGAAGCGCCGAACCCCGGTAAAGTAAAAACCATTTATGACGACCCGGCTGAAGACAACACTCTCAGCTTCATTTCACAGGCCATCTTTAGAAAAATGACGGCCGGAGTGAAGATCCATTCTTTCAAACTGGAGCTTGCCGACGGCGCTGGAATGACCGTAAATCCGTTCATCGATATTGACGGCAAACGGTTTGAGAAATTTACCGCGCTCGCCGACGGTGCGGTGGCAGCCGCACTGGTGCCGCCCTTTGTGGCCGACCGCCAGGTGATCGGTGCCGGCGCGCAGGGCAATGGCCGTTTGGCCTGGCTGGTGCGACGGACCAACCTCGACTGGCAGGTGCGTAATGCACCGGTGTCGGATAAAGGTGCTTATCTCGAAATCGGCAGCCTGCGTAATACATGGACGTTCGAGAAAGAGATCCGCATCGCTCCGCTTTTCCCATGTTCGGAACTGTTTGTCTCGCGGCTCGCAAAAGTCGACGGCGCAAAAATCTATCCGCTCAATCGCGGCAGTAAAACCCTGCGAATCGAAATCGATAAAACTCTGGGGGATGATGCGCGCATTGAAGTTACAGCATCACGCAAACCCGCAGGAGTGACCGGCTCCAAAGAGTGGAAATACAAGGATGGGGTCGTGGTGATCAACGTTGAAACGGGCGGCATAATTGAAGTGTCGTGACGCGCGAGCAGGTGAATGAGAACTGAAAAACCAAGAGCATGCCTCACCGCAGCGATCATGCTGGCCATGGGCTGGATGGTGGTTGCGGCGGACAGTCGGCCGCTGAACGTGGTTCTGATCATGGCGGATGACCTCGGCCCGGAAATGCTGGGATGCTACGGGGCGGAAGACGTCAAGACGCCGAATATTGATCGGCTCGCTCGCGAAGGAACCTTTTTCCAGACCTGCTGGGCGACTCCGGTGTGCGGTCCTTCGCGCGTGTTGCTCATGACCGGGCGCTACGGGCACCGGACGCGCCACTGGAACATGGGCGACCGCCCCGGCGGCCCCCAGTGGGCTCAGCCGCGCCTTAATTTCTGCGAAGATGAACCGACCTTTGCCAGGATGCTCCGCAATGCCGGATATGCCACCGCTATTGCCGGGAAGTGGCAGCTGAGCGCCCCGCCGAAAATCAATGTCCGTAAGGCCGGGTTTGATGAATATGCAATCTGGTCGATTTCATACCATGATGGATTCGGACGCCGGGAGGTTAAAGACAAGAAGGGGACGCGGGCCACGTGCGGGTCAAGATATTGGCATCCATCTATTGAGCAAAACGAAAAATTTGTGCCGACGTCTGAAACCGACTTTGGGCCCGACCTGTATTGCAGCTTCCTGATTGATTTCATGCGAAGGAATAAGGAGAAGCCTTTCCTGCTCTACTATCCGATGTGCCTGCCCCATTCGCCGATCGGTGCGACGCCTGACTGGAAGGGAGAAATCAGCGGTAGCGTGGAGACCATCAAGCGCAACGTCGAGTATGCGGATGTGCTGGTCGGACGCTTGATGGCGGCAATCGAGGCCGAAGGGCTTGCAGACCGGACGGTCATTGTTTTCTGCGGCGACAACGGCACGGAACTGAACGGGAAAAACACCCCGACGGACACGGCCTGCCGTGTTCCAATGATTTTCAAGGGGCCCGGCATCAAGGCGCAGGGCAAGGTGGATGCGCTGACGGATTTTACGGATATCATGCCGACGCTGGCCGCCTTTGCCGGGACATCGCCTCCGGCCGGGTTTGAGTGCGATGGGCAGGATTTGGGTCCGGTGCTGAGAGGAGAGTCGACCGGTGAGCGCGAGTGGATTTTTAGCTATATGGGCCAGTTCAGAATGGTTCGCACCCGGGACTGGGTGCTGGAGTGTGAAAGCGTAGATCATCCGGGTGTGCTCTACAACTCCCCGGCACCCGGCATATACGAGAACAAAGGCAATCGTCCGGAATCCGATTCGGTGCGACGCAGGTTGCAGAAAATCATGGACGGGAAGCCAGCCCCGGTGATTGCGCGGACCGAGCGCCGCGAGTTTATTGATTATCTTTTTGGCTATCATCATGGCGACAACATTACAGCTCTTCCGGAACCGAGCCGGCATTGTTTACAGACAACAAGAGAAGGGCTTGCGATTGATCGGCAGGGGGGACAGGATTAATTTGTGCTGTTTCTTTTCCGATTTTCTCTGAAAATTTCAACTGGCCGCTGGAATAGAAGATGCCGGGAGGGCTAATCACCGGCCCGGCCCGTTGCCATATTAAAACAGGTTTGGGGTTAGATGCAGTGTCATAGGGAGAATACGATGAAATGGACTTTAATATTCCTCGTCTTGCTGGTGATGGGCGGGGAGGTGCAGGGTAAACCCAATGTTATTCTGATTTATTCTGATGACCAGGGCGCCGTGGATTTGAATTGTTTTGGAGCGCGGGATCTGGTTACGCCCAACCTTGATGCGCTGGCGGGCCGTGGAATCCGTTTCACGCAATTTTACGCGGCACCGGTTTGTTCACCGTCCCGCGCATCTCTGTTGACAGGACTCACGGCGCAGCGGGCGGGAGTGGTTGGAAATGCCGGAGGGAAAGCCGGATTGCCCAATGAAAAGTTCACTATGGCGGAGATGTTCAAGGCGGCCAGCTACCGCACCGCGCAGATCGGGAAATGGCATTTGGGTATGGCTCCGGAAATGCACCCCAATGTCCAGGGGTTCGATCATTCCTTCGGTCATCTTGGCGGGTGCATCGACAGCTATTCGCACTTTGTCTACTGGAACGGACCTAACCGGCACGACCTGCAGCGCAACGGGAACGAAGTGCACTATCCCGGCCGCTTTTTCTCCGACCTGATGGTCGAAGAGACGGTTCGCTTTATCAAGGAGATGCCTGAAGATCCTTTCTTCGTCTATTTCGCTATCAACTCGCCGCACTATCCCTATCAGGGGGATTCCAAATGGTTGGAGCATTATAAGAAGCAGGGTGTGCCGTATCCCCGAGATCTCTACGCAGCGTTTATTTCGACCATGGATGAGAAAATCGGAACAGTGCTTGATTTTCTGAAGGAAGAGGGGCTTGCGGACAGCACTATTGTGATTTTCCAGGCCGACAATGGCTACTCCCCCGAAGAACGGGCGCATTTCGGCGGTGGCAGTGCCGGTAGTTATCGCGGCGCTAAAGCCTGCCTGTTCGAAGGCGGGATCCGCGTGCCGGCCATCATCAGCTGGCCGGGGAAAATTCCCGAGGGGGAAGTCCGCAGCCAGCTTGCCGTGAATACCGACTGGATGCCGACGCTGGCAGCGCTGTGTGGAATACCGCTGGACGCTGAATCGCTTGATGGTAAAAGTCTGATGTCCATCATCCACAACGCCAATGCGGAGACTGCGCACACAGAAGGGTATTGCTGGGCGTTCAAAACCATGTGGGCCGCCAGAAAGGAAAAATGGAAGTTGATCGGAAATCCCTACGACTCTGGTCGACCGGATGCGGTGTTCAATGAGTCGTTGTTTTTAGTCGACCTCGAAATGGATCCCGGAGAAACCACGAATCTGGCCGGAAAATACCCTGAAAAAGTCAAGGAGCTGGAAATGCAATACCGGAAATGGGCCGAGGATTCAGAGTAAATAATGCTCACCGTTTCGAAGTTTTGATTCATCACGGTTCAGTAGTAACAGTCCAGAACGTTTGCTGCACTCCATTTACATTATCCGTGCACGAGTTGACCGATGGAGTCGCAGGTATATTGCTCTGCAACACAGAAAAGCCGGTCAACAGATTGGTCGAATGGTGGACGGTATAATAATGGTTCGAGATGCTTTCCCAGCGAATCACCACGGTTCCGTCCGGCACCATCTCCGGTTCTTGTATGACGGGGGCTGGCTCCTCCATAACGGAGATGTTCAGTGTGGCTTCGTCATAAAGGCCGCCGGTGTCCGTCGCGCGCACGACAAAAGAATGGGTGCCGATGTCGCCGTTGGCCGGCGTTCCTGACAGCAGACCGTCGGACGCCACGGCCAGCCACTCCGGGCCGCTTTGTTTCGAGTATACCAGCGGATCGTCCGGGTCGGGGTCAAAGGTTTGGCTCGCGATTGTGCCGTTGTATGCATGGTCTTTAGTCGCATCGGCCCCTGCAAACGGATCAGAGTTGAAGGACGGGGCATGGTTCGTGGCCCCGGTTTCGATTTGCAGAACCGCTGAATTACCGATGCCCTCTTTGCTGTCCCAATCCCGCGAGGCGATGTCTTGAGTGGAGGTCAGGGCGAAAGAGTAAGTGCCGTCCCCCGTGACGGCATCCGTGACGTTGAATTCATACCACCTGTTGGTGGAGACAGGGGCTATGCTGTCCAGCTGCTCTCCGACCGGAGGGCGGGTGTTCCAGTTGATGGAACTCTCCACCCAGGATGTGTCGGCGACGGATTTGACGGCGGTATCATTGATGTCGTCCTTGGCATAGACTTTGAGTTTAGCAGAAGGAACAGCTCCTGTGAGGCCGCTGACGGAGAATTTTAGATAGGAGATGATCTCCCTGCCCGAGGCGGCACCGCGCACGCGGACGTCCTCGTTGGGGCCGTAGTTGCTCATGGGGTTGGCCTGGGATACGAAGGCGTCGGCAATCACCGAAAATTCCGTTTTCACCGGCGGTGGGAAGCTGGCTGTATATAGTTCCGCAAGCTGGGCGGTGTTCACGGGCACAATTTCAGGATTCGTTGCGGCGAGGGAGTCGAGGAGCTGCTCCAGTCGTACCGCCGTGTCGGTGTGATCCAGAAAAACCCAGAAGAATTGGCGCTTGGCCGCCGAGGCCAGAACGGCTTCTTTTGTTGCCGCCACGTCAAAGTCCGGGTCGTCCAGGTCGGAACAGTCGCGGGCGAAAACCGGATCACCAAAGACCGGCACGCCGGCGATGTATTCGGGCTCATCCTCCTCGTCGGTGGCGGGATGAAGCGCGTGCTTGTAGATGACGGAGCGGGGCTGCAGCATGCTGCACAGGGTGTTCATCGAGGCGTGGCTGGCATCAGCCTCCGCTGAGCCGTCATTAATCATAATGTCAGGATATCCCATTTTCTGGAGGTGCGGCACCGCCGCCGTGCACCAGATTGCGAGAGTTCCGTTGTCTTGCATTACCATGGGATCGGTATAGCCCAGCGGCTTGCCCGTGAAATACTGCTTGCCCGTCTTAATGGCGTAGCATCCCTTTACGACGTTGGGCTGCATATTGACACTTGATGTGCCCTGGAATAGCCCGAAGGGATAGCGATTCGCGACGCGAACTCCCGGAATCGTGGCGCTCATTTGGAGGAGGTTGTCCAGATTCCATTGCTGGTTGAACCCCATCGCATCGCCCTGGGTAAAAGAGAAGAGAACGTATTTCTTGTTAGTTTCATAGACCGGCGGTGCGTCTGACGTCTGGATTTCACCTGTCAACGCGGGAAGTTGTGAGAAGACTGACAGGTTCCGGGCGTCGCCTACTTGATAGTGGCCAAAGTCGCTGATGGCTTCCACGTCTGTTCCCTCCGTGACCCAGGTGCCGAAAGCAGGGATCGGGGCGGTGTAGCTGCCCAGAATGGTGCGCTGTGTGGTGTCTTTGTCACGTAGGAACACTGGCTTGTTGTCCAGACACCAGAGCATGATGTTGTTCATAACAAAATAGTCCACGGCCCAGTTGCGCGACGTCAATTTTCCGGGACTGATGCCTGTGATGTCGTCCCGGGTCAGGGCACGGTAGTTGGTGTGAGTCCAAGACTGGACCTGCTCATTGGAGGTGAAATCGCCGCGCAAGTCGGTGTGAACGGTGAATCCGGCGGACTGAATGTCCTTTAGGTCTGAGGTGCCGCTCTTGATCCAGGCCATGGCTGTGCCGTATTCGCCAGCCATCGTTATGGCAGCATTGATGGTCAGCTCCGGATCGGTGTCACTGCAGATGATGACTTGATTGCAGAGGGCCATGAGCGTGGGATTGTCAAACACGTCCCACGGAGAATCCAGAATCGTATGGGAGATGCCGTAGTCGCTTTCCAGCCGGTCCAGCCAGTAGTAGTCGCTCTCCTGAATAATGACAAAGAGGCGTGGTTCGCTCCGATTGACGATCCCTTGAAAACTGGTCATGAACTCCCGCAGGCGTATTTCAGGAAAATCGGTCTCAATACATAGATCCACGGCGATGATGCCCGAAGGCAGGGCCGAGGCCGGGGGCGGACCCAAAAGGGTTAGGCACACGACAGCCAGCATGAAGAACCCCGCGAGCCTGAAAGCACGTTCAGATCGTCGAATCCTCACAGGAGAACACGCCGTTACCGCCAAGGGCGCAACGGGAATCCGGCAGTGTTGCTCAACGGGGTCTAAGAGAGAATGTGAAATGGGGCTCATTTGAATGCTTTCTGAATAAAGGATCGGGTTTGTTTCGGGTTGTGTGCCATCCGGATGCGCCAGACCATTTCTTCGGGCGTAATGACGTGCAGGCCCTCGGGGAGTTTATCGATACAGGCGGCTACGGCGTCGGGCCCCCGCTTTCCCTCGTGGTTCGACCACGCATGAACCGCCGTCCAGCTGTGCGGAACGGCATCGTTTTGGATAAAATCCGCAACCCGTTCCGGGCTGCCGGCATGGGGACGGTTCATGTTTTCCCACATGCAGAAATTTGCCGTAACGGCAGGAATTTCAATTCCATCCGTCTTTTCGACCCAGTAAATTTTACCCAGTCCTTTGTGGTAGGGCGCATAATCGATCACGAGCATGCCATCGAGGGTTTCGAGTTCTTCGGCGAAGATCTGATAGGCCTTTTGCGCTTCCCGCGAGGCCGAGTCTTTCACGATGAAGCAGAGCAGGCGCGCGCCGGTTTTTTTCATCTGTGTGTTGAGCTGTTGCGCGTAGGTTCGGAGGATCTCCTCCCGGTTGCTGCGCTCTTCGGCGAACAGGTCGGGGTAGAAGTAGCCACCGCTGAATTCAATCAACGAGATGTTGTCCGGTTGGGTCTCGGTCAGCTTGTCCAAAACGACCGGAGCCATTTGCGCCATCTGGGCCAGCGCGGCGCTGAAGCCCATCGGAAAGTCGCCGGTCCGGGGGGATCCGTAATAGGGCTTTTTCCAGAAGTTGTTGAGGATCCAGCCGGTATTGTCGCCGTCGCTCAACATAAATGAAACCGTGCGGCGGGTGTCGTTCCAGTCAATCGTTGAGAGATCGAATGGCTTGATCTTTTTCGGCTGATAGCTGTTGGCGCCGGCGGAGAGGAACGAGAGATTGCGCGTCCAGTTCGACACCGTTTCAATTCCGCCCTGGCGGCTGGCCGGGGCTACGTGTTTGAATTCGTCGCCAGCCCCCCAGCCGAGAATCATGAACGGGGCATCCATGCACCGGGCAATCGTGTCGGCTTCTTCGCTTCCGAAGTAAATCGGCAGCTGATGCGCCACCGCCAGGTCGCGCAGGTTGCCCGCCCTCGGGTCCAGCGAACCGGTCACAACCGGGTTCAGCTTTCGGCTTCCTTTTTTTTGAAAACCGGATAGGGAGACCCCGCGTGCGTCAAAAAGGTTATCGAAGCCCATCGCTTTAAATGCGGGCTCCTGTGTTTCGGATACGGGAAGGGCGTCCAGCCGTCCCGCCATCATGGTTGCGATGTTGACGGAGCAATCGATATCATCGCGGAGCTGGTAATTGTCGCCTTCGCTTTTGTCTGCGCGGTAGAGGATGTATCCCTTGATGAGCGGCCTGTAGCGTTCCACCGCTTCCATCAGCGACAGCGTTTCGCGCAGGGGGGCGCCCGTTCGCTGTTCCGTGCGAGAAATCCATTCCTCTTCAATGGCTCCGCGCGGGCTCGTCGCCAGCAGTTCGGCCAATGTGCCGGTGTTGACCGCTTTGGCAACCAGCCCCTGTAGGGCGCTGCCGCAAATGAACTCTTCGGCCTCGGGGCATTGGATGATTCGATATTCTTGGGCGGGTTTCTGTTCAGGGAACCATTCGCCGGCAAGGACAGTTCCTGATAGCAAGAGAAGTGTGAGGGTTATTTTCTTAAGATTCATGTTGATATATAATCATATATATATAAATATACACAAGCTCAATTCGGGTTGAGTCTCTCATTTGATAAGGAATAGGCATGGATCAATTTAAACAGGCAAAAACATTTTTTCAAACCAACCGGGAATATGACAGCCGGCTGGATATTCCTGTGGATGCCGTGGTGGTTCATCCGCATAACACACAGCCGCATGAACCGGAAGCAATGCAGGATTCCTGGGCTGGCCGCCCGGTCGGGCGCATGTTTTTTGCGGATTCAGACGATTTGAATGAATATTGGGAGTGTAATGAGGATGGCTCCTGCCGTTCTGCGGATGTGGAGCTGACAAAGGACGCCGAGCCGGTGCTCTGTTCCGGAATCCGTCCATATATGCTACCGAGCGATGAATGGATTGCATATTTACGGGATCGGAAGGTGATGCCGTCGCTGAAAAACGGCGTGCAGGCCATTTTGCCGGAAGAGCCGCTGGGTCACACCTTTTCCGGTTATGAGGATTCCATGAAAGCACTGTATAAAGAGGAATACGGAAGCGATTGGGAGGATCCGGCGGAATCTCCGGTGGCCCATTATCGCATTGCCCGTCTTAAAGCGCTTCTTTACCACAAGCTGGAGAGCGATCTTTGTGCGGTAACCAAAGCGCATTCCCGGGCGGTTGATTTTGTGGTGCCGGTTCATTCCCTTTTCAGCAACAAGGCCAACCAGTTGACCGCGCCCCTCGGTATTTCGCTGCAAAATAAAGAGTTTGACGGCTACATTGGTCAGGTCTGGACCGGTCCTGTTCAGTGGTGCATGCAGGCATATAACGCTGAAGAAGTTTCATTTTTCACCACGGCATTCACGCTGTATGACTATTTTGTGCAACTCGTAACTGGCACCGGGAAAAAACTGTGGCTTTTGGTCGATCCCGTTGAAGACAATCCTCACCACAGCTGGGATGACTTCCGGTTGTGGTATCAGCAGTGTACCGCCGCTATGTTGATGATGCGCGAAGTCAATTCCTATGAAGTCATGCCATGGCCCGAACGTATTTTCCTGCCGATTTCCTTTACCCCCAGCATCGACGATCCGGTCGACAACCCGACCCCGCCGGACTACTTTACGCTGGTTCTTTCGATCACGCAGGCATTGCAGGATATGCCGGAAGGCGGCGAGTGGATGGACGGCGCGGAAGATGCCGGGCTTGGCATCGCGATTGCGGACAGTGCGATGTGGACGAAGAACGAAGAGTTCGCCCTTCAGGGATTGTTTGCTTTGCGTATTCCGCTGCTGGAGCGCGGAATCATTGCCCGTAACTTCGTCATGGAGCGCGCGGGCGATGCCGCCTATACCGATCCGTTTAAAACCATCGTGCTCTCCGGCGAGGAGTGGAATTTCTATGATGATGAAATGCCGAACTGGTTGGCGGCCTGGGTGCGGCGCGGCGGAACGCTGATTGCATTCGGATCCAATGAGCTGACGGCGGAGCTTGAACAAGATGCCGGAGCCGGTCAGGTGCTGGTCAGTGAAGTGTCCCCAAAAGAATTTGCCGACCCGGAGGCTTTTGAGTCGGTGTATAAACCGTTGCTTGAGCAGGCCGGGGTGGCGGTTGAGCGCCGCAACAGTTTTGCCATGCGCCGCGGCGACTATGTGATTGCGTATGCCCTGAACGAAAGTTTCCCAATGGTTGGAAACTTTGTCGATGTCTACAGTCCGGATCTAGCCGTCAGTGAAAACACGAAAGTCTCCGCCGGAACGTGCGGGCTCTTCAAGAGTTTTGATCCGCACGCCGCTCCGGCGGTGATCCATTCCACCTGCCGCTTGATGGAGCAGAGTTTTGACAAGGGCGTTCTGCGCTTCACCATTTGTGGCCCGCTCGAAACCAACTTTACGGCGCGCGTTTCGCTGGGGAACTATACGTGTGCGGAGGAGCGCGACTCGATTTGTGAAGAGAACGGAACGTTGAAAATTACGGGCGCTAACTCGCCCGAAGGTGTTTCCGTGGAAATCGCTTTAATTTTAAATGAGGAGTTTCCCTGTGTCTGATCCGAAGAAAACATTTCACGTCATTTCCGGAACCCATTGGGATCGCGAATGGCGCTTTACGGCCGAGCAGTCGCTGCTGCGGCTGGCCGAACTGATTGACGAGCTGTTCGAGATTCTTGAACAGAATCCCGATTACAAATGTTTCCTGCTTGACGGCGGAACCGTAGTGATCAAGGACTATCTCAACGTCCGCCCCGAAAACGAGGAACGCCTGCGCGCGCTGATGAATGCCGGGCGCATTCAAACGGTGATGTGGTATACCCTGCCGGAAATGTCTTCGGTCGCACCGGAATCGCTGATCCGGAACCTCTTGATGGGCAAGCGCATGGCCGACCGCTTCGGCGGCGCGGTCAATGCCGGCTACACCGCAACCTCCTATGGGCAGATTTCGCAGCTCGCGCAGATCTATGCCGGCTTCGGCATGAAGTCCGCGCTCTCCTATCGCGGCACCACCAAAGAGACGATTCCGCCGATCTGCCGTCTCGAAAGCCCGGATGGAACGCAGATTTTTCACCTGCGCTGCTTCGATGAAGTCACCCGCACCAACTGGTTTTTCTTTCCGCACTACAAGCTGGTGCTCGGCAAGCATCCGCGCGACCTCCGCACGCAGTGGGATCCCGCCGACGAACCGGTGCACATGGCCGACGCTGGACTCTACGAAACCGCCTTCCAGCTCAAAAACGAAAAGACGGCCTTCAATACCGATCCGAAGGCGATCCGCGAAGCCATCCGCATGCTCGGTGCGCAGGCCGAACCGCAGATGGTGAACCATCAGCTGCTGGCGCTGGACATGGAAGACAATGCCGTTCCATACGACAAGCTTCCCGCACTGATTGCCGCCTGCAACGACGCGCAGGATGAATATAAAATCCAGCAGGCGGGCATCGATGAATATGTCGACGCCTGTCTCGATGGTATTGATCCGGAAACCGTTCCAATCCACCAAGGCGAAATGCGCTACACGCTGGTCGAGGCCGGCTTCAACGGATTGCTCGGAGCCACGCACTCCTCCCGCATGGATCTGAAACTCGCAAACGATCTCGCACAGCGCGAACTGATCGATGTCGCCGAGCCGCTCTCGGCCATGAGCGCGCTGCTCGGCGGATCGTACGAGAAAACACTGCTGGACCGCGCCTGGCTCTATCTGCTGAAAAACCACGCGCACGACAGCATCTGCGGAGCCGCCATTTCGCAGGCGCATCAGGACAATCCGTTCCGCTTCCGCGCCGCCACCTCCCTTGCGCTGGAATGCTCTCGCAAAGCCTGTGAAGAAATCTGGTCGAAAATTGACACGGCCGGAACCTTTGAAGGCGGCGACCTGACGCTGACGTTTTTCAACACACTGCCGATTTGCCGCCAACGGATGGAATCGATCGTTGTGGATACGCCGCGCCCGGACTTCGGGAACTTCAAGGTTGAAGCTTGCACCGGCGTCGGCCCGATTGTTGAGGGCTTTGAACCCGACAAAATGCTGACCTTCCAGTATTTCGACCTGATCGACGAAGCGGGCAACAAGGTTCCGTATGCGATTCTTGAGCGCGAAGACATCGATATGGAAGTGGAGCGCAAGCTCGACGCCAATGCCGCTGTCTTCGACATCCTGCGCAACCGCCTGCTCGTCGACATTGACCTGCCGCCGATGGGTTGGCGCACGCTGGCCGTTCGTCCGCGACTGCGTGAGTACGAGCCGAATCCGCAACCCGCCGGCGAGCGCACGCTGATCGCCGCGCAAAACGGCTCGCTCGAAAATGAATTCGTTCGCGCACAGATCAACCCGAACGGCACGATTGATTATACGAACAAAGAGACCGGCAAACAGATGGGTGGGCTGCATGTGTTCACGGACGATGCCAGCACGGGCAACGCGCACAAACATAGTGGTGTGTTGCGCGGCGCCACCGTCAGCAGTCTCTGCGAACAGGTGCATTTGACGCTTGTTGAAAACAACGATCTGCGTGCTACATGGCGGATCGACCTGGACCTGCCGGTGCCGGAATGCGCCGCGCTGAATGCGAAGGATCGCTCCCGCACCTTGGTCAATATTCCGATCTCCACTTGTCTGACGTTGGCAAAAGGCAGCCGCCGGCTGGAGTTTAAAACCGTTATCGAAAACCGGGCACAGGATCATCGCCTGCGCGTGCTGTTCCCGACCGGTGTTCAAACAGATTTCGCTTACGCCGACAGCCCGTTCGATGTGGTCAAACGCAACATCCTCTGGAACGACACCAAGGACAACATGGAACCGCACCACCCGTTCCAGCCGATGCAGCGCTTTGTAACCGTCAGCGACGGGACAGAGGGCGTTAGCTTCATGAGCAAAGGGATCGGCGAATACGAAGTGATTGACGATGCCGACCGCACACTCGCCGTGACGCTGTTGCGCACCACCCGCGTTTCGATGAAAGCCAATCGGGGCCAAATGACGCCGGAAGAAATGGATCGAAGCAACGGGCATCAGCTCCCGGGAACGGTTGAATACGAATATGCCCTCACCGCGCACACCGGAAACTGGGAAGCCGCTGGCGTTCACCTGATGGCGGATGATTTTCGCGCACCCGTCCGTGT
>Ga0307990_1003107_pt1 | contig 12876 bp, 9 predicted proteins | sample EllFjometagen129_FD_203168 | JGI IMG/M metagenome (GOLD analysis project Ga0307990, IMG submission 203168) | Marine microbial communities from Ellis Fjord, Antarctic Ocean - #129 | ecosystem: Environmental > Aquatic > Marine > Unclassified | place: Southern Ocean | collected 2014-10-08
TGGATGCCGTCATCGTTGCAAAGCAGGATTCTCACTCGGGTTTCGCTTTCTGCCAGACAAAGGCGGGATCGATGATCGGGCCGTAGGAGTCGTCGATTGGCACAATGAAGGTGAGGGTTTCAAAGGCTCCGGTTCCGGTACGGACAACGGTCATAATGGCTCCGGCGGGAATTCCAATCGGAAGCACAGCCCACCAGCCCTTATCTTTACCGGATTTGATCATCTGACGGGGAATCTCGCCCCAGCCAGTCAGGACATTGAAAACACCCCGGCACAGCTTAGAAGACATATCTTGCACGATCTCCTCCGATTCAGATAGATGGTGCCCAGCCACGCTCTCGGCCTGACAGACTCCCGAACACACGAACAACGCGGTCAGAACAATAGTTACAAAACGCATAACAAATCCTCCATGAATGACTCGAAGGCTAGTTGAACCCCCGCTCCGCCACAAGAATATTTGGAGAATGGAATACTGGAATACAGGAATAATGGAATATTGAGAAGGAATCCGCATCGTCACAATTCAGCACTCCAACACTCCAAAATTCCACTATTCCAAACCTTGTATCTTGCCAATACCCCGCAGGCTCGGTAACGTGTTCGGCTTATGGGTTATGAAGTATTAGCACGGAAATGGCGGCCGCAGGTTTTTGCGGATGTGGTGGGACAGGATCATGTTACCCAAACACTACATAATGCGATTCAGACGGACCGTCTGGCACACGCCTACCTGTTTGTCGGCCCACGCGGGACGGGCAAAACCACCACGGCCCGCATTCTGGCCAAAGCGCTCAACTGCCAGAACCGCAAGGGATCCGAGCCCTGTAATGAGTGCAACTCCTGCAAAGAGATCGTCAGCGGCAGTAGCCTCGATGTGATTGAGATCGACGGCGCCTCCAACCGCGGAATCGGCGACGTACAGGAACTGCGCGATAACGTCCGCTACGCTCCCGTGCGCGGCCCGTTCAAAATCTACATTATTGACGAAGTGCACATGCTTACCCGCGAGGCGTTTAACGCCATCCTGAAAACCCTCGAGGAACCGCCACCCCACGTGAAATTTTTCTTCGCGACCACCGAGCCGCAAAAGGTGCTCACCACCATTCTTTCGCGGTGCCAGCGTTTTGACCTGCGCCGCATTTCGGTGGCCGACATCACTGCCCAACTGCAGAAAATCTGCAAGGTAGAGAAAATCACCATCAGTGACGACGCCCTGCTCGCGATTTCCCGCGGCGCCGAAGGCGGCCTGCGCGACGCAGAGGGCGCACTCGACCAGTTGGTTTCCTTCCGCGGGAAAACCATCGAAGAAGCGGATGTGCTCTCTGTGTTCGGTTTGATCAGCCGCGAACAGCTTGAGGGGCTCGCTGAAGGAATTTTAACTGGCGACATTCCGGCCATTCTGCAGGCGATTGCCACGATCGACAGCAGCGGAAAAGACATGCAGCGCGTCGTGCTCGAACTGCTCGACCATTTCCGCAATCTGCTAATTGTGATGCATGCCGAAAAGGATCTGGAAGCATTCGATATTCCCTCAACGCAAGTCGACCTGCTCAAACAGCAGGCCGAAAAAACATCCGACGGACGGCTTCTGCGCATCATCGATCTGCTGATCGATGCGGACGGCCGCATGCGCTACGCACTGTCCAAACGCACCCTGCTCGAAGCCTCGCTCATCCGCGCCTCGCGCGCCGCCACGGTCGCCACGGTTGACGAATTGATGCAACAGGTCGCCGCGCTTAGAGGCGGCGGCGGAACGGCCGCTGTCAACGAGGCTCCGGCAGACTACACCGTAAAAAAAAAGCCCCGTAACGATTTAGAACGGCTCAAAGCCGCCTGGCCGAAGCTGATTGAGCACCTCACCAAAGGGCTGCCTTCTGCTCACCGCTACCTCATCGACACGGCTCCGGTCCGTGTGAGCGAAACACACGTCACCATCGGCATCGACCCCGAATTCGCGAAGGAAAAGGGAAGCCTCGAAAATCCGCGCACCATTGCTTTTGTTCAAAAAACACTGGAGCAGTTCCTGAAACGGAGTGTTTCCGTAAATTTCCAGACAGTGGAAGGTAGCACTGCCGATACCCCCCTGCCTACCGACCGGCCGGCGCAGCAGAAAATGGACAAAAAAGATTATTACGACAATCCCGCCGTTCAAAACGTCCTTGAAACCTTCCGCGGCGAGATTCAAGAAATCAGAAAATAATAGAGAATGGAGTACTGGAGTACTGGAGTACTGGAATAATGGGTTTGTAAATTTAAAATCTCCCCACTATTCCACAATTCCTTCATTCCAACATTCCTCTCCAAAAGGAGTTATATATGGACATGATGAAAATGATGAAGCAGGCCGCTTCCATGCAGAAGGATATGAAGAAGAAGCAGAAGATGCTGGCCCAGCAGGAGGTTGATTTTTCCTCTGCCGGCGGCGCGGTGACCGTAAAAATGACCTGTGATATGAAGGTGAAGAGCGTCGAAATTCAACCTGAAGTCGTCAACCCCACTGAAATCAAAAAACTAGAAGTCGCCGTGCTCGACGCGGTGAAAGGCGCGCTTAACCGCGCACAGGATGAAGCCGCCAAAGAAATGAAAAGCCTCACTGCCGGAATGGACCTGCCATTCTAAATGAAACATTTTCTTCCACTCGATGACCTGATTGCCGCGCTGGAAAAACTTCCAGGCATTGGAAAACGTTCCGCGGAACGGATGGCAATGGCGCTAGTTCAGAACCGCGACGGGCTGGCACGCCGGCTGGCCGACGCGCTACTTGCCGCCGATGAACAGGTCGGCACCTGTTCGCGGTGCGGCAGCATCACGATCACCAAAGAGGATCCCTGCGCCATCTGCACCGACGGACGACGCGCCACCGGTCTGCTATGCGTGGTGGAACGCCCCGGCGATATCATGAAGATTGAACAGTCGCACGGGTTTCAGGGACGCTACCACGTCCTCGGCGGCCACCTCTCCCCCGCGCTCGGAACCGGCGTGGCCGATCTGCGCATCAACGAGTTGCTCGGCCGAATCCAGCCGGAAGAAATTCAGGAAGTGATCCTCGCACTCGGAACCGATGTGGAGAGCGAAGCAACCGCCAGCTATGTGGCGGAGGTGTTGCACAGCCGCGGCGTGACCGTTTCGCGATTAGCCTTCGGCATTCCGTCCGGCAGCGCCATTGAGTATGCCGATGCCACCACGCTGCAGCGCGCCATTCAGGGCCGTCAGAAATTGTAAAGCACCCTGATTTGCTCTGCCTGTCATCAACGGATCACTATAAATCCGCAGAGAGAATTGTAGAAAAACGGCGGTTGATCCGTACCCTCTTTTTCCAATGCTTGGAAAAACCGGTGAAAAAAAACCACGGTCTGGAAAAGCTGACTTTTCATAGCTCGTGGCCTTGACTTGCTCGCCAATTTCTATACCTTATTCGCCTTCAACATTCCTGCGTAGCTCAATGGTAGAGTAGGTGACTGTTAATCACTTGGTTGTAGGTTCGAGTCCTACCGCAGGAGCCAAATTTAAAAAGCCGATGCATTCGCATCGGCTTTTCTTTTTTCCAATGTTTGGAAACCAAATGTTTAGCGCAAGCGCGAGATGTTGTTCGGACTACCAAAGGCGGTTAGCCAGAATTGCACCCACAGGGACGGTTGGTTGTCTTCATCAACCCGAAGCCCAAGCCCCATGCCAACACAGTCGAAGCGGTGGTTCACTAAAATCCGACGATCCTGCCACTGGTTCAATGTTGCGTCGTAGCGAGCGAGGAACTGATAAGACCAGTCGTCGTTGGGGAACAGGGAAGCCGACGCGGCAAACAGCGAGCGGGTTTCGTTCAAATAGCGATATTCAAAGGTGTACTCGCTCTGGTCATCACTCATGTATTTGAGGCGCGCGTTGTATTCATCAAATTGATTCGCATACATGTCATATTCGAGATCGGATTGGATCCGGAAGCGATCGGTCAGCCGCATTTGGACATCCGCAACTAGCGGGCCGAATTCTTCCTGATTGTTCAGAGGATCGAACCGGTAACTGGTGTACACGTCGGAATCGAGGAAGTTGACAATCCGTTTGTCTCCGCGTTTGGTCTGGATGAAGTTGCGCACACCGAGACGGACTTCGTTCTGCCTGTCCAGCGCATCGATTTCGTCAAACTGGTAAAGGAGATTGGTCGCGACCGAGGGATCTGGCCGGTAGCTGTAGTCCGCATAAGGTTCGATGATGTGGCGGAGGCCGTCGCCGTAGAATCCGCTCTTATCGGTCATCACTTTATGCGCCTTAAAAGAGGCCAGTGTTCCGAGCTCGAAAATGTTGCGGAACTCGGCATTTCCACCGGGAGTGTCGCTGTACCAGGTTCCGCGATACGCAGCGCGCGGAATGACGTTGAAAAACTCCTTAATGCGTACAGGCAAGAAAATCTGGTTATAGGTGTCGAAACGGGCACTGCTGTAATTGCCCGGGAACAGTACCGGCGGCAGATTGGTTTCGGCATTGAGCATCTCGAAGAAGCCGAGGCTGTTATCGCTCTGGAAATAGAGCGGGCTGTTTTTGACCGGCGAGCGGTACCAGTCGAAGCTGAGCTCCGGCAGCCGATTCACGGTGGTGTAGAAGTCGTTGAGACGTTTGTCAACCCGCAGGCTGGCAGCGTAGTTGTTGGTGGCATACTGCACAACTGCGTAATTCTCCGGATTGGCCTCATCGCGAAATTCATCGTTAAAGAAGTCTTCGAGAATACCCGGGTCGCTGAGATAGTTGAACTCGGTCTGGAAGTAGGTGCTGTCGGTGATCTGCTCGCGATGGTCGAGGCGCACACGGTAGCGCTGAGAATCAACCAGCGCTTTGTCAGCAGCGTTATCGTCATCATCATACGGATCTCCGTCGTTGATGTAGTAGGTTCGTATGCTGCCTTGGCCGTTTTCAGTGGTCCAGCCGAAGTCCTGCCCGAGGCCGACCCCACGAGCGGAGTAAAGATCCAAATGCGTGCTGGCTGTCAGCCAGTCGGTCGGATGCAGCTCGGCTCGGGCCATGATGAACACGCCGAGACGTCCGCCGTACCCGACGGAGAAGGTGAAGACGCGATACCCCAGATGGCGCCGCCAAACCGGCGTGTAGAAGACGGGAACTTTGCCGACGTAGAAGGTGACGTCTTTCGCCTTGATAAAACGGCCGCTCGGTTTGTTCTCATCAATAATACGAACTTCGCGGGCTTTGGCATAGATCAACGGTTTGTCGCCTGAGCAGGTGGTAATGCGCGCGTTGATCATCAAAAATTCGTTGGTACCAAGGCGCTCGGTTTTTTCAGCCACTATGTAAACCGGATCAAAATACATATCCGATTCCCCGAAGGTGCCATCGCGGGTCTTAAAGTTATAAACCAGACTCTCCCCAGCCCAGCGGTTGCCGTCACGGAGCATGACAATATTTCCGGTAGCGGTGATATCACCGGTTTCGGGGTTTACGCTGACGTAATCGGCCTGCAGGCTGGCACCCTCCTGCTGAACAGCCACGTTGCCTTCTCCGACCAGAAGATCGCCCTCATACTCCATGCGGTCAGCGGTCACTTCAATGGCGTCCGCATCCTCAACCAGACGATCGGGCAGCGGCTGGCGCGGCGCGTGCGCGGCGACTTCAACAGCTTCGACAGCTTCTTCCACCGCTATGATTTCCGCCATGAGTTCTTCATCGGACGGGAAGAGGATGCGCAGGCGCTCGGCGGAAGCTTCGGCATAATCTGTTCCGGCATGCTCGTCGATCACCTTCTCGTAATAGATGCGGGCCGACTCCGGTTTGTCAGGGGTCGGCACGCGCTCGTAAAAGCCGCCAATTTCATAATCGTGCTGCGCGGCCAGCTCGGCCAGTTCATCGGCAAATCGATCCACCTCGACCAGATACTCTGACTCCGGATAGTTGGCGGCAAAGAGCTCGGCGGCAAACTGCGCCTGTTCGCGGATATCCACACTATACGGTATTTTTTCGACTAACTTCTTCAGGCTCAGAACTTTAGCGTAGGCGGCTTTTTCCGCGAAAAGACTGTCGGAATAACGGTACTCCACGGTGGTGTAGGCGGCAACGGCCATCTCGTAGGCTCCGTTTTTGCGATACGCCTCACCGATCTGAAACTGCATTTCCGGAGCGCGCTCCCACTGCGGCGCATTGCGAATGATCGATTCCAGATACGGAATGGCGCGCTCGGGAGCGGTATAGCCACCAAACAGCACTTTCATTCGCTTACGGGTCATCTCCCGTTGCGCGATGGTGTACTGGTTTTCCAGAACCGAGTCATAGTTCTTTAACCCAGTGTAATAGGTCTGAATCAGCTCTTTGTAGGCTTCAAACGCCTCCTGATCCTGGCCCTGTTCAAAGTAAAGATCTCCGACCGCCTGTTTGGCGGGTGCGGCCTGAGGGCTTTCCGGCCAACGCTTGAGCAGCACGTCAAATTGCTTACGCGCGGCCGACAACTTGCCCTGCTCGCGCAGAGAAACGGCATAATCCCAGTGCGCCGCGGGCGTAGCCGGTTTGTGGCTGAATGGATTCAGATAGAGGTAGTTTCCACTGCGGCTTTCTTCGTAGGAAACATCCTCTGTATACGCCGTCAACGAAAACAAAATCGAAACAGCGAGGAAAAAGACAAATTGTTTGATTTTCATATGTGCCAGAGACTACGGAAGCCACCATTGCTTGGCAAGTGCGAAGGGCAATAGCATTAAACAGCACCCGGTGCCCTCAAATGTAAATGCGCAAACTGTGATCTGTTTTATAGTATTTTAACTCACAGGGGTTGACACCCAGGGAAAAAAAGGTATGTTGAACCCAAGCATTAAGAGAGGCGCAGGGAACGCGCCCGGCAACCTGACAACAAAGGTGCTCCGGCCCGCAGAGGCGATGTGCCCCGAAAGGGGAAAGTTGGAAGCACAGGAGCCCCGCCCTCTCTTAACGTTTTTGAAAACAAACAAAATAAGAGGGATATCATGAGCAAAAAAATAGAAACACTGGCGCTCCATGCCGGCTACACTCCGGATCCAACCACAGGCAGCTGTGCGGTGCCGATCTATCGAACAAGCGCTTATGTCTTTAAAGACACGGAGCACGCCGCCAATCTATTCGGCTTAAAAGAGCCAGGCAACATCTACACGCGCCTGATGAACCCAACCACAGATGTGCTCGAGCAGCGTGTCGCCGCGCTCGAAGGCGGCGCAGGCGCCCTGGCTCTCGCCTCCGGAACCGCCGCCATCTTCTACAGCATCATCAACCTCGCACAGGCAGGAGATGAGATTGTGGCGTCGAGCAACCTCTACGGAGGAACCTACACGCAGTTCAACAACATCCTGCCACAGCTCGGCATCACCGTAAAATTTGTCGACCCATCCGATCCGCAGAACTTCGCGGCGGCCATTACCGATAAAACGAAGGCGCTCTACACCGAAACCATCGGCAACCCGTCGCTCGACGTCTCCGACATCGAAGCCATCTCGGCCATCGCGCACGAAAACGGACTGCCGCTAATTGTCGACGGCACCTTCACCACCGCCGCGCTTCTACGTCCGATTGAGCACGGAGCCGACATCGTCGTCTCCTCGCTTACCAAATGGTATGGCGGCCACGGCAACGGCATCGGCGGCATCGTCGTCGACTCCGGAAAATTCGACTGGTCAACCGGTAAGCACCCCCTGCTCTCTGAGCCGGACGAAAGCTACCACGGCATTCGCTACGCCATCGACCTGCCCGACGAACTGCGCCCGCTCGCCTACATCCTGCGCATGCGGCTCGTCCCGCTGCGCAACCTCGGCGCGTGCATCTCGCCCGACAACGCATGGCAGTTCCTACAGGGAATCGAAACGCTCAGTCTGCGGCTCGCCTGCCACAGCGAAAACGCGCTGGCTGTCGCCCATTTCCTCGAAAAGCAGAAAGAAGTCGAATGGGTCCGCTACCCCGGTCTGCACAGTCATCCGTCACACAACGTGGCGAAAAAACTGCTCAAAGACGGCTACGGCGCCACCGTGGTCTTTGAACTCAAAGGTGGCGAAGCGGCTGGCCGGAAATTTATTGAATCGCTCAAAATCTTCTCGCACCTCGCCAATGTCGGCGACGCGAAAAGCCTGGCGATTCATCCGGCAAGCACTACGCACTCACAGCTGACCGCAGAGCAGCAGGCATCCGGCGGCATCACCCCCGGCCTCGTCCGCTTCTCCGTCGGCATCGAAAATATTGAAGACCTCACAGCCGATATCGAACAGGCACTAAAATAAGAGTGGAATATTGGATTGAAGGAATGATGGAATATTGGAGGAATTTCCAGTATTCCATTATTCTAACATTTCATCTTTGTTATGAAAAAAATCGAAACTCAATTCTTTACGTACGACTCGCTCAAGCTCCAGACCGGCAAAACGCTCGGTCCGGTTACGCTTGCCTATGAAACCTTCGGCGAGCTGAACGCGGCCGGCGATAATGCCGTCCTGCTGTTCCACGCCCTGACTGGCTCGCAGCACGCCGCCGGCTTCAACCCAGAAGTGCCGGGCGTCGGCGAACGCTGGAACAAAGAGTGCCAAACCGGCTGGTGGGAAGATTTCATCGGCCCCGGCAAAGCGCTCGACACCGACCGCTTTTTCGTCGTCTGCGCCAACTACATCAGCGGATGCTACGGCTCGACCGGCCCGTCGTCTATCAACCCGAAAACCGGCAAACCCTACGGCGGCAGCTTCCCGCACATTCAGTTCAGCGACATCGTCGATTCGCAAATTCCATTGCTCGACCACCTCAACATCGGCAAACTGCACGCCGTGGTCGGTGCCTCGCTCGGCGGAAACCTCACGCTCAACTTCGCCGTGCGCTACCCGGAGCGCGTCGACCGCGTCATCCCCATCGCCTGCGGACTGCAATCGAGCACCCTCACCCATGCTCACAACCTCGAACAGATTCTGGCCATCGAAAACGACCCCAACTTCTGCAATGGCAACTACTACGACGGCGCACCGCCTATCCGCGGACTGGCACTGGCCCGCATGATCTCGCACAAAACCTTCGTCTCGCTCAACGTCATCGAAGAGCGCGCGCAAGACCGCTTCGAACAGGAGCACGATGAATTTTCTTGGTACAAAATCCGCAGCCCGCTTGAGTCCTTCCTGTTGCATCAGGGACGCAAGCTCGTCAAACGTTTCGACACCAACAGCTACATCCATCTGATTGCCGCATGGTCGAAATACAACCTGATTGCGAACACCGGCACAAAAGACTACGCCGAACTGTTCGCGCCCTGCCGCCATCAGAAATATCTCGTCATCTCCATCAGCGACGACGTCTGCTTCTATCCCGGCGAACAGGAAGACATCCGCGATCGCCTCATCGAAAACAGCATCGCCTGTGAATACTTAAGCGTTCCGTCAGACAAAGGCCACGACTCCTTCCTGCTCGAACCGGATCTCTACACGGATGCCATTCGTAACGCGCTGACAAACTGACGGCTTTCCAAGGTTGGGAACGTTTAGCCTTAAATTTTCCAATAATTGGAAATTTTCGGGTTTCATAAATCTGCCGGTCGGGGTCATAATCGCGGCATGCTACATCACCCGGTCATTCTGGCGCTCGGCACCGTTCTGCACATCATTGCATTCCTGCTGGTCACGCTCCACAGCCTACAACGACGGCGCAATGCCTCCTCCACTCTACTCTGGATTTTTGTCGCCTGGTCCTTTCCGGTCGCGGGTGCAGCCCTCTATCTCAGCTTCGGCATCGACCGCGTGGCCGATCGCGGATTCCATAAATTCCTGACCGACAAGCACATGCTCTCCACCCGCGAAGGCAACCGCGAAGCCGCGCCGTTCGCCTACTGGCACGACATCGCCGATGCCCCAGCAGAAAGCGAACTGCAGCACGAAACGAATCGTATACTCGACACCCTGCAACCCAACCATCCTGCGCACCCCGGCAACCAGCTCACCCCGCTGGCCGGCGGCGACGAAGCCTACCCCGCCATGCTCGCGGCCATCCGAGCCGCAAAAAAACACATTCACCTGCAAAGCTTCATCATTGGCCACGATGACGTCAGCCGCGAATTCATGGACGCCCTCGCCGCCAAAGCCGCCGAGGGTGTTCAGATACGGGTTCTCTATGATCGCTTCGGCTCCACCCGCGCCCACCTTTCCGGCTTTTTCCTCAAATATAGAAAACTTGATAACGTTCAAATTGCCGGGTGGACACAGGCTAACCCGCTCAAACGCCAGTTTCAGATCAACCTGCGTAACCATCGCAAAGCACTCATCGTTGATGGAACAAAAGCCTTTTTCGGCGGCATCAACTTGCACGACGAAAATGCCGCCGCCTGTAAAACCGGTGCCATCCGCGACTACCACTTCTCCGCCGAAGGCCCCATCGTGCAGGAACTGCAATACTCCTTTCTGCGCGACTGGTACTTCATCACCGCAGAAAACCCCGAAGCCCTGCTCACAGAAAACTACTTTCCGCAAATCGACGAAGCCGGCAACGCCACCATTCGACTCATCAACAGCGGTCCCTCCACCAAAAAAGATTTCGCCATCGAAACATTCTTCAGTGCCATCACACTGGCAAAAAAACAGATCTTCGCCGTCACGCCCTACTTTGTCCCGCCCGCCGAGATTCTGCGCGCGCTGCGCTCGGCCGCCCTGCAAGGTGTGGACGTGCGGCTGATTGTTCCGCAAAAAAACAACCACCGAACCGCGGGGCTGGCCAGCCGTGCCCTCTATGAAGAACTGCTGCTGGCCGGTGTGAAAATCTACGAGCGCCGCCCGCCCTTCATGCATGCCAAAGCGCTGGTCGTCGATGACGAGCTGAGTCTCATCGGTACCGCCAATCTCGACAACCGCAGCCTCACCCTCAACTACGAAACCACCGCCGCCGTCTACTCCACCGCCTTCGCTGATGCCATGAAAAACCTCATCCACGAGGACATTAATCAAAGCAATGAAGTCCTCCTCGCCGACTGGCGCAACCGCCCTTCGCACCGCCGCCTGCTCGAAAACCTCGCCGCGCTCATGAGCCCGGTTTTGTAGAATGGATTACGCCAATGCCACGTTGACGATTTCGCGGGCTTCGGCCTGAATCTGTTTCAGGTGCTCTTCACCAAGAAAGCTTTCGGCGTAGATTTTGTAGATATCCTCGGTGCCGGAGGGGCGCGCGGCGAACCAGCCGTTTTCGGTGCAGACTTTGAGCCCACCGATCGCCGCGCCGTTGGCGGGCGCATGCGTCAGCTTGGCGGTGATCGGCTCGCCGGCCAGTGTTTCGGCCGTCACCTGCTCCGGTGAGAGCGCGGCCAGTTTGGCTTTTTCTTCGCGGCTGGCAGGCGCGTCGACGCGGTCGTAGACCGGATTGCCGAATTTAGCGACGAGCTGCTGATAGTGCTCGCCCGGATCTTTGCCGGTGACAGCAAAAATCTCGCAAGCCAGCAGGCAGAGAATGATGCCGTCTTTATCGGTGCTCCAGACCGTTCCGTCTTTGCGCAGGAAGGAGGCCCCGGCGGACTCTTCGCCGCCGAAACCGTACGAGCCGTCGACAAGACCGTTAACAAACCATTTGAAGCCGACCGGCACTTCTTTCAGTTCGCGGCCGAGGTCGGCGGCGACGCGATCGATCATTGAGGAACTGACCAGCGTTTTGCCGACGGCGGCGTCGGCGCGCCAGCCTTCGCGGTGGGTGAACAGATAGTTGATGGCAACCGCCAGATAATGGTTGGGGTTCATCAGCCCGACCGATTTGGTAACGATGCCGTGACGGTCGTAATCCGGGTCGTTGCCGAACGCGATATCAAAGTCGTCTTTGAGATCGATCAGCCCAGCCATGGCGTACAGCGAGGAGCAGTCCATGCGGACTTTGCCGTCGCGATCGACACACATAAAACTGAAGGTGTAGTCAGGAGCGTCGTTGCGGATGGTAAGGTTGATGCCGTATTTTTCGGCGATCGGCTTCCAGTAGCGGATGCCCGCGCCGCCCATGGCGTCGGCACAGATGTTCAGTCCGGATTTGGCAATGGCCTCCATGTCGATCACGCCGTCGAGGTCGTCGACGTACGGCGTGATGAAGTCGTAGGCACAAGTGGTGTCAGCGGCGAGCGCATCGGCTAGGTAGATGCTCTGCACCTCTTCGTTGTCGCCCGCCAGCAGCTCGTTGGCACGGTCGGCAATCCAGCTAGTGACATCTGTGTCAGCCGGACCGCCGTTCGGCGGGTTGTATTTGAAGCCGCCGTTGTCGGGCGGGTTGTGTGACGGGGTGATAATCACTCCATCCGCAAGGCCGTCTGTACGGTTTTTATTGTAGGTGAGAATGGCATGAGAAATAACCGGCGTTGGGGTATAGCCGCCGTCCTGGTCGATCATCGCCGTCACCCCATTGGCGGCGAACACCTGCACGGCGGTTTTTTCGGCCGGGGTGGAGAGCGCATGGGTGTCTTTCCCAACAAACAGCGGGCCGGTGATGCCCTCTTTTTCGCGGTACTCACAAATGGCCTGCGAAATCGCCATAATGTGATCTTCGGTAAAACTTCCGTTGAGCGACGTGCCGCGGTGGCCGGACGTTCCGAAAGACACCTTCTGGCTCGGATCGGTGACATCGGGTTGCGTTTCGTAATAGGAGCTGATCAGCTCCGCAATATCGATCAAATTCTCTTTGGGCACGGGTTTCCCAGCAAACGGGTGAGCAGACATGATTTTCTCCTTTAAAAACAAACCGATTATTTAGCAAAGTCGCCCCTCTGGCACAAGTTTCCAACCATTGGAACTTTTCCGGCCGATTTTTCCAAGGGTGCACAGTCACAAACCAAGTGCAACAACTGGCGGCATGGTTCATCCTTCGAGTGTTTCGAGCAAGAAGCACAACAAAAGGAGGAGCCGATGCCGCGCAGTTACGAGCAACTTAACA
>Ga0307990_1003108_pt1 | contig 12872 bp, 16 predicted proteins | sample EllFjometagen129_FD_203168 | JGI IMG/M metagenome (GOLD analysis project Ga0307990, IMG submission 203168) | Marine microbial communities from Ellis Fjord, Antarctic Ocean - #129 | ecosystem: Environmental > Aquatic > Marine > Unclassified | place: Southern Ocean | collected 2014-10-08
TAGACCGGCCGCGTGGGCCAGGCGGGACGTATCGTAGGCGTACTCAAAGAAGATAGTCGGTTCGGTGTAAGTGTAGGCTATGCTGCGGCTGCCGGTTTCCAGGGTGGTGGCAACGATCTGTTCGGGAATAGCTTCGCGGCCAGTGATAAGATCTTGCTCACGGGGCATTTGGGAAATCTCCCAGTTTTGGCACCATCGGCAGCGAAAATTACAACCTGGGGTAGCGATGGAGTAAGCTGTGGAACCAGGGTGAAAGTGGAAGAGTGGTTTTTTCTCTATGGGGTCTACGTGTTGGGTGATGGTACGACCGTAAACCAGTGTATAAAGTACACCATTCCAATTCTCACGCACTTGGCAAACGCCCTTTTTACCATCTGTAATAACGCAACGGTGAGCACACAGGTTGCAACGAACGCGGTTTTGGGTAAGCCTCTCGTAGAGCAGGGCTTCCCTATTATACTTATTCTTTTGACTGTCCATTATCTTTTTGTTCCTTTGCTTTTTCCGTTATATCAATAAGCCTTATCTATCAGTGATAGACAGAGAATCATTCAGAAAATCCTTTAAACGCTGACAACCCAATCCTTCCTTTAAATTATGTGCTCGTATTGGTTAGCGGTGTCTCCTGGATGGTGTTCGTCACACACGAAAGGGAGTTTTTCTCAAAAGTTAACCTTTTGGTAGAAATTGAACCGGAGTGGCTGACTATGGAGTAACATCAACTTCATACACTCTCACGCAAGCTTCAGGTCGATCACCGGCGTTCCGTTGATGGCATCCAAGCCGCGAACAGTAAGGACATTAATGTTCACTTCCAGCAGTTCAACCTCGGTTATCCCAATGGGGTTGGGGCGGTGTGGGCTGCGAAGGGCGAAGACGCCCCGCTTGGGCCTAGCCGGATCTCCATGCGGATGCTGAAGCAGTTCGTATTCCTCACTCCGATGGAAGTAAAAGACGACCAGCACCTTGTCACCCAGATCTAGACCTACCAAACCTTCAATGAGATCTGTGTTAATAATAATCCGGGAGACCCTATCACTCAGTGTGTCAGGATCCGTTGGCTTGGTGATCTCGTTCTCCACATAGCCAATTGCCTGGAAGGACAGACTCTCGGGTACGGCTTTCCCTGGTACAGGGCAGGCATTCGAGAAGGTAGTTACCATCATTATTTCACTCTTCTCGGCAACGTTCTGGAAGGCACGCTGAAGCGCTCGGAAGACGTTAGTGCTGTCGCCCGCGATCAGGCTGCTCATTGGCCCCGGCGTTACCTCCAGACCTTGTTGACGAAAGATTTCAAGGGTATTGTCGATTATGGAGGACAATTCTGGCCGGAGAAGTGGGTATAGGCTCACTTGGGTAGTGATACTTATTGATTTTGCTTGCAGGGGTATGACGCAAAGGAAACGCAGTGGGTTGATGCCGGTGTTGACGAATTGGTGCTCCTCGTAGGGCAGCACCAAGATTGTGTCGTGAGGACCCAATGCATACTCGCGGGACTTGCTTTGCAGGCGACCTTGGCCGCAAAGAACGAAGACCTCATGCTCGTGGGCATGGCTGTGGTATGGAGTAGAAGCGCCCGGTTCGACTTCGAAGAGCCGCAGTGCAAAGGTTGGCGCGCCGTCGGCTTCGGACCAGAGCCAGCTCACCGTTACCCCTGGCACACCTTCCACAGGTAATTTAGCTACTTCTGGAATATTTTTTAATTTCATGAGGCTTATCCTTGAAATCAATTATATGTGAGTCTCAAACACACTATGATTCTTATCCTCGCCCTTGTTTCTACTCAGAGACTTCTCCAATTATGCAACCAATTCACCTATTTGTGCATAAGTGCTATTGGCGACGAATGTAATAGGTGAAATGGAGGTCGTTCACCTCGCGGTTGTAAAGCGTGAGCGACCCCAATTAACAGGACTGAAACAGAGGGTCCTTTGCCCTGCTCACCCTCGTCTTGTGATCCTGCTGGTGATGGGCACATCCGCTTCCTGAAGATATCTTGCCGCTGAGCCGTAATGATAGGTTAACTATCGCCCTATCATAGGGACAGGACCCAGCGAAAATTGGGCTTGTCACTCCTTCTGCGGACTTGCGTCATTTCCCCAATCGCAAATTGAGTATGCGATCCAAGAGCATCTGGATAATGTATTTCTGAATCGAATAACCGATTTGACAATCTTTTTCCATGAGGTTTCGGAGTGCCTCAGCATCAAGTACCAGCGTCTCGATCTTTGAAAGACAACGAGCAGTCGAGGAATACACGTAGGGGTCAATGAGAGATGAACATCCAAGAATCTCGCCTTCACCCACCGCGTCCACTTGTGTTGGGTCCTTACTGCCGACGTTGTATAAAACATCGACCTCTCCAGTGGTTAGTATGTAGAGATTTGTCCCTGGTTTTTCATCCTTAAATAGAATGTGTCCGGGATAAAAGCATTCCTCTCTGGCTAATTGAGTAATGGCTTGGCGCTGATCTTCTGTGAGGGTTCGGAACCAAGCGTATTGTGTTAGTCTATATGGATCATTTGGCATCATTTACCTCCATTTTCTAAGACCTATAACATCTAGCTAAAACATGCTTTTCCAAATCTACGAAGTCACCAAACGACAGCGGTAATGCCCACGGGAAAAACCTCCACAGTGTTGTTCGCCAGAAGGGGTCGGACGCAGCATCCTTAATTGCCCCTAGCATCTGGATCAGTTCGTCTGATGTAAAGAAGTGTGCCGATTGCCAGATGGGACCACCTTGTTGTTGATGCTCCCTACCGATCCAACTTTCCCGGTTGATGGCTCTAAGTAAAACTCCCTTCCTAGCCACACGCGTCGCTTCCCGAAGGTCAATAAATGGATCTTCTAGGAACTCGATTGTGGTGATCATGGCGACAAGGTCGACGGCTTCGGCTTTGAAAGGGAGGTGCAAGGCATCACCCTGCACTACAACTCGCAGTCCACGTAGCCCCGCATCTGCCAGCATGGCTGAGGATAGATCGAACCCTACTTCTCTCAACCCGACAGATTCAAACCATCGTGTGAAATGCTCTGTACCACAACCAATCTCCAAGATTGAGATTGGTTCTTGAAAATGACCGATTAGCCACTTGATAAGTGTTTTCTCGAGGCAGTCTGCGCGACTCCCATGGTTTGTGTACCAGCCTTCGTATTCCAGAACCAGCGACAGGTTATCAAGGGGATTGGAGTTAGTCTGCTCTTTGATCATATTCTCACCTTAGTGATCGAGGGCTCATCGCCTTTCAACATCCTTTCCGAAGCAACTATGGACGTTCTTCGCGGCCCCCGCTTTTCTATTTCTGGAATTTTCTCACTCTGATCGATCATCGTGCATCGCGATATTTCTCATGTAAAAATGCCTTCCGCCATATGAAAGATCAACAAGTTTGTCCTGTCTTATAAGTCCTTCCACGAGGTCCCAGTTCGCCCCAGTATTCGTTAGAAGCTGCTCGACAGCATCCTCCCGCATAGGGTGCACTGCAGTGATGCTCAGCAAATCCTGCTCGGTGTCTCCGGTGGAGGCGAAAGCATTGCCCTCATAGCCTAGGAGAAGCTCGACTTGGTTGACCTGTTGCTTGAAGAGATGGTAGGCTTGGTGGATTTGTTCCTCTTGTGCAGGGTGCACCCATTCCTCTGCAGGTGGACGAGTCGGGATCGCGAGATACGCCACCTTTGGTTGAATCTCGCCGAGGAAGCGGGCGGTCTCTCGAAGGTTGGCCTCATCATCGTTGACCCCCATGACGAGCATCGTCTCGGTGGCGAGCTCACCTTCGAAGACCCCGGAGAAAGTCCGTATTCCATCCAAGATATTATTAAGATTGAGTTTCCCGTGAGGGCGGTTGATCCGACGCCAGGTTGACTCCCGAACGGCGTCCACTTTCAAAGACACCCAATCCGCTCCCATGAGATCACCCCGGACATCCTCTCGCCAGATGAGGGACGCGTTGCTAATTACGGCAATTGGTATATCCAATTCACGCAATGCTGAGATCTCAGCAGCCAGATTGAGATCGAGGGAAGGCTCGCCGTCAGGGACGAAGGTCAGATAATCGATCGCCTCGTGGCTGATGAGGGCTTTGGCCACCTTGTCGCGTACAGCATGAATGACTTTTTCTTGTTCGTAGAAATCTTGGCGGTCTATAACCATCGTTAGAGTGGGTCCAAGTTGGCAGTAGACACAAGCGTAGGTGCATATTTTCGGGGGTATGTTATTGATGCCAAGGCTGCGACCCAGGCGCCTCGATGGGACAGGTCCAAAAGCGATGTTCATGTTGAACCTCCTAATTTGCGGTGAGATTTACAAAGTTGCCAATTATGCGCCATTTATTCCTTCTTTGGATCTCAGGAATACAACCCGGCTTAGCTAGAATTATTACAGCCGTTCTCCGTTCATGGGCTTTATAAGGCCAAAGGATATTGTTTTTCAATGATCTCAGAACCTTTACCTGAACGAATTCTATCCATTATTAAATCCTATTGCTTGGACAATACGATCCCGGCAGCCACAAGGATACCCGTGGCGAGTGAAATTAAACTATAGCGCTTGTTCTCCCTTTCCACCGCGGGTAGAAGGTGGGAAGCGCCGACATAGACCAACGCGCCGGCGGATATGGCCAGAGATATACCCAAGGTCGATTGGTCAATCCTGCTGATGAATGGAAAAGAAATCAGTGTTCCCAACGGCGTGGATATGCCAGCGGCCAGAAAGGCATATAAGAACGATTTCTTTTTTGTAAAACCAGCCTTTTTCAGGAGTAGGAAGGTAACGATTCCCTCTGGGAATTCATGAAGCACCATGCCAATGGCTGTCAGTACGCCGGTGAAGATGCTCACGTTGAAGGTTACCGAGTAGATGATTCCGTCCAAGAAGGAATGAAAACCAATTCCCAGCATCGGGATGATACCTATAGAGAGATTGGGGCATTCATGTTCATGACAAACGAATACATTTAAGAAACGATTGAAGAGATGGAGCGACATGAAACCAACCAACAGGAATATTGGTGCTGTGTTGCTCATGTTAAAGGACTTTGGGATAATGTGGATGAAAGATACGGAAAGGAGCACCCCTGCGGCAAAACTCATGAAATAGACAATGTTTTGGCTACCCCAATCTTCAAACTTACCGATGACATAAATGCCGATCGTTGTCACAACACAAGCCAGCGTGCTGGTTAGCAGAACGATGACGAAAACACCTGTATTCATTTGTCTTCCTCTGGGGTTTCTGCTTCGGTCTTTTTATTTCTTCCCGCCTCCTGGCTGTGTAGGTTTTTGTCGACGACAAGCAGACGATGGATACTGTTGTCGACTATAAGCCAGTAGGCTTCAGGCAGCGTTGTGTTGCTGGAGACCGTTATGGGATTGGGTTTCGTCCAAACCCTAATCCTTTTTTTTTGAAAACTGTTCAAGACTTTTCTCCTCTCTCATTAAGCCCTGTTCTGTTAAATAAGAATACGGGTACCGCGAAGTGAGCTGTTAGATTGGTCTGACTTGTAGAAACATGATCATTCGACTATTTAATCTTGACAAAGACGTGTCTATACATTAGTATATACAATTGTGTATACTGTGTCAAGGTGGACTGTAGAAACAAAAACAGCCCATCAAAAAGGGCTAATAAATTATATATCCGCTGTAGTTAAAGGTGAGTGCTATGAGCAAAATGCGTTCCTTTCGTTTTCCCGAAGAAAAGCTTGATCTACTAAAAGTGATCGCCGAGCGCAATCACGACAATAATCAAACACGTGCGCTTATTGAAGCAATTGATCAATACTATAAGGTTTTGAACCCTCTGTCGGTACAGGGATATATCCGCATTGATCGCGTCCACGATCTAAACGGGGAAGGGAAATGTTCTGGCTGTGAAAAATCACTTGGTTCTGAGGCATGGTTAACGATCGATTCCGATGGTAATACGAAGGGTGTGGTTTGCGATGAATGCGTGGAGGTGGGTCGGGATTGACTCGATTGAGGATAACCAAGGGCAAGGCACACTTTAACGAATAACCCCAGGGAGTAGAAAGTCTCAAGGTCTTAGATTCCCATGGGTAGTGATTATCAATTACTTGGATTGTGAGATACCTTCAGCGTTAGAGAAGGATTGAAGCTATTGACTTAAAAAAAGATGTTACCTGAAATGTACATAAGAGCTAGGCGTGGTAGGGATGCCGAATCGATCACGAGAAGATCGAAAGGAAAGGTTAAGTGTGGAGGAGTTTGAAAAGAAAATAGCAGAATCAGTACATAGAATACTCGAAAATCTCCCTCCGGAGGTAACCCTGGTAGCGGCTGTTAAAGGCCGATCCGTGGCTGAGGTCCGGGCGGCGATCGAAGCCGGCGTAACCCATTTAGGGCACAACTATATACAGGAAGCGGAGTTGACGATCAATCAGATGCGGGATAGCGCCAATTGGCACATGATCGGGCACCTACAGCGCAACAAAGTCAAGAAGGCTTTACCGCTCTTTGACATGGTAGAAACGGTGGATTCGTGGCATCTGGCGAAGGAACTCAACAAACAATGCGCCCACATGGTAAAAACTATGTCTGTACTCATTGAGGTCAACAGCGGTAGAGAGGTGAGCAAGACGGGCGTAATGCCCGAGGACTTGGAGGGTTTCGTAATGCGCATGCACGAGTTGGAGAATCTTCGTATTCAGGGTTTGATGACTATGGGACCTCGCTTCGGCGACCCGGAAAATGCCCGCCCCTTCTTTCAAGAAACCCGAAAAACCTTTGATCGCTTGGTGTGTATGGATCTCCCACATGTGAGAATGCACTACCTCTCTATGGGTATGTCCAATAGTTACCTTGTGGCAATTGAGGAAGGGGCCAACGTGGTGCGAATAGGCACAAAGATTTTTGGGCAGAGAGGAAATGGGGTGTGAAGCGCAATACGGATATGGGGACTTTTCTCCTACTGGTTTTTAGAAAGCATAAAACAAAACGACAGAATTAATTCGCTCAAGACTTTGAAATCAAGTTTGTTCTGTTCTTTTGGGACCTTGGGAAACAGCTAAAAATAATTTGGAAATATGTCCAATATTAAAATTCAAGATGGGAGATTTGTTTGACATGGATAATGAAGCCCAAAAAGTTATAAGAAGGACACGAATCGGGATCGTTGGTAAGGGTGGATCTGGGAAAAGCACCTTCACGGTCCTGGCGGCGCAAGAACTTCGAGCACAAGGAAATGATGTCTGCATTCTAGATGCAGATTCCACTAATGTGGGCCTTCACGAGGCACTGGATATCGAAAAAGCACCTATCTCCATGGTAGATTACTTCGGGGGTATGGTCTTTAGCGGTGGTCGAGTAACTTGCCCGGTAGATGACCCTACTCCTTTGCAAGATGCCGAGTTGAGGTTGACTGACCTAGACAGTGACTACTATGCCATCAATCCCCAAGGGATTGTGTTGCTGACAGCAGGTAAAATCGGAGACTTGGGCCCCGGAGCAGGTTGTGACGGCCCCATCAACAAAATCGCACGGGATCTTCGCATCAAACCTGATGATTCCACATCTGTAACCCTGGTAGATTTCAAGGCAGGTTTTGAGGATTCAGCCAGAGGCGCTGTGACTAGTCTAGACTGGATCGTTGTGATTGTGGATCCGACAAAAGCTGCAATTGAAATGGCGGTGCATATGAAGAAAATGATTGGGCAAATCAAAGCTGGTATTCCTCCGGCGACGGCCCATCTCGAAACCCCAGAATTAGTAGCCATCGCAAAGAAGATCTTCAGGGATTCCAAGATTAAAGGTGTACTCATTGTCTTGAACAAGATCAAGGACGAGTATATGGAGCGATATCTGCGAAAAGAGTTGTCGAAAGCGGACATCGAGCCTATCGGTGCTATTCCGGAGGACCCATTCATAAGGTTGAAATGGATGGAAGGTTCGCAACTAGAAGGTTTGGGGGCTCATGGAAACATGCAGAATATAATTGGAAAGCTTAGTGAGCTTATTAGCGAATAGTCTCCAGATAAATCATTGATGTAAATGGGAAGGTTATCAGGACAACTTAACGCTAAATACAACGAGGATGAAATCGCTGTCGATATCAAAGGAGCTCGTTAGGAATAAGTAGGACTCATTGTCATCGTTACTAGAATATCGGTCAGAGGTTTTATTCGTTCCCAAGTGACGTTTGGTGATGTGTTACTGTCATTATGTAATGGAAAATTCACTACCTTGTATTCCAATGAAACCATTATGGAAATATAAGAGAAGACATGTAGAAACATAAAATTGTGGGATTGGTAAAACATGCAGTCAATGGCAATTCCGAAAGGCAAAGGGGAAGATCTCTGGGATAGGAATATAGGATTAGGATTTATGGGTTTGATCTTTAGATGATGAAAGATTATTCAGCGTGGTGGGTTTCTGTGTCTTCCCTATTGGTAGAAGGTAACTATCCAGGAGTGGGAGTTGATGAAAGAGGCGATGCTTTATGAGCGGTTGGATGACAAAAAAGTAGATTTATTCCCTTTCACAAGATGAGGGATCGTCCTCGCACACCTTTGGCGACCTTGAGACAGGCCAGGGAGACAGGGATTGAGGCAGGATTGCATTTTGTTTACCTGGGAAATGTAGTAGCCGATTCGAACACTTATTGTGACGAGTGTGGAAATTTACAAATTCATAGACAAGGATTAATGGTGCGTGAGCTCAATCTTCAGGAGGGGCGCTGTTCGGGTTGTGGTAAGCCTATAGCAAGGGCGTGGGCGTAAACTGCATTTTTAGTTATGGTTCAGCACATATTTAAGAAGATGGAAATAACACATGACTAATCTTGAAAACAGATTTTTATTGGAAAAAGGCCCGGTTAGTTTTGGAGGTGACGGGAAATGAGAAAATTCAAATGCTACGACTGCGATAGCACTTGGGAGCTACCTTTTGGACAGGGGGTACGGGGTATGGATCAAGTTTGTCCCGAACGTGGAAGCAAAAATGTCCATCGTGTAGGTGGAGAAAGGGGTCGAGGAAGATTGGGGCGTGGTTGGGAAACTCGTTGGGGTATTGTGGCTGAACCTGAAGTGGAAGATAACGATACTTAATCAGTCATCAAATGAGAATAAAGTTGTGTAAACCAGCCTCACAACCTCGCTGAAAAATGAGGTTTCAGGGTATTTACGATCCATACAGTAAGTTGTTGGTCACAGTGGCATACTGTCCCTGGCTGGAGTTGAGAGAAAAGAAACCTTAAGTTGATTTCTGGTAATATAGAGAGGCAAATTGTGATGGTTTCCGAACTACGTTTATGATTTTGATAAGGAGGATTCATGTATAAAAAAATCTTAGTTCCCTTGGATGGATCAAAAAGAGCAGAGACAATATTAGCGCATGTGGAAGAATTAGCTCAACGTTTCGAATCGGAAGTCATCTTATTGGAAATTGTCAAGGCGGAAGTTGTTTACACAAGTATTAACACTGGTGTCCTTGACATTGACCTTCAACAGAAAATAATGGATGAAAAAACGAAAGGGGCTAAATCATATTTATCAGGTTTGGAGGGCGAGCTGAGGGAGAAAGGTATTTCGGCTCGTTCATTAGTTGAAATTGGATCCGTGGTTCAAACGATTATTAAAATCGCTGACCGGGAAAGCACGGACTTGATTGCGTTAGCCAGTCATGGGCGGACAGGTTTATCTCATGTCTTTTATGGCAGCGTGGCGGCTGGGGTACTTCATCGGGTAGATCGCCCCCTTTTGCTTGTTCGTGCAGAATGAATTAAGACTATAACAAGATCGCTTTTAAGTTCTTAGCTTACTTTAGTCGTGATCATGTTAGGAACTCCTTGGCTCTACATCCTGAGGGAGGAAGTGGCTCTCGCTGAGCTAACAACAATCTGCAAAAGTGGGAGGTAAGTTTTTTACTGTTTTTTATCAAACAGTATACAGATCTAGACAAAAACAAAGGAGAAAAATTAATGTTAGTCAAAGAACGGATGTCTTACCCTGTGATCACTGTTCATCCAGATATGCCCATTATGGATGCCCTCGACTTGATGAAGAAGGAACATATCCGTCGCTTTCCAGTGATCGACAAACGAGGTCATTTGGTTGGCATTGTTTCCAATGAAGACATACTCCACGCCGCCCCATCCGATGCTAGCAGCCTGAATGTTTGGGAAGTGAACTACCTGATAAGCAAAATTATTATCAAGATGGTGATGACACCAAATGTGGTCACCATTGATGAGGATACGCCACTTGAAGAAGCTGCCCGCATCATGGCCGACAATAAATTTGGAGGTTTGCCAGTCCTCCGCAAAGGCAAAGTTGTTGGGATCATCACAGAAACCGATTTGTTCAAGATTTTTTTGGAGATGCTTGGGGCGCGCGAAAAAGGCATTCGGCTGGCTGCTTTAGTGCCTAATGTTTCAGGGGAGCTAGCACAATTAACTAAGGCAGTTTTTGATATTGGCGGAAACGTCCTATCTCTGGGCACTTTCCTAGGTGAAGGCACCGAAAATCGAGAGGTTGTTATGAAAATAAAAGGCGCCAGTGCGGAGGCTATTACAGAGGCTATACATCCTTTCGTCGAACGAATCGTCGATATCCGGGAGACATAGTGACCCGCCCTGTTACATATACTTGACAATAAGTACTGAAAAAGGGTAGTAGGAACCATGATCGCATCTGGCACTGGCGGTCGATGAATCAAAATTTGGTGGGGTATCTTGAAAAAGACCACGTTTAGCCACGTCAGTGCACGTTTAGTTTGGTACACGAAATTGAATGCGCCTACTGCTGGATGATGGTGAGCTTTATTGACGATACATATTAAAGTTTCTCTGCTCCCGCATAAACCCCTTCCACTTTTAATGCTGCTGCTGCATGACCTGGAAGGTTTTCAGGATTCCACTTTTTCATATCATCAAAGATAACACCTTCTTCATGGTACTCAAAGCTTCCCTTAATCTGATAGGATGTACCTTCTTTTGTTATGAAGAGAATCGATCCTTTGCTGCCTGAAAGTATATTTTCCAGTGTTTTAGAAAAGAAGTTGTTTGCAACAACTAAAATATCTTCACTGAATTTTGATACGCAGGTTGCATATATCGCATTTGGATTTCCATTTACATCTACAGTGGATAGAATGATGGGTCCTTCCCGATCTTCCCATGCCTTACTCACTATCTTAGGTAATACTGCCATAATATTTATTTCTCCTTGAATGTAGCATGATAAAAACTATCAATCTATGACTTATAAAGTGATTCAGTTATGAGCATAAGCGCCCAACGGAAGAGCTTTGCGAAGCATCCTGAGAAGGGCACCTGGCGCCGGGGACAGCTTGACTTCATTATAGAACCAAAACCAGTAAAGGGGAGAAGAGATAAAAAACCGAGCGTACCCGACGGTCAGGTGGAGCGGGGGTTAACCGGAGTTTTGCGAACCCCTTATATTTTTGGTCGAAAGATCATCAATGAAGGGTGCAAAGACCCAAGCATAAACGGCAAGGACGGATTTTGAGATATTATTTTACGCTCAATCTTGTTGCAATTGCGTTTCAATCAGTCCTGAAAACATGGCACCGTGTGACAGAGCCCATTATCTGGATTACAATATACACGCTAGATTTGTTATCCGGAAGTACTAAATTATCGACCTTTTTTCAGTGGACTCATTAAAGGAAAATTAAATATGAGTGAGAACTGGACAACAAAAAATATTCCAGAACTATCTGGAAAAATAATTATCATTACCGGTGCAAACAGCGGAATTGGTTTTGAATCGGCCCGAGAGTTCACCCGTAAAGGTGCGGAAGTGATCGTTGCCAGTAGGGATCCGACCAAAGCTAACCGGGCAATCTTGAAAATCCAGCAGGAAATTCCAGGGGCAAAGCTGAAATTCATTGAACTTAATCTGGCCAGCCTGGAGTCTATCCGGAAATTCGCTGAAGAATTCAAGTCAAATTACGACAGACTGGATATCTTATTGAATAACGCCGGTATCATGCTGATACCGTATAGAAAAACGCTTGATGGGTTTGAAAATATGATTGGTACCAACCATCTGGGTCATTTTGCATTGACAGGTCTATTGCTGGACAGACTTTCCGCAACTCCTGGCGCTAGAGTGGTCAATGTCTCCAGCAATATTCTTTGCAGTGGGGAGACGGATTTTTCTAATCTACTTTTTGAAAATAAAAGCGGATATTCGCCGATGAAAGCTTACAGCCGGTCCAAGCTGGCCAATCTGCTCTTTACATATGAACTGCAGCGGCGTTTTCGATCCGAAGGTTTTGATATTATTGCTTTGGCTGCTCACCCTGGTGCCTCGGCCACCAGTCTGGCGAATCATTTATTCTTCAACCAGATTTCCTGGCTGATCCAACCGCTGATGAGATTGATCTTCCAAAGTTCAGCTATGGGGGCATTACCCAGCATAAGGTCAGCGGTAGATCAAGGAGCCCAGGGCGGTCAATTTTATGGTCCAGATGGCAAGGGAGAACTTTCTGGGTATCCAATAGTTGTGGATTCCAATTCAGCATCCAAGAATGAAAAAGACGCCCGGAAGTTATGGGAAATTTCTGAAGAATTGACAGGGATTAAATATCTGGATTGATCTATTCGATAGCATGCACTAGGATCCGACTAGAGATTTCCCGTCCCAGAGCTATTTCTTTTCCATTTATTTCCACGGAAAAGGGCCCGTTATAGGGCGCCTCATCGACGATCTTTAAAATTGCACCCGGCAGCATACCTCGCTCCTCCAGGTATTCACAGGGGATCAATTCCGCTGGTCAATCCGTAGGATTTCCACTACCACTTCGCAGCTGATCTCATTAATGGGTATTTTTGCATATCCCCCCATATGTTCAGAGAAATCAATTTCAAAGTCTTCAAAAAACTACTT
>Ga0307990_1003109_pt1 | contig 12870 bp, 12 predicted proteins | sample EllFjometagen129_FD_203168 | JGI IMG/M metagenome (GOLD analysis project Ga0307990, IMG submission 203168) | Marine microbial communities from Ellis Fjord, Antarctic Ocean - #129 | ecosystem: Environmental > Aquatic > Marine > Unclassified | place: Southern Ocean | collected 2014-10-08
CATCATCGGTACTCTTCTCGCCTATATTATCGTGCGTGGAAAATTTTTCGGAAGAAATTTCATCGAGATGATCGCCCTGTCGGGATTTGCCTTGCCGGGCACCGTCATCGGAGTTGGCTATCTCATAGCCTTCGCGTCACCTCCCATGAAACTGACGGGAGGAATCTTGATACTGGCCCTCAACTGCGTATTTCGCTTTCTTGCCGTTGGCGTCGAAGCGGGAATCACCAAGCTTCATCAGATCAATATTGAAATAGAGGAGGCATCATGGGATATGGGGGCAACCTTCCTCACAACATTCAGGAGAATAGTCCTTCCCATTATGTTCCCCGCCTTTATCGCAGGTTTTATCTATACCTTCATGACAACAATGGTATCCCTCAGCGCGGTAGTATTCCTTGTAAGCCCTGGCTACGAACTGGCGGCGGTGACCATATTCGACGCAGCTGCATACGGAAAAATAGGCCTTGCGTCGGCCACTACCTTGAAGATGATCATGATAGTTATCCTGTGCATGATTACACTTAAACTGTTAACAAAATTTACAAATCTCAATATAGAACCAAAGAGAGGCGCTGCATAATATGGGTACGAATGAGCAACCAATGTTGATCGTAAAGGATATCCACAAATCCTTCGGCAAGAACAAGGTCCTGAATGGCATTTCTATTGAGGTAAATAAGGGAGAGCTGGTAACGTTCGTGGGGCCCAGCGGATGCGGAAAGACCACTCTTCTACGTGTCATCGGAGGATTCACTGAACAGGATTCCGGCGAGATCATACTTGAGGGGAGGGATATCAGTAATCTGCCGCCCAATCTTCGTGATACACGGATCTGTTTCCAGAACTATGCCCTCTTTCCTCATCTGACGGTAGGTGAAAATCTTGCCTACGGACTGAAGATCAAAAAATGGGACAAGAAAAAGATCCGGGAGCGTGTCGATGAACTCCTGACGCTGGTGCAACTTGAAGGATTTAAGGACAGGATGATCGATAAAATGAGCGGCGGTCAGCAGCAGCGCGTCGCCTTTGCCCGTGCACTTGCCTATTCACCCAAGGTGCTCCTCCTCGACGAACCCATATCGAACCTCGACGCGAACCTGCGGGTTCTCATGCGTGATGAAATCAGGAGGCTTCAGACGGAACTGTCCATCACAACCGTCTTTGTCACCCACGACCAGTATGAGGCAATGGCCATATCCGACAAGATCGTTGTACTCTCAGATGGGTATATACAGCAGGTAGGTTCTCCCATTGAGATATACGATCATCCCGTCAATGAATTCATCGCGAGTTTTGTCGGTTACGTCAATTTCCTCCCAGCAAAGATCGACAGCATCATCAAGGAAACTGATGCAGCTGTCGTATCAACTGAATACGGGAAGCTTGAGATTGATATTGAGCAGACTGAATTTGCCCCAGGGACTGAAGTGTTGCTCGTCATCAGACCGGAAACAATAAGGATCGCACCAGCCAACGGAACGGTTAAACAGAACGTGATCCAGGGCACACTGAGACGGTATATATATTCGGGGGCGCTTGCAAAATGTCACGTGGTCCTGGGGAATGACAAGGAAATAATCGTGGACATCCAGGATCCCAGGGAGCATGTACCTTTGAAGGAAAAGGACAAGGTGGATGTGACCGTCTCCCGCAATGTTCATGTCTTGAAGAAACGGGCCTAGGTGTCTGATAACACATAGGCGTATAGGATAAAACAAGACCCCGCTTTCAATATACCTACATGGAAACGAGGTCTTGTGATATACCTGTTACAATAACTATTGTGGCCCTTCGACGGTAACTGGTAAGTGTACAATCAGTTCCAGATATCGGCGAAGGCTTTCATCAGCAACTCTATGATGCTCATCTTCCTGGTCCTCCTTACGGCGAATATTTTCAAAAGGCGGATTTTGCGAATCCCCGCCGTTCACTTTATTCACAAAATATACTATATAAACTGTGTCTCACATTAGAGGATGCGCCTTGTAAACTATTCGATAACGAAAGTCAATACAAAGTGCGGTAATATTTGTTATACGTATAATAACGTAACTACTCAGGAATCGAACATCATTCAGTATCTTCAGGATATGGGTGAGAGAGACTGTAGTCTTCTCACTGCTCCGAGAAAGTTAAGAGCTTTCACTGAGCAGCGCTTGCAAACCCCGTTGCTTATGCCGGGATTAGCGAGCGAGTAACAAATACACATTTTTCTTAACAGCCGGACATCCCCCACAACTTGTTGAAGGGAACTTCAAGGTTGTTTTTTCGAAAAGGTTTGATGATGAGAAATCTTGATGATACAGGGCTGTCAAGGGATTTTCCGTGATCGGAATAACAAGTAATGATAGTTGTTCAAGCCTTTCAAGTTACAGACTTGATGAAATACCTTCTTTGGGATAATATAAAGCATTAAAATGTCTGTTTTTCCTTACTTCAGTATACGTTGGGTTTGAAATAAACGGAAACCCTGCCAAAGCCCCGAAATTATGTTTATAGTCGGACTTGTTAATAGTAATTAATATCAGTTGAGTAATTGTGGGGTAAGATGTGAAAAAGGTAACAGAAAAGATCCTTTTCGATAAAGAAGATCACGACCTTCTTGTCATTGTAAATGAAGTTCTCAACAGAGACAAATCAAGAAAGTATATCAAAAATCTGCTTAACCCGTATCTCCACCCCCATGGAATAAAGGAAATGGCAGCGTCGAGAGAATTACGCATAGCCTATGCCGTGATTCACCTTCTGAATTCCCTTGAGGTGGGCGAGGAAAAGGATAGACTCGCCGCACTGCGTTCATTAAGAGACGAGGTCCTCTACATCACAAAAAGTTATCTGGGTAAAAATACGGCGCGTGTGCTCATACAGATTATGAAACGGCTTGTGCGATCTCATGGAGATTATAGGAGCAGGTTGGAACTGGCGCACGACTTTCGAATGGCTGCAACAGGAAAATCCAGAGTGATCCGTGAACAGTTGAAGAAGCATCACCTTCTTGAGATGTCGGAGGAGTGGAATCAGATCGCAACGGATGACCATGTTCATGATGTGAATACCAAGGGGAGAAAATCACCGACACATCTCATTATGGATGCATGGATAAAGGGAATACGGCACTTGAAGGTAATTTACTACAATTATGTAAGATCCGATGTGGCTGCTGAGCTTCTTGAAGCGGCAGAGATCATGGGTATCAGGGTACGTATTGGAGTTGAACTTTCTTCGAGATTCCGTAATCGATATATACAGATCATCTGGGCTCCGAGGGGGCTTCTGAACGTACAGGATTATCTGCAATTTCTGGAAGAACAAGACGTTAAAGCCTTTACAGAGGAGGGGCGCATTGTATCTGAATACGAAGGTAAATTCATTCTTTCGGTGCTTCAGGAATTCAACAAAAGACATAGTAAGGAAATAGCTGAAAGATATGGGATCGAAATCCCACCCCTTAACGAGACAGAATTTCTCTTATTTGTGGGCAGAGGTCAGATATCCATACTCCACTTGGCAGAATTTATTCACCTAAAGATGCTGCCGAAAATGCAGGCTCGCACGGGGGTACTGAAGAATCTCTACAACAGTGCCGACAGGGATGAAAAAAACAGGCTGATGAGTCTTGTAGAAGAGATGAATAATCTTGATTCGGAAGCTATCGTCGAAAAATATCTGAGGCCATCGTACAACCCGAATATCCCCGATCCTAATACTCCCAGAGACGATCCGAATGCTCCTCAATTGCTCACGCTTTCTCCCCGGAAACTTATCGAAAGAATGACGCATCTTCATCCGGGTTCCAGCTTTACGCTGGGTCTTACCGATCTCAACGTCGAAGATGTTCTTGAAATCCTTTACGACTGCAAGGGGATGATAACCCATCTGGAGAACTTTAACCTGAAAGATTATATCATGAGGAGAAATCCCCACTATAGCCAGATAAATAAACTTCAGAGGGCAATAAATGACGGTAATCTCATAGTTCTCAAGAGGATCATACGGAACGTCTTAGAGAAATTGGACCAAACGGTTGATATCGACAAGATAGAAAAGTTTAGAGAAATTCTCTACAACATCGAATCGTTTCAATTATATTACAAAGGTCACCAACTGAGGAGTCGTGTGGGGAGTGATTCAACGGGACGATCCCATCACCTCTACGGCATGGGCTTGGTCATAAAGGACACGTTACCCCCTGCTGCCCAAAGAGAGATAAGCAATGCACCCGCAACTTCCCACCTGACCGTGCCTGTCTATACAGAAGTTTTCATGTCCGTTCATTATGTGCCCAGGACAAGTACGAATTCTCTGCTGAGCGCCTTTTATCATAGAGCGGTTCGTATCCCCGGTTTAAGAATGTTCGGTAAGAAGCGTAGTGAAGAATGGAAGATCTCACGGTACTCAACCGTGATAGGGGCTGAAGGCAATGTGGTGACCCTTGGCGGCATTGATGAGGAAAGTTCAAACGAACTCTCTCTCAATCCACCCGAGATGGAGGAAAAAGCGCGAAACATTTCCTGGATGTATATGAACAGTGGTGTAAAAAACTGGATCAAGGTCTTGTGTGGTTTTATCCCGGCCTTTCTCACCTTCTTTTTGACCAAGGACTGGTGGCTCCTGGCCTATTTCGGTGCCTTCATATGGTTCGGAATCACGGGGTTCAGGAATATTCTTCAGTCTGTCCTGGGAGGAGGTGGAATACGTCGTTCACCTCTTATCAGGTGGAATGATTATGTGAGCTGGAAACGCCTGACGGATTCTCTCCTTTTTACTGGTTTTTCCGTCCCACTCCTCGATTATATTGTAAAAACAGTTATCTTGGACCGCATATTCGGGATAACCGTTGCAACAAGTCCGGTAGTTCTCTATTCGGTGATGGCCGTCGTAAACGGACTATATATATCGACCCATAACGCATTTCGGGGCCTTCAGAGAGGCGCCATCTTTGGCAATTTTTTCCGCACAGTGATTTCCATACCTCTTGCTCTGTTGTTCAACATTTTAGCGGGGGGTATCCTTTCGGGGTTTGGAATTGCGGGGGCTGATCTTATCCTTCAGAAGTGGGCAGCCATTATATCCAAGGCAGCGTCCGACTGTGTAGCCGGTGTGATTGAGGGTCTCGCTGATCGCTCTCAGAACATCCGAGTCCGTTTTCGTGATTATCGCAGCAAACTGGAGCAGGTTTTCGATGCCTATACACGGATGGAAGTCTTGTTTCCCGAATCGAACGTGCTTGAGATGCTCGAATCTCCAAAGAGATTTATACGCACCATAAAAAGGGAGGCGAGCGATCTGGAAAAGATCGTTATTATAAATGCCCTCGATCTTCTCTATCTCTGGATGTATCAGCCACGGGCACAGAGCGCACTGAAGATGATCATTAAGGGGATGTCTCATGAGGAGCGACAGATATTCATTCGTACGCAAACGGTGCTTGAACGGAACCGTGAGATAAGTCAACTTTTTGTGGACGGTTTGGTGGGCAAGAATTTCTCTAGGGGTCTCTCTTTCTACCTCGACAGATCACAGGAATACCTGCGAGAAATCAGGAAAATAGTATAGCGAAAATGTTACTTCCCAGTTGGATTAAGAGGGTGTTCGAGAACGGCAAAGATTCAGTGAAGAAACAAGCCATGGATGACCAAAAACCTCTCAGAATCGGTAATATTTGTTATATTTGTTATGGTGCCTAGCTACTCGGGCATCGAACATCACGCAGAATCTTCAGGATATGTATATGGGCCAGGGACGGAGCCTTTTGCGAGTCCATCAAAACGGTTAAAAACCGGGCAAACCGGCAACAGGGAAAATTCAATGATACAAGCGGTTCTGTTTGATTTTGGTCAAACGCTGGTAAACTCGACCGACGGTTTCCGCAAGGCGGAGAAGGATGCCCAACTCAGACTCTTTTCTCATCTGGACCTCCCATCCTGGGATACTTTCCTCTCAACATACCGGGAAATTCGCGGGGAACTTCACACACAATCGATTTTCTCGCGATACGCCATATGGGAAAATGTGTCGGTTCGTTTCGGACTCAAACCCGATAATGAACTGTACAGAGGGTGGGAAAAGGAGTACTGGAAGACAGTGATCGACAATACCGCCATGTTTCCGGAAGCCGCACATGTATTGAAGACGCTTTCTTCCCGGTATCGACTGGGACTTGTTTCCAATACCCAGGGGCAGGGTCGGTCAGCCGGGCATCGCCTGAGTCTCTTCCCCGCCATTGTTGAACTCTTTGACGCAATCATAATATCAGGAGAGGGAGGTATACCGCCAAAGCCCGACCCGGAGCCCTTTCTAAGGTGCCTGACGGAGTTGGGCATAGAACCCGAAGAAGCACTCTTTGTGGGTGATGACTGGCGCATAGACATATGCGGAGCGAAGGATGCGGGGATTCGGCCCGTATGGCTTCAACACAGGTCAGTGCATCGCACATGGCCGGTCGGAGATACGTCCGTTCCGATTATTCATGATCTTAATCCGCTTATCGAAACGGAGAGGCTTCTATAACGTTAAAAGGAGAAAATAGTATGAGTACAAGAATTGTCGTCTGTCTGGATGGAACAAACTCCCAGTACATCTCTCAAAGCGATACGCCGACCCTTGACGCTATCGCCGCAAAGGGTTTCAGTACCATAGGCAGGGCGGTTGTTCCTACCGTGACAAATGTCAACAACACGTCCATCATCACTGCCAGTTTCCCGGAAGTACATGGAATTACATCCAACTACTTTCTCGATCTGTCAACGGGTGAAGAAAAGTACATGGAATCATCGGAATATCTTCTGACAGAAACCCTTTTTGAACGAATCGGCAGAAGGGGTAAGAAATCGGCCCTGATTACCGCAAAGGAAAAACTGAAAACCCTGATCTACCGGGGTGCAGAGATCGCGGAGTCCGCCGAGAAGCCCTCTCGATGGCTCGTGGATAGAATCGGCGCTCCCCCGGAATTTTATACGATTGAAACCAACCACTGGCTGTTCAGGGCGGCTCGTGAAATCCTTGTGGCCGAGTCGCCGGATTTCATGTATCTGACTACGACGGACTACGCGACACACACCTATCCGCCGGAGGACGAACGCTCTCAATGGAATTTCAATCAACTTGACCGGCTTCTCGGTGAAATCCTGAATACATCCTCTGACATAGAGATCGTTGTGACGGCCGACCACGGAATGAACGCAAAGTCCTACGCCCTTGATCTTACCAGGATACTCAATGAAGCCGGGGTGCCGGGAACGGCGATTCCCATTATCAAGGACCGCCACGTTGTCCACCACAAAAACCTCGGCGGTTCGGCATACATATACCTGAAGGACCTGTCCGCCATGGATGACGCCATGGCGCTTCTGCGGGAAGAAAGGGGTATCGAAAGGATCATGCTGAGTTCCGAGGCCGCACGTTTGTATCGTCTCCATCCCGACCGTATCGGGCACCTCTTTGCCCTGGCGGACATCGATACCGTATTCGGGACCATCTCCGCTGCCAGAGAAGATGTCAGCATACGCTCACACGGCTCTCTGCATGAACAGGAGATCCCCATTTGTGGCCTTGGGAAAGGGCCCATGGCCCACCAACCGCAGTCAAATCCAGAGGTTGCGGCGTGGCTTGATACATAATTCAGAAGTTCTCCGACGCCCACTTGACTGTTTCTTCTATCAAATTGCCGAGAGATGTTGAAATATACTTGTCACGGTGGTGGATAATATAAAATTTTCTCTTCATGGAGGTATCAGAGAGGGGGACGGCTGTCAATCTGCCATCTTCAATCTCTTCGTTGGCCACCCATCGGGATTCCAGGGCGAGACCCAGCCCTTGTTCCACCGCCCGTTTGATGGCCTCGTTGTTGGACAGTTCCAGCGGAATGGATACTGAGATATTGTTTTTTTTGATATACTTGTCGGTGATTCTTCGCGACGCCGCCCCTTTTTCGTGCATTATCAGACACTGGTGCTCCAAATCGCGAGGATGGATCGCCTTCTTACCGGCGAATTCATGATCGGGGGGAACTATCAGGACGAGACTGTCTTCGAGGATTTCCCTCGTCGTTATTTTCTTGTGCTCTATGGCGTAGGAAATGAATCCTATATCGTTGTTGAGCGTAGCCGTCTTTTCAATAATCTGTTCCGTGGGCAGTACATTTACCGATACCTGAATCTTGGGATTATTCCTCCTGAATTCCCTTATAATCGAAGGAAGATAATATGCCCCGAAACTTTCACTTGCATGAATCCGGAGCACCCCCCTTTTTCTCTGCTGGAAATCGCGGATGACCTCTTCCGCCTGACTTTCCATCCCGAAAATCTTGTCTGCTATACCGTAGAGGGCCTCTCCGGCATCCGTCAGGACGAGTTTCTTCCCGAACCGGTTGAAAAACTTGATCTCATGGTATTCTTCGAATCGTTGAATTCCCTTGCTTACTGCAGGCTGTGTAATATACAGCGCATCCGCGGCAATACTGAGGCTCCCGCATTTTGCCGCGTAATAGAATATTTTTAACTGGTTAAGATTCACTATAACTTCCGTTCATCGATTATATAAAATCAATTAGCTTGACTTATACTAAACATATATTTAAAGATATTTCAACTCATTAGTTCTCTTTCCACCGATTAGTAAGTCTGCCCGATCTGTCTGAGGTAGATTGCAGGGCAGGGTACAGAAGAATCATAGCAAGCAGTAAGATTAGAATTCATATTAATCTATGGGGATGCGAAGCGATGGAATTTGACTTTTTTACGCGAAGACAGGGAATAGAGACACGAATTGACGAATTTCTGAACAGGGTCAGCGAGGCGGGGCTGATTTTCAAGGGCGCCATCGTCGATTACCTGAAGGGCGATCTGCAAACATTCGAGAATAAGAGAGACAGGCTCCATGAAACCGAACGTCAGGGCGATGTCCTTCGCCGTGAACTTGAGCACATGCTCTACACGAAAACGCTCATTCCGGAGTCGAGGGGCGATGTGCTGGAACTCATCGAAAACATGGACAGACTCCTGGATCATTACAAGAGCGCGATGTGGAGAATAGACATCGAGCAACCTCAAATCTGCGATGAATTCCATGAGGACTTCAAGGAACTGGTGGCATGTGGCGTGGAAGCCGTTGAATCAACGGTCTGCGCGTGCAGGGCCTTTTTCCGAAATATCGATACGGCCTCGACCCACATGGATAAGGTAATCTACTGGGAAAAGAAGTCCGACGTCGTTTCGACACGCCTCCAGCGTGCCATCTTCAGGCACGAAGAGCTGCGATTGAGTCACAAGCGACATATTCGCGATTTTGTCAGATCCATGGAAAAGATAGCAGACGAGGCCGAAGACGTTATAGACCGGCTCAGCATCTATATCATCAAGCGCGCGTTATAGGGGCAATAAGCATGTTTCTTTTTTTCCTTTCGAGCGGACTGTTTCTTGGCTGGTCATTGGGGGCCAACGATGCCGCCAATGTTTTCGGAACCGCAGTCGGCTCGCGGATGATAACCTTTAAAAGGGCCGCTGTTCTCTGCGGCGTGTTTGTGATACTGGGAGCAGTAATAAGCGGCGCAGGCACTTCGGATACCATTGGAAAACTGGGCACTGTGAATGCCCTGGCCGGAGCATTTATCGTCGCCCTCGCCGCGGCGTTAAGCGTCTATATAATGACCGTCATAGGATATCCCGTATCAACCTCTCAGGGCATTATCGGGGCCATCGTAGGCTGGAATCTTTTCACCGGCACCCTGATTGATTATACGTCCCTCATAAAGATTGTTTCCAGCTGGATCGCCTGCCCGATTCTGGCGGCAATTTTTTCCATTATACTGTACAAGCTGGTTGTCTTCTGCATTAAAGCTTTCAATATACAGATGTTCAAACTCGACTCCGTCACGCGATACGGCCTGATAATTGCTGGTATATTCGGGGCTTACACTCTCGGAGCGAACAATATTGCAAACGTCATGGGTGTATTTGTCCCCGTTTCGCCATTTCGCGATATTTCCTTTATGGGGATCTTTTCGCTTACCTCGGCGCAGCAGCTCTTTCTCATCGGAGGCATTGCCATCGCAATCGGGATTATCACCTATTCGAAACGTGTAATGATGACGGTGGGAACGGGTATCATGAAAATTTCACCCGTTTCCGCGTTTGTGACGGTGTGGGCCCATTCTATTGTCCTTTTTCTCTTCTCCTCTCAGAGTCTGGAATGTTTCCTGATAAGTCACGGACTCCCCACTATTCCGCTGGTGCCCGTTTCCAGCTCACAGGCCATCGTCGGCGCGGTTATCGGCATTGGCCTCCTCAAAGGAGGAAAAGGCATCAGATGGAAAACCGTTGGAAGAATCTCCGTAGGATGGATGGCGACGCCTCTCCTCGCCGCCCTGATATCTTTTATTTCCCTTTTCTTCTTCCAGAACGTGTTTCAGCAGCAGACATACAAACCGGTTGGGTATATAGTCTCCACAGCGGCGATAGAAAGGATTGAGAATCAGGGCATATCGACAGACAAACTCAAGGGGATGCTCGGCAAAGAGTATTCCTCAGCCTTTCGATTTAACAATGCCTTGAAGGAATGTTCGTTCCCTCGGCGTGGCAGGGATACGCGTTTCATTATGGAATCGACGGAGTATCATAAAATGGAAATCACCGGTACGGCGATTCGCTCTCTGGATGCGAAGTGGTTCACGGAAGAACAGATACAGGCCCTGGAAAAACTAGAAGGGCGGGTCTTTACTCATACATGGATGATGGACGAGGCCCTTGCACGGATATCTCCGTCATGGAGAATAAAAAAAGATGACACACTATTCAACAGGCGGCTGGAAGAGAAGATGGACCATATCTATGACCTGTTCCATACCAGTTAATTTTTCATGAGATAAGCTCTCCCCGTGTTTCGAAGGTCTGGCGGATATGCGATGCAGCAGGTTTTCGATAATAGTGTAACCCTCAACCCAACGAGGAACAAAAAGTCATGAAATCAGGAATACTTAAACATAGTGAGGAAACAGACAGACAATTCGACGAGTTTCTTGACAATGTCAGTGAGGCGGGCGTGCTTTTCCGTGAGGCCACTGAAAACTATTTTGAAGGTAATCTCGAAGCCTTTGAAGAGAAACGGAACAAAATGAACGATCTGGAACATCGGGGTGACGCTCTGCGTCGAAGTCTCGAATATCTGTTATATACAAAAACACTGGTTCCTGAGTCACGCGGAGACATAATGGAGCTTCTCGAGAATATGGACGCCCTGCTTGACCATTACAAAGCCGTTATATGGCGCTTCGATATTGAGCATCCGGATATTCTGCCCGAATTTCACGATGACTTCAGGGAGTTGATTGCCTCCGGAGTAAACGCGGTAGAATGTACCGTCCGGTCCTGCAAGGCCTTTTTCCGGGAAATCGATGAGACGTGCAATCATATGCACAAGGTCATATTCTGGGAAACGGAGGGAGATATAGTGTCGACCAGGCTCCAGAAGCGCATCTTCAGAAACGAGAGTTTGAGGTTGAGTCACAAGAGGCATATCCGCGACTTTGTGAGATTCATCGAAAAGATTGGGGATGAGGCCGAAGATGTAATAGACCGCTTCAGCATCTATATTATGAAACAGGCCATGTAGCCTTTTTCTGTAACCTCTACGGCTGCATCAAAACTGTGTTTACTTTGAAGACTCGATATATTCCACGATCTTTTCCGCCAGCGTATGTATCGTTTTCTCGAATTTGTCTTCGTCTTTCTCCAGGAGTGTCAATCTGAAACCTGGAAGCGAGGTAAAGAATGATGTCAGTGGCACCACACAGATTCCTGTAGCCCCGAGGAGATAGTAAACAAAACGCTTGTCATTTTCTATGTTACCGCCCGCTAACTGTTCCACATAGGCTGTTATGGGGGCATTTTGTATCTGTAAATTCTGTTTGTCGTTGAGCACCGCCTCGTTGAACACAATAGTCATGTAGAAAGAGCCATCCGTCCTGTTCACCACAATATAAGGGACATCTTTGTATAAAGGCATCATTTGTCACGATCATTGGAAACCCTATTTCAAATACGGCGGCTTTCATGCACTATGCAATGCCCATCACCTGCGAGAGCTTGAACGTGCCGTGGAGCAGAACAAGCAAAAATGGGCAGGGGAGATGATTGCGCTTCTGAAGAAAATCAACAAGGCTACCCATGATGCGGGAGGTTGCCTTGCAACAGCCCAGTCGGAGCATTACAGGAAACGTTACCGTGACCTGCTGCGTGAAGCTGAATTGGAATGCCCACCACCAGAGGAAACAGGGAAAAAGAAAAGAGGCAAAACGGCACGATCAAAGGCAAGAAATCTTCTGGAACGCCTGCGGGACTTTGAGAACGAAACACTACGATTCATGGTTGATCAAAAAGTGCCTTTCTCAAACAACCAGGCCGAAAGTGACTTGCGAATGACCAAGGTACAACAAAAGATATCGGGATGCTTTCGGTCAATGGATGGCGCCAAAATCTTCTTCCGAATCCGAAGCTATCTGTCAACGTGCAGAAAACAAGGCGTCACTGCGTCAGATGCCTTGCGGCTGCTGTTTCAGGGAAAGTGCCCCACATTTATGGATGTAAAAGAACATTGTGCTGAATAGTTACTAAATTTTTTCATTTTGTTTTAATTTTTTTAGAAATGGTATTGACAGAAATGACTTAATTTATTAAAATACAAAATTGATGAATTCAAGCAAGGGAGATGTTCCTTATGGTAGAGATACGATGGCATGGAAGAGGTGGTCAGGGAGCCGTTACATCTGTTGAGATGCTGGCGCTGGCTGCGATTGAGGAAGGGCAGTACGCGCAGGGCTTCCCAAGTTTTGGTCCCGAGAGAAGGGGTGCTCCGGTGGCCGCGTTTAACCGT
>Ga0307990_1003111_pt1 | contig 12866 bp, 10 predicted proteins | sample EllFjometagen129_FD_203168 | JGI IMG/M metagenome (GOLD analysis project Ga0307990, IMG submission 203168) | Marine microbial communities from Ellis Fjord, Antarctic Ocean - #129 | ecosystem: Environmental > Aquatic > Marine > Unclassified | place: Southern Ocean | collected 2014-10-08
AAGAAATCTGTTGAACTGAGGTTGGTGTCCGATGTCCCCCTCGGAGCCTTCCTGTCTGGCGGAATTGATTCGTCCACTGTCGTAGCTCAAATGCACCGACTCATCGGAAACAAGACCAAAACATTCACCATTGGGTACGAAGAAAAACGTTTCAATGAAGCCCCATTTGCCCGGGCCATTGCCGAACATCTCGGCACAGAACACACAGAACTTCAGGTAAAAGCTGATGATGTACTGAACACCATCCCCACACTGGCAAACGTATACGACGAGCCTTTCGCTGATGTCTCCCAACTGCCCTCATACCTCGTCTGTAAACTAGCGCGAAAAAATGTAACCGTCTGTCTTTCCGGAGATGGAGGAGACGAACTGTTTTGCGGATACGACCGTTATTTTTCTGCACTAAAGAAATGGGACAAAATAGCCTCCCTCCCCTCTGGGCTCCGAAAATTCGGCTCTGGCCTTCTCCATCCCGCCTCAAGGTTCTTCCCCGAAAACGACTGGCTAAGCCGCAGCGCTGCACTGCTGAAATGTCAAAACGCAACGGATCTGTTTTTACTGAGAAGCGAACGCATGCACAATGCCGAAACGCTGGTTTATGGCAGCCAAAAACTCCCTCCGTCCAAACACCAACGGTCTGCAGGAGAAATCTCAAAGAATCCGCTGGAACAAATGATGTTCATTGATGCTGCCGGGTGGCTGATGGATGATATTCTGGTTAAAATGGATCGGGCAAGCATGGCAAACAGTCTGGAGGTTCGAAACCCGCTGCTGGATCCCGATTTTATAGCGCTGGCCTTTTCCATACCTCTTCAACTCAAAACCAAAGACAGACAACGCAAATATATCCTCAAACAAAGCCTGTTACGTCATCTACCAAAAGAACTGATTGAACGCCCCAAACGAGGATTTGCAGTCCCAATTAGCGACTGGCTACGCGGTCCTCTTAAAGATTGGGCAGAGCATCTGATCGAAACGACAAATAATCAGGACATTTTAGACAGAAAAACAGTACGATGGCTGTGGAACCACTTCCAGAAAGGGGAGAACCGCTATCGAATGGCCCTATGGAGCATACTGATGTTTCTGGCGTGGACAGAACAGAACCGCTCCAAAACCTAAACGGAGAAAATGAATGACGGATCAGACCCACAACTTCACAGTCGAGGAAAACAAACGCTTCTGGGACTCCAACCAGTCGACTTATTTCGGATCCAAACATGCCGACAGCATTTACTTCCTGTGTAAAAACTATATTGGAAAAGCTGTCTTGGATGCCGGAGCCGGTGATGGCAGCATGATGCGAGCATTAAAAAAGCTGGTTCCCACCGCAAATATACGGGCCGTCGATCTCGCACCAAAAAGTGACGACGTGGAGCAGGGAGACCTAAGCAACCTAACTTATAACGATAACAGTTTTGACACCGTTCTCTTCATGGAAGTCATTGAACACCTCCCCCAGAGTGATATTGATAACATCCTGAAAGAGTTAAAACGCGTGTTGCGCCCCGAAGGCCACCTGATCTTGACCACACCCTATAAAGAAAACCTAACACAGGCGCAGGTCTGTTGCCCAAAATGCGAAACCGTATTCCATCGATACGGCCATCAGCAGTCATTCAGCGAAAATGATATCGCTAGTCTCTTCAGCAAAACGGGGCTGAGCCCGGCCGAGATCACGGTCATTAAAATGAACCGGATCAAACGCCTAAAATTTCTGGGGGCCGCACTTCTCAAGTCCGAATTCATGCAGCGGCAGTCCCGCAATGCGAGGGGCCAAAGAAACCTCATCTGCATCGGCCGCAAGTAACCCTCATCGAGACAATACTCATGGACAAATTTGAAAGAAAAATAGTATCCGGCTACCTGAAGTTCCGAAAACGGTACGTTGCAAAACTGACACCAAAGAGTCAAATCGAGAACCTGATCCACAGCATCCGTCCGGTCGCGGGAAATGCCGAGCTCATCCGTGTGGGAGACAAGATCGACGGAGGGTATCTGATCCCCAATGACCTCAAAAAACTCACGGCCTGTTTTTCTCCGGGAGTGGGCAATGAAACATCCTTTGAGCAGGACTGCATCCGGCACGGAATGGATGTCTATCTCTCTGACGCCAGCGTTGATAAGCCGCAATACCTGCCCGAAAACTGTTTCTTTCAACAGAACTTTATCGGGTCACACAGCAGCGGGAAATTCATCACACTCGACTCCTGGGTAAAAAGCACACAGGTAGGCCCCGATGATGAATTGATTCTTCAAATGGACATCGAAGGTGCCGAATACGAAGTCCTTTTATCTCTCTCTGAAGACCTTCTGAAGCGCTTCCGGATTATCGTCTTTGAAGTTCATCAACTGGATCAGTGGTGGAACGCTCCGTTTTTCAACCTCGTGAATAGCGCCTTCACCAAACTCAACCAGACTCATGTCTGCGTTCACAACCACCCGAACACGCTGGGAGGCGTTCTGGACTTCAACGGCCTCATCCTCCCGAAACGGATTGAGCTGAGCTTCCATCGCCGGGACCGCGCAACCAACCATACGATCCGAACAAACTTCCCCCACCCGTTGGACTGTGACAATTCCGCCGGACACCCTCTGTCGCTCCCCCCCCACTGGTATCAATAGGCACAGCAAATTGATGAAAACAATTAAACTGAAATTCATCGGCAAGAACTGGAATAAACTAAAACCAGGTGAAATCCCGTTTCCGTTCGACAAAATCCTGAGTGAATATTTTCACGTTGAATCCTCCAATGAGCCGGACTTCGTCATCTCCAAGGAGAGTCTAAACTTCTACGCCGATTGTCTTCAAAAACACCCACATGCGCCCGTTCGCATCCTGTTCGCAGGCGAAGCGCTTGTTCCCGATTTCAATATATTCGACTATGCCATCGGATTCGACCGCATCGACTTTGGCGACCGCTATTTCAGGATCGGAACCAAAAACTTCTTTTCAGCGTTCGATGACACCATCGATCTCGCTCCAAAAGCAACAGATCCATCCGCACCCGATCGCAAGTTCTGCAACTTCATCTACTCCAACTCCTCGTCAAATAACATGCGCCGGGATCTCTTTACACAGTTCTCCGCATACAGGCACGTTGATGCAGCCGGTGCGCTAATGCGCAATACGGACTTCCTGATTGAAACAGGAGCCAACTGGTGTCGCTCTAAACTGGATTTTCAGAGTGGATACAAATTCACACTGGCCATCGAAAACTCCAAGTACAGGGGCTACACCACCGAAAAGCTGCTGCACCCTATGTCGGCGCAAAGTATCCCGATATACTGGGGAAATGAAGATGTCGGGAAAGAATTCAATACGAAATCATTCATAAACTGCCACGACTACAACCACATAGACGATGTCGTCGCGGCAGTGAAAAAACTCGACCAAACCCCGGATCTCTATCAGCAGATGCTCAACGAACCATGGCAAACGGAAGAGCAGATCGCACAATCAGAAAAGAACGCAGCGGCATTCAGGGATTTTGTCCTGAACATCTTCAACAAAAATGTCGGTGACGCCCGGCGCCGGGGGGACGGAACCTGGGTGTGGAGATATGAAAATACTCTCCGTCAGCGAATCAAACTGCATGAAAAACACTCAAATTCATTTCCTCACCGCCTCTCCCGTCGCCTGCAGAAATGGGGCTTGAAGAAGTAACCAGACACCTACCAGCCCAACCTTTTAACTAATTCTACTGCAACGGGCTTAAATACATTTCCCTTCTGTAAACAGAAATCAGCCTTCACCAGAGAAAACTCGTCCATATTCCGAGTAAAAACCACCAAAATCCGACGATTCATCTCTAACCGATTAAAATATGATGGCAAAAAACTGTTAGTCGGGAAATCAAGGTGTTGGGGCCGAATTCCCACCACAGGTTTCCCAGAAGAAATCGCCTCAGTCACCATGGTTACACTATCCTGTGTAACAAACAGCACTTCGGAGCGGGCCATAAAGGAATAGAGTTCCCGCCGAGGTGCATCCGCCCACCAAATGGCATCTTTCAGAACATCCGGATTCAAATTCTTTTTTAGAACCGCTTCTGCCTCCGCACCCGTTCGACGCGATGTGGTGATCAGCCAGCGGATATTTTCACGCTCAGCCAACACATTCATTCCTTCGGCAATGCCTATCCAGTCTTTTTCTTCAAATCGGTGGCTACGCGATGCCCCCCCGATAATCATGCACCATATATCTTTTTCAATCTCACCCTTCTCTACAATGAACTGCGGAGTAACCGGGGTGGGGATCAATTCAACATCAATCGAGTTTTCACACGACTCCCGCTCAACAGGGCTTATAATCGTATGAAACCATGTGGATGGATAGGGTTTCCTCTCACCAACAAATACATAAGGAACATTAAAAATCTGCGCCCATGTTCGTGATGCAATCACACTTTTCCCTCCACTGGACACAATAAGATCAGGTGCAGGAGCATCATCAGGCATCTCGACTTTATGCGTTCGTTTCAACAAAAACCCAGGCAATGCCCGTCCGCTTTTTGTCATCAAAAAACGCAAACAATGGCGAAGCCAGCCACGCACGGTAACGCGTCCAAAAACCTCGACCACACGCAAATCGCAGCACTCTTTTAGAGCATTAACCAATCCCACGGACTGACTGATATGCCCCGGGCTTCCTTCACTGACAATCCAAACCGTTTTCATAGCAAAACTCATAGACGACCGTCTATTGCGGCCTGAGGCAAGATGCTTTTGATGTCATAAAGCACGCTGTTATCAGAACGAAAACCATTCAATTCGGCGACAGAAAGGTTTTTAAAGTCATCATGAGCAACGGCCAAGACGACGGCATCATAACCACCAGACGTCAGAGAACTGAGGTCAGAAGTCAGCTCAACACCACATTCCCTGCGGACTTCATCTGGATCAGCCCAAGGATCGCAAACGGTGATGTTGGCTCCGTAGCCCTGTAGCCCTTTGATGATATCCGTCACACGGGTATTGCGAATATCAGGACAGTTTTCTTTGAAGGTGATGCCCAAGACCAACACATTGGAATCCACCACATGAATTCGCTTTTTGAGCATGAGTTTCACAACCTGATCGACGATAAATTCTCCCATGCTGTCGTTGATCCGTCGCTCGGCCAAGATCATTTCAGGATGATACCCCACCGCCTCCGCTTTGAAGGTGAGATAGTAGGGATCCACGCCAATACAGTGCCCCCCAACCAATCCCGGACGGAACGGAAGAAAGTTCCATTTGGTTCCGGCGGCTTCGAGCACTTCCAGGGTATCGATGCCCATGTGGCTGAAAATTTTGGCCAGTTCATTGACTAGGGCAATGTTGACATCGCGCTGCGTGTTCTCGATGACTTTTGCGGCTTCGGCCACTTGAATGGAGGAGGCTTTATGCGTCTCCACCTCGAGAATGCTTCGATAGAGTCCGTCGACAAAATCAGCTATTTCCGGCGTGGATCCGGAGGTGATTTTAACGATATTGGTCAACCGCCGCTGTTTATCGCCGGGATTGATTCGTTCGGGGCTGTAGCCTGCAAAAAAATCTGCATTGAATGTCAGTCCGCTCTCCCGCTCAATGACGGGGATACAATCCTCTTCGGTTGCCCCCGGATAGACGGTGGATTCATAAATGACGACGTCGCCTTTAGAAATCACCTTGCCGATGGTTTCGCTGGCCCGGATCAGCGGCGTCAAGTCGGGACGCTTGGAAGAATCGACGGGGGTGGGCACAGTAACGATATAGACGTTACACTCGTTTAAATCGTTCAAATCCGTTGAAAACGTTAACGCCGTTGCTAACGCAATTTCTTCAGGTGAAGATTCGAGGGTCGAATCATGCCCCGATTTCAAGTCAGCAACCCGCGCTAGGTTAACATCAAACCCGACCGTTGGATACTGCTTACCAAACTCCACAGCAAGCGGAAGGCCAACGTATCCCAACCCGACAATCCCAATCTTTGCATCCGAAAATTTCATAACGTTCACTATTTAATAAACACGAGCCTCTGTCAGCCCTATTATCGTGCAGAAAGGTTGAAGGTCGGAAGAAAGCAGGCGGGTCACACGCGCAAAGCGCCCTCGACCCTTCGGGGCACTACATAAAAAATAACTGATGTCGCAAGCCATTACGCTGAATACACAAACGTCTTCCAAGAGGCCCAGGCAAAAAACAAAGACAGCTTCACGATAAAAACTGTTACAAAATCATATATAGAGTTCTACAAACGAAGCTTGACTGACTCCAAAGCCATAGACAAAAGATGCCAGACCTTTTATGCGCGCATGCCCCAAACGCCTAACGAAAAAAACATATCAGTGGATTCAAAACTAGCCCTTCTGATTTGCGAGACGGATCTCATTTCGTTCGACATATTTGATACACTGGCGCTTCGTCTCCTTTATCGCCCCGAAGGTGTTTTTCGCTATATTGAAGAATTTTCTGAACGCAAAGGTTTTTCCATAGCGAGGAAGGCGGCGGCGAAGGAGGCACGCCGCCGAGCAGAAGCCGCCGGAGAGGAAGAGATTACTCTCGATGATATCTATCAATTCATCGCCCCAAACTATCGTCATCTAAAGACCCTGGAAATGGAGATCGAGATTGCCAACCATGTTCCAAACCCTAAGATCTTTGACGCATACGAGCTTGCCCGCCAACAAAACAAAACCATCATCTTAACCTCTGATATGTATCTTCCGAGGGAGATTATCGAACAAATACTAAACAACTGCGGATACAAAAACTATCACACGCTCTTCCTTTCTCAAGAGGATGGTCTGACCAAAAGATCGGGGAGCCGCTTTAAAGACATTCTGTCACGCTTCGATATTGCACCTGAAAAAATGCTTCACATTGGCGACAGCGTACGGGCGGACATTAAAGAACCCGCAGAGCTCGGAATTCAGACCTTCCACATCACGCGCCTTAATCGGCGAATGGCAGATCTTCCTGTTTCGCAACGGTTAATTCGCTTACTGGAAAAACAAAACACCGGATGGTCTAATTTAACAACTGGATGCATTGCTCATCAAGCCGCCAGCCTCGAAGCAAAACAAGAGGCCCGCTCCTATTTTTACCGCTTGGGATACCAGTATACTGGCCCTCTTCTTGTCGCCTTTACTCTGTGGTTAAAAGAGCAGACTCAATGCAAGGGAATTAAAAAACTCTACTTCCAGGCCAGAGACGGACTCATCATGAAAAAAGTTTATGATGCTCTATTTGACCCCCCGTTGGCACAACCTCACTACCTGTACGCCTCGCGCGCATTTTTCGGAAAAGTGAAAAGCGGTGAGCAGCGCGCCACCTTCCTTAAATATCTTGATTCACTCCAATTTCCTAACACTCCGGGAGAACCTGTCGCATTAGTCGATGTAGGCCGAAGAGGAACGATGCAGTGCCTTCTGAAAGAAACGTTGTCCGAAGAAGGCCGCACACCGAACATCTTCGGCTTCTACTTCGACCTGCGAACAAAGAACGCCGATGACATGGCCGGTTTTATTACTGAGTTTAAGCCACGTCATGTAAAATTTCTCGACTTTATGGATTTCCTGCTCATTGCAGACCACCCCTTAATCACAGGACTCTCTCGTGATGAAAATGGGTTTACTCCACAACATCTTCCGAAAACCTATGAAGAGGAACGCCGCATCCGAGCCGCTCGAGAAATGCACGCAGGAATTCTAGACTTCACGAAAACGACAAAACCCCTACTCACCCAATACCCGCTCAAACCGGACCGGGAACTATTTCTGGAAATTGGGCGCACCTTGATGAGATTTGCAAAAGAAGATAAAGCCGCCTTTGAAGACATGAGAATCGCAAGCGGGGTTAAAAATGAAAAATATCGCCCCATCGTTCCGATGAAATCCACATGGACAAATCTGACCCGCCACTCAAAAGAATTCTGGTTTTCCCGCCGCAAAGCGATGGTTCGTCGAAGAGTTACCGATCTGTTTCAGCGTTAATTTCTGCAAGCATCTGGCCTTCACGAGCTTTTGCAAAACGCATGAAATTTCGATTCTGCCGTCAAACAGCTCCACCCGCCGATGCGGAACAACTACAATCTACTCGGAATGCTCTCCATTCGAAATATCGCAAAACAATCAGCGCCAGCGGTCGTTCAAACTTATATGGGCCGCGCAACGCGACTGACGCATATCCCGCGCGACAAGGGACTGGTGCACCTCGCTCGGCTCGGTGGGTACTACAACCTGAAGGCCTACCGCCACGCCCACCATCTAGTCGGTAATACAAAAGGCCTTCGCGACTACTTCCTGAAAAATGGCGTGCCAAAAGAACGCGCACATTACATCGGGAATTTTGTCGAGCCCATGCCCGCTCCCCCCGCAGAAGAACTGAAAGCGCTTCGCGAATCTCTCCATATTCCAGATGGAGCATTCATCATTACCTGCGCCGCGCGTTTCCACGAAAACAAAGGGTTGCCCGATTTGATCGATGCATTTTCCAAGGTTCGGAACCGACTGCGGCGGGATTCAGGTTCTGTCTCCAGTGCTTGGAAAAATATTTCCGATGTCCGGCTGATTCTCGTCGGTGACGGGCCGATGGCAAAACAACTGCAGCAACAGATCCGAGCACTAAACCTTGAGCCCTATATTCTTCTTCCCGGCTGGCGCGACCCCACGCCCTACTATCATGTAGCCGACATCCTCACATCGCCATCACGCCACGAACCGCTTGGCAACACCATTCTGGAAGCCTGGGCCAGTGGCAAGCCGCTGGTTGCCACAGCAACGTTGGGCGCAACCGAACTCATGACCCACGAGAAAAACGGACTGATCACCCCGCTGAGCAATCCCTCTGCGCTGGCCGAGGCCTTTCTGCGACTCATGGGAGATGCGACCCTGTCTAAGGCGCTGGCCGACGATGGAAACGAGACCGTAACAACCCTCTTCAGTAAACAAGCAATCACCACACAATACCTAGACCTGTACGAGAAACTCCTGACCCAGGCATAACCCCTACTTTTCGCATCCGTATCGGCGAAAATCTTCCTGATAACTGTTATGGAAAAAGTGTCAACCCTACCTTTTTAGATTTTGGTGAGTTTCTTTCGTCTCGCATATTTATTATTTCAGAGCCCCCGGACTCGTTTAATGAGTAATCGGAGGCGCGATAGGTGATTGAGGCAGGCGTTACCGATCCGACGCAAAAACATCAAAAGCAGGAAAAGTTTTCGGTTTTCAACTAACTGAATATCTTTCAGGTCGAAATCATGCGTCCACTCAGACTCAGGGGTCATGGTGATATCCGAGGGCCCTATCCGATGCCCGACGATGGCGGGCGCAAATAGGTATACCCTTCCGAACCGGATCAAATTTCTGGAGAGCCAGCGGTCGATGGTTTTGTGTCGCGCCACCCAGGCCCAAACGGATCGCTCTTCGGGAAGTTTCTTTAAGAGATCCTGAAAAATAGCACCGTTTAAGAAATAGGCCACGCACCCGGACATCCCACTTGCCTCAATGAGTCGATGCCCGTTGTACTCCGCAGCCACCCGGCATGGTGATATCGGCTTTGTCGCGCAAAGATTAACCATCGCCCAGTCCTCGGACAGAGTTTCCAAAAGTTGTCCCAGCCCGGCCTTCCAATCTCGAACAGACTCTTCAGTTACAAATGCATCGTCTTCAACGATCAGAACGTTATCCAGCCCTTGATCGGCAGCCATCTGAATGACTTTCCTGTGGGACAGGATGGCTCCGGCCTTCCCGCCCCACGATTTTTTTCGGGACTCTTCAATTCGACTAACAAACCAAGGCTTTTCGTTATATCCGGATAACTGCACTCCGGCAACGGCAGAAACTCGCTCAGGATTCCCGCCAAACGCATCCTGCCAAAGAGACGCCCCCTCTTGAAAAAGATCCCAGCGCTCAGGCCGGGAATCTAAATTAATCGTAAAAATATGGGTCACAGAAATTTCTCCGCCATCTATTCTGACATAAAACCTTTTAACCGCTTCGAGTTGACCCCCTGTGAAGCATAGGTAAAATCATGCCTTAATATAAAAACAACACAAACACTCTTGCCAGAATAATGATAAAAAAACCATCCATCGACCAGTTGGAGAAATGGTGCTCTCTCGGCATTTTAGTCTCCTGCCTCGGGTTTGCCTTTCCCATAACACGTTCCCTCCATGAGCTTACAATTTGGGTCTGTTGTGTTATCCCCGCAGTGTTACTCATCCGCAAAAAATCACTCGCGCTTTTTTTTAAAAATCGACTGTTTTTGGCAGGGACAATCTTTCTTGTTTATTTCAGCATCTCTGCGCTTTGGAGCGACAATCTATCCTTCAGAACCATCCGAAGGAGCTTTGAATTATTGATCACTCCTTTTTTTGCCCTTCTTGCCGGAGCTTGGGGCATCAAACGGCACTCCGATCTTGAAAAAGGCATTCACTGGTTTTTACCCCTGGCATCCATCGGAGCCATCTGCTCGCTAATCTTCTTTTACCTCCACCACACCTTCCCTATCACCCGATTCCAACATTACTACAACACAGAATCGAATGCTGTTCACTCGTCGTGGTTCATGGGGTTCGCGACAATCTTATCTGCTTCATTTTTTCTACAGACCAGACCCACAAAAACACGATGGGGATTTTGTGCTCTTTCCGCATTTTCTCTGTTTTTTATGGCTACCCTGTATACGCACACCCGAAGCACCATTATAAGCCTTTTTGGAGCCGCCACTCTTTTCCTTTTTTCAGGCAAAAAAAACACGAAGAAACTCATTACCTTGTCTGCCGTCGCAACCATTTCAATAGGGATATACATAGCATCCTTACATTTTGCATCTGATATTATGGAATGGACATCAACCGTAACCTCGCCGCCCTCTTCAAAACTGGGAAGCGTACGACCAAGAGGAGTTTGGTGCAACAACCCCGCCAACGCCAATATCCGAATATCCACATGGAAAGAGCTAGTAAATTCTATGTCCAGTAAAGAGTTCGTTTTCGGTAAAGGACTGGAAGCCAAGTACAAATTTTCAACCAAGATCAATCATCCACATAGTGGATACATCTGGGCTCTCTACCATGGCGGCCTCGTCGGCCTTCTGCTTTTCTTATACCTGCTAGTTGAAGCGTTTATCGCAGCTATAAAAACAGGAAAGTCCGCTTATATCCCCGCTCATCTTCTTTTCTTTGGCTGCCTAATATACCTCATGGATGGAAAATCTTTGGTCAGCAAGTTGCGCTACGATTGGCTTTTGGCTTGGATACCAATCATCCTCATTACGGGATTAAGCTACAACTCGATGTCGAAAAGAAAAGGGATAGCCGATTAATCTTAAAAACCGGCGGAAGGCGGAGGTCAAACCTCAGCGGGGAACACCACTTGCTTACCTAAAAGGATGCTGCATCTGTCCTCGATGACCCAGCCCTTCGACAAGCTCAGGATGCACCACGCGCCCTCAATCGGCACTCTACACTCAACAACTTTTCTGGCGACGACGAACCAGTATATCGTGCAGATACTCAGAGGAGGAAATCAAGAGCAGGAAGTAGCCCATCTGCTCAACGCCCTCTTCCACAATCGTTTTAACCGGACGATACGTCTCGCTACCCAACAGCTCTTTCCAGAACCCCCCATATCCGAACAGGCGGGAAAAAACAATTAACACCAACAACCCGCTCAAGAAGATTCCAAAACTCGGGTGACGAACAAACTCCATCAGAGAGGCGACGATCTCCCGGAAATGGCGCATAGAATAGAATGCAAGAAAGACCAGAACCAGTGTCACAAGGAATTTCCATGCGTGGCGGCAGATCAGCACATCTAGAAAATAGTCCGACTCTCGAATGAAAAGACAAAAAAGAAAACTGGCGACCACAACCGCAAAGGGTTCGCTTTTTTTATCCAGCCTCCCGGCAAAAAGGAACAGAAGAGCAGCGCTCAATGCGAAAACGGTTTCTAAAATCTCAACGGGGCCGACCTCGTCATAGAAGGCTGTGCCGTACTCAACCGCTCCCCACAGCATTCCAAGGGCAAGTGCGCCCAGCAAAACGGCATAAAGAAGAACCCGCAAAACGAGTCCAATAAAAAATCTAGCCGAAGGCGGTTCAAATAATTCTGATTTCATAAAACCAATTTCTCTTTTTTAGCCGCTCTATTTCAAGATAAAATCACTTCATCGACGGCCCGCGAGTGTTTAATTATTGGTTTCCCTCTATTTAAAACAAATCCGATCAATCCAGTCGTTAAATGCATCGGAGCCGGAGAGCATTTCAATTTCCACGCGCAGATAAATCACGGGCAGGTCGCAGCGGTCGATGCGCGGAAAGCGGACGGCATCTTTTTCGGTGGTCACAATCAGCTCGGCCCCGGCGCTCACCGCCTGATTGATGGTTTCAATAATCTCCTGCTGTGTGTAGCGATGGTGGTCGGCATAGCGCGCGGTATGCACAATGTCGGCGCCGAGGTTCCGAACCCCGTTCTCGAACCCTTCGGGCACAGCAATCCCGGAAATCGTCGCCACCTTGCGGCCCCGAATGGCATCCAGGCCGAGCTGCTCGCGTGTGTAGAGGTTTTTCAGGTATTTCGAGCTGTGGCGGCATTCCGAAATCTCGGCGTGCTCATTGAGCTCGCGCAGCTTGGCTTTGAGCTCCGGCGCACCCTCCGGCGGGCATTTCGTGATAAAAATGAACCCGGCCCGCTTCAGGTTGCGCATCGGCTCGCGCAGGAGGCCGCGGGGCAGAACGTTGCCGTACCCAAAGGGGTTGGTGTAGTCAACGAGCACAATGTCCAGTCGCTGATGAATTTTGAGATACTGAAAGCCATCGTCGAGCACCAGCGTGTCGCATCCCAGTTTGCGGATCGCATATTTCCCGGCTTTGACACGGTCTTTATCCACAATCA
>Ga0307990_1003112_pt1 | contig 12866 bp, 7 predicted proteins | sample EllFjometagen129_FD_203168 | JGI IMG/M metagenome (GOLD analysis project Ga0307990, IMG submission 203168) | Marine microbial communities from Ellis Fjord, Antarctic Ocean - #129 | ecosystem: Environmental > Aquatic > Marine > Unclassified | place: Southern Ocean | collected 2014-10-08
ATCTGTGTGACGTGGTTCGGTCATCTGTTGAACTGTCTGCCATCAAGGCCCAGGAAAAGTCCATCCATCTGGAGACCGTGGATTCTCCTCCTGTGATCGTGAGAGTGAATGGGGCCCTGTTGGAGCAGGCTCTGGTCAATCTCATAGATAATGCCGTTAAATACAGTGATTCAGGTGGGGCAGTCAAGATTGAACTGCGTCAAAATGAGAGTCAGACGGACATCGTGGTGTCGGATCAGGGGTGTGGCATTCCTGGCAAACACCACGCACGTCTTTTTGAGCGATTTTATGTGGTGGACAAGGGACGCAGCCGCAAAATGGGTGGCACAGGTCTGGGGTTGGCCATTGTCAAGCATATTGCCAATGTGCATGGCGGAACCATTGGCCTTCAAAGCGAGATAGGTGAGGGCAGTATTTTTACCCTCTGCCTGCCCAGGCAAAGAGCTGACAGCTGATAGCTTGTGCAGACCTCATGTCAATATTAATCAATTCCTAACATACCCCAAACATTCAATTAATGTGGTCTCCGTATACTCCTTATAAAGTCAAGAAGACAATTAAGGAGAAAACGAATGAACAGTAGAAAACTGATGGTTGCGACTTTGTTCCTTGCCATGTTTGTGCAGGGCATTCAAGCAGAAACACTTCAAATTGATGGATCCACCACTGTGGGGCCTATTGCTGAGGCCTTTGCCGAGTATTTTAAGGGCATCTATCCTGATCTGGAGATCAGTGTGAAGAAAACCGGGAGTGGTGATGGTGCCAAGGCCCTGGGCGACAACATGTGCGACGTGGCTGCCATGAGCCGCTTTATGAAGTCTGTTGAGTTTACCAAGTGTGCCAATAAGGGGATCATGCCTGTGGCGCATGTGGTGGCCATGGATGGTATCTGCATTATTGTACACCCCTCCAATCCGGTCAAGGCACTGACCACGCAGCAGGTTCAGGACATCTATCTGGGTAAGATCTCCAACTGGCGTCAAGTGGGCGGCTCCAATCTGGCCATTGTGCCAGTAAGTCGTGACACGTCTTCAGGCACGTATGAAACCTTCCACGGTCTGGTGATGAAGAAGAAAGACATTGCCAGCAAGGTCGAATATGTGAATGCCAATCCCCAGGCCCATGCCAGGGTTAGTGGAAATCGTGGGGCGATTGCGTATGTGGGCCTCGGATTTGTGGATAAGAAGGTCAAGGTCCTGTCCATTGATGGTGTGGTGCCTTCCAAGCGTACCATTGTCAGCGGCGTGTATCCTGTGGCCAGGCCGCTGTTTCTCTTTACCAATGGGTATCCCAAGCTGGGCTCCATGGTGCACAGGTTTGTGACATTTCACCTGACTGAAGTGGGGCAAGAATTGGTAGAGGCCAAGAAATTTGTCCCAGTCACGGATTACTAGAATGTCTTCGGCTATGAACAATCGTGCTTTCAATCTTTCTGTTAAACCAGGGGGCGTCCCATATAGCCCCCTGGCTCTAACACCAGGACAGGATCTCAAGGGGTACGTATTTTCCAAATTGGGAAAGGCGACTCTTTTTCTGATGACCTGTAGTTCTGTATTTTCGGTTCTGCTGATTTTCTTTTTTGTGATTCGGGAATCTCTGATTTTCTTTGAGCAAGAAAGCTTGTGGTCGGCGATAACGACCCACGAGTGGTATCCCAAATCAGAGAACCCCAGGCATGGCATGCTGGCCTTGCTGGCAGGATCGGTGTATGTGACTCTGGCGTCACTGTTCTTTTCTGTGCCTGTGGGGATTATGGCTGCTGTGTTTCTCAGCGATCTGGTTTCCTTTAAGGTTCGTGCCGTGGTCAAGCCTGTGATCGAAATCCTGGCTGCCATTCCGTCTGTGGCGTATGGCTTTTTTGCCGTGTTGGTCCTGGCGCCCTGGATGCAGGATCACTGGGGTTTTTCTACCGGGACCAATGCACTGAATGCGTCGATTATTCTGTCTATCATGGCCTTACCCACCATCATCAGCGTGGCTGAAGATTCCATTTCCTCGTTGGGCCCGGAACTGCGTGAAGCGTCGTACGGATTGGGTGCCACACGTTTTGAAACCCTGTTTAAGGTGGTGATTCCTGCCGCGCACAGTGGCATTATTGCGGCGGTCATCCTGGGCATGATGCGTGCCATTGGGGAGACCATGGTGGTGTGGATGGCGTCAGGTAATGCCAGCCAAATTCCCACACCCTGGTGGGATTTGACTCAGTCAGTGCGTACCATGACAGCCACGATTGCCGGTGAAATGGGAGAGACCGAGCATGGATCCATACACTACGGGGCTTTGTTTGCTGTGGGTGTATACCTTCTCATTATTACATTCAGTTTGAATCTGGTCAGCGAGTGTTTTCTCGCGCGGGCAAAAAAGGCCATGGGTAAAACATAAATGCGACTACAAACCAGATATTTCTTAGATAAGTTGTTTACCTTTCTGGCAGGCATGTCCGTGGTGTTATTGTCTGTTGTTCTGTTGATTGTGTTGGGCCCCATGATCTGGAAGGGTTCCAGTGCCGTGGTGTTTCACGGTACGCATGAGTTTCGTGAAATGCAGCGTGACTTGTTTGAAAGAGCCGATGAAAAGGAACTGGCCCAGGAAACCCTGCAGGTGGATGGCACGCGTGCTGAAGTCTACAAGCAGATCGATGCCTTTAAAAAGGCTGTGGCCATTGATCTGGTTGCCATGGATGAGCAGGCCAAGGCGTCGTACAAGGCCTTTAGCCAAGACCTCAAAGACAACAATGTGACAGACGCTGCGTACACCAAAGCCAGACGGCTGGCGCGCGAACTTCGTAAGGTATTTCAGGATGCCCTGGAGAGTAAAGACCAGGCCGTTATTTGCAAAGCCATGGACGACATTCTGGCACACCAGCAGGATGACATGTTCAAGGACACAGCGTTTGAAACCCTGTTCGAAATGGCCCGGGTTTTCAAGGAGACCGCTGGAAAGATTGACTTGGACAAGAGTCACGTGTATCTGGAGGAGCTGGCCCAGGTCGAAGAGATTCTGGCAGAGATGCTGGGGCCGCGTCCTGGAGAGCCCGTCCATCCCCTGATTCGACTTCGATATGGTGCCACAAGATGGGATCAGGCCCAGGCTTGTCTCCAACGTTTTAACACCATCACTGTCTGGGAAGTAGGCCCTCGCAAGCCAGGTGAGCTGGAAGATCCCAATGAGGTCAGCCCCCTTGTGGCTGTGGCCTACCCAAGGAAAGAGCGGTTTGTTGACACTGAACTGGAGGGATTGTTCGGGTATGTGAATGAGCATATGCATGACATGCTTCAGCCCAGGTTGACGGTCTACTGGCAATACTTCATAGATGACAGTTTCAACAGTCACTATTTTGGCGGCGTGGGCCCTGAGATCCTGGGTACGCTCATGGTCACGGCACTTTCCATCCTCTTTGTGGTCCCGTTTGGTGTGGTGGCTGCCGCGTATCTTGTGGAATGTGCGGGTGACAACTGGACAGTTCGCATTATCCGCATGTGCATCAACACCCTGGCGGGTGTACCCAGCATTGTGTTTGGCCTGTTTGGTGTGGCCTTTTTTATCATGTTCCTGCTGCCGGTCATAGGCATGGACTCCAAGGCCTGCATCTTGGCCGCGTCTCTGACCTTGGCGGTTTTGACCTTGCCGGTCATGATTCGGGCCAGTGAAGAGGCCATTCGGACCGTGCCCAGGAGCTACAAAGAAGGCTCATTGGCCCTGGGGGCCAGCGGTTTTCGAACCTTTGTGACAGTGACATTGCCATCGGCTCTGCCCGGCATCCTGACCGGTGTGATCCTCAGCCTGAGTCGTGTGGCAGGGGAAACAGCCCCGGTTCTGTTTACCGGGGCCGTGTCCATGGGGTCGATTCCGAAATCCATATTTGATCCGACCCGAACCCTGTCCTACGGCAGCTATGACATGGCTGTGGGAGATCGTGTGGCCATGATGGTGCCGCACAATCAGTATGGTATGGTCGTGACCCTGGTGGGCTTGATTCTGTGTCTCAACGCGGTGGCCATATTCCTTCGAGGTCGGGTGTTTAAAAAGCTGAAGGGACATTGAACGTATCATGAATTGGACAAATCAAATGGCAGGAAGACTCATGCAAGAAGTAATTCATAGACCAGAGGAAATGATTATGTCTGTATTGACTTTAGACAGTGAGCTATTGCATCAAGAAGTCCCGGAGAAAGACACGGAAGACACTTGTGACTCTGCGATTATTCGTTCCAAGGATTTCAGTCTTTATTATGGTACCAAGGCTGGCGTGAAGTCTGTGTCCATGGAGATCTATCCCTGCAGTGTCACGGCTATCATTGGGCCAAGTGGGTGTGGGAAAAGTACGTTCCTGCGGAGCATTAATCGCATGAACGATCTGATTCCCCATGTGCATGCGAAAGGCAGTCTGCAGGTGGATGGACACGAAGTCTATGACAAGCGTACAAACCTGGTGAGTCTGCGTCAACAGGTGGGTATGGTGTTTCAAAAACCCAACCCCTTTCCCAAGAGCATCTTTGAAAACGTGGCCTATGGTCCACGTCTTCAGGGGATCAAGACCCGTTCAGGATTGCAGCAGATTGTGGAACAAAGTTTGCGAGACGCAGCGCTCTGGCAGGAAGTGAAAGACGACCTGAAGAAGTCTGCCTTGGCCCTGTCTGGGGGACAGCAACAGCGTTTGTGTATTGCCAGGGCGTTGGCTACCAAGCCTCGGGTACTCTTGATGGACGAACCCTGCTCTGCATTGGATCCGATTGCCACGAGTCGGATCGAAGAGCTCATGGAACAGCTCAAGCATACCTATACGATTGTGATTGTCACGCATAGCATGCAGCAGGCCGCACGTGTGAGTGATATGGCGGCCTTTTTCTGCATGGGCGAACTCATCGAATACGACAAAACTGCCAAGATCTTCAGTAATCCTGGCCAGAAAAAAACAGAAGACTATATTACAGGAAGGTTTGGATAACATGGCTGTCCATTTACTGCGTGAAATTGAACATCTCAAAAAAGAAATTCTCATGGTGGGTGCTATGGCAGAACTGTCTGTACGCGAGGCCACCACTGCGATTGAGACGTACGACTCCACCCTGGCACACCAGGTCATTGACAAGGATGTACAGCTGGATCAGAGGGAAGTCGATGTGGAAGAGGCATGCCTTAGGGCACTGGCCCTGCATCAGCCTGTGGCCACGGATCTTCGTTTTATTGTGGCTGTGCTTAAAATCAACAGCGATCTGGAACGGGTGGGTGATCTGGCCGTCAATATGGCAGAGCATGCTGTGTTTCTGGCCTCGCGCCCGCGTCTTGACATAGGGTTTGACTCTTCAGCCATGGCCTCAGGCGTGCAAGTCATGCTGAAGAAAAGCCTGGACGCCCTGGTCAACTACAATGTCAAGCAGGCCCAAGAGGTCTGTGCTCAGGATGACGAAATTGATGCGATGAATCGCCAGATGTATCAACTGGTGCAGCGTGCGGTACAGGATCGTCCCGAGCACACAGAGACCCTGATCCATATGTTGTCCGTGGTACGCCACCTGGAACGTATTGCAGACCACGCCACCAATATTGCCGAAGATGTGATCTACATGATCAAGGGTGACATCATCCGTCACCGAGCTGAACTCTATGAGTCAAAATAGTCAGACCACGACGGTGCCTTTGACTGAGAGGTTTATAAAAGACTGGCGGCGATCAGGTTCTTACTGACCGCCGCCAAAAGTCTATGGTATTGGGCTAAATGGAAGGTTCCCATCCAGGTTCATACGACCGTTTCCAGAGTGCTTCAGCCGCAGGATTGTTCTGAATGTGACCGTCGGCCGGATTACACGTCAACACGCTTTGGGTGCGTTGGGCAATGTTGCCCAGGTGACCGAGCAGGACACTCTTATGCCCTTCGTTGACAGGGGCCGTTAGTTTGCTGTTGCCACGAATACTCTCCACAAAGTTCTCTGCGTGGTTGTCGCCCAGGCCCGGGATCGAGTGTGTTGGTGCTGTCTACCTTATTCCTGCGTACCTGGGGACCCACCTTTGGCACGACTTGGACGCCAGAGTGTTTGGTCACCCCATTGCGCTGGATCAGATTGGGCGGGCCATGTCACGACCAAAGAATACCCATCTCCGTCTGTGGATTTGTACCATGTGTCGTTGTATTTGAAATCGTGAATGACCTGATCGACTGCGTTCACGAGTCTTAGATGTTCGCCATTGTTACTGAGTAGGCCTTCATATTCTCCAATCACAGGCAGATCATCGCCGTATTTGGCTTTAAAGGCGGTCACGTTTTTGACGACCAGAATGGTGTCTTTGGAGGCCAATTCAATGGCCGGGAAAGTGAAAGAGATGCCGTCTGTAAAACGAACGAGATTCAGATTGATGGGTTCCTGGCCCGTGTTCTGCAATTCAATAAACTCCGTGTTGGGATCGTATGCCTGACCCGTGTCTTCGGGATGGTACATGATCTCAGTGATTCGCAGGTCGTTGGCCACGGGGCCCACACCAAAGACGGCCTCCTGAATCGCACTCCATGTTTTGTCATGGTAGTGACGGGTGGTGAGGTGGGCACTCTCTGTCAAGGCCAGCGGACTATTGTACAATCTGGCCGTGGGATTTACAGAACCGCCAGGCAACCTTGGATCTGAGCCATCCGTGGTGTAGTAGATGCTATTGGCATGGCCCATGATCGTGACAGAGGAATCGCCAATCTGGCCTCCCTGAGAAATGGCACCCTCCACGCCAAAGACGGGGGGCTCCAGAGTCTTGGGATACAAGCCCGCATTTTTGAGATAGCCCAGAACCTGGGAAGACCGTGCCGGGAAGAACTGTGCCAGCTTATTGGCCTGGTTATCATACCATTGATCACGTGTATGCGGATTGTTGGGTTGTCGCGTGTCTCCCCAGCGTGCGGATTCGCCGACCAGGGCCTGATACACCTGGTCCACGCGATTGGCGTACATCTCGGCAGAGACTTGTGCTGTGAGGGGACCCTTATTAAAGAAGTTTTTGTAAATCAGATCCGTACACAGCATTTTATACTCGGCATTGTTTTTCAGCTTATTATGAATGTCCAGGGGGCTCTCGCCTACATCATTGCCACCTTCGACTGTGTGCTCCGCATCCCAGGAGTGGAATCGCCACAAGCCGCCAGGCACGTTGCGATGTGTGGCATACCAGTTCTTGTGGGGCCAGTCATGATTGCCCGTGAACCAGTTGGCCAGCAGGTAAGTAATGAGGTTTTCCAGATCAAGCTGGTTGGCCAGTGCGTTGAATTTGACGAGATTGGCTCGGTCAGACGCCACTGCGTTGGCGGCGTTGATCATGGCGTCCACATTGGCCGTGGCATTGCCGTCCAGACCATGGTTTATGACCCCGTTTCGATTGTGCTTGATGGCATCATACTCGTCTTCATCGCCCCCCTTGAGCTCTGAGATCCAGGTGTGATCCGGCCGTTCGTGCAGATAGTACATGCCCCAGTACAGGCCATTGAGGTACAGATGCACATAGTCTCCATGGGGTGATTGGCCACCCATGGCATTGTGAAGATCTGCTACATATTGATCCTGGACGTACATGGCATTGTTGCGCTGTCCGCTGCTGGAATGCAGCCAGGAATGATTCAAGGCGGCATCCACCACAAGACTATTCAAGCGTGTAATGGGCGAATTGGGGAAGAACCCAAAGTCGAATTTACCCGGCCCGCCTGTGGCTTGGCCATCATCGGTTTGCGGTTTAAAACGTGGACGCATGGAGAGTTTGAGAGTCTTCCAACGATTCAAACTTGTGCCTCCGCCACTGACGCCTCCCTGCATAGCTATCGCGGTATTGACCTGGATGGAATCACCGGTCAGAGGATCCACAAACTCCAGGGAACAGACTCGTTCGGTGCCGTCTTGAGACTGGTTGATATAAATGCCCTTGGTCCCAAACCAATCGTCAATGTCCATGACGAGAGACAGGGTGGGGACGGACAACAGATCGTCTATTAAAGTCGGATGCTGACTGACCACATCGGGGTCCATCTGGTAGTTGCCAGAGGTGCCGTTCCAGGAGCTCGGGTATCCTTCGGGCACTGTCGGGGCACCGGATGGCGAATTGCCCTGCAGAATGACATCCTCTAGAAACAGATAGGTGTGTGTGGCAATGGGGGGCGATTTAAAACCAGATCTGAACGCCAGGGCGCGCAGACAGGTGGTTGTGTCAAGGGTGATGGGTTGGTTGTAGATCAGACCGTGTTGCGTTGAAGGGCTGGAACCGTCGAGGGTATAGCGAATGGTGGTACCAGAGGTGGCGGTAGATATATCCACCTGGACAGGGCTTTCGTAGAAGCCCCGTTTCGCACTGAATGTCAGGGCATCAATCACCGGCAAGGTCGCCCCATTGTTGGACTGGCCCGGCGTGGGGCGCAGGGTCGTCAGCAGACCCGTGCCATCCGGATCATGGCCGTATGAGACGTCTGGCGTCTGCGGTTCAAATTCCAGAGAGTTTATTAAGGTGACACCATCCTGTTCGAAGAGTCCAATATGGCCCCCGGTTTCTGCACTCAATTGAAAGTTGGCGTGAAATCCCGAATCCGTGATATCGTTGTCTGCCCAGATCAACAGGCGTTGACCCGGCGCAAGGTATGTTTGTATCGGTTGGTTGTCTGGAAAACGCCACATCCTGGGATTGGACAAATCATCTGTCAAGTACATGCCGCCGAGGTCAACGAGGGTTTCACCCACGTTTAAAATCTCTATCCAGTCTTCGTATTCATCTTGAGAGTCCGTATTCGATACGTCATTGCGAGCCAGGATTTCATTGATCGCAATGGGCGTGGTTTCTTTTGAATTCCAGTTTTCAGCCAGCATGGCAAAGTCTTGAAAATTCACAGGCGCCTGCGCATCAAAATTGGATAAATTTTCCGTGGTGTCGAGCCACTGAGCTGTGAAGAGCTCCAGGTCTCGCAGGTTGACGCGTGCATTCCCATTCAAGTCCCCGACCAAGCCCGGTTCCAGAACGGTGATGGTGACACGCCCGGACCCCTGAAGTCCCTCTGAATCTAGGACTGTTAATTCAAGCTCGTACTCCCCGGGCTCAGGAAAGATGATATTGGGGTCCGCCATGGTTTCAGAGGGATCGAATGTGACAGGTTGGGGTCCTGCGAGTAAAGACCATGCATAGGACAGACCATCCAGGCCATTGGGTGACTCAGTCTCAACAATAGGATAGAGATGAGCGGTTTGTAGCGGCCAGGGTAGTGCGTCGTATTCTCCTGCATCTACTTCAGGGCCCTTGGGAATTGAAGTAGATGAGTTTACACTCAACATAAAACCGCCCAGAGGATAAGCCTTGTCATCATCAGATTCCGGTGTGGCTTCAGCGCGTATGCTAAAGGTGCCATCGTTTGACGGCTTGATGTCGTCCCATCGCACGACATATCCTGTGATACTATTATCTCCCGCCATCAACAGTGTGGTGTCAGGCAGTTTGGCAACCACACCGTCACTGCTGTTATTGACAGCACTGATTGCGTCCAAAAGGGTAAATTGAGATACTCGGTCGGGGTAGTTGCTTGAGCGGATGGCAGTCCCTGCAAATGAATAGCTTGCGTCCGGATTCAAACCCGAAAACTCGATCTCTACCCACCACCCCTCGCTGCCGTAGTAGATGCCATTGGGGCCAAAATCGATGATGTCGGCAAATAGGTCATGGGCGTCTGTGCCGGGCACTGGATTGCCCCCGGCTGTGCTGCCGCTCACCCTTAATCCTGAGTCGCCCATGGTAAAGGTTACGGTGGGCATGGCGTCTGGGCTTCCTGTTTCGTAATTGACTAAGGGGCCTGTGTTGTGATTCTGATCATTACTATGGATGGTCCAGCCCGTCACATGGGCAACTGTGTTGTCCCCCGATTCCCTGAGACAATCATTAAAGGCTGTCCATTGGGCCTGAGACCTGCCTTGTCCCAGGGTAGCCACGATACTCATTATCACCATACATACGGTCTGACGATTCACCCTCAATTGCATGTACATTTCCTCAGCTAAAGGTCAATATTGATCCCGATTCATCACACCGGACAAACACACCGATTCGAAGTGACACTGTATTCACAGTGGTCCTTTGGGCTTCGAATGTAACACCACTATAACAAAAAAAAGGTTTCTTGTCACCGCAAAGATTGCCTGAGTCGTGTTAAGGCTTGCTGCAATAATTGTTTATGGGATGGGTGTCGCCTTCCTTTTGGACCCGAAAAAGAGTCGCAGTTACCAGGGGCGACATAGCGTGAATCGTGAGTTTCTGTTTGATTTTCGCGGCCTATTTTGACTTGGAAACGTATTATGGTAGCATAGGTAGCTGTTTCATTGATACCCATCAAAAGACTGTTTGAGTTGAAATCACTGTTTATGGAAGAAAAACGACATGTTTTTTTCGCTGGCCAGAAACGGGCCCATGCCCACGGCCCTGGTTTTTTTCTCGTGATGGGTCTCTTTTTGATTCTCACCCTGACCCGTTCAACGCTCTTGGCTGACGTGCCAGCGCCCGAGTTTAGCCATAGTCGTGGTTTTTATGATACGCCCATTTTGTTGGCACTTGAGACTGTATGGCCTGATGCCGAGATTGTCTATACGACTGATGGTTCTGAGCCTACAGTGGATTATAGCCAAGCCTATACTCAGCCAGTTTTACTCACAAAGACGACCTGCGTTCGAGCAGCCACGCACGCGATGTCCAATCTGTTGAGTCCGATTGTGACGCACACTTATATTGTAGGTGCGTCTGATGCGATCAAATCTTTGCCGGTTCTATCGTTGGTGGGAGATCCACAGGATTCGTTCTATATGCCCTATGGCATTTGTGCCATTCAAGGCGGGGCATATACAGGCGACTATGTGTCCTGGCGTCCCAGCAGACTGGATGATTACAATCATCCGATGGGCCACGGGCTTGAGTTTGAACGGCCAGCGTCAGTTGAATTCCTTTTGTCCTCAGGGGACACCGGATTCTACGCGGAGTGCGGTATTCGTGTTAGCGGTAGTACCTATACTCGATCACGCTATCGTTTGAATTCCAAGTTTAGTTTTCGGCTATATTTTCGAAGAGACTACGGCACACCCAAGTTGACTTACCCGTTGATCCCTGATGCACCTGTGGGGAATTTCGACCGTGTTGTGCTCAGGGCCGGGCAATCTGACTCGGTGAATCCGTTTATCAAGGATGAATTGGGCCGTCGCCTGCAAAGGGATATGAGCGGTGATGCCTGTATGGGCACGTTTGTGAATCTGTATGTCAATGGCGATTACAAGGGGTACTACAATCCTTGTGAACGGATTGACGAGAAAATGTTTCAATCACGCCATACCGACAAGTTTGCCTGGGATGTGGTGAATCAGTGGCGTCCGGAAGACGAGGACTACGCGTGGCAGTCTGGAGATCCTGTGGATCGGCCATATTACTTTTCAGTTCGAGACGGCGATGCCAACAGTATGAATGGGTTGCTTGATTACGCTATCACGCACGATCTTGATAACCCAATCCACTTTGAGCATATGGCACAACATCTGGACATTGAATGGTTTGTGGATTATCTGATATTGGAAGGCTATCTCAATCATCGGGACTGGCCACACAACAATTGGACTGCTGCACGCGAACGATCTGATCGTGATTTGGGGCGATGGCGTTTCTACGCGTGGGATCTGGAGCACTGTTTCTATGAATCGGATGTGAACAAGGCCTTTAAGGTGCCTTCAGCCAGTGGTCATACTCAGCCTATCGGAATCTTGTATGAGCAACTCAAGGTGAGTGACCGCTTTAAGCAAGTCTTTGCAGATCGTGTCCAGCAGCACTTCTTCAATGGCGGTGCCTTGCAAGCAGGGCATGTGGTGACCCGGTTCCAGACATTGCGTGATAGTATGGCAGGGGAACTACCCAATATGAACCGCTCTATTGCTGACTCTTGGGCTGTACAGCGACCTGTGGCTGTGCTAAGCTCTCTGAAAAATAAGGGCCTCTTTAACTTTGAAGGGCCGCGTGTTTTGATAAACGGTCAGCCCACCACAAAAGAAACGCTTCGGTCTTTTGACGTGATTACCCTGGAGTCGCCTCAAAACACGGGCACCCTGTGGTACACGCTGGACGGGTCAGATCCTCGCGTTATGGCGCAACCTGCTGCCGCAGCACCAGAAGAACCCAACGACCTCATCAGTGAAGCCCCCAGGGGGACCATTCAATATGAGTATTGGCTGGATTTGCCAGGCACGGGTCTTCCAAGTCTATTGAACCACCCTGCGTATCCTCACGATCCCACGGGTGCACAGGAGCTCACCCAGTTTGTTTCACCTGAACGCTGGGCTGACCACTATGGGGCTCAAATACAAGGTTACCTGTATCCACCTGTCACCGGGCATTACACGTTCTGGATAGCTTGTGATGACCAGGGCAGGTTGAGTCTTAGTAAAAACCATGATCCCGCCCAGGCTGTGACCATCGCCACGGTGCCGAGTTGGACATTTTCTCAAGAATGGGACAAACATCCATCTCAGCAGTCAAAGGCACTGTGGCTTGAGACCGGAAAGCGTTATTACATTCAAGCCTGTTATGTGGAGGGTGGTGGCGGAGATCATGTGGCTGTGGCATGGCAAGGACCTGGTTTTGCCCGTGAAGTCATAAAAGGCCAACATCTAGGTCCGTTTGATCCCAATGCGGTTTTACCCACTCAGCCGAGTACCTCTGTGTCTCCTTCTGCCATGGCGTATGAAGGGCAGGAGATCATGCCTGAAGAGCACACCACACTCAAGGCTTGCATGCTGGATCACGGTGTGTGGAGTGGATTGAGCCGAGCCGTATTGGCTGGGGGGCCCTACCTCGTCATCAACGAAGTGATGGCAGACAATCAAACCGCCTTGGAA
>Ga0307990_1003113_pt1 | contig 12865 bp, 8 predicted proteins | sample EllFjometagen129_FD_203168 | JGI IMG/M metagenome (GOLD analysis project Ga0307990, IMG submission 203168) | Marine microbial communities from Ellis Fjord, Antarctic Ocean - #129 | ecosystem: Environmental > Aquatic > Marine > Unclassified | place: Southern Ocean | collected 2014-10-08
TATCGTTGATAGGTTTTGCACAGGTGGCGAAGTCATGCCCCTTTCCAGCGGCTTCGATGCTGTATCAGTCGCTTGTTGAAGAATGCCTTGAAATTCATTTCCCGCAGTTTTCCGGCTTATGCCCGATTTTTGTTGTTCAGGACTTTTAAAAATTTCGTAGGGTATTATTTTCATATCATTATATCCTCTATCCCTTCTTCGCGGTGGAAAAGCTTTACGTATATATCGGCAAAAAATACTCCATCTTAAATCATAATCAGAGACTGGAATTTCATTTCATATCATTTCATATCTTTTAGATTGACAAACTCTCAAGGGTAAAAGTATAAACTAAATTGGCCGGAAAGGTGAAAATTGTGGGGGTGTTGCTGTGTCGATCAAACAGCCACCGACGAAGTAGAAGCACGATTTATCTGAAATGTTATCAGGCCACGTATTTCGGAACGTCATTGAGGCACTTCAACCCACAACGATATTATCGAAGTACCCAGCATAAAAAAGAAAATTCTTGTAATAACGACCATAATTATCCCAATGGGTGACGGTTTTGCTGGAATATGCGTAAGGGATGTTTCAGCGCAAATCTGCGATCGGTAAGAGTTTATAATTGTGATCAACAATTGACTACTCCGGCGATGCAAGGAGTGAAGAGTCGAGAGGAAGACAAAGGAAACATATCACACGCAGGGGGACTTGGAAGAGTGTTGAGGCAGTATACGTGAAGAGAGAATGAAGCAACAAGAGATGAAAAAGGATTGTATACTTATCGTAGGTGATGATGTTGGAGTCAGGAAAAACCTTTCCGATATCCTCCGTGAAAAAGGATACGAGGTCGTAACGATTACTGCCGGGATGGAAACCGGAACCGGGATCAGAGGAGTGATGTCTGATGTTTCTGCGGCGTTGATAGACTTCAACGGTGATGACATGTCCGTCCTTAAGGTTATAAAGGAGATTAGGGAGACGTCACCCGGTACGGAGTGTATTGTACTTGCCGGTTTTGATGCGTCTCAGGAACGGGTCGTCGAGGCAGTGAATATGGGTGCCTACAATTATCTTAAGAAGCCATGTGATGTGGATCAGTTACTTCTCACCATACGCAGGGCCTGTGAAAAACATGATGTCGGGGAGGCGTTACAGGAAAGCGAAGTACTCTATAGCAGCGTTTTTGAAAACACAGCCTCACCCACCTGCATACTGGAAGGGAACAGGACTATCTCTATGATAAACTCGGCATTTGAGGTACTGAGTGGACATTCAAAAGAGACCGTCGAAGGCAAGATGAGTTGGACTGATTTTGTTTTAGATGAAGACATCACGATGATGAAGGCCTACCATAATAAAAGAATGGAAAATGATGAAGGCCTGCCTTCTGAGCATGCCTTTCGTTTTATTGACAGGCAGGGGAATATCAAGGATATAGCTCTCAAGCTAGCCGTGATTGACGGGACAAATAAAACCCTCTGTTCCTTAATGGACATGAGCGAACGTCATCGCATTGAGCAAGCTTTACTGGAGAGTGAGAAGCAATATCGTTCTCTTATGGAGACGGCAGCCGATATGATATTTACCTTAGATAGGGAAGGCAAGTTTACCTACATTAACCCGGCATATGAAAGAGTTACCGGTTATGCCGTAGAGAAATTCATAGGACGCGCGTTCACTGACGCCCTTGTTACTGAACATATCAAGTCAACAATTGGACGCTTCGAACGAGGTATTTCCGGCAAGACAAATGAATTTTTCGAAGTGGAGTTTAAGCATAAAGATGGAAGAAAAATTTCTGTAGAATTGAATATGACATCACTTTTCAATGCCCAGGGAATGCCGAAAGGCAGAGTGGGCATTGCTCGTAATATCAGCGAACGCAGGCAGTTATTGGCGGAAAAAAAGAATCTTGAAGTCCGGCTCCAGCAGGCCCAGAAGATGGAAGCCATAGGGACATTAGCCGGCGGGATTGCCCACGACTTCAACAACCTTCTTATGGGTATCGAGGGGAATGCCTCTCTCTTATTTTTAAACATGGATCCCATGCATCCCCATTATGAAAGGTTGAAAAACATTGAACAATACGTACGGGATGGGGCGGACCTTACAGGCCATTTACTGGGTTTTGCCAGGGGAGGAAAATACGAGGTCAAGCCGACTGATCTGAACAGGCTCATCGAGAAGAGTTCCGATATGTTCGGCCGTACAAAAAAAGAGATAAAAATTCACAGGAGATTTCAGACAGACATCTGGGTGGTGGAAGTGGATCAGGGTCAGATAGAACGTACACTTTTAAACATATTTGTAAATGCCTGGCAGGCTATGCCCGGAGGCGGCGAGCTTTATCTGCAGACTGAGAATATCACACTCGATAAAAACTATATCAAACCCTATTACTTTGAACACGGCAGATACGTTAAAATGTCCATTACAGACACAGGAGTGGGCATGGATAAGGAAACGGTAAAGCGGATATTCGAGCCATTCTTCACCACAAAAGAGAGGAGCAGCACGAAAGGTACAGGATTGGGTCTGGCCTCGGCTTACGGGATCATAAAGAATCATGGCGGTATGATCAATGTATACAGTGAAAAAGGTGTGGGAGCCACCTTCAATATCTATCTGCCCGTATCGGTGAAGGAAGTAGCAGTAGAAGAAAAGTTGACTGAAAAATTTCTGACAGGAACGGAGACCATATTCCTGGTAGATAATGAAGAGATGATCATAGATGTGGGGAAGGAGATACTTGAGGCTTTGGGTTACACTTTGTTGCTTGCAAGGAGCGGAGAAGAGGCAATAGCGGAATATGTAACACATAAAGACAAAATCGATATGGTTATCCTCGACATGATCATGCCCGGGATGTGTGGTGGAGAGGTTTACGATATTCTCAGAGAGATCAATCCCGACATTAAGGTTTTACTGTCAAGTGGATACAGCATAAATGGACAGGCAACGGAGATACTGAAACGTGGCTGCGATAATTTTATTCAGAAGCCCTTCAACATAGAGCAAATCTCTCATAAAGTCAGGAAAATTCTGGATCAATAGTATCTATTATGACTGTTAATTAGACAGGCTATCGGGAAGGGCAGGGACTGAGATATGTAAAAAGGGTGATGAGCCATGGACTGAACAGCGAGCGCATTCACCGCAACTTGTTGCGGAGAGCTTCAATCCTTAAGGCGGAAGAAGTGCCCATGTGTGAGGCCAATCCCCTGAGAAATGTATTCTCCTCCGTCGATGGTGCTGTCGCCCCCTGTGTCTATCTTCGCATTCCCAAAAAGGGGAATATATCACGGATTTTCATGGACAAGGAATACGAGATTCCCCTTTTACGCTGTCTTCGATGCTTTTCAGACCCACAGGTGTGATCTTTACCGCCCTAATTGCCTCCGCCCAGTACCGTGTAAAGCCTCACTTGGCTGGCAAGCTTCGCCAGGTGGAGAGAGATTAGTCCCTGCTTCGATCCATATAACGAGCGTTGCGCATCGAGAACGCTGAGGTAACTGTCAACCCCCTTTGAATAGCGCTTATGTGTTAGGCGATATGTCTCTTCAACAGCATCCACCAGGGATTGTTGGGCAGATACCTGCTGGTCCACAGTGCCGCTTACGGCAAGGGCATCGGCCACTTCCCTGAAGGCCATCTGGATTGCCCTCTCATACTGTGTCAGGACGATTTTTTGTTCAGCCTTGCTCACCCGAAGTGCGGCCCAGGTGCGGGCATCAAAAATCGGTATAGTGATTCGCGGTATAAAGCTCCACGTAGCCGAGCCGGAGCTAAACAAACCGGACAATTCGGCACTTGCCGTTCCCACCGTGGTAGTCAGAGAAATGCGGGGGAAAAAGGCCGCCCGTGCCGCGCCAATATAGGCATAGGCCCCCTTGAGACGATATTCCGCCGCCATGATATCAGGCCGGTTCAAAAGCGCCTCGGAGGACAGGCCCGGAGAAATGTCTTTCGGAGGGATAACGCTACTGAGATCCGCAGGCAGGAGATCTTCGGGCACCGGGGAGCCCGCCAAAAGGTTCAGGGCATTCATGTCCTGCGCCGTCAGTTGCCTGTAGCGGACCACATTCCCCCAGGCCGTATCTACCTGAATTTGCGCTCGACGCAGGTCCAGCTTGGTTGAGAGCCCAACTTCATAACGTTTTTGCATTAAATCATAGGCGTCCTGCTGGGTCTTAAGGGTGAACTGGTTCAATGTAAGGGTTTCCCGATCTGCGGCAAGGGTCAGATACACCCTGGCAATCTCGGAAACCAGCAGAATTTGCGCGCTGCGACGGGCCTGCTCCGTAGACAGATAGGCCTGCAATGCCTGATCTTTCAGGCTGCGGATACGTCCGAAAAAATCAATTTCCCAGGAAAGGATCCCCAGGTTGACGCCATATTGCTCAGTGGTCGTCGCGCTACTGGTGATTGAAAGATCGGCAGGTACACGCTGTTTGCTTCCACTGCCCACCGCATTGACCGTGGGAAAGAGGTCAACTCTTTTAATGCCGTAGAGCGCGCGGGCCCTTTCAACATTCAGGGCGGCAAGCCGCAGATCACGGTTATTGTTCAAGGCCGTCTCAATAAGTCGTTGAAGCCGGCTATCGGCAAAAAATTCCTGTCGGCTTAATAACTCCGGGACTGCCGGTGCTCCCGGCGCCGCTTGAGTTCCTTCGTAGGCCACCCCCTGTGGCCACTCAACGGGGACAGGTGATTCAGGCCGTGTGTATTTCGGCGCCAGAGAGCAGCCGACCAGAAAAAAGGCGCTCACAACCAGTATAACAATAAATTTTCTACTCATATCATTCATCTCCCGATGGATTTGCGCCGTTTCTTTCGGATCTTTCATGCCTCACTTTTTTACCGAAGAGCCGTTCGATCAGCACATAGAAGAGGGGTGCAAAAATAACCACCAGAACGGTGGCGGTCACCATTCCTCCCAAGACGCCGGTACCGATGGCATTTTGGGCTCCTGCCCCGGCGCCGGTGGTTAAGGCAAGGGGCAGTATCCCGAAACCGAAGGCCAGAGATGTCATAATGATCGGACGAAAACGTAATTTTACCGCCTCTAAGGTTGCATCGATCAGACCCATACCCTGTTCCAAACCACTCCTGGCAAACTGAACAATCAGGATGCCGTTCTTGGTGGTCAACCCCAGTGTGGTTAAAAGAGCAATCTGAAAATAGACATCATTGGACATCCCCCGCCAGCTTGACGCGATAATTCCGCCGATGACCCCGAGAGGCAGGATCAGTAGAACGGAGATGGGGATGGTCCAGCTTTCATAGAGCGCCGCCAGGCACAGGAAAATGACAAAGATCGAAAAAGCATACAGTATGGGCGCCTGCGAGCTGGACATCCGCTCCTGGTAGGAAAGCCCGGTCCAGTCAAAACCGAATCCTTGAGGCAACTGTGCAACCGCCTCTTCCATGGCCTGCATGGCCTCCCCGGAGCTTCTTCCCGGAGCCGGTTCTCCCCAGATATTAATGGAAGGAAAGCCGTTGAAACGATTTAGCTGGGGAGAACCTGAGGTCCAGTGTCCGGAGGCAAAGGAGGAGAAGGGGACCATCTTTCCCTGTGTATTACGGACATAGAGTTTCTCCAGATCCTTGGGGAGCATGCGGTAAGGTGCGTCCGCCTGGATGTATACCCTTTTCACCCGGCCGCCCTGAATGAAGTCGTTGACATAGGCGCTACCGAAGGACGCTGAGATCGTCCCGTGGATGGAGGAAATAGGAACCCCCAGGGCACCGGCCTTTCCCCAGTCCACATCGATCCGGTATTCGGACACATCAGCCCTACTATTGGGCCGGACTTTGGTCACTCGCGGATCCTTTGCCACAATTCCCAGGAGCTGGTTTTGCGCATCCATCAGAGCCTGGTGGCCGAGGCCGCCCCGGTCCAGCAACTGAAAGTCGAATCCCTTGGACATGCCCAGTTCAACAACTGCGGGTGGCGTGAAGGCATACACCAGGGAGTTGCGGATGTTAGCAAAGGCCATCGTGGCCCTTAACGCAACGTTCTGCGCTTTTTGTGCAGTCTCTTCGCGAAGGCCCCAGTCCTTCAGCTTGACAAACACCATTCCGTTGTTTTGTGACCGTCCGGAAAAGCTGACACCGGTGAGGGCCATCACCGTTTCCACGGACTTTGTTTCATTTTCCTTAAAGTAATCACCAATCTTGTTGGAAATCTCCTGTGTCTGCTCCATCGTAGAGCCTGTTGGCATCATCACCTGGGCCAGCAATATCCCCTGATCTTCATCCGGGAGGTAGGCGGTGGGCATGCGCAGAAAAAGGACCCCCATGACCACAACGATTACCACGAAAACGACCAGAAAACGTTTTGTCCTGGAGAGGGAATAACCGACCAACTTCACATACAGGTGTCTGAAACGAAAAAAGACACGGTTAAACCATCTGAAAAACGGTCTCAGAAAAAAGATCGCATTTTCTGCCTCACGCCCCGCCTGCACCGGCTTGAGGAGGGAGGCACAAAGCACCGGCGTCAGGATCAAGGCCACGACTACCGACAGGAGCATAGAGGAGATGATGGTCACGGAGAACTGGCGATAGATAACGCCGGTGGAACCGGGGAAGAAGATCATAGGGCCAAACACGGCCGATAAAACCAGGCCGATGCCGATCAGCGCACTCGTAATCTGCTCCATGGATTTGGCCGTGGCCTCCTTAGGGGGCAGTCCCTCCTCGGCCATGATGCGTTCCACGTTTTCCACCACGACGATGGCGTCGTCAACCAGAAGGCCGATGGCCAGCACCATGGCAAACATCGTCAGCATGTTGATGGAGAACCCGAAAAACCCCAGCACGGCGAATGTTCCCAGAAGCACCACCGGCACCGCGATCGTGGGAATCAGTGTGGCCCGCAGGTTTCCCAGGAAAAGCCACATGACCAGGAAGACAAGGAAGATGGCTATGATAAGGGTCTTTACCACTTCATTGATAGACACTTTGATGAAGGGTGTGGTGTCCATGGGATAGAAGACTTTGACCCCTGCAGGGAAGTACTGGCTCATTTCCGCCATCTTGGACTTGACGGCATCGGCCGTATCCAGGGCGTTGGCGCCGGCGGCCTGACGAATGGCGATGCCCACAGCATCTTTTCCATTGACGAGGCCCTTGATATCGTAGATCTCAGAGCCCAGTTCCGTGCGGCCCACATCACCGATCCGAACGATGGATCCGTCCGGATTGGTTCGCAGTGGAATAGCGGCAAACTCTTCAGGAGTCGAAAGCATATTCTGGATGACGATGGGGGCGTTCAAACGCTGGCCTTTCACCGCCGGTGCCCCGCCGAACTGACCGGCGGAAACCTCCACATTGTAGGCTTTGAGTGTTGCGATCACATCTGCCACGGTCAGACGGTAATCCGTCAGCTTTTCGGGATTGAGCCAGATGCGCATGGTATAACCGCCGCCGAAGATCTCCACCTCGCCCACACCCGGTACGCGCGCCAGGACCGATTCCAGTTTGGATACTGCGTAGTCTGCCAGATCTATGTGATCCAGACGACCGTCTTCGGAAACCAGACCCACGACCATCAGGTAGTTACGCGTGGACTTTTTGACATCGACCCCTCGGTTTTGAACCACATCGGGGAGGCTCGGTATAGCGGACTGGGCCTTGTTCTGTACCTTGGACCAGGCGATATCTACATCTGTCCCCGGAGCAAAGGTCAATTCCAGACGGGAGCTGCCTGCAGAATCGCTGGAGGCGGACATGTAAATCAGATTATCCAGACCGGTCATCTTCTGCTCGATGGTCTGCGTTACGCTGTTTTCCACGGTTTGGGCCGAAGACCCCGGGTAAGAGGCAGAAACAGAGATGGATGGTGGGGCCATATTCGGATACTGGGAGACGGGCAGGTTGTAAATGAAAATGATACCCGTTGCCATGATGACGATAGCAATAACCCACGCGAAGACCGGACGTTCAAGGAAAAATTTCGATAGCATAAATTGCCTCCGTTAATTCGATTTTGCGGGTTGCGGGGTTGAATCTTTTCGTTCATCACCCTTTTCTTCGCTATCGGCTGTAAAGGGAACAACCTTCACGGAAGCGCCGGGCCTCACCTTTTGCACCCCTTCGACAATCACGCGATCGCCGGGAACCAGACCCGATGAAACGAGCCATCTATTGCCAATGGCACGATCGAGCGTCAACATTTGCTGCTGGACCTTGTCTTCGGCATCCACGATCAGCGCAACTGGATTCCCTTTGGGGTCGCGAGATACTGCCTGCTGGGGAACCAGAATTGCCTGTGGATTGACACCTTCTTCCACCACAGCCCGGATGAACATGCCGGGTAGAAGAACAGCATCCGGATTGGGAAAGACCACCCGAAGGATTACCGATCCCGTCGATGGGTCTACCGTGACGTCGCGAAACTGCAATGTTCCTTCCAATGGATAGGCTGTATTGTCATCCAGAATGAGCCTGACCTTTTTCTGGCTTGCCTCGTTCTGATCCAGACGGCCATTCTCTGTGCGGCGCTTTAATCGCAACAGTTCTTTAGTGGATTGGTGAACATCTACATAAATAGGGTCGAATTGCTGAATGGTTGCCAGTGCCACGGGCTGATATGCCGACACCAGGGCGCCATCGTTCACAGTAGATGTGCCGATACGACCGGAGATGGGGGCGTTGACAGAGGTGTACCCCAGATTGATGCGGGCCATCTTCAGCGCTGCTTCCGCCTGCAGTATGGCTGCCTCTGCCGCGGCTATCGCCTTCCTATCGCTTTCCACCTGTGCCTTTGCGACCTCTAGTGCGGCCTTGGACACTTCTGCCTGGGTTACAGCCTGGTCACGCTCGCTGGCGGAGACGGCCCTGTCCTTGAAGGCTTCTTCGAAGCGTTCGCGGTTTGTTAGGGCTAGTTCGAGTGTAGCCTGCTGCCGCTTGACGCCGGCGATACTTGCTCCAAGGGCCGCACGCGCCCGGTCAGTGTTCTTTTGCATGACGACAAGGTTAGCCTTAGCATTGTCGAGTGCCGATTGAAAGGGAGCCGCGTCGATCCGAAAGAGCACCTGACGGGCCTTCACATCTGATCCTTCCACAAACAGTCGCCTCTGGATGAGACCGCTGACCTGGGGACGGATCTCCGCAACACGGAAGGCAGAGGTGCGGCCCGGCAATTCAGTGGTCAGTACAACCTTTTGCGGTTGCACCGTTACCACGGCCACTTCAGGAACAGGGCGTGATGGCGGCGGCGGTGGCTGGCGGTCGCAACCTGTCGGCAAAAGGCTACCGAGCAGTGCCATTAAGACCACACTCCTTTTAAGGGATTTATAAACAATACTATCAGATTGCATTAAATTCTCCTCTCTTTAAATTGCATGACCTTTGCCGGTGTCAGTTTGGTGGATATTGCACATTCATCACATATGACGACATATTTTCTACGTTTTGTTTTCATGATTGTTCAACGTTCCTTTTGAGATAAAGGTGTAGACCAAATGGTTCTTATTGGATGATCGCATCTTCGATCCATACCGAATGATTTACCATGCCGAGGTCACCGATCGCATCGGCTATGCGCAATCCCAGTGGGCTTTTCTGTACCCGCATCGTTTCAAGGTTCCAAGAGAGATGAATGCTCAGATCGCTTTCTACGGTGGAATGATGATACAGTTTCAATGCAGTAGGTTTTGTCCCTTCATTCATTGTGCTGAAATCCCTCACCACATCCGCTGCAGTCTGTACTCCAATTGTTCCGACTGCGCGAACCTTAATAATTTCTATCCATTGCACTATTTTGCTCCTCGCATCGTGGTTTTCAAACCAATCCCATGCGTAAATCATGCCAAATGTGAAATATGCATATTATCAGCATGTTAGAAAAAAGAGGGGAATACATAATACACTATGGCGTAATTTCTCTTCCCCTATAGCGTAATTTGGTGTATTGTTACGCCATAGGGGAATAATGCACCTAAGGGAGGGTCATATCGATAAGAACGAATTTTTCAGACAGGTTACCGTTCGCATCTGCGGAAGCCTTGATATTCAGACGGCCCTCGAAAATAGTTTTCACTATCTCAGAGACGTTATACCAGTAAACACCATGTCCATGGTGATCTACGATCCCGAACTGAACATAGCACACATTATCGCCACTGTGGGAGATAAACCTGAAACGCGTTTCGGAAAGACGGTCGTCCTTCCTCCCGAAGGCGTGGAATTCAGGGCCGCCCGGTGGACATCCATGGGACCCATCGAGATCATGAATCGTCCCGATTTAAATCCTGATATGAGAAAAGTATTTAAACAATTCGGCCTCGATATCGACGTATCGATCATTGATGTGCGCCTGGAACTGGAAGGCAATCGCATCGGAGTTCTGACACTGATGACCAAGGGTATGAACAGATATACCGATGACCATGCCGGGATTTTGCGATCCGTTCATGAACCCTTTGCCATTGCAATGGCAAATGCCCTGCGGCATCAGGAGGTGCTGAGGTTGAAGGACATGCTGACCGATGACAACCGCTATCTTCAAATGAGACTGAGAGAACTTGCAGGTGAGGACATTGTTGGTGCAGAATTCGGCCTCAAGAGTGTGATGAAAATGGTGCGACAGGTAGCGCACCTTAATAGTCCCGTCCTGCTGTACGGTGAAACTGGTGTTGGGAAGGAGGTTATTGCTAATGCGCTCCATTATTCTTCACCACGAAAGGACGGTCCCTTTATCAGGGTAAACTGCGGTGCAATTCCCGAGACACTCATAGACAGTGAATTGTTCGGTCACGAAAAAGGGGCATTCACCGGTGCCATCTCTCAGAAGCGAGGTCGTTTTGAGCGGGCCAACATGGGCACGATCTTTCTTGATGAGGTGGGAGAACTGCCACCGCAGGTCCAGGTGCGGCTTCTCAATGTTTTGCAGAATAGAGAGATTGAGCGTGTGGGGGGGACAAAGACAATTCCCATCGATATCAGAATTATCTCTGCAACCCACAGGACACTGGAAGATATGGTCAGGGACGGTCAATTCAGGGAAGACCTCTGGTTTCGCCTCAACGTCTTTCCCATTATCATTCCGCCCTTGCGACAGCGAAAAGAGGATATTCCTGCGCTGATCCATCACTTTATCGAGCAGAAAAGCATTGAATTGAAAATCGGGAGCCCTCCCGTTCTTGCTCCGGGGGCTATGGAACGACTGAAAACATATGACTGGCCGGGTAATGTCCGTGAGTTGCAGAACCTCGTTGAACGGGCATTGATTCAGAGCAGGGATGGCGTCATCAGATTCAACAATCTTATCAGTCCGCATTATGATAGTGAGATGGTGCTTTTGGCTGAGGAGATCACAAATATTCTCCCCCTGGACAAAATGAATGCTCGATATATCAAAAAAGCGCTTGATATCGCTCACGGAAAAATCAATGGTGAAGGCGGTGCCGCGGAATTGCTCGACATTCACCCAAACACGCTCAGAAAACGCATGGACAAACTCAATATCCCTTACAAACGCGGGAGGAGCACCGGATAAAAGAAAGATGATCTCGATTCGATGGTCGAATTCTATTCGTTCAGACCCTGCCAACTGGACTTATTCCAGCAACTGATATAGTGTGTATCTACACGCTTTCTTATCAGGGCATTGCGATAATATCATGTATGTGACTGTAAAATCACTGGAAAATACTACCCGGTAGCGGTGGGGGGTATGGGTGGGAGTAATCGATTATTCCACCACCACCTCATCAGATAGGGGGAATGTATGGGATCACGGTGATAGTATTCGGAGAAAAAACAGAGGGAGGTGTCCGTTCGTGAATGTGTGACAGGGACATAAGATGTTGCATCATCTTTAGAAGATAAGGCGGCTATGTGCAGGAAGAATATGATGAAAGATTCGGCAATAGAAAACAAGAAAGTACGTCAGATTGTCGATTATCTGTCCCGGTATATTTACGGGAAAGATCTGGCCCTCAAGCTTGCATTGATTACCTGTTGCTCCAGGGGGCATATCCTTATTGAAGATCTCCCCGGTCTCGGCAAGACGACACTGGCAATCGCCATCGCCCGAATACTGGGACTCAGTTTTGGACGTATACAGTGTACCAGCGATCTTCTCCCCACCGATATTACAGGGTTATCCATCTATAACAAGAATACCGGGGAATTTGAATTCCATCCCGGCCCCATATTCAATAATATCGTCCTCGTCGATGAGATCAACAGGGCGACACCCAAAACCCAGAGCGCCCTCCTCGAGGCCATGGGAGAAAAGCAGACAACCATTGAAGGAAAAACCTATCTCCATCCCCAGCCCTTTTTTGTCATAGCGACGCAAAATCCGGCGGAACAGTATGGAACCTTCCCCCTTCCCGAGTCCCAGATGGACAGGTTCATGATGAAGATCGGCCTCGGTTATCCAGCAGAATCGGAGGAAATGGAGATTCTTCGCCAGGAGAGCAACCGCGATGAGCTTGAGAATATCGAGCCCGTCACGAATCGTGAAGAGGTGTTGGCCATTCATGAAAAGATCAGAAAAGATGTATATGTATCCGAAAAAATCTATGAATACATATTGAAAATTGTGAAGGCCACCAGAAACAACAAATATATACTGGCCGGGATATCGACGAGAGGGGCCCTGGCCGTCACTGTTTCCGCCAAGACACACGCCTATTTCCATGACAGGGATTTTGTCATTCCCGAAGACATCAAAGAACTCGCCTCTTTTACGCTTTCCCATCGCTTATTGCTGAAAGAAGGGTATGAAAGTATCGATAAAAAGGAGCTAATACAATCGATAATAGAAAAGGTAAAGGCCCCGGCGTCATAACGATTACGAAGGCGGGCTGGTTCTACCTTGCCTTTACCCTCATCCTGGGGATATCGGCGGTAAACACGGGGA
>Ga0307990_1003114_pt1 | contig 12862 bp, 9 predicted proteins | sample EllFjometagen129_FD_203168 | JGI IMG/M metagenome (GOLD analysis project Ga0307990, IMG submission 203168) | Marine microbial communities from Ellis Fjord, Antarctic Ocean - #129 | ecosystem: Environmental > Aquatic > Marine > Unclassified | place: Southern Ocean | collected 2014-10-08
GCTCAAAGCGGTTCTGTTGTCATAGTTGTTCGGGATTTCATGCCTACGGCAGACAAGTGTAATCTCGAACTATTCCAATTACACTTACTTTCGGATTGATAATCCGAAAGAATAAGGGCAATATAATCTTTTACATATCATTTCAGAAGTTATGTTTTATAAAATAGTAAAATTATTTTATTATTTTATAAAATAATTTATCTTTGGATTTTATAATTAAACACTATTTAATAACTTAATAAAAAAATAAATTATGAATATTCCTGAAAATTTAAAGTACACAAGTGAACATGAATGGTTAAAAATAGAAGGCGATATAGCTTATGTTGGTATTACTGATTATGCTCAGAATGAATTAGGCGATGTAGTATTTATTGAAGTAGAAACAGTTGGCGAAACTCTTGATAAAGAGGAAGCTTTTGGTACTATTGAAGCTGTTAAAACTGTTTCTGATATTTTTATGCCGGTATCAGGTGAAATTCTTGAATTTAATACAGAACTGGGAGATGCTCCGGAAATTGTTAATGAAGACCCTTATGGAAAAGGTTGGTTCGTTAAAGTTCGTATTACAAATACTGATGAGCTTAACGAATTACTTGACGCTGAAAAATACAAAGAACTTATTGGCGCGTAAATGAATTATAAAATTGGCTGACTAAAATTAATTGGTCAGTTTTTTTTTGCTTTACAACACTTACACTAATTTATTTATTAGATGTAGATTTAATAATATAATTTCTTAATGTTTCATAAATTTATTAGTTTACAATTAATTTCTTAATATTAATTTAATATATTTAAAAATGAAAAATACAGCTTTTACGAATTTTCACATTGAATTAGGTGCAAAAATGGCACCTTTTGCTGGCTTTAATATGCCAATATCATATTTCGGTATTAACGAAGAACATAAAACAGTAAGAAATGCCTTAGGTGTTTTTGATGTGTCACACATGGGTGAATTTTGGGTTGAAGGTCCAAATGCAGCAAATTTTATACAAAAATTAACTACAAACAATGTTACAGATTTATGGGATGGTAAAGTCCATTACACTTGTTTTCCAAACGGACAAGGTGGTATTGTTGATGATTTATTGGTTTATAAAGTCAATGATGAAAAATATCTACTAGTAGTTAATGGTGGTTGCTTAGAAAAAGACTGGGACTGGGTAGTGAAAAATGCCAATGAAATGGGAATAGAAGTAGGAAAAGAAGTCTATAATGAATCTGATAATACAGCTCAATTAGCAGTACAAGGTCCATTAGCACTCCAAGCAATGCAAAAATTAACTGACACAAAAATTACAGATATGGAATTTTATACTTTCAAAATTATTGATTTTGCAGGTATGAAAAATGTTCTTTTTGCTACAACAGGTTACACTGGTTCAGGTGGATGTGAAATTTACATTCCTAATGAAGACGGTGCTAAATTATGGAATGCTGTTTTCGAAGCAGGTAAAGAATTTGGTATAAAACCTATTGGTCTTGCTGCACGTGATACTCTCAGACTTGAAATGGGATATTGCTTATATGGAAATGATATTTCTATGGAAACATCTCCAATTGAAGCCGGTCTTGGCTGGATTACTAAATTTGTTGATGGAAATGATTTTATTGACAGGGATAAAATGGAAATTCTTAAACAAGAAGGTGTAACAAAAAGACTTAAAGGTTTTGAAATGATTGACAAAGGTGTTCCACGTCAACACTATGAAATTTGTGATAAAGATGGAAATAATATTGGAGAAGTTACTTCAGGAACAATTACTCCAATGTTGGAAAAAGGTGTTGGTATGGGATATATCAATAAAGGATATAATAAAGTTGATACTGAAATATACATCAAAGTAAGAAATAAACTATTAAAAGCTAAAGTGGCAAAAATGCCTTTTTATAGAGAATAAAAACATCGTATCAATTTCTAAAATATAGTGCCAAGAATTCAGAGAACTAGTGCCATGTGGACAGATACAATGTTATCTTTAAAAATGCAATAAAATATATCAGAAATTTTAACTCTAAATTAATAAATATGATAACAAATAATTTTATTTCAAGACAAAATGGACCTCGCAAAGAGGAATTAGGTAAGATGCTTGAAAAAATAGGAGCATCTTCCTTAGATGAGTTGATAGATGAGACAATACCGTCCTCTATACGACTGAAAAAACCGTTAAATTTACCTGCAGGCATGAATGAATATGAATATTTAAATCATATCAAGGAAATAGGTGCCAAGAATAAAGTATTTAAAAGTTATATAGGCTTAGGATATTATAATACCATCACTCCGGGGGTATTGATAAGAAATGTATTAGAGAATCCTGGCTGGTACACCTCATATACGCCATATCAAGCTGAAATTTCACAGGGAAGATTAGAAGCGCTACTCAATTATCAGACAGTTGTATGTGATTTAACTGGTATGGAAATTTCAAACTGCTCTTTATTAGATGAAAGTACAGCAGCTGCAGAAGTAATGTATATGTTGTATAACACACGCCCAAGAGCAACTGTTAAAAGAGGTGCTAACATTTTTTTCGTATCTAATGAACTTCTTCCGCAAAATATTGAATTATTAAAAACACGATCAGCTCCATTAGGTATAGAATTAATTTTTGGTGACCATAACACATACGAATTTAACGATGATAAAGTGTTTGGTGCAATTATTCAATACCCAACACAAAAGGGAAATGTTTTAGATTATTCAGATTTTGTAAAAAGAGCTCATGCAAATGAAACATTAGTAGCTGTAGCAGCAGATTTAATGAGTCTTGCAGTCCTAACACCACCAAAGGAATGGGATGCAGATGTTGTTGTTGGCTCTACTCAAAGATTTGGTACTCCTATGGGTTATGGTGGCCCACATTCAGGATATCTTGCTACTAAAGATAGCTACAAACGTAATATGCCCGGCCGAATTATTGGTGTTTCAATAGATGCTAATGGCAACAAGGCATTAAGGATGGCTTTATGTACAAGAGAGCAACATATAAAGAGAGAGAAAGCAACCTCTAACATTTGTACTGCACAAGCACTTTTGGCAACAATGGTAGGTTTTTATGCTGCTTATCACGGACAGGAAGGAATAAAAGCAATAGCAAAAGATATTAATAATCTTGCAGGAATACTTTCTGATGAAGTTAAGAAGTTAGGATATGAACAATTAAATAAATACTTCTTTGACACAGTAGAAATAAAACTTCCTGGCTCGGTACAACAAAGCAATATAGAAAAACTGGCATTAGATAATCAGATGAATTTTAGATATATTGATGATAAAACTATTGGTATAAGTACTGATGAAACAACATCATTATCTGATATTAATACAATACTTAAAATTTTTGCTTCAGCAAACAATAAAGAGTTTACTGATATCAGTAAAGTAAAAGAAGTAAATACAATTCCGGATAATCTTACAAGAAAAAGCGAATTTCTTACACATCCTGTTTTCAATAAATATCATTCAGAAACAGAGATGATGAGATATATGAAGAAATTGGAAAATAAGGATATTGCTCTTAATCGTTCTATGACTCCTCTCGGCTCATGCACAATGAAATTAACACCTGCAACTTCGATGTTTCATTTAAGCTGGCCTGAATTTGGTTCTATTCATCCATTTGTTCCAACTGACCAGGCAGAAGGTTATACGATTTTAATAAAAGAATTAGAAAAAATTCTTTGTGAAGTTACAGGTTTTAAAGCTATATCTTTCCAGCCTAATTCCGGAGCAGCAGGAGAATATACAGGACTAATGATAATTAGAGAATATCATCGTAGCAGAGGAGATACTAATCGTAATATTATATTAATACCAGATTCTGCACATGGTACAAATCCTGCAAGTACAATTATGGCAGGCGGGGAATTAGTATTGGTTAAATGTGATGAAAAAGGAAATATTGATGTAAATAATTTAAGAGAAAAAGCAACAGAACATAAAGACAAACTCTCTACATTTATGATTACCTATCCGTCAACTCATGGTGTTTTTGAAGATGATGTTTTAGAAATGATGGATATTATTCATGAAAATGGCGGACTGGTTTATATGGATGGAGCCAATATGAATGCTCAGGTAGGATTAACCAATCCTGGTTTTATTGGAGCAGATGTTTGTCATTTAAATTTACATAAAACTTTCAGTAGTCCTCATGGCGGCGGCGGACCAGGAGCGGGTCCAGTTGGTGTTGCAGAACATCTCGTAGAATTTTTACCATCTCATCCAATAGTAAAAACAGGAGGTGAAAAAGGTATAACAGCTATTGCTGGTGCTCCTTATGGAAGTGCATCCCTTCTACCTGTTACTTATTGCTATGTTAAAATGTTAGGCGGAGAAGGGTTAACAGAGGCAACCAGATATGCTATACTCAATGCTAACTATTTAGAATCATCACTTAAAGAACATTATCCGACTTTATTTACAGGAAGCAAGGGCAGGGTAGCACATGAATATATACTTGATTGTAATCATATATCCAATATTACTGGTATTGGTGCCGGTGATATAGCAAAAAGATTGATGGATTATGGAATGCATGCACCTACAGTTGCCTTTCCTGTTCATGGAACTTTTATGATTGAACCAACAGAAAGCGAACCATTATCAGAACTTGATCGTTTTATTGGAGCAATGATATCAATAAAAAAAGAAATACAGGAAATTATTGACGGAAAAGCAGATAAAGAAGTTAATGTAATCAAAAAGTCACCACATACTTTAGGAATGATTATGAATGAGAATTGGGACCTTCCTTATTCAAAAAAGGAAGCTGCATTTCCAATGCCTTGGTCAATGGAAGACAAATACTGGCCACCTGTAACACACGTTGATGATGCTTATGGTGACAGAAACCTTCAAGCTAAAGTAGAAGTTTCTGATAATCAATAATAGTTTTTATGTCTAATTAATGTTTGCAAGAAAGTATTGTAATATACAGATATTTAACATGCATGCATGCAATGAAATTAATTGTTGAATTTTTTTATTGTTAAACCTGTCTTGTTTGCTTTGGCACGGCAGACAGGTTGCTATATTGTTATTATTTCCACTTAGCGGTTTAAAACCGCTAAGTGGGTATATAAATACAGTATCTTAAATAATATTTCCGGTAAATTTACATCAATTTTATAGAAATCGATAGCGATTATTTGCCATCCGATAGTGAACTTTGAGAGAGTATTAATATAATACCTATTTGATTTCCAACCTACCCGTCCAGCATACGGGTTTTCCTAATAATTGTAAAAGGTATAATGCCGATAGATAATCAAGATTACTAATCGGTATAACTGTGTCATAAATTTGTGAGACATGAAAAAGAAAAACTATGAAAATCTCTGTTGCAATTCAATTTGTGAATTTACCAAATATCAATATCACGAAAGAATTTGACAACTGCATGAGACAGCTTGACAAATAAGAGAAGTCGCTTTGGAGAAGGTTAGGATAAGCCTTTACTACAAAAAGGGTTTTTGTGTTTATCGTCATCTTCTTTTACTTTCTCAAGAAAATGCCCCATTTTATATTTTTTTGTATGCAGATATTTTTCGTTGTACTTATTTGGAGTTACTTCATCTTGTACATTTTCAACTATTGATAAACCATAGCCTTCTAATCCTGCTCTCTTTATAGGATTGTTGGTAATAAGCCTGATCTTTGAAATTCCAAGGTCGCGAAGAATTTGCGCTCCAACACCATAATCTCGTTCATCGTCTTTGTATCCGAGTTTAATATTTGCTTCAACTGTATCAAAACCTTCCTCTTGTAATTTATATGCTTCAATTTTACCAAATAATCCAATTCCCCTACCCTCTTGATTCATATATAAAACAATGCCTTTCCCCTCTTTTTCAACCATTTCCATTGCCTGATATAGCTGTGGTCCGCAATCACAACGCAGCGAACCAAAAATATCGCCTGTAATACACGAGGAGTGAACACGAACAAGAATCGGCTCATCTTTTTTCCATGTTCCCTTTATTAATGCAATATGCTCAAGTCCGTTTGAAAGTTGTTTAAAAGGTATTAAATCAAAATTTCCATGATTTGTTGGTAATTTTACAGTTGGTCCTCTTTTAATTAATGTTTCCTTCTTGAGCCTATATTTAATAAGGTCTTCAATAGAAATAATTTTGAGATTAAACTTTTTTGCAATTTTAATAAGATTTGGTAAGCGTGCCATTGTACCATCTTCATTCATAATTTCAACCAAAGCACCGCCAGGTTTTAATCCTGCTAAACTTGCAAGTTCAACAGTTGCTTCTGTGTGCCCTGCCCTTCTGAGAACACCTTTTGTTTTTGCTTTAAGTGGAAATATATGTCCTGGTCTTCCAAGTTCTTCGGGTTTGGTTTTTGGGTCAACAAGAGCTTTAATTGTTTTAGCTCTATCACTTGCAGAAATACCTGTTGTACATCCCTGTCCAACAAGATCAACTGAAACAGTAAAAGGAGTTTCATGAACAGCAGTATTTTTTCCTACCATCAATTCAAGTTCAAGTTCTTCGCATCTGTTTTCCGGTATTGCTGCACAGATCAAACCTCTCCCGTGTGTTGCCATAAAATTCACAATTTCAGGTGTAATAGTTTCAGCTGCCGTTATAAAATCGCCTTCATTTTCCCTGTCTTCATCATCAACAACAATTATTACTTTCCCCTTCCTGATTTCTTCAATAGCTTCTTCTATTGAATTGAGTTTAATAGCATTTTTTACTGTCATAATTTTGCACTTTCTATAATTACTGCAAAGTTATAATTTGTTAAATTGTATTCGCAATAATTTGTTGTGTTTTTAAACTTACAATAATTTAGGATACAGTTTAGCCTGATTAATTGATTTCCCAAAAAATTAGGGAACAATTACATTCAGCGATTTAGGATTGATCTGCATATTTATGTTTTGATCTAAAAAACACGGCTCACCATCAATATGCATAAGCAGTTTCTTTTCAGATATCACTTCAATGTTCTTTCCTTGCAAACGTTCATAGTATTTTGACTTATGCAGTTTCTTGTTAAACAAACGAACGGCTAATGAAACAGAAGCAATAAGTGGAAATTTGTTTAAAATTGCAATATCAATTATTCCATCATCGATTTTTGCAAGTGGAGCTATATGTGCATTATTTCCAAATTGTGTGGAATTTGCAAAGCTTATTGAAAAAGCTTTTTTATTATATTCAGTTCCATCAATTGTAAAATTGTAATTTACAGCCTTGTATTTTTTAAATTCCTTAAATGTAATTTTAATGTATGATAAGAAACCTCGTGTTTTGGCATTGTCAAACATATAGCCAATATGTGCATCGAAACCCATTCCGGCAACATTAACAAAATGCTTATCGTTTATTTTTACAGTATCAATATTCAATGATTTTTGAGCATTTATTATTTTAATTGCTTTATCGGGTTTTAATGGAACATTTAATGTTCTAGCCAATCCATTACCTGAACCGGCAGGCAATAGAGCTATTTTTACATTATGATTTATAACTGCTCTTACTACTTCGTTTATTGTTCCATCGCCACCAACTACGCCAATAATATCGTATTTGTCTTTAAATTCGTTAGCCATTTCAAAGGCATGTCCTGCATATTTGGTAAACTCAATAAAAATTTCAAATTGAGTTTCATCAAGATGTTGAGTAATTAAATTACTTACACGTTCAAATTTCCCCGTTCCCGATTTTGGATTTATTATAAATATGATTTTTGTTTTATTCATCAACGAACAACTAAATTGTTTTTTAATAACCTATTATTATATTGTTGAATTACTGCTTTAATTTTCTTTTCCATTTCATTTACTTTTGGAATATTGCTTTTCTCCTTTTTAATTAAATTATTTTTCAATAAACTATCGGTTTTAAAATTATAAAAGGCAATCGCTTTATTACCATCAAAAAATAATGTGTAATCTCCTTCTATCAATTGATAAATTCCATTAATATAATTTATTGCAAAATGCTCAGAATTTGTATCAAAAACACTATTCCCAAAAGCAACAATTTCTTCATCAAAACCCATATAATCAATAATTGAAGGAAATATATCCGTATGCTGGGTAATTGTGTTATTTCTTCCAATAAGCAAGCTGTCACCCGGATGATAATATATAACAGGCACAGAATACATACCTAAATTATTATGATAATAACTACTCATTCCTGCAGATGTATGGTCGGCAGTAATAATAAACAATGTATTGTTATACCACGGCATTGTTAAAGCAGTTTCGAAAAACTTTTTTAATGAAAAATCAGTATATTCAACGCTTTTTAGTATTTCAGATTTGCCTCCTTTAAATTTATTCCTGTATTTATCGGGTACTTTGTAAGGATGATGAGAAGAAAGTGTAAAAACAGTGGAAAAAAATGGTTGTGAAAAATTATTTAAGTGTTTTGCAAAAAACTGTAAAAATGGTTCATCAAAAATTCCCCATTTGCCATCGTAATCTTTTATATCCGGATATTCATCTTTACCATAATATTCTTCTATTCCTGCAAGTTTGGCAAAATTGTCGAATCCCATAGTGCCATTTGTACCACCATGAAAAAATGATGTATTGTAATTATATTTTTCTAATATTAGTGCAATACTATTAATATTATTAGAAGAGTGTGATGATGTAATAAAAGGATTATCCATTAATGATGGTAATCCTGAAATTATTGCAGGCATAGCATCCATTGATTTTTTTCCGTTTGCAAAACTATTTTCAAAACTTAAGCTATTTTCAATCAGGCTATCTAAAAAAGGAGTATATGTTTTCCCATTATTGTAAGCACCTATATATTCTTTTGAAAAACTCTCAAGTATTATTATAACAACATTTGAATTAGTTTTTTCTTTAGAATTAAATTTGATAACAGGCGAATATACTTTCTCAATTTCCTCGTCTGACAGATAATTAACAGCATGAATATCATCTTTGTAAAAAGTTTTTAAAATAGTAAATGGAGTATTTAATATAAGTGGTAAATTCTGAGAAGAGGTATATTTTGCTGCAGTTATTATTCCTGTTGGTCTATATGAGAAACCTCTTACTGTAAAAACCATTAATGTTATTATTGAAACCGAAATAAAAGATTGAAGAATTATTTGTTTATAATTTGCTTTAATCGTAGTGAAATTAGTTTTAAAAACTTTTTTATAAATAAAATAAAGCTTAAATATTACAACAATCCATAAAATTAGAATATACCAGAAATCTTTAAAAAATTGAGGTAATAAAACCCAAGTATCATCACCGGTGCTAATTAATTGAAAAAAATCAGCAGTTGTTCTCTTATTAGTAAATTTAAAATATTCTATATCAATGAAGTTAAAAAGAAGAACTGTGGAGTTAATTATAATAAAATAAATGTATAATGTTTTTTGATATCCTTTACGATTTTTAAAATTTCCGGGTATAAAATGAAGAATTATAAATATTGAATTGAAAATTACGATTGTAAACCAATCGAAACGAATTCCAAAAAAGAATATATTTAATGTTTCAATAAAATCAACATCAAAATATTCATGATTAAAAATTAAGAAAATCAATCTGCTTAACTGGTAAATTAGAATAAGTAGAAATAACCTTTTAAATAAAATAATTATATGTTGAAAATAATTTTTCATAAAAAAAGAGCTACTATTTCGAATGAAAAGCAGCTCCATATTTTTTATTAAATTATTCTTTTAAATTTTTGTATATACTTCAATAACCTCATCATTTAAGTCTTGTCCCCCTCCTCCAAGTCTGTCAATAGTATATTTTATTATAAATTTATAAAAGAAGAATGTTTCAGTAAAATAACTATCGTTATTGGGATTGCCGTCAAGATTGGAACAGCCCTCAATATGAAAGTCATAAATATTTCCATTGGACATAGTTCCCTCCATTTCCTGATAAGGTATATCAATAAATTTTCTCCAAACAGTATCTGGCACTGTTACAATAATTGAATCTCTGATATTTCCATAAACTTTTAATCCTGAAATCTGTGACAATTTAGGAAATAAAATTCTATTATTTACTTTTGAATCAGGACTAACACTCATAGCAACACCAGTATAATCAAGACTTGAGCTGTTTAATTCATTAAGACTAGATTTATCAACATAATAATCTACAGCAAATCTTTCTGATTGATTATATACGGTCACAATTCTATCAAGACTAGTTATATTTTCAGCTTTATCTGTAACTGTATAAGTAACAGTATAAGTTCCTGCATTACTTGTTACACCTTCTAAATTTTTCCAATCTGTTATCCCATCGGGCATTCCCGGTATATCATATACTACTGACATTGTTGATGTAATATCAGACCCATCAAAATTATCATCGGCATAAGCACCATCATCATCATAATAGCTTTGTAAAATTACTCTTTTTGGATTATCTCCATTTAAAAAGATTTTAGGATTAGTTTCATCTTTAGGTTTGCAAGAAAAAATAAATAAACCTAGTGTGAAAATTAAGATTATTAAATTTACTTTTCTCATAATAAAATTTTATTTTTTTGCAATAATACAAAAATAAAACGAAAAACACATAAATATTAGTATAATTTTGTAATATTAAAATAATTTTTGGTACTTTTATGCAATTATTTTTAATATGTCTACAGCTAAAACAGAAATAAAATCATTTATTAATTTCATTTATAATTATTCAAAAAATATTCCTGAAAATGAAATTAATTTTATTTATGAAGGTGAAATCAATCATCAGACAATATTGACATTTACAACACTAATTGAGGCTCATCTTATAAAAAATGGAGAAAAAAACATAGTTAAAAAAAAAGTATTCAATATCTTAATTGAAAGTCTTCAAAATATATATAATCATGGGAACTGTTTAAGTAACACAAAAGATATTGAGCCGGGGAAAGGTGTTATAATGGTAAGTAATAACCAGACATTTTACAAAATAACTTCAGGAAATATCATTAAAAACGATATTATTGATATAATTAAGCCTTTATTTTTAAAAATTAATACTTGTAATAAAAAAACAATAAGAGAATTATATAAAAAACAATTAGCTGAAGGCAGGGTTTCTGCTAAAGGTGGTGCTGGTTTGGGATTTATTGACATGGCAAGAAAATCAGGACAAAAAATAGATTTTGATTTTATTAAAATTGATAGTAAATTGTCATTTTTTATTATTTCTTTTAAAATTAAAAAAAAATAGATTATGGAAATAATTAAAATTGTTGCAACGCATGATACGCCAAATATAATTTTGGATGCGGAAAATGGTATTTTTGAAATTTCAGGGAAATCACTTCCTGAAGATGTTAATGCATTTTATTCTCCAATAATAGAGTGGTTAGATGAATATTCTAAATCTCCAAATGAAAAAACAGTTATAGATATAAAATTTGATTATCTAAATACTGCTTCTTCAAAATTCCTTTTCACTTTTTTCTTAAAATTAGAAAAATTACATGAGTCTAATGGGAACGTTTTAATTAAATGGCATTTTGCTGACGATGATGAAGATATGCAAGATGTGGGAGAAGAATTTGCTGATGTAATAAAATTACCTTTTGAACATATAAGTTACCCGGTAGATTAAATTTATCTCATTATTATTACTTTTTTTAAGATTATAGATTCTTTATATTTAATCCGAATATAATATATTCCTTCTTCAAAATTTGAAACATCAATTTTTATATTATTTGAATTTAAATTACTATTTGATAATTGACTTACTGTTTTACCAACAACGTTAATTATACTTACCTCAAAACTTTCTTCAATAATATCGTTAATATTAATTTTTATTTCTGTTGATGCCGGATTTGGGTAAAGTGAAATAATTTCTGAAGAAAATTTATTTACAGGAACAGAAGATTTACAAAATGGTATAACAATATTATCATTTGCAGTTTGACAACCATTTGCATCGGTTACCGTAACTTTATATGGAGCTTTACATAAATTTGTAATAGTTTGTGTAGTTTCTCCATTATTCCATATATATGTATATGGCAGAGCTCCTCCTGTTGCATTCACAGTTATGGCTCCTGTACATTGAAATTTTTGAGTACAGGTTACAAATGTACCTATAATTTCAATAGAATTCATTTCAATTAAAACAGTACTTGTATAATTATTTAAACATTGATCTGTTACGGTAACATAATATGTACCAATTGCTAAATTAGTAGCTGTTGAGTCTGTATGCCCGCTTGACCATGCGTATGAATATGGTGGATTGCCATTGCTTGGTGTTACAATAGCTACGCCATCATCCCAACCACTACAAGAAACATGACTTATAAATGTAATAACTGATGATACATGAGGCAAATAACTTACAGTAGTACTACCTATTACAGAACAAGCATAATTATCAGTAACTGTTACAGTATATGTGCCAATGTCAAGTCCTGTTATAGTTTGCGTTGTTCCTCCATTTGACCAATTGTATGTAAAAGGACCGGGACTACCAATTGGTGTAACAGTAGCTTCTCCATCCATAGATATTGGAATTCCTGAACCATCAACACAACTTACCGGTTTAGAAGTAAAAGATAATTCATCAAAACAACCATATTTTGCAATAAAAACATCCTTATTTCCACTGCTTGTATTAATAATTGTTTCAATACCAATATATAAAAAATCCGATTTAAAATATCCTGCTATATATATATTCCCAAGATTATCAACCGCAATATCTGAAGCTCTGTCCTCAGCTTCATAACTTGTTGATAAAATTTGTGTTGCAGATTGTTCAACTCCTGTAATTCCATTATAAAATCCAAGAAATGCATCTTGGTTTGTAATTGATGATGATGTTAAAATATCGCCATTTATTTGCATTGTTCCGGCAAAAGAACC
>Ga0307990_1003115_pt1 | contig 12862 bp, 7 predicted proteins | sample EllFjometagen129_FD_203168 | JGI IMG/M metagenome (GOLD analysis project Ga0307990, IMG submission 203168) | Marine microbial communities from Ellis Fjord, Antarctic Ocean - #129 | ecosystem: Environmental > Aquatic > Marine > Unclassified | place: Southern Ocean | collected 2014-10-08
GCTTTCAGCCGGGACAATCCACGGTCGTGCCTCCCTAAGACGCTACGCTGAAGTTTGAAGTGGGAAGTAAGAAAGCCAGTGGCAATGGCGTGTGTCTTTTTCCCTTCACACCTCCCGCCTCCGGTCCATTTCGGTACCAGAAACATAGCTCTAAGCTGCTAAAATGGAGTGACATCTGGCGCAACTGCATGCACGTAATTGAGTTAGTCTGGTCCAACCCCAATAGTAGTTCATGTGTGCCATCGCGGCTGCGCATTGCATTGACGCCTTGTTTTAAGTACAATGCAATGCAACTATTTTGCATTTAAGGAGAGAATCATGAGACACTTGATGAACGCTGTGATATGGGTAGTATTGTGGACGAGTTTTCTAGCTCAGGCCCAGGAAGGCGGATTGATACTCAATGAGATCAGTCCTTTTACCGATCTCGAACAGACAGAGCATACGGGCCCCTGGATCGAATTGATCAACACATCCCCCACCCCCGTCTCCCTGAAAGGATGGGCCGTGTCCTTTGCCACGGGTTGGCAGTTCAATCTCTCCGAAGACATCATTTGTGAGCCGAATCAGATCGTTCTAATCGTGACAGGAAACACACCGTCTGTTCCAGATCCCAACCAGGCTTTGATCATTCATGCCGGTCAGGAGGCATGGCTTCTGGGGCAAAGCGACGGGTGTGTCTTGACCGGCCCAGAGGGCCCGGTGGATGCTGTGATCTGGGGGCTGGAAGCACCGACTCTGGATATCCACATTCCGGTGGGTGCATCGGTCATGCCTGTGCAGGGATTCTATGGACAGATGACCTCAATCCATACACCCGGTGACGTGCTCGTGCGCGTATCCATTCGAGATCCCAATCAAACGGAACCTCAGGCCTGGCATTATAGATCTCAAATCAGCCAGACTCCGGGCCTGCCCAATCCACTGCCCGGCCCAGTTCACATGTATCCGTCAGATGGGAGTGAATTGGCTTCGGATACGTATTGTCACGTGGAAGGCTTGTCGTGGTCACGATACGTGACGTTTCAATTCTCACGGGATGCCGCATTTACACAGATTGAATTGGAGAAAGACGTCGAGGAAGCCGGTCTGTGGATTGATTCTCTCGATCCGGGTGACTGGTACTGGCGGGTGCGCGGGTATGCCGCGTATCCGAATGAGCCTGCTCCCTGGAGTGAAACAAGTCGCATTGTCAGAGCGACCTACGACATTGAGACATTGGCGGCTAACATGACCAAGACCGCCAATGTCGGCCAGATGCGGAAAGCTGTAAACGAACGGTTGATCACCATGTACCACACTGTGGACACGACTCAGAAGGTTCAGAATAAAGACACGACCATGCTGTGTCTGGATGGATGTAACATGACAGGTCGATGCAGTTGGTGCCAGGATCAAGGCCCGAATCGTTATTGCACACATGGCCGGATGTACTGTACACGATGCAGTGTCTCCATGATGGCTTCCACGGGTGGGCTCGAATTGAGTCAGGATCGCATTACCTATTACCTGTTCGAAGAAGCGGGTACCCAATCACAGGCTGCCACCACGAGTGGACACGTGGGTGACCCCTACAAAGATCTGGGACACAACGTGGGTACATACAGCGAGGACTGCCCTCTGCTCGTTTCGTGGATCTACGGTCAGCCCAAATCGGCATCTCAGGAAGTCTTTTACCATGACAAGATCTTCTACGATGACTCGCCTGCCATGGACAGCCTGGTGGAATTCATCAAGAACGGTAGGGCCGTATTGCGTCACTGTGCCTGGCATACCACGCTGCTGACAGGCGTGGCCACGGTGACAGAGAATGGCCAGACCAAGTCGTATTGCCGCGTCCACGACACGGGCAGACCAGGCCATGTGTACTGGGTGACCATGGCATCAACCAAAGCCGTTTATAACGAGTTTACATTTCCCCCCACCACAGGCTCCATCATTCGGGAAAACGAACTGGAGCTCTCCATGGACTCTGACAGCGACGGACTCAATGACTTCGACGAAATCCATCGCTTCCACACAGACCCCTATGTGGACGATACGGATGGCGATGGCGTGACAGACAAAAACGACATCCTTGGATATATGTTTTACATGGATGGCGATTACAGTCCACGAAACCGTGATATTGATGGAGACGGCAAAGCCAAGGAATCTGATCCCGACAACGACGACCCCTCAGATACAGGTGTGTGGGACGGCTGTGAAGACCAGGACAAAGATGGTTTCTACAATCTCGCAGGTCGAGAAACGGACTGCTTTGTCCGATCCGACGACTTTGACGCACTTAACCCGGACTGTTTCCGAGGAAAGATCAAGATTAGACATGTTTTCAATCTCGACATCCCCGCGAATGGTTTCAATCTGTTCAATGACATGGAAGAAACCATTGTGATCGGCAATGCCGCCATGGATTCACAGGAATATATACACGATCATTTCTGGTTCAGGTTGCTTCAAGCGGAAGATACCGGCCGTTACGAAGCGGACGGTGCCAGCACATTGCGCGGCCACGCCATGGTGAATCTGTCCCAAGATCCCTCCACAGAAACCTACAGCATCACTACGGACGTGGACACCGAAGAAGAAGACTTCGTCTGGGACAATTATTTTCCTGGAGGGGGCGGTGTATCCATACCTGGATGGAATCCAACCATCTTCTTCTTCAAATACAGTGCCGAATACGGCAACCCCACTTACGACCTGGGCGAAGCCATCGAGATGGAAGGGGGGCTTAGACTAGCAGGAGAACATGAACTCTTTCAGGAAATAGGGTATAGCACTCCCATGTACACCCTGACCCTGTCCTGGGACATCTGGATTTCCCCACCGGGAGATTAGGAGCCAACATCATAGAGTGCCAGTGGATAGAGAGAGCACCTGCCGCCACTTGGCCGCGTCGTTCTCAGCAATAAATAATTAGGGCTTGACGATACATTCGCAACATCCTTAGTTTACAAGGAGATGCCTTCGGTCTATAATACTTCCAGTGCATGAGAAACACTCAAATATCTCGAAAAGCCTTGCACCTGGAGATCACACGGATATACAAACGACCAAATCCCGTGGAGTGCAAAACTCATCCGAGCATGAGTCTTGAGTTCAAAAGGAGAGGAAATCACTTTGCCGCGACTATTCAGCGGTAACTCAATTCCTGAACGATGACCAACACAAAACCCTCTATCCGAAGTCATTTGTGACAAAAACTTGTGACAAGCATGCACCTTTGGACTTCGGTTGGGCTTCGGCTGATCTTCGCCCGGGTCTCCAAGTTGTTTACAGGCACTCATTAATGCTTTATACATAAAGAGTTACATGCGTGAGATTTGTTTTTCTAATCCGTAGGTCGCAGGTTCGAGTCTTGCCAAGCGTATCTTTTTTTTCTGGGTTTTGAGCCGAAAAACGGCTTAAATCAATATCTCGACACACTTTAAGGCAACCCCCGCATTCTTAACCTTTCCAAACTTTATCTTTTCTTGCCAACTGTCTTGTGCAAGTTAATACCACAGAAATACCACAAGAGTATTGCCACGTAAGTACGTACCTTGCTTCGTTACCTCAGATAGCGGGGAAGGCTTTTGAGCCTACGACCAAGATCCTTTTAGCTGGCTGTTTAATCCATTGAGAATTTATACTTGGCCCATTATTGTACTGAGCTCGCAGGCTTCAGCGAGGATTCTTGGGCGTATCAATCACTGGTGATAGCGGCTCATGCAGCACAACATTGTCAAAATATACATCCGTGGAGGACAGGCCCACGTCAAATCCCAAGCGGGCCCGATTGTCCGTGGGGTGGCTCATTGTGAATGAAGAGACATAGGTTTTCTTTGTAGTGGTCAGAGAGATCGCCTGATTGCCATTGTACACGGTCCATGGATCTGAATTTTTTCCCACAATCAACGTAATATCCCTGGGCTGGACTGCATACGCATCGAATGAAATGGTATATTCTTTTTCGTTTTCAATTCGCACATCCGATTGCCCCAAATGGATGTCCCAAGGATACGAACCGCCATGAGTAATGGCTATGGCATATTCTCCATTGACAATGGTTCCCGTGGCTCTTGCCTGGTCAAACACATTGAAGTTCCAGCCTCGATCACCATCTGAAAAATCGTGATTCTGCAGTTGACCAGGATTGGATAGTTCCGGAGTGGAAAAAAGGAACTCATCAAAGTGAGTGTCACTGGAGTAACTGCCCATATCGATGTTAAAGGCAACGTCTGCTTCGGAGCTTGCTGTAAAGAATAATGCATATTTTGTCCAGGTGTTGGTCAAAGTAAAAGTGTCTATGGCTTGCAACGAAAAATCATCGACGTTCATAATGGCAGCATTAATCTGGCTGTTTGTATGGTCATTTTTTGCCCAGAAGCTAGCAGTGTAGCGTTTACCCTGCTCAATGAACAGGCCTCGTTGTGAGATCTGGATATCCCACCCATTGTTGCCCGGTACCGTCACATGCGCCTGCAAGGAGTATTGTCCCTCATGAACATCATTTGTGTCCAGGCTGAATGCTGCGGCGCCCGGATAGTTGACGATCTTGTTCCAGTATTTGACGCCCTTTTCAAACCCTGCATTCTTCAGAAGGTTAGAAGAGACCTCAACAGGATAGGTCAGGGTATAGGCGTTGGCATCTGTTTGAATCTCTGCTTCAATGGTGCCTCCAGACAGGCCCCAGTCGACCGTAATTTGAGGTGTATTTTCGCCGGATACTATCCGCGCAGACTCAGGGACACTCCAGGTATACGCAGCGCCATCAATATAGGGAAGACCATACAATGACGCCTGACTGTGAGAAGGCAGATAGTCAGGGCCCTGGATACCCACATCATTGATATCCTGAAATACTCTGACATAATCCACCTCCATGGTAGCAGGAAAAACGCTCGTAAAATCAGGCGTTCCAACCCAACCACCACCCACTGCCACATTGAGAATCAGATAGAATGACTGATCAAAAGGCCAGGTCAAAAGATCAGTGTGGTCATTGTAGAAGGTGAAGTACTTCACGTGATCTACAAAGAAATCTATTTTGTCTTCAGACCACTCAATCGCATAGATGTGAAAAGATGTTTCAGCATCGTAAACTCGAATGTTGCTTCCTCGCGGAGAGGAACCGGTAAAGGCATTGTAAACGCCGGTATGTACTGTGCCGTAAATCCTGTTGACCTGATTGGTGGGATGTTCCATGATATCGATCTCTCCACTCAATGGCCACCATCCATACAGATCATTGGCCGGCATCATCCAAAATGCAGGCACAAAGCCGCGGGATCTGGGCAGCTTGATCCGGGATTCAATGCGACCGTACCGCCAGTCCACAACATCCCGCGTCTTGAGAAGGGAAGCCGTGTAGTTGAATCCCTTATAGGATTCCTTCAGTGCCTCAATGCGTAATATACCATCCTCTATTCTGGCATTCTCTTGACGATCTGTATAATAATGAACATTGTCATTGCTGGGGCCAAAGTCAAAACTCCACTTGGAACGATCAATCTCAGGCCCATCAAATTCATCTGCCCATACTTGTGTCCAGCTATTAGCATATAGGCTGGAGGAACTGAAGCATCCTGCAAGCACACAAACCAACAAAACAACCTTTTTGCATTTAGAATTAACCGCCATTATCTGTCCTCCTGTCTCTTCTTAGACCTTTCCAGCACATCAAAACCAAGGCACACAACCCCATCCATCCACTCATTCAAACACACCGGTCTGTAATACATGACCACTCCTCTCCTGTTCAGATTCAAGGATCGCTACGCTTTTTACCCAATTGCAGCGAAAGCTGAGTATAGCACCATGCTGCTCTGCAACAAGTTGTATTTTGAGACTAATGATAGCCTGAGGTTATGTCATTTCCGCAGGATCTGGTGCCACATGAGTCATTCACTCAATATTTCAACTGCTATACACTCGATCCCTGTGACTGTAATGACTCGCAGTCCGCATCTAGAATGGTTGGTTAGCAATTTTGCGGTACTATGCGTCGCCTTTTAACCCATTTCTCACCATCAGGTCGGAGGTTCACAGTCCACTTTCGCGACCAGATGTCGCCACCAAATCCCAGGTTCATAACGGGCTAACTTGGCGCATAAAAAAAAAGAGATAACTCATTGCCAGGCAATAAGTTATCTCTTAATTTTAATAGCGGGGACAGAATTCAAACCTGTGACCTCCGGGTTATGGGCGGCTTCAGAGCCAAAATCACAAACCCTTTAAAACGCTATAATTACCTGCAAATACTGAACTTGCAACGCTCACTACTTTTCTACATGTACCACATTTTAGGCATGCTGTCCAGAATTTAGGGTACAATCTAGGGTACATTTATTTGACCTCTGTAGTGATACCCCGACGAACAAATTGCCCACTTACAACTGGTGTAGTTAGTCTTGACTTGGCGTGAGATTGACTAGATCCACGGTCCGTTGGGTGACCAGCTTTTTGAAAAGGCCGTCTGATTGGCTGCTGCCTGTATGGGTTCTGCAAGAAAGGCTTCGAGGTCTTCAATAACCTGAGATAATTGGGTCTCTTGAAATCCGTTTCGTCTGAGAAATCCCTTCCATTGGATTTGCTTGGTCGCGTCTTCTGCAAACACCTGGGTCAGGGAAACGGGAATCGACCCAGGTATTGAGGTATGACGTCGTTTGAAGGTTGCGGTGATGGCTTGAACCAAAATCGCTCCTGAAAACATCATCATTTGTGACAGGGTCCAGAGATCATAAAAATCCTTCATGCGACTGGTGGCTTGGCCGAGTGACACCATGGCCTCAAGTTTTTCCGCGATCACTGTTTCTTGAGGATAGACTCGGATCTTGGGTGCGGGCAGATCGAGTAGGGTCGGATAATCCACCCTTGAGGCTTTGGGCGTAACAGCGTCTCCAAAGCCAATATCGATCTGAATTTTGAGGACCGTCCCACCAAGTTTGGCAGGGATCTTCATTCGTTTGCCTGAATACTCCTGGCCCTCGCGAATATCTGAAATCGTTAGGTTTTCATGATTGAAAGCCAATCCATCCGGTTCAACTTCAGTGAGTAACACGTCTCGAAACGTTTGCAACAAGCCCTCATCTGAGGCATCACCCATCCCCAGAAAATCAAGATCCCGAGTGGGTCGTCGTATTTGATCCGTCCAGAGGGCAAAGAGCATCGCCCCTTTAAGGATAAATCGATCACAGTGGGCCGAACAGCTCAGACGGTATAAAAAACGCTCCATGCCATAGCGTATGAAGATTAGGTTGGGATCTTCCTTTCGCTGATGGGCGTAATTAATCAGACGATGATGGACTGATTGAACAAGAGCATCAGAGTTTTTACCGCTCAAAGCATGGCCTCCATATAGGGGCGGATGATCTTTGAAAGCCGACGAATACGAGCGTATTCAATAATCTGATCCACCGTACAACGACGATTCTGGAGTACATCCTTGAGGGCCTCCACGGCGACGTCGAGACCGATCTTGTTCCTGTACTTAAAACAATCCACCACTGTTTTGCCTGGATCATAAATCCGAACCGGCACGCCATCAATGTTGTGGACCTCAATTCCAGCCGCAAAGGATTGACCGGAGAACCGGAATATCTGGGTTGTCGGGTTTTCTATCGGGGGTCTGGGCCAGGGCGTACTGCGGTCAATGGCGACCCACACGGCATACGGCAGTTGCGTTCCAATATCATGGTAACGCAGTGCCGTCAGCAGGCACATGACACCATTGGGAATCCGCTTGGACACCGAAGCCAGGGAAATGTCGGCGGAAACATCCGCATCGGACAGGATATAGGCGTTTCGATCAATACGCTTGAGGTGCCCACTTTGACAGAGCCGACGCACGGTTTCCGGGTGGAATCCGGCCTCCCGCACGTCTCGAATCTGTAGGATGCCCTTCCTGCGTGCCAGGTCAATAATCGCATCGATCGTATGGTTATTCTTTTCCATGTGTATAATTGCACTCAAAAGTCAATAAGTGGGTACATTTTTACACATCGGTTTGATCTAGGTCAAGGCTTGATATCTTTTGTTTTCTTAGACAAAATCATACCTATTTCCTTCCCGTGTCTGTTCTAGCACTGTTATGGGATCTCCCAGGAACAGAAGATGGATTTGACTCGGCCATCCGCCTGGAAAAACAGAAGTGGATAGCCGCACTCAGAAGCACTTCATTAGCTTCCCCCTCACAACCCCCTACTTCAAAACCACTTAACACCTGACATAAATAATCTTTTTGTATCAGGTACGAACCGCATCACTTCCCCTAAAATAACGTGCATTGATTGAACCACATGTTCATTATGCCGTGAAGGATAGGGCAACGGTGGGAACCGACCCGAGCGTCACGGCAGACTATACGGGCAGGTTTGGGATTCCTTTCGGGGAATCCCGGCCAGCCATTTTGCCAATCTGCCCGGTAGTCCTTAAGCGGTAAATCCCGGCCTTTGTGAAAGGCCGTATAAAACAGTTTTTTCATATGGCAGTTGATTCCCCTAGAACCGGTCTACGCTCAGAATCTGCGCATACCCAGGGAGAAAGAGATCTTTATGAAGTTTGGAAAAAGACAAAGAAAGCAGAGCCAGAAAAGAAGAACCAAAGGGTTCTGCAAACTCCGTCGAATCAGCCGTGACGCTTTCGGAAGCGAAACAGTTGCCGTTTTTCATATACCTCAAGACAAAGTCGCCAAAGTGCTTGTTGCATTGCGTGAATCAGACGGTCTGAAAGGGAACAATCGTGACCGCTCCTAATTTACTTGAACACTTAAACAATAGTGTAACACACCCAACCAACGAACACGGGGCTCGGTTTGAGATTGCCAAATGTCATTGCCGATGCTGGTTCTGTCCTGACTGCTGCAAGATTCAAGGATATAACCTAAGAGCGAAGCTGATTCCTATCCTGGGAACATTCAAGAATCTGATCATGGTGACTTTGACCGTAGACCCCAACTGTTCCCTGACCCGAAATCTGCCTATTCCTACATGAAGGACAAACGGTGTATTGCCAAAACTGTTCAAGATCTTAAGAGATGGGGATACTTGAATACACCCAGGTACTTTTACGTTGTGGAATGGCAAAAAAACACACAACAGGCTCATTTCCATGTATTGCTTGATTCAGAGCGTATTCCGTGGAACGATTTGCTAAAATCTTGGTCCAAACATCGCCCCAAAAATGCTGGGCCAATCCAAGGGAAACGCCCCGCTTTTGGTACTGTATTGTTCTCCGCTCCCAAGTTTGCAGATGCTGTACATGCTGGAAGTTATGCGACCAAGTATCTTATCAAAGCCCCATCAGAAGGATTTCCGGATTGGGTTATGGACATGGGTGATGAAACCCGAATTCGCCGCCACAGTGCCAGTAAGGGCTTCTGGGGAACAACTGCGAAGGCGACTACATCAGCATCAACAGAACGTAAGAACACATTCAAGACTTATCGACAAAGGATTTCGACCTGCGGAGACTCTGTCCATGTGTTTGAAGTCAAAGAAGGCCTTGACAGGCAAACCGGTGAAATCAGCACAGAACATGTGTGGCTCGGCCAACTTGATGTTTGTGCGACTGTGATAGACAAGATCAAAGACCCAGGCAATCCCGAACGTCGTCGTCGAAGCCTTACGGCTAAATCGTTACGCGATGTGCGTCAGACTATCAAGGAGGTCACCGGCAAAATGCCAAAATGGAAGCAAAGGCGGAGTCTAAGGTTTGATAAGCATCATCGGTCCATGATGCCAGCATCACCGCTCCCTAAAACATATCCCGAGGACTATTTATTACATGAAGGATTACTAGAAGAAGATTGAGGAAAAGCTCTCAGCCATCAGCGTTCAGCTTTCAGCTCTTTTGAGCCGCTTCGCGGGGCTGGTTTTAGCCAATCGTTGGCAGTGCTCACGGGCCAGTGTGGACCGTATTACACGCAAGGCTGGCATCCCCAGGCTTTACCTGAGTGAGGGCAAGAACGGAACTGTCAGGTATCCCAAAAAGGAGGTCATGGCCTATGAACAAGAACGGCTGGTCAGCACGCACTAATCAGCCATCCTACAATTGAATACTACCAGACTATACGCTGCCCCGGTTTTGTGATCGCAAGTCCTTTTCCGGGGTAGCGTTTTATCATTTTCGTAAATCATCCAAACATGCTTTAGCCCAATAATGACCAGATTGACCTAGTAAATGAACGATCTCAAGAGCATCGGTTCTCGCATGTTCACTATTTGATTTGCTAACTCCTGTAAGAATAGTCTCAATATGTTGTTGATCAATATATCTGTCTACTCCGTGAGCATCCAATAACAGCTTCAATCTCAACACTGCGAAGCCTGAATTCTCATTCGCTATGCTTGCTAAATACTCAAGAATATAATCGATTCCATTGTCCATCTGATCAGGTTTAATGTATTCGATACTTAGATCAAGTAGGTCAGATACTTCACTCGGACAAATATTTAACTCAACAATATTTAAGTTATTCAAAAAGAACACAAGCTCCTCTGAGAAATACTCATTTCGGTTTTCTTTTTTAACGCACTGGAGCCGCCCTCTCCACAACTTCATTGTTTTTTTCCATACACTATCACGCATCTTCTTATCATTTGCATCGGCACATACTTCACAAAGTGTCTCTGCAAAATAAGCTTGGAGCGGATTGGGTGCAAAAGAAAATAGATGATTGAGTGGATTCATCGGGTCCTCAGTTGGATACTCCTCAATATCCAAATAGTACAAACCGGCTAATCGCATTGCAAGTTGTCTATTAAAGTGCTCAAACCTTTCGGTGGTATTCTCTAGTGAATAATTGATAGCAGCAATATACAGAGGCTTCATCAAGTCATATCCTGGATCATTATAACCGCAACCATTCATATGAAACATATATGCACTCGAAGTAACAATAAACTGTTTTCCTTTGGAATCATCTACAGGAAATATATCTTGGTGCCTTCCCCTGCCCCAACCTTCATCTAACCAGTATAGCCAAATCCACGTTTCGCCAAATACTGCTAGCACCGCCAGGCAATTTTTGTTACTCAGAAGTTCGGTTGCTTTATCACGAACAGTATTCTCCCATCGGGGGAGAGATGTACCCGACAGCTTGGCACGCACAACAGCATATCTCAATAACCCTCGCAGGGCCATAGGACGAATATGGCACTTCGAGTTATCTATAATTCTTTTAGGGGAAAGATCTTCAGCTTCGGTTCCAACCTGCCCCCCTGCATCATTATGATCACATAAGCCAACTAAAATATCTCGAATACGGTCAAGAAACTCTTTCCACTTTTCAGGTTTCTTGCTTTCAATCCAAATCATCAGTTTTTCAATCACTCGAAGGGCTTCCAATAAAACAGCCCTAGGGTCTCCATATTCAAGTAACTTACCCAACCTCGATACGTTGATCCATTTGACAATGGAGCACTCAATAATCGTTAAAGAGTCGTTTATGTTGACAATACTATCATCGCATTCCGGGACATTAACAAAGTAGTCCTCCAAACAGATTAAGATGGCACTTGTATAACACGGATATTTTGATCGCTCAACAAGACGCGCAAGTCCGGGTTGAAACTGCTCCCATCTCAACAAAAGAGAACTGGAGAACAGCTTCGCCAAACCATCAGGACATGCTATGTTGTTCAAATCTCTGATATGGCTTTCTGGTTCCCATGCAATCATAAAATCGAGACAATCAGAAACAGATTTTCTTTCCCAGTCTTCTTCGCTAATAGGAGCGGATCGCACGAAATAACTCCTCTTCGATCCAGAGCATTCAGCTTTCCCATACTCTCCAATCATCTTCTTGTATTTATCTTTTGAATCACCTTTTAGAAATCCCTCTATAACCTGCAACCTGTCGCGAATCCATGTACCCACATACCTCTTGCGATATGCTTCAGCATCAAAGTTATCTGACTCGAATTCCTGCAATAAGACCACATTTTCATGAATTTCAGAAGAATTAGGACCACATAGTATTTTCTCGACAATTGCCTTTTGCGCATCTTCATTTAAAAAGGGGAATACAGCCTGTAACATTACTAACATCTCATGAGACAGCGTATCATCACTCAATTTATCAGTATTCATAAGCATGGGTATTGCAAGCTCTTTAAATCTTCCTCCAAGCTCAGAAATCAAATACATTGCAATTCTATTATATATTGGGAACCTATGAGATTGATATCGAGTGATAATGCTCACCCCATAATCTTTGTCTTCATCGACAGCCTTCTTTAGCAGGTCTCTCAAACAGAGAAGCAAAAAATCTTTGTGGTTGAGTGGATGTAAATTCTCTTTATGATCTTCAATAGCGTCACGCCAAACACCAGACAGGCACATATCTGTAGCAAATGAATTACCTCTATTTATTGTTTCTATCTTCAGCGACCTAGATAATGAATGCTCTAATAAGATAATGCACTTTTGTCTCCCACCTTTTTTTAATCCCATGATGAGAGGTTTCACTACAGTTTCCAGACGATGACACGAAAACCGTCCTACGGCTTCTGAAGGTCTAATACTAGCTACATCCAGTACACTTTTGCTGTATCTTGGGAACAGAACTACTCTCAGAAATTTGAGCACATCAGATATTGCTCCCTTTTCCGAAAACTCCTTTGCCATCACTATATATTGACGTGGCACATGATGCCATTGATCGCTCTTGAGCCAATTGACAAGTGTCCCCCATACTTTTTGTTTCTCTTCATAGCGTATTTTTACAGCAGCATCCAACAACGTCACATAAGGTACTAAACGGGGTCATGCCGTAATTCTTAACATTCTGCCAAGTGACATTACCGTGACATGTGCTAATGAATAAGAGTTCAACCAGCGGATTCAATGAGACGGCCTAAAGGCCGCCGATCATCCG
>Ga0307990_1003116_pt1 | contig 12856 bp, 6 predicted proteins | sample EllFjometagen129_FD_203168 | JGI IMG/M metagenome (GOLD analysis project Ga0307990, IMG submission 203168) | Marine microbial communities from Ellis Fjord, Antarctic Ocean - #129 | ecosystem: Environmental > Aquatic > Marine > Unclassified | place: Southern Ocean | collected 2014-10-08
CTTAGAAACCCGGGGAAATGCGGTATTTGCTCCAACCCAGGAATCAGCCGAAGCTCTCCAGCCCCTGGCTGAAACCACCTCAGAAAAAGCAGCCTTGATCGCAGCCTACCGCCACAGTCGACAAAAGGTTTTTGCATCACAGATAGCTTTGGACAACATCAATGGACTTGGTGAAGATCCAGTTTTGGATGCTCAGATCGCCCTGGCCCTGATCAAAAGCAAACCCAACCAGGCCTATAAAGCTGCGGCCTCCGCTCTGGAAGGGGCCAAAAGGACCCTCCAGACCCAAATTCCTCTTTATTTTGTATTGCAAGCGCTGACAGCCAAAGCGATTAATGACTTGCTGACAGCAGAAGAATCGATGGAAAAAGCCCTCCAGATATGGAATTCAGAACCCCGGTGGTATGCAATGGCGGCGGAAATGGCTGTCGACTACGAGAAAAGAGTTGCGTATTATCAACAAGCAATTGAACTCGAGCCAGAATATGTCGGTCACTACCTCGCCCTCGGCAAACAGCAGCTGACCGCAAAGCAAGGAGTAACTGCAGTGAAATCGATAGATACTGCCCTCTCCCTGAACCCCGAATATGTGGACAGCTGGATCCAGCGAGCCCTCGCAAAACGCGCTTTACACCGGATGCCAGAAGCATTGGCCAGCATCAACGAGGCACTCACCCTGGCACCAGAACATAAAGAAGCCAGAAAAACTGCCGCATTACTTACCTTCGAAAATGGCAACTACCGGGAATCAGAAAGACATCTGGTAACCCTGATGGGACAGGAACCTCATGATACTGAATTATTGGCCCTCTTTGCCAGGACCTTGACTGCCCAAAAACAGAGCGAAGAAGCAATGCGGGTGATCGACAAGGCAATTTCTCTAGATGAGGATTCCCTCGAGTTGAAACTGCAGCGCGCATCAATGATCAAGCAGATCGAAGGCCCACAGGCAGCAATTGACGAATTGAGAATAATCGGCAGCCACTATCCAGATCAATATCCATTAGTAGTTGAGCTGGTAGCAACTTTGGCAGAAGCTGGTGAAATGGACCAGGCTATCAAAACTGCTCTGGAAATTCTCCAAAACGATGAGATAGGCCATACCAAAGAGCAAAAAGCCCATTTATACCTGACCACAGGCCGCTTACTGCGAAATACCGGTCAATTGGATCAAGCTGTTCACCATCTCTATAAAGCAAAGAAGTTAATCGAGCCGAACTATGAGGCTGTTTTGGAATTGGGACGTGTGCACCATGACCGCCGACAATACAACCTTGCCCTTGAACAGATCCAAAAAGCAATTGATATTGAACCAGAAGAAGCTGAAGGTTATTACCAGGCTGGAAAAGTTCTAAAAGATCTGAAACGTTACAACCAGGCAGAAAAAATGCTCCGAAATGCGTCAAAACTGGCTCCAAATGATTTGAAGATCCACCGTCAGCTCGGAGTCCTGGTTACTTTGAACCTGGTTCATGGAGAAAAACGTCAGCAAGTTATGGTGTGATGGACTGATTGAGAATTCAAAATCTATTACACATAATTCAAACCATATTGGAATTTGAGATTATGAAGAAAACTCCTCTATCTCCCCCTCGTCAGGGACAGCCCTGGCAGCGAGACCAATTGATCGAAATCCTCAGTGTTGCTGCGGCTGTGAATGATTACAGCTTCATCAGAAAAACCGCATTGGCCTGGTTGGCAATTTATCCTGGCGACTTGCCGGTGCAGTTGATCCACGCCCGGTCAGCCGCAAAAACCACCAAGAATAATCCGGCTCCAGCCCTTCTTGATGGTATCTGCCAGACCGATCCTATTTACACGGAGGCACAGCAAGCCCGCTTCGAGATCAACGATCCTGAGGCGATGAAAGAGGAAATTATTGGCGAATTATTTGCCCTAGCCCCTAACCAGCGGATCTTTCGTGATCCAGAAATAAAGAAAAGTATCCCAGATTGGGCTCGGCCTTTAGCAAAAGTTCGGGCAAGTATTATAAAAAGAGACCTAAAATCCGCCGGAAAGAACCTGCCGACATTACTGGGATTAAATCCTAACTCTGCCTTGGCAGCTGCCACACATCTTGAGCTTCTGGTCCTTGATCCGGAAACCCCTGATCTAGCCCTGCGGCAACTTGCAGAACATTATCAAAATAAATACCCTGATGCGCTTATACCGCTGCTGGTTCTGGCAGATTCCTTGATCAAAGGTGGACAATCTGACAAAGGTGTTGGATTGATCCATAAAGCTGCCTCACTTGATCTTACTGGTCAGGTAGCGCACAGGCTTTGGGGTGAAGATCATGCCTACAAAAACTTGTGGCCAGATAGCTTAAGCACTTACCTGGAAATCCAAGTTCCGGCTGCTGTCAACGGTGCCCTGGGCTGGAACCAACTACCTTCCGGGTCAGCTGTTGATAAAGGTGATATCGCGAATGAATTTCACGATTTCAGTGAGACCAGGGAATCCAAAGGATTTCCCACTCCGGAAACGTTGCTCAATATTGATGATGATTTGGAATTTGCTAGCCAAAAGAAAGCCAAACGGACAGGCGGAAAATTCCCCATGTACGTTGTTTTTTCAACCCGGAAAGGGTTGGAGAAAAAGTATGGTCCTGAAACTTCCACTATTATCATCAGTGAAATGAGAAAAACCACATACGCTGTTCGATTAAAACCCGGTTGGGGAGCCATCATGATGCTGGCAGATGACCCCTCCAGTATGGCCAATTTCGGACTTAAACCCACCCTTTCAGACGATCCCTGGGCCTTAAAACTAGCTCTGGCAGATACAGATCGGGTGCTTAATGAAAAAGGGTTGATGATAGGCGCCTTGCTAATTGTGGGTGGGCCCGACGTGGTCCCTTTCCACAAATTGCCAAATCCGGTAGCAGATGTTGATGCCGAAGTTCCATCAGATAACCCCTACGGGACTATAGATGAAAATTACTTCATTCCCGAATGGCCGGTTGGCCGGCTTCCCGGTGGCGCAGATAACGATCCCGGATTATTGCTAGACATGCTTCGCCATATCTCTGAGCATCACATGGGCAAGAACCAGGATAAAGGAAGCCTCTGGGAACGTTTCCTGGAATGGCTGGTTTCCCTATTCAAAGGATCAGCACAACATAATCAGAGTTTTGGCTATGTAGCCGAAGCCTGGAAATCCGCTTCTCTTGATGTGTTCAAAACCATCCAAGAGCGCGGCGACCTGGTCACCTCCCCCCCTTATAGTAAAGATACTGAGATACCTGTTCCCGTCACTCGCTACGGTTACTTCAACTTGCATGGTGTAGAGGATTCACCAGATTGGTTTGGTCAAAAAGATTTTACTAACGGAAGCACGGGGCCAGATTATCCTGTTGCCCTTCGCCCCCTGGATATCAACGCTTTTGATGATGCACCATTATTCGTGTTCTCAGAAGCTTGCTATGGAGCTCATCTGAAGGGCCGTGAAATCGAGGACTCGATCTCATTGAAATACCTTTCCCGTGGATCCCATGCTGTAGTAGGTTCCTCAGTAACTGCTTATGGTTCCGTTTCAGCTCCACTGATTGCAGCTGATCTTCTGGCAGAGAATTTCTGGAAATTCATAGATCAGGGCCTTTCTAGCGGTATCTCCTTGCAAAAAGCCAAAATCGAGCTGGCTCGTGAGATGAACTCTCGCCAGGGCTATCTTGATGGCGAGGACCAAAAAACCCTGATATCTTTCCTGCACTTTGGTGATCCATTGGCCAGTCCTTCAACAGCAGAAAGAAAACAGGCTAAAGCTCCAGAGGTCGAATCCCGACATAAGCCAGCTGAGGTGAAAACAGTTTGTGACCGCTCCAATCTCACTACCGATATACCCTCTGCCACCCTGATGCATGTCAAGCATGTTGTCAAAAGATACCTGCCTGGTATGGAAGATGCAGAAATGGTGCTCAGCACCGAAAAGAAGGTATGCAGTGGAGATGGGCATGACTGTGCCACAGCTCATTTTGGCAGCAAAGTACACGAGGAAACCCTGGGTCAACGCCACGTAGTGACCTTGAGCAAAAAGTTTGAGATCCCACAGAATAGCGGAAAGATCACCCATCGTCATTACGCCCGGGTGACCTTCGACAAAGCCGGGAAGATGGTGAAACTGGCCGTTTCCCGCTGATCATAAAAAAAAGGATACAGTTTCCTCATAGGAAATCGTATCCTTTTTCGTTTTAATAATTTATTCTATATCTTATTTCTGCAGTTTTTCTAGCAGTTTCCAATCTTCAGCCGCAGCCAGGCGAGCCTGTTTTTGCCAAAAGGCGGCACCCGTGCTGGGGAGATTATTCTTTTTTAGGATCCTTTCCAATTTTTCCAGTTCCATCAAACCCAACTGCTCAAAGGAATAAACCCTGGCTTGATAGAGGACATCTGCACTTTTGGGGCCAATGCCTTTTAACTTCCGGAAATCATCTTTCCTGACCTCAAGGCGTTTGTATTCTGATCGAGGTACCTCTATAATGACTGCTGATGTCCGTTCATTACAAGGGATAAAGAACCAGCGCAGGAACCACCAGGCCATCAGGCCGATCGGTACTCCGATCAAGGTGAACCAGAACCACCTCGGAATTAATCTCCCATTCTTTCCAGAAAGAATAAACACCTCATCCTCCACCATGAATTACTTAATTGCTTAGTCTTATTTCATTATACATTACCTGCAGACCAGAACACCTCCCTATCCATCTTCCCCAATCATAATAAACAGCGGTTTCATAGCAAACTTTTTATAATGAGGCCGTAGGCGTTCAATGTTGTAAAAACGGTCAACATTAACCACTTTACTTTTCCCTAATAGAACCTCAATAGGCATATTGTCATATCTGCCGTTTTTAAGGACGACCAATCGTCCATGCACACCCTGCAGGATCAGATCCAGGGCCAGATTCCCGTAAGCCATAGGTACGATCGAATCAATGGCATCCGGACTACCCCCGCGGACCAGGTATGCTAACTTCTGATTGACGACATTGATCTTCTTACCATTATTATATTTAGCTGAGCGATTTTTCAATTCTACGGATACCAGATCGCCGATGCCACCCAATTTTTTATGGCCATACGCATCCACGATGGAATCCTTATAGATCATCTCGCCACTGGTAAACATGGCACCTTCTGAGACCAGGACAATTGAGTAGCGGCTGGGATTATTAAAACGGTCCTCTGCCAGCAATTCTGTTAACCTTTCAATATCGAATCTATATTCCGGGATCACACAGCGATTCGCCGCGCCGGCCATCGTGGGAAGCATAGCGGTAAACCCTGCATAGCGTCCAAAAACCTCAAGCACCAGGAAACGCTCATGGGAGCCAGCCGTTGTGCGTAAATTATTAACGATCTCGATCGTCCGTGTAACAGCTGTGCTGAAACCAATGCAATAATCCGTACCTGGAACATCGTTATCCATCGTTTTGGGAATACCGACAATGTTCACACCCTTTCTGTAAAGTTCTACTGCATAACTGAGTGTGTCATCGCCGCCAATAGGGATCAAATAATCAACACCCAGCCATTCCAAGTTCTTGATTACTTCTGGCGTAAGATCGTTCACCTCTTCAATGTATTCATCCTTCAAATGTAAAGGAACTGAATCTTTGGGGACATTACTGGGACGGGTCCGGGAAGTGTGCAAAAAGGTACCGCCAGTCCGGCCCATTTTGTTAACACGTTCTTCCGTCAAAATTTCAAAATTGAACTGATTATCCGCTTTTTTATCGCGGATCAGCTCCATAATTCCTGCCCAGCCCCGTCTTAAACCAATCACCTGATAGCCTTCCCTCAGGGCACGAATAGTCACTGCCCGGATTGCCGGGTTCAGACCTGGAACGTCACCACCGCCAGTCAGGATGCCAATTACACCTTTTTTTCTTTTTACTACAGCCATCGTCCTTCCTCCAACTTTTTAAACCTCAAATTTTTGCACCAATCATTATAGACGAGAATATGTTTTTGTGAAGAATAAAAGCGATTAAATAAATCTCCCGGAGGTTATTAACTGCTCCGGGAAGTAGTCTAACCACTGGAAGAAAACAAGAACTACTTAACTACCTGCCCCATTTGAGAGACATCATAACCAGGGCGTTCGGATACAGCTTTTCTGAATGTTTGATCCTCCAATAATTCCAGCAGAGGAGCCAATAAGTCAGATTGGGCATATTCCTCCGGAATTAACAGGTCATATCGTTCGGAAAAAAGGGGCAGAAAATCAAGATTCAAGGCGTAAGAAGCAGCTTCAATACCCAGAGCACAATCTGCCCTGCCAGAAGCTACCACAGCTGCCGCTCCCAGGTGTGTATATTCTTCATGGCTATAACCATTGACACTCTCTGATGATATTCCTAGCTCCCCCAAATGGTAATCGAGCAGTAAACGTGTCCCTGCGCCATACTGTCGGTTGACAAAACTGAGGTCCTGCCGGTTTAGATCTTCAAGTCCCTGAATACTTTTTGGATTTCCTTTGGCCATGAATAATCCCTGGGTGCGCCCTACTAATGTGACTACACGCAAAGGTATCTCGGGGATATGCTGCTTGATATAAGTTAAATTATATTCTCCACTATCGGGATCCAGTAAATGAGATCCAGCCAGATGGGTTTCTCCTTTCTTCAAAGCCATGATACCGCCCATGCTGCCAACATTCACTGAGGTCAATCGTCGTTGGTGAACTGAGAGGAATTGGGCTAGCAGATCCAGGGTCAAATCATGGGATCCGATCGCAAATATGGTTTTTTCAAGTTGATCACGAGAACGGTATAAACGCACCTTAACAGGATCGCCAGCCTGCAGCCCCTGAACGCCCCGCGGGATGACCACCAATCCATCTGCTCGCACCAGGGATGTGATTACTCCCGAACCCCGGGATAGCGGCGCTGCCAGGGCTTTCTCACCAAGGTAGCCGACTGCCACTCGTAAAAATTCATCATCCCCTGCGGAAGAGTTGACTTTACGTGTAATTGAGGCTGTTAGTTCTTCAGGTTGTGCCCTAGCCCGGCCCAACCACTTTGCCAATAAGGGTTCCACAAATATTTCTGCCGTCAAAGCTGCAGAAACAGGATAACCTGGTACTCCCACTATAGGAGTATCCGTGTCTTCGCCTTTGACCATCCCCAATATCACCGGATGGCCTGGACGGACGGCCACACCATGCACCAGCAGTTCTCCGCATTCCTCTACGATCCGAGCCGAATAATCCTCAGAGCCTGCCGAGGAGCCTGCCACAAGCAATACCAGGTCATGATCCTTGGCCGCTTTTTCAACTTCTGATTTGATCCGTTGATAGTCATCTGGCGTGTTCTCGAATCGGGTCGCTTGTCCCCCCCATTCTTTGACCTGCGCAGCCAAAACTATCGAATTATATTCAATGATATCGCCAGCTTGAAGTGGGTCTCCCGGGTATACAAGCTCGGTTCCGGTTGGGATTACCGCGACTCGGGGTCTGCGGGCCACTTCCAATGTGTCATAACCAGCCCCTGCCGCCGCCCCCAGATCTACAGGTTTGAGTTTATGCCCATGGGGTAAAACCAGCTGGGTGGCAACCATATCTTCACCCATTTCACGCACATGGGCCCAGGGCGAGACAGCTGCCCTGATCTGGATCGCATTGGGTTGCCGAGGGTCGCTAGCGGTTTCTCCATGTGCTCCTACAGGTTCGACATTTTCAATAGGGATAACTGCATCAGCCCATTCGGGTAATGGGTCACCGGTATCCAGGTAAAATGTATCATCCCCGTAGTTAAGTGTGATTGGAGCTGTTTCCAAAGCGCCGTGTGTTTGTCCCGATTTAACGGCAAACCCATCCATAGCTGAAGCGTGATAATGGGGAGAGCTGATCTTCGCCCAGAGTGTTTCTGCGAGTATTCGTCCAACAAGATTCTCATCAAGGGATAAGCGGTCAATCCCCAGTATCCTCCCTAAACCGGCAGCCTTAATTTTCTCTTCTAATCGATTCCTGGCTTCTTTCAGGGGTATATCATCCAGATAGATTTTAGACATTAATCAACCTCAATCTTACTCATTAGGAAGTGTGCGGGCGTGAAACTGGATATCATCCGCCTCTTCAAAGCTCCCCAATTCCCTGGCATGCTCAGCAGCCCGGGTATAGAATTCCTGAGCCTTATCGAAGACTCTGGCTTTTTCGAAATGATGAGCCACGCTGATGCTCCTCTCGGATCCAACTCGATCAGCCAACCAGGTCGCAACCGCATGATGACAAGCTTCTTTTAGATCGTCTGGCAAGCGATAATAGGCAACTTCCCGCAGAAGGGAATGCTTAAAAATATATTCTCGATCACCCGAAAATGAGCTTCCCACTCGTAAAAATGCCAACTCTTTTTCCATCAATTCATCAAGTGATTTTTGAACTTTACCCACAAGATTGTGACTGGAGACATCTAAAACCTGGGTAACACCCGGCGCGCCACGATAGGCTGCCAGGACCGAACCTTTCCAGAACACCCTGCCAGATACAGCTGCAAAATAGGCTGTAGCTCGCCCCTCTAATGACAGCGAGTCCAGGCGTGACTGCAGTAGTGCCTCCAATGTTTCTGGAAGTTTATTAACGCTGGCCTCACTAAACTCTCCGGTCGCGAGCACATTCTTGACCATCTCTTCCAGATAATAGGGATTTCCCTGGGCTTTCTTCGCCAGGGCGATCAGAACTTTTTCTCCAACTTTCTTCAACACGGGATAGGCTTCCCGTACAAGGTCAGCAGAAATTGGCAATGGCGCTAATTCGATCCGATCTGCGTTCAGGAATTCCATGCCATCTCCTTCTACAAATTTTTCTCTGGCTGTGGTCAGCATCAAGAGCGGCAATTCCCCCCTGTTTGTTTCCCATAGATGTTTCAATAATTTCAGACTGCCAGGATCCGCCCACTGCAAGTCATCCAGGATCAATACCACCGATCCTCTTTGAGAAGCTCTCACCAGCAATTCTCCCACCAACTCAATTGCTCGCTCTACTCGTTTTTGTGGTTTATTTTTATATGGATCCAGATAGCGGCTTTTCTCCCAATTCACACCAATTAAGCTTCCCAGGAAGTGAGCGACCTCCACTGCCGTTACTTCACCAAGAGCCCGGCCCCACAAGGTCAAGACGCCGTCAATCGTTTTTTTCTGAGAAACTTCCTGAGGATCATCTTCATTGATCTCAAAACGATTGGACCATAGTTCCTTCCAGAGATAATACGGTACCCGGGAGGTTTGTTCCAGAGCCCGGCTCGACATCACGGTCAAGAGCGGGTTTTCAGTTTCAAGATGTCCAGCAAATTCAAACAGCAAACGTGATTTACCAACCCCCACGGTACCAGTAACGAGCGACAGGTGAGGTGAATTTGTTTCCTGGGTACGCAAGAAAATGTCGGCTAAACGATCCATCTCTTCAGTACGTCCAACAAGGTTGGTTTCCAGGCCGCCCTTGCTGCGGTAGCGAAGCTTTGTTGGCTGGGGATGCTCCTCCATGATCTGAAAGATGTTCACCAGCGCTTGGGTATCCGCCAGCTCTATCGGGGCCAGTCGTTTGACCTGGAATGCTCCCCGGATATCCTGGAATGTGGCCTCGCTTACGATCAAATCACCCGACTGGCCGGCTTCTTCCATACGTTTGGCAATCTTTACTGTATCGCCCATGACTGTAAAATCACCACGGGCTCCAATATTTCCGGTCAGGGCCAATCCAGTATGGATCCCCATTTTCAAACGAAGGGATTTAGCTGCCGGATGAACGGCAGATTCTTGATAACGAGTCAGGCCGTCCATCAATGCCAGTCCAGCAAATACTGCTTTTTCAGTATCATCTTCTTGAGATTCAGGCGCTCCCCAGATCACCATTAGAGAATCACCGAGTTGGTTTACGATCAAACCTCCATGTTCCTTGATAATCTGATTGAACTCACCCCACAAATTTTCTGTTACCGTACTGATATTCTCCGGCAGCAGTTGATCTGCCAGGGCAGAAAAACCTATAATATTTACAAATAATACGCTAACTAACAAGCGTTCATCATGTGTCTTCGAACTATTTTCCAAGATCATCCATTCTCCTCAAACATCAGTACTGCCTATTCTACCAAGATTCAACTGATAACATCACTAACAAATTTTATAACTCTGCTATTTTAAAGCCCTGGTTGAAATAACAATTTTGATATGCTATTATCAACTTACCACCCCACAACTTCGTCAACATAAGAACATCCTCTCTATTTTTCTCTCTTCCGGTCAACATTGCCAGGCAGATCCGGCATTGTTTTGTATTAGTTTTTTTCAGATCCGCATATTTATTCACTGGAGTAAAAATGGAATCAAAGACTAATTCTCGATTTGCTTCTCAAATCCGCTCTTATCTGCTTCCCACATTGGCCGTCACTTTTGGCCTGCAATTTTTAAGATCCTTTATCCCGGGATTAGCCTGGTATCTGCGCGACACTGTCGCTGTGGGAACCCTAAGCTTAATCCCTTATGCTTTTGGTACTTTTGGCCTTGGATTTCTAGCTCCTTTGCTCCGCCGGGTCACCGGGAATAAAGCAGCTTTGTGGATCACAACAGGTGGGTTAGCTCTTGTACGAATTGCAGAGCAAATTTGCGTCAACCCGGGAATCGATCTCTGGTTCAATATCGCCGGGATCGGGTTGTTCCTGAATTTTTTAGTGATTTTCATTGGCTGCACCAGAGAATCCGATCCAAATCCTTCAACGCGTTGGGCCTACGGGTTGATTTTGGGTTTCGCCCTCGATACTGGATTGAGGGGAATTTTCGGACCTCGTGACCTCGGCACAGTTTCCGGTTTCTTCCCATTGGCTATTATCGTGTTCTTGGCTGCTTCATTATTTTGGTCACTGACCAAAGAACCAATACCCAAACCGGAGTTAATGTGCGATGCAAGCGGAAAGAACAGCCTGGGGTTACTCGCCATCGGTTCTTACATGGTTCTTCAGCTGCTGTATTTCCAAAGTTCAGGTTGGGTGGAAGAAGTTGCCGGCGTGGATTTTCCGTTAGGATTCATCATCGTCATGCTGGGGTATCTCGTTGCAGCCCGGGGATTGGGATTGGGATATGCTCACCCCCGCCTACTGCATCCATTATTGGCAATTGGATTTGGGGTCCTGCTTGTTTTCACATTATTCAACGCCAATCAGGTAGCTGGTTTTGCAATTTTAACCGTGCTGTTAAGCCAATTCTTCCTGGGCTGGGGTTTGGCTGGGATTGGAATGAACAACGATCTTGGAACGAAGCGGGGAATATGGCGAACAACACTTGCAGTCACTGGAGGCATGGTACTATTTTTAGCTTTGTCCTTTGCCTATTACCTGGCGCTGGATATAACACTGCCCATTCCGCGGGATAGTTTTCCCGCCATCGCAGCCGGAATCCTCGGCATCCTGATCACCATTGGTACGGTCAAGAACCGGGGTCGATCGGCTGCAACCTGGGATCATTCCGGCACTACTGTCGCCGGCATCCTGGTCTTAATCCCGCTGGTTTGCTGGACCTTATGGAGAACCCCTCCGGTTCCCTCCCAGCCAGATGGTTTTCCTGTCAAGGTAATGACCTATAACATCCATTCCGGATATAACGTGGAAGGGGGTCAGGATTTTGAAGCCATCGCCCAGGTAATCGAAGGATCCGGAGCCGATATCATCGGACTCCAGGAAGTATCCAGAGGACGGCTTATGGACGGCGCAGTGGACATGACGACCTGGTTATCCAGGCGACTGGGAATGGAGGTATTGTTCCTGGGAACAGGTGAACCAACCTGGGGCAATGCCTTGCTCTCCAGGTATCCGATCATCAAATCGGGGGAAGGCGACCTGCCAGATGAGGGATCGCTCATCAAACGAGGATACCTGTGGGCAGCCATAGATATTGGAGAGGATGAACCTTTATTAGTGATCGTGACCCACCTGCACCATGTAGTCGCAGACAATCAGATCCGCCAGGTCCAGGTACCTGTAATCCTTGATTTCTGGGATGCTCAAGGTCAGACTGTTTTGATGGGCGATCTTAATGCCGAGCCGGACTCAGGGGAAATGGGGTTGATCTCAAGGGCAGGTTTGGTCGATTCCTGGATGGAATCAGGAATTGGTGATGGTTATTCCTATTACGCCACTAATCCAGACATACGAATAGACTACCTATGGCACAGCCCCGATCTGGAGGTAGTGGAGATCGAAGTCATCCAGTCCCCTGCTTCGGATCATTTGCCGGTGCTGGTAGAGTTTGATGTGAATTATTAATGGATAACTCAAAGAAGTTCACCAAACTTCATCTAAGAACTAACTGATCCCTTGCTTAAGTTTGGTTTTTAATATTTTTAGAAATTTATTGAAAATCTTGGATAAAGATGCAGCTATTTTGATTCAAAATTGATCGAAGTCGAGTAGCATTTTCCAGCCTGGCCATCCTCAGAGCAGGTTTTCACGGAAACATTTATTTGATGGCCAATTGTGCTGGCGCTGAAAGGATTGCTTGAGATTACCCCAATATTTCCCACGGATACCTTGGCAGCATTTCCAAATTTATTACCGGACACAACTATGGTTTCAGATGTCACAGTATCTTTAAATGTCGCTGTATAGGATTGCAGAGCCACATTCCCTGTATTTCGGACATTCATGATGACAGTGGTTTCTCCTGCTGTATCCTTGTAAGTTAGAACAAAACTCATTAGAGGAGCTGGTTCCGGAGGGGGTGTAAAAACCGGGAGATCCCCTGTATTTCCGTCTGTTGTGGCATATTCCTTCCAGATCCAGCATTCAATTTCCCCACTCTCCTGATCCTGAACATACCAGAATGTATTTTCCTGATTTTTTCCAAGCAGATCCACTTCGTTCCCACTC
>Ga0307990_1003117_pt1 | contig 12852 bp, 12 predicted proteins | sample EllFjometagen129_FD_203168 | JGI IMG/M metagenome (GOLD analysis project Ga0307990, IMG submission 203168) | Marine microbial communities from Ellis Fjord, Antarctic Ocean - #129 | ecosystem: Environmental > Aquatic > Marine > Unclassified | place: Southern Ocean | collected 2014-10-08
GTTGTTGAGGTGAGTAATGAATAAGTTTCTAGAATCTGAAATCCCCAATCTGCCGCAAGAAGAATGTTTCTTTCAGATTATCTGCGCACCGATGGAGGAAACCGTTTCGTACGGCGGCGGGGCCGCGAAAGGTCCGGCGGCTATTCTCGAAGCATCCGATCAGCTCGAAGCATTCGACGGAGTAAGCTGCCCCTGTGAGCTGGGCATTCATACAACGGAAAGTGCCCCAACATTGGATGAGATAGAACAAATCGTTTCCAAAGTTTGGGAACGCGGTTTGTCTGAGCATGGCGAAGCCCTGAAAACCGGTAATGCCGGCTGGAAAAATGGGAAGTTTCCATTTCTGCTGGGCGGGGAGCACACCGTTACGCTCGGTGCGTTGCGCGCGCTTAAAGCCGCAGGCGAGGAGTTTGGTGTGGTGCAGTTCGATGCGCACGCTGATTTGCGTGATGAATATGAAGGATCTAAATTGAGCCACGCCTGTGTGATGCGCCGCGCTATTGATGATCTCGGTTTGCCGCTGTTTCAGATCGGCGTGCGCGCGCTGTCGCTTGAAGAGCACGAGCTGCGCATTGAGCGGGGCATTCAGCACACTGACGGTCGGAACCTTTCCGGCCGTCTGTTGCCCGAGGATTTTCCGGACAAGGTGTATGTGACGTTTGATGTTGATGGTCTTGATCCATCGATTATGCCGTCAACCGGCACCCCGGTTCCGGACGGGTTGACCTGGCGCGAGGCTTTCCAATGTTTGGAAAAAATAGCGGCGGAGCGCAAAATTATTGCCGCTGACGTGGTGGAGCTGGCCCCGATCGATGGCCTGCACGCTCCAGATTTCGGTGCCGCGCAGCTGGTCTACCGCATCATGGGGCTGGCCGCCCGATCCATCTGATTTTTTTGATTCAAAGAAGCTGATTTTTTGTTGGAATTTAATATACACCTTATGCGCATATGCGCATAAGGTGATGATATGAATTACAGGGAAGCTAAAGAGAGGGCGAAGGTGTTGAAGGCGATTGCGCACCCGATGCGGATCCTGATTGTTGAAGCGCTGAAGAATGAGGATCGATGTGGTCGAGATCTCTGTGCGTTGGGGCAGATTAGTCAGTCGAATGTGTCTCGACATTTGGCTATGCTGAAGCGAGCCGGGATTGTCAGTGACCGACGGGTCAAGACCCGGGTGTTCTACAAGTTAGAAACACCCAGCGTGCTTAAAATGCTAGATCCGGCGGCTGAGGCGGTGCGGGTGGACAGCCAACGTCGTAATGCTCGTACCCAATCGATCTGATTTTCCAATGCTTGGAAAAAAAGCCTCGGTTTCCAAACATTGGAAGCAACTGCGTTGCGGCCTGTTGCTTTTTTCCAATGTTTGGAACGTTGGGTGCAGGCTCAGCCTGCCTAGTTGATGAGGAGGGATCTGCCTTCGCCGGCTTCGACGCGGCCGATGATTTTCGGAAGGGTTTTCTGCTTCTTGAGCAGGTCCATGGCGGTCTCGGCGTCTTTGGCGCGGACGAAGATGACGTAGCCGATGCCCATGTTAAAGACGCGGTACATTTCTTCGTGATCCACTTTGCCGGCTTCTTCAATGAATTCGAAGAGGGCGGGTGTTTTCCAGGTGGAGCGGTCGAATATAGCGTCGACGTTGTCGGGCAGGATGCGCGGCACGTTGTCGACGAGTCCGCCGCCGGTGATGTGCGCCATGCCGTGGACTTTCACTTTTTCCATCAGTGCGACCACGGGATTGAGGTAGCTCTTATGAACGGCTAAGAGTGCCTTTTCGAAGGTAGTTTTTGTTCCGGGAACGAGGTCGGTCAGCTTTTTCTTCGCTTTCTGGAAGATGACTTTGCGGGCGAGGGAGTAGCCGTTGGTGTGCAGGCCGGTGGAGGGCAGGCCGATTAGCACGTCGCCTTTGCGGATGCTTGCGCCGGTGATGACTTTTTTCTTTTCGACCTGTCCGACGATGGTGCCGACGAGGTCGTATTCTCCCTTCGGATAGAGCCCTGGCATTTCGGCGGTTTCGCCGCCGAGCAGGGCGCAGCCGTTTTCGCGGCAGGCTTTGCTTAAGCCCGCAACGGCGGCTTCAAAGACCTTGGGCTCGAGGGCGGCGGCACCGAGGTAGTCGAGGAAGAAGAGCGGGGTGGCGCCCTGCACAAGGATATCGTTGGTGCAGTGGTTGATGAGGCACTGGCCGACGGTGTTATGTTTGCCAGCCATGTGGGCGACTTTGAGTTTGGTACCAACGCCATCGGCACTGGCGACGAGCAGGTAGTCCTTGCCGGGGGATTTGAACAGTCCGCCGAAGGATCCAATTTCGCTGACAACCCCGGGGGTGTTGGTCGATTTAACGTTCTTTTTGATCCGTTTGAGTGAATCCATCATGACGTCAATATCGACGCCGGCCTGTGCGTATGCGCTCTTCTTTTTTGCCATCTGTGTTTCTCCGAAGTTGAAAGGTGCGGAATTTATCACGATGGGGTTTGGCGGCAAATAGAAAAAGAGAGCCGTTTGTTCTGCAAATACAAAAACATGCCCCGTCGTGCTCTTTTACCCGGCGCGGTACATGGCAAAGAGACCGGTTGTGTAGAGTATGAGGACTGCTATGCTTTCCCACGCGAAGCTTTTTGCTTTGCGCTTTTGCCGCACGGCCACCAGCGAAATGAGAGTCATCGTAACAACGCATCCCCCGATGTACAGCAGTCCCGGACTGATGTTTTCCGGGATATGGAACGCTTCTTTAGAGTAAGCGACATCTGAAATAGCGGCGACAAATACATTAAACATGTTGGAGCCAATGATGTTGCCGACCATTAGATCGTATGCGCCGATTCGAACCGCAGTAATACTGACGGTCAGTTCGGGTAGCGAGGTGGCCAGTGCCAGGAATAGGGTTCCCACAAAACTTTGTTCCAGTCCGGTCTGCGTCGCAATCTGATCGCCGAGCCGCGCAAGCAGCATGCCGGCGAGGACAATGACGGCCGCAGCGGCGGAGAACTGTAGAGCGGTTCGCGTTAGCTGGCTCCGGTCCGCAGAGTCTGCATCGGCATGGCCGGTGTCTGCGTGTTGGGTGCGGAAGAAAAACACGAGGTAGAGTGCGATGATGACTAGGCTGCCGGCATTGAAGTGCATTCCCGCTATGGTCAGTTGGTTCGGCAGTGTGAGTGTTAGCAGGAGCAGGCTGATCATTAGCAGGTAGCGCAGCATAGCCGAGGTATTGTGGCGGGCTTGCCGCAGGACTCCCTTTTTGCGGAAGAGGGTGTCACACAGCGCAATGATCATCAGGTTGAACAGATCGCTTCCAATGGTGTTGCCTGCCGCTAGGCCCGGCTGGCCGACCTGTACGGCGGCACTAAGAGAGGTGGCTAGTTCCGGCAGGCTGGTAATTACGCTGACGAGTAGTAATCCGATCGTTGAGCTGGAAATATTCAGCAGTCCGGCAAGTTTTTCCGCCAGAACGGAAAGTTTTGACCCCGCTGAAATAATTACAGCTGCAGTTGCAATGAAATATACCCAGACCATCCAAACTCCTTGTTTTGCTTCCGAGAGGAGTGAAATATTCCACGTTCGGACGCCGATGTGCTTGTATCCGGTATATTTGCTATGCAATGCAAGATTTTTCCCGCTTTGAAAATAGCGGGGGATGTCGTTGACACCCCATGGCTGAAGTGATAAAAGCTCCCCCTCAATTTTTATAAGTGTCTATTTTGACGAGGGGGAGAGGGTTTTAAAATGGCTGCAAAAAAGATTTCGAAGGAAGAAACTGCTGAAAAGGCACCGGTAGAAAAGGTGGCTGAAAAAGCAGTAGAAAAAAAGGCACCGGCTAAAAAAGCAGTGGCAAAAAAGGCGACCGCCAAGAAGGCGCCGGTTAAAAAAGTGGTCGTCAAGAAAACGGTCTCTCAAAAGGCGCCGCTCAGCAAAGTGAAACGCATCAAGCGGGTTCCGATTGAGACGCTCGAAGCCAAAGAGATTAAGCCGCGCAAAATTTTCAAGGCCAAAGAAATGGCTGAGTTTAAAGATCATCTGTTGACCCTCCGTGAGCGGGTTTCCGGTGAATACAGCTCGTTGTCGCGCGATAACATGGCCGCCAATCAGCGCGACCCGTCCCTTTCCGACCAGGGCACCGATACGTTCGACCGCGAGATGGAACTCAACATGATGGGTACCGAGCAGGAAGTGCTTTTTGAAATTGATGCCGCACTGCGCCGCATTGAGAAAAAGACCTACGGCATCTGCGAACTGACGGAAGAACTGATTCTCAAGGAACGCCTGATGGCGCTGCCCTACGTGCGTTACACGGTTCAGGCTCAGTCCGAGCTCGAGCGCGGTCGCGCCCGATTCCGCCCCTTCGGCGGCACAATGAACAGTTAATCTCGGAAGGAGCCTCCCATGCTGGCACTCATTCTGTGTCTGATCGTTGTTCTGCTTGATCAGTTCACCAAGGTATGGGTTCGCTCCGCCTTCGTCTGTGGCGGCGAGCCGCAGGAAGTCATTTCTGGCTTTTTCAACCTCGTCTATGTCCGCAACCCAGGTGCCGCCTGGGGAATGCTTGGTGGGCAGCAGGTCATCCTCATCACTCTGTCGATCGTTGTTTTCATCTTGCTGGCCGTGTTCCACCACCGGGTGCTCAATCCGACGCTCGACCACCGCATCGCCCTCGGCCTCATGCTCGGTGGCGTCCTCGGCAACCTCATCGACCGCATCAAACTCGGTTGGGTCACTGACTTTCTCGACTTTCATATTGGCACGCATCACTTTCCCTCCTTCAACGTCGCCGACTCCGCCATCTGTATCGCCGTTGGCCTCTACCTGCTTTCATCCTTGTGGCACAAAGAGCATCCTTTAAAGGATGATGGGAAATCAAAATCTCTAAATTCTAAATCCGAAACAAATTCAAAATAACAATGTGCTAATACGGTGGTTTGAAAATTGGAGCTTAGAGTTTAGGATTTAGAATTTGATCAACTGATGTCTGATACCCCTCAAGCTTATATTTTGGTTGGTCCGACCGCTTCGGGCAAAAGCTCCGTTGCACAGTTTTTGGCTGAACAGACTGGCGCACCCGTTGTTTCGGCCGACTCCATGAACATCTACCGCGGCATGGACATCGGCACGGCAAAGCCGTCTGTTCAAGAACGTGGATCCGTTTCATATCACGGAATAGATCTCGCCGACCCGACCGAGTCCTTCAGCGTCGGCGACTGGCTAGCCGCAGTCCGGCCCGCTTTCCAATGTTTGGAAGTTGCAGTTGTCGCCGGTGGCACCGGCCTCTACGTCAAATGTCTGTTGGCCGGTTTGGATAATTTGCCCGTCGCCGACGAGGAACTCCGCGCGCGCGCCGAAAAAATGACGCTCGCCGAACTGCAGGCCGAAGCGCAGAAGGTCGCGCCCGAAGCCTATGAAGCCCTCGCTGACAAAGAAAATCCCCGTCGGCTCGTCCGGCTGCTTGAGCACGGTGGTGAAGTTTCCAAGGGTTGGAAAAAAGAACTGCCGTTGGTTGTTGGCTTGCACGTTGAGCGCGATGTGCTGCACAAACGGATTGCCGCGCGGGTTGAGCAGATGTATGCCGCTGGCCTCATTGAAGAAGCGCGTGGGCTTATCGGGCTGGAGCTTTCCGCCACGGCTCAAAAAGCCATCGGCTACGCTGAAGCCTTCGCGGTTTTGCGCGGCGAAATGACGGAAGCGCAGGCCAAAGAGCGCACGATCATCCGCACCCGCCAGCTGGCTAAGCGCCAGATGACCTGGTTCCGCCACCAGCTCAACGTTGAGTGGGTCGAAATCCAAAAGTTCCAAACCTTGGAAAAATTGGCTCTCGAAGTTTCCAATGTTTGGAAAAAAGTCTCCGTCGCTTTGTAGGTGGAACGCGACCTCCGGGCGCGTTTGCTGTTGCTCGGCTAAACCTGCCCGGAGGTCAGGTTTCACCTGCTTTCTTAACGTAGGCTCGAAGGTTGTCAACCGTTCGCGCCCTACAATGAGAATTGTTTTCGGACGCATATGCATTTCTGGAACTCTAACGGATGTCTAGTTTGTAGGGCTGGAATGGTTGAGCTTGCGAATCCTTCCCGCCGTGATCCTGTCAAGAGCGGCGCGAAGGTCTCGTGCCTCAACCGTTCGCGCCCTACAATTCGGGCTCGTTTTGTTTATAGCGGGCCGATGAAACTCAGGCGGCGCGCAGGGTGGCGGCGGCGGTTTGGCGGACGTGCGGCGGCAGGTCGTAGTGGTGTTCCGCAAATTTACCCAGTACGCGCTCAATCTGAGCCAGATAGACCGGGTTGAACGGGGTGTTAAGTACTTCCTCCGGCGACTCCGCCTGTTGCCAGGCTTTGAGCAGGGCGACGGCCTCCGGCGCGAGCGGCGTGGCAGGGATGCGGTGTTTGCTGGCGTAGCCCGGTTCTACCAGTCCGCCATGGTCGGCTGCGAAGCGGTAGGCGGCGCGCTCGCGGTTGCTGTCGTTGAGTTGCAGGCGGTGGCCCATAAAGTCGGCAAACTGCAGGTCGAACCAGATCAGGAAGGCGGGATGCTGTCCGTACTCTTCGGCATAGGAGAGCATTTCCTCGAACAGTTCAAACCGTTCCGGTTCGTGCCCGTGGCGTAGGGAGGTTTTGGCGAACAGCGCGGAGATGTAACCGGCGCCGGCGCAGGCGCGCCAGTTGGTGCGGAAGGCGGTGCGGCGGTGCAGCATGGAGCATTCTTTGGCGATGTGCATTCCGCGTTCGCTGCGGTCGTAGAAGACCAGCTCGCTGGTGGAGAACAGGTCGTACTGCCCGCGGAAGAGGCTATTTTTGCGCTGCTCGCCTTTGATGATGGTGGAGAGTTTTCCGTAGTCCGTCGTCAGCCAAGTGACGATGCGCGAAGTGTTTGACACAGCGGTGAAATAGAGAGGAATTGCTGACGTTTTAAGGATCATCGGTTTTTAGTCTTAATCTTACTCGTGCTCCTAATCTTAATCTCTGTAACACAAGATGGGTTGTGATTATGATTAAGAGGTAGATTAGGAGTAAGAATCATGGTTACGCAATGCGGAGGCTGATGAGCAGGAAGGTGATCGCGTAGTAGATCAGCAGAGCGATCACGTCGTTCGATGCGGTGACGAACGGACCGGCGGCGACGGCCGGGTCGATTTTGAAGCGGTTGAGAAGCAACGGTACGAAGGCACCAAAGGCCGCGGCGAACATCATGGCACAGAAGAGGGCCAGGCCGACCGTTGATGCGAGGTAGAGGGCGGAAAACTGTTCGTTGTTTCCTACGATAAAGTGCGCCCAGATACCGATGATAAATCCGCAGACGACGCCCATTATCATGCCGGTGAGGATTTCATGCCGGAGCAGACGGTAGAGCTTCGTTTCATCGAATGAGCCGAGGGCTAGGCCGCGCACAATCAGAATGGAGGATTGGATGCCGGTGTTGCCGCCCATGGCCATGATGATCGGCACAAATGAACTCAGAATGATGATGTGTGGGTTGTCGATGAACCGCTTGAGGATGAGGCTGCTGATAAAGCCGGAGCACAGTGTGATCAGTAGCCACGGCAGACGGGTTTTACACGACGACAGCGGAGAGGGGCTTTCAAGTTCGGCATCGTCTGAACCGGCCAGTTTGAAGATGTCTTCTGAGGCCTCTTCTTCGAGAACGTCGATGACGTCGTCGATGGTGATCCGGCCAAGCAGGTGGCCGGTCTCATCAATGACCGGTAAGGAGGAGAGGTCATATTTGGACATCGTCTGGGCGACTTCTTCCTGGTCTGTGTCCGGTGTCGCGGTGAAGGTAGTTTCCTCTGTCAGCTCAAGTAGAGTTTTCTGGCGGTTTGCTGTTTTGAGCATCTGCCAGATCTGTACATAACCCAGTAGTTTTTCGGCGGCATCCACGACATAGGCGAAGTAGATGGGTTCATCCAGATCGAGTGAGCCGATATGAATTAGTGCCTCTTCCGCAGTCAGTTCGCTGCGCAGGGCTACGAAGTCGGTGGTCATGCGTCCGCCGGCCGTGTCTTCGTCGTATCGGAGCAATTCGCGAACTTCTTCGGAATCCTCCTGTTCCATCAGTTCGAGAACCTCTTGGCTTCGTCCTTCGTCGAGTTCAGCGAGCATGTCGGCCGCATCGTCCGGCGCCATTTCCTCGGCGATATCGGAGATTTCTTCGACGGTCAGCTCTTCGAGAATTTCCGCTTCGGTGGAATCGTCGAGCTCGGAGAGCACATCGGCTTTGGTCTCATCGTCGAGCAGGTCGAAAATCTGGTTTTGAATATCGTCCGGCGCGTCTTCAATGATGTCGGCGATATCGGCGGGATGGAGCTGCTCGAGCAGGGGCTGGAGTTTTTCCCACAGCTCGCCGCGAATGCAGAACTGGATCTGTTCTTTAATTCGGTTGGCTGTGCTCATGGAATTCTCCTGATACGGTGTAATTGGTCACATCCTAGCCGCAACCCACCGCCCCGCCAAGCTTCAAAGAAAAGGCGAGTTCATGTCCAGCGCCGTTCGGATACACTTTTCCAAGGTTTGGAAAACGGGAGTTGCCTTTTCCAACCATTGGAAACATCTTCTCTGTTTTAAACAGGAGGCAATGTGAGCAAACATTACATCTTTGATTTGGGAAATGTGCTGATCGATTTTGATCTGAACGATGTGCTGCGCGGCGTGATGGCCGCCGCCGGGGTGTCGGCTCTGCCGAACGAAATCCGTCTGCAGGATTCAGCGAAAGTGGTGGAGGTCGAAACCGGACGGATCAGCGATGAGGAATATCTTGCCGACATTTGCACGGCGACCGGGTTGGTACTGACGGTGGAGCAACTGATCGGCGTGTGGCAGAATGCGTTTCGTTTGAACCCTGCCGGAAACGAACTGTTCCATGAGTTGCGCGAGCAGGGGTATTCAATCCATTTTCTGAGCAATATTGCCTGGCATAACGTGGAGGCGATTCGCCGCAAGTGGCCGGACTTTTTTGAGCGCGGAACTGAAAACTTCTTTTCGTACGAACTGGGGTTAATCACCCTGTGAAAGCCAATCGTGAACCCGACTTTCTTACGGAAAGCCGGATGCTGGAAATCCGCACGTCCGGTTTGATGAGGGGGGAACCCGCTTGCGGGTTCCTCTACTCTACCGCCACCTGCGGACCCAAACGTTCCATCCACCTTTGCCAAGGCTCCGTCGCGACTCGATATTTGGAAGGTGTCACACCTCTAAATGGGTGATTATTTTTGGGAGTTCCAAGCATTGATAGCCCCGACAAAAGGCTGTCACGGTGCCGCCGAAAGAGTCAAATGTCATTCAAACTACACCTTTAGCCGCAGCTCGCCTGATGATCAGGTTCCGCAAGCGCTGGATTATATTGGGTGGAACGTGACCTCCGGGCACGGTGGCCGATGCTCAGCTGAACTTGCCCGGAGGTTAAGTTCCACCCGAATCCGACTTTTGTCAGTGGCATCAATGGTTGGAAAAAGCGTTGGATGGGGTCATCCGGCCTGCGGGCGGAATGTGTTGTACAGGCCGGTAATCACACCGGGTGCTTTCTGTCCTTTTCCCTTCGCGTCTTTGCGCCTTCGCGGTCATTTAACCATTCCTGCCCGTCATGCTCAGAGCGGGATCAACTTTTGACCGTTCATGGTGAACCCTTCCGGTGACCCGCAAAGAGGCGAAGACACAAAGGTGGAGAGGTCGAGGAATTAGCGGCAGAGCCGGTCGGCGCGGAGTTTGATGACGACTTTCTGGACCGGCTTGGAGGTGTCGCTGGCGTTGAGGCAGGGCATATGGGCATCTTCGGGGAAGAAGACGATGAACTGCCCGGGCGTTAGCGTGACGCGTATGGGAGCTGTTTCCGGCACCTCATAAAATTCAACATCCCGTTCCGCGTCGTAGGGTTCGCTGACGGTCAGGTCGCGCTTCGGGAAAATGTCGAGGCATTCGGTTCCGCTGAGCAAGACCTGGATATCCACATAGTGCTGGTGTGTCTCCAGTTTGGCGTCGGCGCGGGCTTTGGTTGCGTAGCAGTCAATTCCGGCGAACAGGTCGTCGCCGTCCAGAATGACTTTCCCGTCTTCGAGTTCCGGGGTGGCCGTGCGCAGGAAATCAAAGGCTTTTGCCCAGAGATCGCCGTACGGGTAGAGGGTGTGGTTTTTGATTGAGTCGATAATCATAGGAGCCTTTCTGACAAATTTTACGTTTATGTGCAATATTTCCGGCGGGGTTTCGTTGTCTGTTCATCGATTCATTCAATATAGGAGGAAATTATGAAGTCGAATGTGATGAAGATGACGGGGTTAGTTTTGGCAGTGGCGGGTGCATTATCGATAGCGAATGCTCAGGGAGCCGGTGGAAAGGGAGGTCAGGGAGGAAAACGTCAGAAGCCGCAGTCGGCCGCTGAATTGATCAAAAACTTTGACAAGGACGGTGACAGCAAGTTGTCCGAATCCGAGGTGAAGGCAATGCTGAAGGATATGAAATCCCGCCGTTCGGGCGGTGGCGAGGAAGATTCCAGCAAGCGCGGCGGACAGCTTAGCCGTGAGGAAATGATGAAGAAGTATGATAAGGACGGCGACGGCAAGCTGAGCCAGGAAGAGCGCAAGGCGATGAAGGAAGATATGAAAACGCGCCGGAAGTCTGCTGAATAAGCGGTCGTGGATTGCGCGAATGGCAGATGACGACACCGTCATCTGCTGTTTTCTTTTGACGGGAGATGTTGCTGCTATTTACACTACGAAACGAGGCTGTCCTTATCGGGGAACGAAAACGTTCTTATGGATGTGGCGCTTTGTTGTTTAACAGCGGAAAAGTGAGGTTGTTATGGGTCGATATCCGGTTTTTGTTTGTGTGTTACTTGGGTTTTGTCTGAGCCTGTTTGCACAAGAAGAGGGGGGGCGACGCCCGCCGGAAAGTGACGAGGAACGCGCCGCGCGTCGGGCCATGTTTATGCAGAGGATGCAGGAGAACGGCGGCATCGGCGGCGAGGCTCAGCGCGCTGTCGGCGCAACGATCAGTACGGAACAGACTGCGCCTGAGGGCGGGGAGCTGGCGACAGTCCGTACACCCGATGCCAGCTCGGACGTGGCTGTTAACTGGGAGAACATCACGCTCAAGGACTGTATTGAGGTACTCTGCCGTGATTTGGGCATGGAATTTGTCATTTCCCCGTCGGTGAATGTTGCTCAAGAGGTGAGTGTGCGCGCCGGGGATGTCACGAAATGGGCCAAAGAGGATAAAATCGAGCTATTTGATGCCGTTTTGGAAACCGCCGGGGTGCAGCGTGTCGAGCGCGGCCGGGTCTGGGTTTTTGCGCCGTCGGATATCCGTCCGATTGTGGAAGGTTGGTCTGAAAAAGAATACAGCGACGGCAAACCGGTGATCGGGGTGATCCGTCTGAAGAGCGTCGACGCTTCGCAGGCGGAGGAATTTTTGAACACGGTCGGCGGTAAACCGCAGCGGGTGTTTTCTGTTAAAGGCTCCCGGATGATTTTGGTACTCGGCACGCAGCAATATCTCACGCAGATGGAAAAACTGGTTAAGCTGATTGATTTTCCGGCCGGTGTGCTGAAGCCCTATATGCTGGAGATGGCGTCTTCGGATGATGTGGCTCAAGAGCTGACCTCACTCTTTTATGGGCGGACCGGCGGCGACGGTTCCGAGGTTCGTTTTATTTCTGTTTCAAGGCTGAACACGGTCGTGGCACACAACGTGCCCGAAAGCATGCTCGAAGAACTGGACCACTGGATCGCGGTGCTCGATCAGGCGGATGAGGAAAATGAACGGGTGACCAAGATCTACCGCTTGCAGGTCATCTCCTCGGACGTGATTGCCGGAACACTGGATAATCTTTATTCCTCTCTCTACAAGCAGGAACAGGCTTTGCAAAAACAGCAGAGCACAACGGCACAGAAAGCAAAAAATTCTTCGAAAACCCAATCCGCCACTGCGAGCAAAACGACCGGTTCATCGAAAACCGCAGCGAAACAAACTGCGGCAAAAACCAGTAAAAGCGCCCCCAGTTCTTCTCCGTCCATGGACGAAGAGGCCATTATTCTCTCTGACGAGGAGACTAATACGTTGATCATCAACGCGACGCCCGATCAGCATCGCGACATTGAGCGTACCATTCAGCAGTTGGACCGGGCACGCCGTCAGGTTCTGATTGAAACCGTTCTTGTTGAAGTGACGCTGGATGACGGAACGGATCTGGGTGTCGAGTGGGCCGCAACCAAAGGGCTTTCTTCCGCCGGTCTGCAGTCTGGAATCGGCAGCAGCATTTCCGGACTCGATGTGTCGTCGGTCACCGATAACGGTCTTTCCTATCTCCTGAAATCGAGCAATGAAAAATGGGCCTTCATTCAGGCGGCGCAATCTGAAAATCGTCTACAGGTTCTGTCTTCGCCGACGGTTCTCACCCGCGATGGAATGGAGGCCACGGTTTCCTTCGGGGATGAAGTGCCGATTCAGGAAAAAAGCACATCGGGCACAAGCGGTTCGACGGACAATTATTCGTACAGTTATCAGGATGCCAAGATCACGTTGACGGTTACGCCGGTGATCGACGATAACCGGATGGTTACGCTGGATCTGACCCAAAGCCTGCGGCAGGTGCCTGCGGACTACACCATTGAGGTCTCAGAGGATAGTGATGTCGTGCTGCCGCCAATCTTCACCACCCGCGAGCTGAGCTCCAGCTTGCAGGTGGATGACGGTCAGACCCTGATTCTTGGCGGATTGATTCAGCGCAAGGATCAGAAGATTAAAAGTGGCATTCCCTTACTCTGCAAAACGCCGCTCATCGGCTGGCTGTTTGGACGAATCCAGACCAAAAAAGTCGGATCCGAAATTTTGATGATCCTCACGCCGCATGTGGTTGATACCCGCGACGAAACCGATCTGCTGACTC
>Ga0307990_1003118_pt1 | contig 12850 bp, 7 predicted proteins | sample EllFjometagen129_FD_203168 | JGI IMG/M metagenome (GOLD analysis project Ga0307990, IMG submission 203168) | Marine microbial communities from Ellis Fjord, Antarctic Ocean - #129 | ecosystem: Environmental > Aquatic > Marine > Unclassified | place: Southern Ocean | collected 2014-10-08
GGAAAAAACATATATGAAATTTATACCTTCATTACCCAGGATAACGGTGTAGTGTTCAAGGGTTCTTTCCACCTGTCGCACAAGCCGCTCAAGGGCAGGATCAATCATTCCGAATATCTCTTCCTTGCCAAGACCAAAACGATCGGCTTCCCCGTAGGGCGGTGGGGAATCAAACCCCAGGCTGAACACCAGATCTTTCGCATCTTCTATGTTCATGGGGTTAAAAGCCTGTTCAAGGTCAGCCTCGGCACCGAGCACCCCCCCCCTCCTCTCATTCAGAGAGGGAGACGTGACGTGCTCTTCCAGGAGTGCCTCCGCCATGCTGTTGGTCCCCGCCCGTATGTCGCGCGTCATCACGAGATTCCCTGCGGAGAAAACATCAATGCGCGACGAATCATCTCCAATGTAGAGCGTAGCCGTCCGATCGGGGAGGGGCATCCAGTCGGCCCTGAACAAATTCTGCAGGGCAAGGGGGGCAGCGGTAAGACCGGTCAAAGGAAAACCGATGTCGTTAAAGAGAGTTTCCACCTCCTCCACCTCACGTTTCGAAACGACACATATCACCACCGACAGCTTTGTAACATCCTCCTCAACCACCTCACCTTGAACCTCAAATTCAAGAATTGATTCCTTTTCATCAAAGGCTGTATTTTTCTTCGCGGTCCAGTAAACGACGTTTTCAAGCTGCTTTTTCCCCACTTTAGGTATGTTGACACTCTCCACGCCCACCTTATCCGACCGGACCAGGCTCCACACACTAAAGTTCCCTCCAGAACCGCAGAACTTTTCAAGTTCCGCCCTCAAAAAATGGGCAAATCCGGGGGTACCTCGTGACATCCCAGGCTCAATAAAAACCTTTCTGCAGTCAAGCAACTCCCACCGGCCACCCGAAGGCTGTTTTACCTTGACCAGTCTCAGTTCATCGGGTCCGATATCCACACCCACGGATATGGGCCTCCTTGCAAGCAATCCCCGTGTGCCCTCCTTCTTGACCTTTCCGGATGGAGAAGCACTGACAGCGTTAGATATTTCACCCGGCGTTTCATCATTCCGGATCAGTCTAAGCAGCCTTTCAGTTGAAGAAATATCTTTTGGAGAAGGCAACACCAAAACCTCCATTTATCGTTTATCTAACAAAAATCAACGTAATTACAAACCAATGTCTCACCCCTGAAAACAGTTCGTCAGAAAATGGTCAACTGCTTATCTTTCTTGAGAGACACCTGTTTACGGCGATAATTCTCAAGGATCTTCTTGGCCTCTCCCATGTAATCCTGGGGAAAGTGTTTAAAGGTGCGCAAACCGGACTGAATCTCCGGAGGCTCCGGGATAAGGCCCTTTTCTATATAGCTTCGTATCGTTTTCGCGGAGACACCAAGAACTTTCGCCGCATCGGCAGTTGTGTAATACGCTTTTCCCCCTATGATAACCATAAAATTCTCCCGGAATTTCTGAAACTTTCTTACCATCCACCCATATTGATAGGTTCACCCATACCGATCAGTACAGTAGGTGTGTACATACCCTACCTTCCGCACCCATGTCAAGTATTTTCTATCCCTCTCCTGCTGTACGGCAATCTAAGTTCCCAATGTAAATTCAAAGAAGTATAAATAAAAATATCTTTTGTAAAAATATAGTTTCTGCTATCATTCCCAAAATTCGGCATAAAATATTGACACAACAGTTGCTCTCATAATAGGGATGATTGTATTTGGTACACGTTCCACAATTCACAGGGGGGGGGATTTCTTATGTCTTCATCTTTCATGTATGGACAATTGATACTATTCAATCCGATGGGAAGTATTGAGGGACCTTCAGGCATATTGGCCGCCTCACGGGAGCTGAACATCGGATGTGTTTAGATACTGTGTGACTTTTACAGTCGCAACAAATACATATAGAGGAGGGAAACTATGGTTGGTATCACGTCGTACGGCGCTTATATCCCCTGGTACCGGATGAATCGCACGGTCATATTTGAGCAACTGGGGTGGTTCAACCCGGCAAATGCTTCCGTGGCACGGGGAGAAAAAGCAGTGGCAAATTATGATGAGGACAGCATAACGATGGCCGTCGCGGCGGCTCTGGACTGTCTGGGGGAAAAATCCCGGGGATCTGTCGATGGCCTGTATCTGGGATCCACGTCTCTTCCCTTCGCCCAGAGACAGAACGCGGCAGTTGTCTCCACCGGCCTCGACCTTCCATCCGGAATGAGAACAGCCGACTTTGGAGGTTCCACAAAGGCCGGCACCAGTGCCCTCCTTGCCGCACTCGACGCGGCACGGGGAGGAGGCAAAACAATAGCCTGCGCGAGCGAGAACAGGCTCGCGAAACCGGGGAGCTCCCAGGAGCATACCTATGGAGACGGCGCCGCGGCCTTTCTGACGGGAGATGAGGATGTCCTGGCACAGTTCAAGGGCTCCTTTTCCGTCTCCTCCGATTTTATCGATTTCCGGCGTACCCAGGAAGAGAAATTCTCCCATGGCTGGGAGGAGCGGTGGATACGCGACGGGGGGTATTCACGGATCATTCCCGAGGCGGTTTCGGGGCTGCTGGACAGATACACCCTGAAGATCACCGATTTCGCAAAGATTATTCTGGCCTGCCCCGCCGCGGGCGCCATGAAGGGTCTGATCAAGACCATCGGCGCCTCCCCAGAGCAGATGCAGGACACCATGATCGCACAGGTGGGAGATACCGGCGCGGCCCTCCCCCTCATGATGCTGGCAGCGGCGCTTGAAGACGCGAAGGCAGGGGACAAAATCCTTGTTGTTAGCTACGGAAGCGGCAGCGACGCCCTCTGGTTTGAAGTAACGAACGAAATAGCAAAGGCCCAAAAGAGCAACAGAAAGGGAATCAGCGGACATCTGGCCGAAAGAAATGATCTGTCCGTGTATGCAAAATACCTGGTCTTCAGGCATCTCATCCCCCTGGAAGTGGGAATCAGGGGGGAAGAGATATCGCCAACGGCGATGAGCGCCCTCGGCAGGGACGGCAACGCCATCTCCGCCCTCGTAGGCTCACGGTGCAGGGCCTGCGGGACCCCGCAGTATCCGAAGCAGCGTATCTGCGTGAACCCGGACTGCGGCGCCGTGGACGATATGGAAGACTACCGCTTCTCGGACAAGGTGGGAACCCTCGTCTCCTATACCGGAGACAACCTCGCCTTCAGCTGGGACCCTCCGCAGATCTACGGTCTGGTCGATTTTGAGAATGGGGGGAGGATACTGCTCGATCTCACCGATTGCTCACTCGATTCCGTCAAGGTGAAGATGCCGGTTACCATGAGCTTCCGAAGAAAATATGCAGACCCCCAGAGGGGCTACTACGGCTATTTCTGGAAGGCGGTACCTGTCAAATAGAACCCGTAATCCATCAATCTGTAAAAAAGGAGATATCAGATGGCAAAAGGAATAAAAAATGAGGTGGCCATAATAGGTGTGGGATGCACCACATTCGGTGAACTGTGGGACAAAGACGCATCCGATCTGATGGTTGACGCGTTTCAGGAGGCCCTGCAGGATGCAGGTATAGAAAAAAAAGATATAGATGCCGCGTGGTTCGGAACCTGTTTCGATGAGGTCAACGTGGGCAAGAGCGCCCTGTCGCTGACAAAGACCCTGAAACTGCCCTTTATCCCGGCGACCAGGGTGGAAAATTTCTGCGCCAGCGGGACGGAGTCCTTTCGCGGCGCCTGCTACGCAGTTGCTTCTGGTGCGTGTGACATCGCGCTGGCAATGGGGGTTGAAAAACTGAAGGACACCGGGTACGGGGGCCTTCCCGACTTCGGCAACCTGCTGGGATCGCAGAACAGGGCCATCTTTGCCAATCTCACGGCCCCTGGCGGTTTCGCCATGCTGGCAACGGCATACTTCGACAAATACGGGCTCTCCCCCGAGGAGGGGAAACTGGCGCTGGCGCACATATCGTCAAAGAGTCACCATAACGGGACCCTGAGTCCCAAGGCGCACCTGAAGAGCGAGGTGTCCATCGAAAAGATCATGAACGCCCCGATTATAGCCTGGCCCCTGGGGCTCTTTGACTGCTGCGGCGTGAGCGACGGGGCCGCGTGTGCCATCGTCTGCCGCGCTGATAAGGCCAAGGACTTCAGAAAAGACCCTGTCTACGTCAAGGGCCTGCAGATAGCCGTCACCTCGGGAGAGGAGATGGCGTACCAGAAGTGGGACGGCACCCACGTCATGCCTACCTACCGGGCTGGATGTGCCGCGTTCAAGGAGGCCGGCATAGCAAATCCCCGCGAAGAAATCAGTATGATGGAGGTCCACGACTGTTTTTCCATCACGGAGCTTTCCACATACGAAGACCTCCAGATATCCCCGAGGGGAAAGGCCGTTCATGACATCGAGGCGGGGTTTTTCGACCTTGACGGGCAGATACCGTGCCAGACCGACGGAGGACTGAAATGCTTCGGCCACCCGATAGGGGCATCAGGCCTCAGGATGATCTATGAGGAATACAAACAGCTCCAGGGGAAAGCGGGGGAGCGGCAGATCGAAGATCCCCGGATAGGGCTGACCCATAACTTGGGAGGATTCCCCTGCATGAGCGTCGTCAGCGTGGCGCTCTTCGGAAACACATTATAACAGTCTGAGGAAAGGGTTATTGCCGGTCAGATCTCGAATCGCACTTGCCAGGTACTAATGCGAGTGCGATCCGGCGGTCCGGCTCCAAACCTCTCACAGCTGTTAATCATAAAGGAGGACGAAATGGAGATACAGAAGGTATGCGTTTTAGGGGCAGGGCTCATGGGGAGCGGCATAGCTCAGATATGCGCGCAGGCAGGCTATGAGGTCGCGCTGAGGGACATAGAGCAACGCTTTGTAGACGGCGGCATGGACACGATACAAAAAAATCTCGCCCGCGGCGTATCAAAGGGGAAGATGACACCGGAAGAGATGGAGGCGATCCTCGGGAGATTGAAGCCTACACTGGACCTGAAAGAGGCCGCCGGTGATGCGGATATCGTCGTTGAGGTGATCGTCGAGGTGATGGATGTCAAGAAAAAGGTGTACGCCGAGCTGGAAGAAGTCGTGCCGGACCAATGCCTCTTTTTCACCAACACCTCCGGCCTGAGCATCACGGAGATGGCGGCTATTACCAACAGGCCGGATAGGTTCATCGGCACCCATTTTTTCAATCCCGTCCCGGTCATGCGTCTCCTGGAGATCATAAAGGGTCATGAAACATCCGAGGAGACCCTTGAAGCGGCAAAGGAGTGGGGAGAAAAGATCGGCAAGGAAATCATCATCGTCAATGAAGCGCCGGCCTTTGCCGTCAACCGGCTTCTGTGCACCATGCTTAACGAGGCATTCTTCACCCTGGGAGAAGGTGTCGCCAGTGCGGAGGACATAGACACGGGGATGGTCCTGGGATGCAACCATCCCATGGGACCCCTGGCACTTGCCGATCTCGTCGGCCTGGAGACCCTCCTCCACGTGATAGAAGGGCTCCATGAGGAACTGGGTGACAAATACCGGCCCGCCCCTCTCCTCAAAAAGCTGGTGAGGGCAAAAAGGTACGGCCGTAAGACAGGCAAAGGCGTGTACGATTACGGCATGGGACAGGGATAAGCTGTCCTGTTCGAAGGCGTGAAGCATTGCTTAAAGCGATCCTTTAAATTCATACTAAAGTGGTATTTACAAACCGTGCGCATACTCCGATACTGCAGACGTGCTTGGGATTCCTGCGCCATACATACCGGTATGCGGCGAACACAAGGAGGGGAACATGGACTTTGAACTGCCCGAAGAGATGAAGATGCTGCAGGATATGGCCTATAAGTTCGCCCAGGCGGAGATAGCCCCCGTCTCGGAAGAGTGCGACAGGGAGGAAAAATATACCCCCGAACTGCGGAAGAAGGCCGCGCAGAATGGTCTCGTCTGCGCGTGGGTGCCGGAAGAATACGGCGGAGCAGGCGTGGGAATACTGGGAAATTCCCTGGTAATGGAGCAGTTTTCCCGGATTGATACGGGAATAGGCCTCAATATCGTCGCGGCCGGGTTCGGTTGCGAAGCGGTCTACGCGTTTGGAACAGAAGAGCAGAAAAAGCGATACCTGGCCCCCGTGTGCAGCGGAGAGCAGGTGAGCGCCGGCGCATTCACGGAACCAAATGCCGGGACGGACGTAGCCGGATATGGAACGAGGGCGGTGAAAGACGGTAACGACTATATTATCAACGGAAGTAAGATGTTCATTACCAATGGGACCGTCTGCGACTGGATGGTATGCCAGTGCATCACCAATCCCGACGAAAAGACACACCATAAGTTCAGCCAGATACTGGTCCCCGCCGATGCCCCCGGTATTACACGAACCAAGATCCACGGCAAGATGGGCATCAGGGCTACCGATACGGCTGAGATCGCCCTCGAAGATGTGAGGGTTCCCCAAGAAAACCTGCTGGGCGGCGAGGGGAAAGGCTTCTACCAGCTGATGCACTTTTTCGACATCACAAGGATTATGGTGGCCGCCCAGGCGCTCGGCCTGTCTCAGGGCTGCCTCGAAGAATCCGTCAAATATGCGAAGGAGAGGACCGCCTTCGGCAAACCGCTCGGGGCCTTTCAGATCACCCTGCAGAAGCTGACCGAGATGGCGATCAGGACGGAGGCCCTGAGAAACCTTGTTTACAAGGCCGCATGGTCCGTAGACGCGGGCAGTCCAGATTTTCACCTGGGGGCCATGGCAAAATACTACGGGGGACAAACCGCCGTATTCTCCGCCAATGCCGCCGTTGAAATCCACGGAGGGTATGGCTACATAGAAGAGTATCCGGTTCAGAGGTGGTACCGGGACGCCAAGATACTTGAGCTATATGAAGGCACAAAGGAGGCCGAGATCATGACCATAGGGAGGGTCCTGCAATCTCGATAAGCGGGACTCGGCGGTTCCTGCACAACATCGAAAGCACCGCTGATATCCGGTTAAAATAACCGATTATACATATCTCCATATGTGTTGCGTTGCATCGATAGCTCATAAAATTCGGAAGTTTTCGTAAAAAACATGAACCGATGCTCTTGCTGGGGAGAGGTCTCCTTAAAAAATGGCCCCTCGTTCATGTTCATTTTAGAAACGGATGTTTTACGTAAAGATATGAATAATCAAGGGATTGTGTAAGGCGTACGCATGAATGTCTTACGGTAAGCGTGCAGGTTGATCGAAAATTACGAGAAAGGACCATTCCCGAACAGGAGTTGGCTGAAACGTAATAGAAAACAGTTGGTTGCTTGGCATACAACTTGCGGGAGCCAAGCTGAGAACAGCAACGTCTCGGCCGGTATGCTACCCACCGGCACGATAAGGGGAGAAGTGGGGAGAACAAATGATCGATTCGGACAAAAAAGATCGTTGTTTTCAAGACTCTTCTGACACCGGAACCGCACGAGGAGACAGCGGGGAAGATGCCGGGATGGGGTCCGCCCACAGCACCCGGGAGGAGATGAAAAAAAGGTTTCTCCTGCCGCCACCCCTGTTCAAAAACCTCGATCTTACAAAAATACCCAAGTCCGCCCCCAGGATAGAAAAGCGGAAGCTAATCAATACCATAAATCACCTCAATTTCACCGATGGGTACCTCTGGGCCCATCTGAGAGACCCCCGGTATGAAGAGGACATCTTCTTACACGCCTATCCACAGCCATGCATGGGAGAAACGATAACCTGCCTGTGGTCTAAGGAAAACATGACGGGGTTTGAATACCACCGTTTCCTGAATCTGGTGCTTGATGACGGCATGTCGGTAACCGTGGTGCCGGCAAAATTACTGAATATAAACAGCGAGCGTTTTACGATTCAAATACCCGATACGGGGTACGTCCTTGGAAAACGAAAGGTCAGACGATTCGCATGTCAGGGGGTTACCGCCGAGCTCAGCCAAAGCGGGTTTCTGGCAAGAGGCGAACTGCTGGATTTCAGCCCCCTCTCTTTCCGCGTCAGGGTTACCCCCTCTCTTGACGGGTCTTTTCACTGGCTGAACCCGGATGAACCGATTACCCTCACCCTCTCCCAGGGGCAAAAGATCATTTTCTCAGACCCCTGCCGCTTCATTGATCAGACAAGCAGTATGTCCGTGAAGGAGATTGTGCTCGCCCCACTAATGAACCCGTTTCACCGCTTCAGGGGCAGAAAGATACGCAGCCCCCGCGTGCAACTGGCGCCGTCGTCCAGCATCAGCTTCGAACATCCCCTTTGGGGGAAAAGGGTGCAGCGCGACATACATGATATTTCCGTCACCGGGTTCTCGGTACGGGAACGGGACGATGAATGCGCCCTGGTTCCGGGCATGATCATCCCCAGGGTCAATATTAGCTGCTCAGGCGTTGCGGCAATGCCGTGCACCGCGCAGGTTATATACCGTCGAAAAGAAAAGAAGGGCATCTTCCGCTGCGGCATGGTCATCCTGGATATGGATGTCAACACGTATGGAAGACTGAGCAACATACTGGGCAATGTGGTAGATCCGAACATCCGCGTCTCCGAGGAAATAGATATGGACGCCCTGTGGAAGTTCTTCTTCGAAACCGGCTTTATATACCCCAAGAAGTACGATCTCATTGAATCCCACAGAAATGCCTTTAAAGAAACATACCGCAAGCTCTATCAGGACAATCCGGAAATAGTCGAGCACATGGTCTATCAGAGAAACGGTCAAATATACGCCCATGTCTCCATGGTAAAGGCATATGAACGGTCCTGGATGGTGCATCATCTTGCCGCACGGTCGGATCCGGGGAACAACAGAAATACGGGGATCCCTCTGTTGAGACAGATCATAAACTACTTTGAGGGATTTTACCGATTGCCAGCCTTTAACATGGACTACTGGATATGTTATTACCGTCCCCAGACCAGATTCATGGATATGTTCTTCGGCGACTTTGCACGGCATCTCAGAAATCCGCGGGCCTGCTCACTGGATACCTTTGCCTACAAGAACTATCCAACTGCATCTCCCCAGGGGTCTCTCCCAGACAGCTGGTTGTTGAAGAAATTCTCGGCCCCCGATCTGTTTGAGCTTGAGCGCTTCTACAGAAATCAAGCAAATGGACTGCTTCTGGATGCCCTGCGCCTCGGGCACGAGGACTCAGGCAGCAAATCATTAGAAGAATTATATCAACGTCACGGATTTACGAGAAAATGGGAGGTATATTCGCTCATGCATGCAGATGAACTGAAGGCCGTTCTGATCGTAAATCAGTCAGATCTCGGTCTGAATCTTTCCGAACTGCTCAACGGTATCAAGATCATAGTAACCGATCCGACGGGACTGCCCTGGGATATATTGTCCAGCGCGGTCGCCCGCCTGACGGGAATATATGAGGTTGAAAAAATCCCCCTTCTCGTATATCCTCATACCTATATGGAAGATAACGACATATCTTATGAAAAACAGTACATAATGTTTATCATGGATATGCAGCATGGAAAGGATTTTCTGGATTACCTGAAGGGGCAACTGAAGGCAAAGATCAGGTTCCTCATCAAATTTCTCATCAGAAAGTATCTGGTAAAATGAACGATACTCCGCTCTACAATATAAGAATCATAAAAATCCATATAGAATATATAAAGGAGCATTATCCCGAGGCAGATATCGATCTCATTCTGGAATATGCGGGGATCACCATTTATCAGATGGAAGATGACGGGTGCTGGCTTACGCAGGACCAGGTTGATCGCTTTTTCGAGATCATTGTCCGTAAGACAGGCAATTCCAACATCGCTCGAGAAGCAGGGCGCTATTCCATCCTTTCCAAGGCGGGTCTTCCCGTGCAACAATATGCCCTCGGCTTTATTACCCCCGCGACCGCCTATGCGGTAATGGAGAAATTGTACAACCAGGTAAGTCTCGCATGTACCCTCGTCACAAAACGCCTTGGCAGTAACAGCACCGAGGTAACGGTAACCCCGAAAAAAGGCGTCATAGAAAAGCCCTACCAGTGTGAGAACAGGATGGGAACATTCGAGGGAGTGGCCAAGATGTTTACAAACGAGCTGGCCGAAATTGAACACCCTACATGCATACACAGAGGGGACGAGACCTGCACATACATTATCACCTGGAAACAAACCCCTTCACTTATATGGAAGCGCATCCGTAACTACACGATCATCTTCAGTATAATTTCCTGTCTCGGGCTCTTTTTCATGTTGCCAGCCCTGTACTGGTCACTCCTGGCAGTTTCATGTTCTCTCCTCACGACAGGCATTTACGCCTATTCGGAGCACCTGGAAAAAAAAGAAGTCAGTTCAAAACTCAAGAGTGACAGCGAAACGGCCAGCGACCTTCTGGAGCAAACCAACTCCCGGTACAGCAACGCCCTCCTTGTCCAGGAAATAGGTCAGGGGACATCCAGCATGTTGAATATCGATCAGCTCCTCGCCTATACTATGGAGGTGCTCCATAAACGCCTCGACTTCGACCGGGGAACGATCATGCTCGCGGATGAGAAAAGGGTCCATCTCGTATATGCCGCGGGGTATGGATACAGCTCTGATCTTGAGAACTTTGTTAAAAAGGCAACGTTTCACCTGGACAAACCCGGATCTCTCGGACCGTTTGTCGTGACATTCAGAGAACAGAAGCCTTTTCTAGTAGACAATATCGATAAAATCAAAGGGGACGTTACACTGAAGACACGGGAATTCATGAAACTGCTGGGGATCAAGTCGTTCATCTGCGTTCCGATAATATACGAGGGGCAGTCGGAAGGCGTGCTGGCCGTGGAAAACCTGCAATCAAAGAAGCCCTTCAGCCAGAGCGACATAAGCCTTCTGATGGGCATAGCGCCGCAGATTGGCATAAGCATGAACAATGCCAGGGCATATCAGAAAATCAGGCAGAGCGAGGAGCGGTTCAGGGCCTTGGGGGAAAACGCGCCCGATATCATCTATACGCTGGATGCCGACGGGGCATTTAGCTATATCAATCCCGCATGGGAGAGCATACTGGGGTACGAAAAGGAAAAGGTCATCGGACGATATTTTATTGATTTCGTCAGGAGGGAGGACATAGGACGGTTTGAGCGGTATCTGGACCAGGTAAAAAACAACAAGGATACTATCACAGGCTTTACGGGCGTGCTTCTCACCAGGGACGGAGGAGAACGTCTCTTTAGTATAAGCTGTTCTCCAAATTTTGGCCCAACAGGTGAAGTAATCGGGGCGATAGGCACCATAAAGGATATTACCGAACTTGAAAGGCACGTTGAGGTCCTGGAGACGGCCCTGCAGAGCACCATCGATGCCATGGCAGTTATTGTCGAGTCAAAAGACCCGTACACATCGGGGCATCAGAAGAGGGTAATGGACATAGCCATCGCTATCGCCGAAGAGATGGGTCTCGACGAAGACAAAATCGGAGGGATTCGCATGGCCGCCATGATACATGATATCGGTAAGATAAATGTCCCGGCGGAGATCCTCAACAAACCCGGGAAGCTGTCCGATATCGAATTCAAGATAATAAAAACCCATCCCGAGGCAGGCTATCATATCTTGAAAAATATTGAATTCATGTACCCGGTCGCCCAGATCGTGCGTCAGCACCACGAAAAGATGGACGGTTCCGGATATCCATGGGGACTTTCCGGCGATGATATATTGATAGAATCAAGGGTCATAACGGTTGCGGACGTGGTGGAGGCCATGGCAACCGACAGGCCGTACCGGCCATCCCTGGGTATGGCAGAAACACTGAAAGAGATAGAACAGGGGGCCGGCACCCTCTACGACCCGGAGGTCGTGAACGCCTGTCTGAAACTCTTTGAGGAAAAGGGGTTTCATCTCGAACGGGTGATATAACGACTGCGAAAAGAAGTTTTAGCCCTCCACAGGGTTCCTTCCCTTACAGAGGATCAGGCTGGTATACGTAAAACGCCTGGGATCATGGAGAAACCTCTCGAATTCTTCAAAGAAGGCCTCATTGCCACCGGGATAGCCACTAAAAAGATCACCAAGTTTTGCGGCCGCCACCTCCGCCTTCTTGGTCCAGTTGAAAATGTCTTTATCATTGGTCTCTCCGTAGAAGAGGTGATGCGGCACAAGGTCCATCTGGATACCTTCCAATCCAAGGTCATAGAGGTACGAGTACAACTTACGCCCTGCATAGGTATCAAAGTTATACTCATCATCCAGCCTCATCATAAGCCTGTGCAGTAATTCCGCCATCTGCGGAGGCAACTCATAGTGGTTGAGACAATTATGATCAAGGTCCAGGAGGCAAAGATACCCCCCTGGATTGAGGAGACCTGCGAGATTTTTTACGATGTCCCGGCTTTCAACACGGTTGTACTCTAATACAAAACGTGCCCATATGAGATCAAACCGGCCAAGGCCATTAAAATTGCTCCTCAAATCGTGGACATGAAAGTTGATATTGGAATCGCTTCCGTAGTGCTCCTTCGCGTATCGTATACGGTCTTCCGAGTAATCCACACCAACCGCTGCCCCACCCGGCTGGACCATATCATGCAGGATGGATGTCGTAATCCCCGGCCCGCACCCCGCGTCAAGCACGCGCATCCCCGGCTTGCTGCCACACCAGATAGCCTGTTTTCTGACGGCTTCGGGGTCTGTCTTAAAATCCAATCGTATATTCTCTTCCTTATGATCCATAAGGTACTTTACTCTATCTCCCACTATCTCCTCCGGCCACATCCTGTTCCTGAAGCGAATACACACCTGTATTTGATGCAACATCCCCTTTGGCTGGGAGAAGTATAGGAACAACTTATCTTGTATGTCAAGCAGAAAATACCACAAGATGTTGTGGCCATAAACCATCAGAAGACGGTTTTTAGAAGTTTTTACCGCCGTTCCACTT
>Ga0307990_1003119_pt1 | contig 12845 bp, 7 predicted proteins | sample EllFjometagen129_FD_203168 | JGI IMG/M metagenome (GOLD analysis project Ga0307990, IMG submission 203168) | Marine microbial communities from Ellis Fjord, Antarctic Ocean - #129 | ecosystem: Environmental > Aquatic > Marine > Unclassified | place: Southern Ocean | collected 2014-10-08
AACATTCTCCTTCCCGGCAAACAGTTCGTCGGGGCCGCCGGCGTGCAGGTTGCTAAGGGAGGTAATATAGAAGGCTGCTCTAGTTCGAAAGAGGTGGCTTATTGATGACATTTGCATATGCTCGAAACTTATTTACACGCTACACGCCAAAGGTATCTTGGCAGTCTTCATCCCTACGCTTGGCTTCAATACTTTCCCATAGCAGCTCAATAACAGGATCTGCACTATGAGCATCAAGCCACTGATAAACATATTTTTTCCAGATGTTCCATGGTTCTGCTGTCGGCTTTAATGACTCAGGGCGGCACTTCCGGCTTATCTGATTTTTGAGATCTGCCAGGTCATCTGGTGCACAATCGCTAGCAACAATGGTTACCAGGTTTTTAAACTTCCCCTGCACCCGTTCGCGGATGTGGTAAACATTGTCCCAAGTCTTCAGTTTTTCATTCTGAGCAGGGTCGAAGAGCACGTCAATGGACAACCCAAGTTCATCGGCCCGAATCGACATAGAAACAAAACTGCATGCACATTCCGAGTAAGGGTAGAAACTCCTTCTTCGCTTGCCACTCGAAGCCAACAGATCATCCTCATGCTTGGCCTTGCTGTTGCAAATGCCGCAGGTGGGAACCAGGTTGTCCGGATGGACGGCATACAAGGGATAGTGCTTTTGTGCCAGTAGGTGGTCAAAATCCGAGCGCCACTGATTTTTGGTATCAATCCCATGTCTGAACTGCGATAGTTCAGCACTCCCGCAAAAGCAGCAAATACTATGGTTCGCCTGTTGATAATTTTTGTAGTGCTGGTGCAGACTTTCATTGTGGCAAGCCGTTATGATCTTCGACAGCTTGGACGTTCTTTGATACAGGTGTTTAGTCAGAGCCCCTAACGCCTCTTCAACAGGCGAGCAGCAGGGCAAACCAAGCCCTATATTATTGAAAAGCGATGGGATTTTTGATTTTGATGAAAGGCATCCACAATTGTTTGTCGATCGACAGGACTCAGCGGCTTTATCTCTTCCCATAGCAACCTAAATCTATCCTTTGTGGGCTTATTGTCGTAAATAGCATTCCGCAGGGTATCGGAGAAAAGCCGGTCCGTGAACCGCTGGGCACCCACACACTGGGTTAGAAAATATCCAAGCTCTGTGTTCAGGGCCTCGAAGATTTTTGAACGCGGTGTAGATGGATCAATTGGCAGCAGCATTTTTCCTCAACTTCCTGATCAAATATGCTTTTTCAACGGAATCACCCAGATTTTTCTCAATCCAGCTAGCCTTTTCGGCCGAGGTTTGTTCCTTTGCATGTAACTTCCCTAATATTTCGTCAATCGTAGTTTGGGAGATCAGCGTTTTGAGGCCGTAGAACTCCTTAACCAACACTTCGAAAGAGGCTCCATAGGTCTTGCTAGAGGCGGGGAGCATCTGCATTTGATGTTCATGTTTTTCGAACTTAAACACATTTTCCTGGCTAAGGGCCGAAACAAGGAATGGAGAATGGGTAGACACCAGCAACTGGACTGTTGGGCTTTCGTTTACATGTTGCACTACGCTCTTTGAAAGATAATTATGAAACTGGGTGCGCCATGAGGGATTCAGGTGCGTTTCCGGTTCATCATACAGAAAAAGCGCGCTCGCCTGGCTGAAGATGTGCGTGGCGCCGAGGATCTGGATCATCTGGAGCTCGCCATCGCTCAAATCATCAAAGTCGGCGGTTTCATGGCCGTTGGAAAGTTTGAGTTCTGTGACAGCGAGTGGAAGGCGGGATTTGAGTGGTTTTTTCACATTCCCGAAGTAGGAATCCTCTCTCAAGACTTGCTTAATTTCTGGCTGCCACTGACGTGCCCCTAGCAATTGGATTTTGTATAGCTTTTCAAAAAATTGAAGTGGCCCATTGTAATAGGTACTGCTGATTCGTTCGACAACCTCTGGGCTTGATAAGTCCAGTTTGATTTGTCCGGTGAGATAATCCAGCTCGTACATATCGAAGACATCATCTGAGGTTCGCTTAGACACGCCTTCCAGTGCACCTTCACCAGCAACCTGGATCAGTTGCTTCACATCCCTGATATTATCTTCTTCAAAGGGAACCTTCCTAAGATCGTACCGAATGGTGAATGATTTAGGGTAGCGAAACGGGATGTCTGGAAACAATTCATCCAACTGTTCAGGCTTTAGCAGCGAGAGCGACGCCATGAGCAGGGCATTGCAATCATAGTCCAGAAAGATACACATGGGGGCGGGAGTATCTCTCTCAATAAGGCTGTGAAGCACCTCTTCTTCATCAATGTCGCTGTTAGGTGCATCGAATATCCCCGGGTGACGTGCCTTGTAGTAGTGGTTGATCCTCCATAGCTCTTTTTCGTTAATTTCTTCTGATAGTCTCTCTCGTCGGCGGGAACGAATCGACATGACATCGAAGTATTGGACCGCATTTTTGAGAAATCCTCTCTGCAGGTTTTCATTTAAGCCAGAGGCATAACCGATAATATACTTGGGTAAAATGTCAGCTGCCATAGGTGACCGACTATCCCAACTTCCATCGACAAAAATTTCCGACGATACCGCTCCTTTTTTACCGATGGTGATCCGGAATGTTGAAGATTCTTCTTCATCGATAACAGGCTTTATTTCATACAGCAGTATGACTCCATAACCCAAAGGCATACGAGTCCTGAACTCCCGCCTGGCGACGCGCTCCAAATAGGCAAAAGTTTCAGCGATCAGCTCTAACAACTGCGATTTTCCCGAACCGTTCAGTCCCAGTAAGGCGATGATATTCCCGGAACATGACGAGAAGTCGAAGGTCTGATCTTTTAGCTCTTTATACCGCCCTTCCAATGTCAGTCGCAGAAGCTTCATGGCATTAACCCTTCTTCCGCATTTTCTTTTTCGGGGTGAGTTTAACACGTTCAGCTTTTATGCGTTCGAGGAGGGCGGCGGCTGAGTTTTCACCGGTAATGAGGTCGGAGTTGGCGGCACGCCAGTCGGCAGTGAGTTCGCCATGGAAGGCTTTGGCGAGGATCGATTGCGTTAGATGGTTGACGTGCGTCTGGGTATCCTTCACCCGCCGCTCTACCTGATCCGCAAAGGCAAAGAGTGCTTCCACCCGGCGGACGATTTCGGTTTGTTCTGGCACGCTCGGAATATTCAGCTCAAATTGTTTTAAAATTTTCGCAGGTAATTGAGGTTGGGCAGATCCAGTCCGACGCTCATTAACCATCTTCTGGAATTGTGGCGAAGCGATTACGCACTTAAAGAAATCGTTAACGAAATCAGCATTTATTTTCCTCAAAATTAACATCCCCGAATTAATCCTAACCACATCAAACGGAACAGAGTCATCATAGGATGCAACATATCCAAGCGTACCTCGTGTAGTGATTATCAAGTCACCTCTAGATAAGGTTCCATTCCTTAACTTTTCATGTTTCTCTTTTTCGAGAAATACTTGATTACTGAAATCAAATCCGAACTCGCGAACATTCTTGGTCGAAAGAAATAGGCAATGGCCTTCTGACTTGTATTCAGTTTTTTTTGGATAATTAGGACCTCGATCGCCATCAATACATTTAAAGGTTTTGTCCATTGTAGAATCACGCCAATGATCTGCATGATTATTTTTCCGCCATTGCTCGGTGAGTTTGCCGGAGGTGGCGGTGGCGAGGGTGGATTGGCGGAAGCGTTTCAGGATGGCGGGGATGCCGTCGAGGCGGTTTTTGAGGGTGTCCACCTGCGCCAGCAAATCATCCAGCTGCGCCGCAATTTCTTTTTGCTCCGCTAATGGGGGGAGACTGAAGGGGAGTTTTTTTGCCGTTGCTCCAGAAATTTCTTTGAAGGTGGTTCCTGTGCCCCAGCTTTCTGCAAGGTCTCGAATGCTCCTGAAGTAAAAATATGCGTATGAAGAATCGATGTCATCCGGGAGAACAAAACTCTTGAAACCTTGATTTGTACAAATCTCATTGGCAGCAATTGCAATGTATCCAATGGGAGCGCGGCTACTAAACAGGATAGAACCTTTAGGCATCAGCTTGGCTGAAGAACTATCATAGCCAGTTTGACTCAGATCACGCGCACCATGTGAAATGTATTTTCTTTTATAGCCGCTTAAATCTGCAGGTGTGAGCCAAGCGATTCCTGATGCCGGTTCGGTGAAATTTTCAGGATTGCCGGCCTTTGGAGTACCTCCTGCAATCACATTAGCAATTTCACAAATTAGACAGCCACTCCATTCTTTGGGATGAAGTGTATTACTCATTTTCACCCTCGACATTAAACCCCAGCACTTCGGCAAGCAGAGCTTTCTGAACCTCAGCTTCATCGGCTTTGCCGAGGGCGGCCATCAGGCCGTCGAGTTCGCGCAGGGCTTCGGTGAGTTCGCCCATGGCTTCGGCGGCGAGTTCTTCGGGTTCGGGCAGGTTAGCGGCATCGACGCTATCGATGTCCTTGATCCACGAAATATCGAGAGAGTCGCCCTTGGTGTCGCGAATCCAACCCCTGGAAAAGCAACGCCATCTCGAGTTCTCTTGCGTGTGATCAGTGTCTTCGGCGGTAAAACTCCAATCCCCATCTTTCCGATCACTGGAACCGTAGGCATTTTCGCCATAGACCTTTTTGAAGGGTTCGAGGTGCGTGTCGCCAAACGGAGTCCGTTTACCGAAGTTGGGCATGTTGGTGCGCAGATCGTAGACCCAAACATTGGTGGTACAACCCTCTTCCTGGTCGGGGTTATCCGGCACCCCTTTGGTGAAGAAGAGCACGTTGGTTTTGACGCCCTGAGCATAGAAGATGCCAGTGGGCAGACGCAGGATGGTGTGCAGGTTGCATTTATCCATCAGGTCACGGCGCACGTCGGTGCCGACGCCCGCTTCGAACAGGACGTTATCGGGCAGGACAACGGCGGCGCGACCGCCGGGCTTGAGGCAGTTGTAGATGTGTTGCAAAAAGTTGAGTTGCTTGTTGGAGGTGGCGTGGGTAAAGGTCCGGGTGGGCCGTCCCCCGCCCTTGGCGGTGCCAAAGGGTGGGTTGCTGAGTATAATCTGGCTCTGTGGCAGCGACTCGCCCACTTGCCCCAGGGCATTACCCAAATGCACGACACCTTTAGTATCGCCCTCCATACCGTGCAGCAGGCAGTTCATCAGTGCCAAACGGAGCGTGTCGGGGACGAGCTCGACGCCGATGTAGCACTCTTTGCGCTGTTTTATCTGCTCCTTGGGCGAAAGGTTGTAGAGGTCATCGGTCTGCTTTTTAATGTAGGCATCTGCAGCGATCAAGAAGCCTGCGGTTCCGGCGGCGGGATCCTGAATGGTTTCACCGGGCTTAGGCTTGACACAGCGTATAATGGAGTCGATTAGCGGACGCGGCGTGAAATATTGCCCGGCCCCAGACTTAGTTTCGTTGGCGTTCTTTTCCAGCAAACCTTCGTAGAGATCGCCCAACCCATCCTGCTTTGCGGAAAACCAGTCGATTTGATCCAAACTTTTGATGAGCTGCTCCAGATGCCTGGGTTCGCGCAGGCTGGTCTGAGCGTCGGAATAGATGGCGAGAATGAGAGGATCAGTAACAACGGTTTTTTCTTTCTCCTTTTCACCCTCTATGACCTTCTTCTTACCAGTAGATAGCGTTAAGAGAATGCTTTTATATTTATTCAACAGGTTTATCCCGCTTAAAGAGGTCAGGTCTGACCAGCGACAACCATCAGGCAGTTTGTGATTGAAATTGTTTACGTTAAGCACCTGTTCACTCTCCATCTTCATAAAGAGCAGCAGGACAAGCTCGGTGACATAGTGGGAATAGTTGATGCCGTCATCACGCAGGATGTCGCACAGGTTCCAGAGTTTTTGGACGATGTCGTTTTTGGTCATGAAAATTCCAGTTGCTAAGGGTTAAGTAATTAAAAGTTGTTAAGACCGTTCCGGATGAGATTTCACCACGGAGGTCGCAGGGGATTAAGGCCTACCTTCATGTTTTCGATGTATCTCATGCAGGGGGCATCTTGTGCGATTCGTACCTTTTATGGTTTTAAATTGCCTCTTCCCACAAAGAGGCGGAGAGGGTTTCGAGGACGATATCAAGTTGCTTGTGCAAAATCGTATCCAACCGCTTACTACCGCCGTCAACGGAAAAGATTTCGTTTACTGTCTGCTGATCAATCACCACTTCGTAGGTGAGCTGCTTGGCCAAACGATCGAGCCATTTGCGTTGTACCGTGGTCCATTGTCGCATGGCATAGATTTTTTCCATGCCGTTTGCAACGCGTTGTGCAAAGGGAATCAAGGCTTCACCCAAAGCCGCCTGCCGGATGTAACCGATAATGCTGGCGGCAATCTCATGATTGGTTTGGTTACGCCATGCGCTTTTCAGGTTGGCCTCGGAATAACCGTTTTGATCGAGAAAGAGCCGTACTTCCTTTAATTGTTCGCGGGTCAGATCCTTGGGACAGCTCACCACGGCGGATAGTGCGGCGTTGTCGTTCAGATGCCCTTTAATAAACTCCTCAAATTCCTGGAGATAGTCGCCGGGGCGTTCATGTACACCAAAACTTTGTTCCCGGCTGATCAGTTCGTCTTCGTAATAGGAGATAACCGGAAGGTTTTCAGAACCAACCAGCTCTTTCACTTCTGTCAGCTGCTGAATAAATATGGGATGGGTTTGCAAAAATTCCACCGTCTTCGCCGGGCCGATTTTATGCAGGTGCTGGTGCAGTTTTGCGGCCTCAATGCCCCATAGGTCCCCCAGCTCTTCCAATTTGTTGCGCACCCGGCCGTCCCGCTCGGCTTTCTTGTTCGCCTTGCGCAGAATGCGCATGACCTTCTGGCTGACGGCATCAAGCACATCATCGGCATGGCTACGTTCCGGATGTTCCGCCAACGCCTTATGGCACTCGGGATCGAGCAGCTCTCCCACCAGTTGCTCCAGAGTGATGTCGGGATTTTTAACCAAGGGCTGCATGGAGCTGACCTCTTCCAGCGCGGCATAGATGTCGACCGGGTCGTAGATGTGGAACTCGGTCTTGCCAATCTCATCGCATCGGCGGGTGGCACGACCCAACATCTGCTCAAACAGGATGCGGGAGCGGATCCGGCGCATAAAGACCAGGTGACAGATGTGTGGAACATCGATGCCGGTGGTAAGGAGGTCGACAGTAATGGCGATGCTGGGATAGCGTTCTTTCTTGAAGTGGCGGATCAGCTTGTCGACCTGATCGCTTGCGCCGGTGATCTTGCGCACGGCGGCTTCGTTATACTCTTCGCCATAGAGTGCTTTAAACTGTTCGTCCAGCAACCGTTTGACCATATCGGCATGCAGGTCGGTGGCGCAAAAGATCATTGTCTTTTCCCGACCCAGCGGATCCAGTTCTTCCGCAAGCGCCTCACAAATGACCTTGTTAAAAGGCTCGGTGATTACGCGTCGGTTAAAGGTGTTGATCTCAAAGTCGAGATCGTCCTCCAGCTCGGCCAGTTCCACTTGGCCGGAGCGGGTGTTGATGACGTCCACCTTTTCCCCTTTTTCAAACTGGATTCCATTTTCTCCAAGGAGGGTTTTGTAGCGAACGGGCGGTTCGTGATCGATGAGCCAGTCGTCGGCAACCGCCTCCCGGTAGGAATACATGTAGACGGGTTTACCGAAGATTTCGGAGGTATGTAGGGCGGGCGTGGCCGTCATGCCGATCTTGACGGCATCAAACCAGTCCAATACCCGGCGATAGCTGGAGAGGTATTGCGCCTGATCTCGAAAGGTCAGCTCTCCTTCGGTCATCTCCTGATCAAGTGTATAGCCCCGGTGCGCTTCATCAACAATCAGGCAGTCGTAAGTATCAACGCTCGGTGGGTTATCCGACTGAAAAATGCGTTTCACCATGGCCTGTACGGTGGCAACCTGAATGCGGGTCTCCGCTTCGGCAGCCATGTCCCCCAATTGAGCCACGTTGTAGATTTTGGATAATGGCGTGTTTTGTTCCAAAGGGGTTTCATCAAAAAAATCCTGCGCCTGTTGCCCCAGCGCATTGCGATCCACTAGGAAAAGGATGCGTTTGAAGCGTTCGGCCTTGAGCAGGCGGTACATCAGCCCGATAATGGTACGGGTTTTACCAGTGCCGGTCGCCATGGCAATCAGGCAGCGATCCTTGTCCGCTTCCAACGCATCTTCCACGGCACGAATAGCCTTTACTTGATAATCGCGCAGTTTAAGATAGTCGAATCCCTCTTGGCGCAGCATTTCTTCTGCCTCTTGCCTGCTGCGCGCCAATCGATCGAGTAATCCGTCCGGGCTGTGGAATGCCTGAAGCGGCTTTTTTGTATTGGATGGAGCCCGTGTATCCCGGAACCAGGTGCCGGATTGTTCGGCAAGCTGTTTGATGTAGGGGCGACCATTGCAGGAATAGACAAAGGGAATCTGATAGATGCCGCCTTCGCCGTCGCTCCAGGCTTGGCTTTCACCTGCCACCAGCCACGCGGCATAATGGTCGGGGCTGAGCTGGAACCCTTTTGCATAGCGTTCGGCCTGCGGAATCTTGCCGGCCACATTCTTGTTTTCGCGTTTGGCTTCAACCACAGAAATGGGAGTAAGCCCGGCAAAGAGTACATAATCAGCTGCCTGTCGCCCGATGGTGGGCCATTCGGCAATGGCTTTGTTCTTGTTGCGCTCGGGCCGGGCACCTTTGCTATAGGTCAGCTCCTGCGTATCGGTTTCCCAGCCGCTGGTGATCAATTCTTGGTCGATTAGGATACGGGTCAGCTCTTCATTAAGATCAACGTGCTTAGACGCCTTCTGGGTGTTTTCCGTGACGGTCCGCACCGAGTGGGCATCCAGTTGCTCTCGCATTTCAGCCAATCGCTTCTCGTAGACAGTCCGCATTTCAGCCAGTTGAGCTTCACTTTCAGTAGCAATAGACTCGTAGGTGCGGGCCTCTTCATCCATCTGCTCAGCCAAAGACTCATATTCGGCCTTTTCAAGAGCAACCAGCTCCGCCAATTTCTGGCTCGAGTCAACCTCCTGATTGGTCTCTATCAACTGCGTCTTGAGTTGTTCGGTCTGCTCCTGCAGATCACGAAGCTGTATACTTGGGTCTTGGGGCGGCAAAAAGGGACCGGGCTTAAACCTCGTACCCTTTTCTCCGAAGGCCCGGTGGAACCATATTGCCAACGTCCGTGCTACCTTGAGCCCGTTCATCGCCTCGCCGTGGCGGGTCTGGAATTGGTGAGTAGCTTTGTTGCCCTCAATCCGAAGAGTATGAAATAGGTTAAGAATTTCGCGATCGAGGTCTATTTCGCGGCTCAGACGGTAAAGCAGATCAGATTGGGTGGTTTGCTCATCAAATCTAATTACGCAACGTGCCGCTATATTTTGGGCCAGCGCCTCTCCAAGTTGCCTGAGCTTGATCAGAGTTGTATTCGGATCGGAGAAAAATACCTGTTCTGCAGTGTTAGCCAAATGGAGAAAAACGGAATCGTGCTCTTCCAGAAAATGGAAATTGCTGCTCTGTCCTGTATGTTCTCTCATTACCAATGCAGTTCCTTTGTTGTGCTAATGAGTAAAAATTTGGGTGATAGTAAATCGATTTTAACTGAACGGGAGTACTGTGGAAGGGTATGATGTCGATTATGCGTCCTGCATTGAATCCCAAAAATCACTATCCATCTTTTTTATTTCGATAGTTTGCTCATTTTGCATGCCTAAATTGTAGTCATAGATATATTTTGCTAGCTCTTGTCCATCAATAAGGACCAGAGTGGTGTTTCCGTGAAGGTTATCAGCATAACCAATCGCACCTTTGCTGTAAGTTGATGTTGTTATGAAAACCCCTTTATTTGATCTTGCTACAGCTAAGGCTCCGACAAATTTCTGAATTTCTTCTCGACCTACAGTACTGTTTCTATTGTAACGTTTTGCCTGAATATGTATCCTGCCAAGTCCAAGGACATCTTCTTTGATAACGCCGTCAATGCCTCCATCGCAAGAAGCTTGTGTTACTTCTCCAGAGCCTTTAACTTCACCACCATATCCCATGCGTTTCAGTAATTGAACCACAATGTGTTCAAATTCTCTTGGTGATTTGCTTAAGATTGTGTCCAGGATATCTTCGTAAATAGATTGGCGAATTTTGTCATATGACTCATAAAGGCGTTCCTGTGGGGTTAGCTCAGAGATATTGCTAATAATGGTTTCTGTTGTTTGTTCTTTCCTCTTGTTCTCTTCTCTTTCACTGATTTTAGTTTTTACATACTCCTCTATGTTTTCTGGAGTGGATAACAGCTCAAAGCCTTTTTCACTTATTTTGTAAATTCCTCTTTTTGGTTTTTCCACAAGTTTTGCCATGCTGAGAAAGCTGAGCGCCCAGGAAATCCGATCGTAAAACACAGGCCCATTTCCCGAATCATACATTTGATTAACATCATCTTCAGAGAGGTTGAATTGTTCGGCCAGTGGTTTTTCAAATTCTTTTAGCTTTCTCTCATTTCCGTCACTTAGAAGGCCTAAAGCAGATTTGTATATTTCGTTATGTTTAGGGATCGCCATTGTTTTTTCAAGCTCCGTATTTATCTGATTTCTTGTATTGTGTATCTAGTGTGAGCCCACTTTTGTAGTTTTGAGTTAAACCTTAATCCATACACGAGTTGCAGGATTACAGTCAACCCCTATTCACCATAAAAACCGTAATGGTACTGAACAAGCAAAAAGCCCGGCAATCTCTCACCAGGCTTCTTTAATAAAGCTAAATATCTGCTATCCATAAAGCTAAAAAGCCTCCAGCTAAGCGGCGCAGTTTCCAAGTAGTGTAAGCGTTCAGTAAACCACACCTGCGGTGTGTGGCCTAAGCCTTAGCAAAAAAATTATCAATTTGTTCCTGTGTAACTCTCGTGGGAAGTAGCTCTTTGAAATTTTCATCGTTTGTAACTGGAATCTTTTCCAGCAAGTAACGCATGTATGAATAAGGTTCGAGCTTGTTTAATTTTGCAGTTTCGACCAAAGAATACAGTGTGGTACTGGCGTGGGCTCCTGCCGGGGAGCCCGAAAAAAGCCAATTTTTTCGTCCGACCACGAACGGTCGGATGGCGTTTTCGGCCAGGTTGTTATCTGGTCGAAGACGACCATCTTCAAGGTAGACATTCAACCGTTTCCACTGTTGTAAAGAATAGTAAATGGCTTTGCCCAATTCACCCTTGGGTGGTGTTTTGGGATAGGTTTCGCGCAGCCAGAGGCCAAAGTTGTCGAGAACCGGCTTGGATTTTTCCTGGCGCAACTGAAAGCGCTCTTTAACCGTCAGGTTTTTGGCTTCTTTTTCAATGGCATACAGTTTCTTGATGTGCTTTAGGGCGACATCGGCAGCTCTCATCTTGCCGGATTTTTTGGATACCTTGTCGGCTTTGACAACGTCAATAAATTTACGACGTGCATGAGCCCAGCAACCACACAGAGTAATACCATCAATTTGTTCAAGCGCATTGTAACCGCTAAAGCCATCACTCTGAACATAGCCTTTGTATCCTTTGAGAAAATCACGCGCAGCTTTGCCGGCCCGCGTCGGATGATATTCAAATATCACCGCAGGATTTTCTTCGGTTCCACCACGAAATATCCAGGCATAAGATTTTGTGGTATTTTTTCGGTTGGGTTCATTTAAAACCTGTAATATGGTTTCGTCAGCGTTAATCAACGGCCCCGACCTTATCTCTTGGCGTAAAAGCGGTATGAGCGGTTGACATCTGTTGGCGACCCGAATCATCCAATTGGCCATGGTGGCACGGGGTAAATCGATGCCGAGACGTGAAAATTGGCGTTCTTGTCTGTAAAGCGGCAGAGCATCAATAAACTTTGCAATAATAATGTAGGCCAGGAGCGCCGCTGTAGCAAAACTTTTAGGGATGATTTGCAGCGGTACCGGAGCAATCTTGACCGTTGGGCTGTTTTCGTCAGCTGTTCCTTCGCACTGCTTGCAGGCGTATTTAGGACGGACATTGACAATCACTTTAAATTTGGGGCGCTCAATATGTAATTGCTTAGAGGTTTCTTCGCCAATGCGAGTAAGTCTACAGCCGCAGGCACAAACCTTCTCCTCTTCTGGAATATCATGAATGACTTCTTCATGGGGAAGGCTGTCTGGAAGAGGTTTGCGACCTGACTTTTTCCGACTATGTGCCGGAATTGTTATGGCTTCATCTTTTTCAGGCTCAAGCTCGACTGGGTCAGGGTGCTCATCTAAAAGATCAAAAAGCGACTGCTGTCCGGAGGCTTCTAAAAGTGCGGCCAGGGCCGCCAATTTTTCGTTTTTTGGAGCAAACAACCGGGCTTCAAGCAAGGCAATACGTCCGTCAAGAATAGCAATTCGGGCCTCGCTGTTTTTGTAGGCACCCAGAAGACGGATGCATTCAGCACGGTGATTGGCAACAATTTCTTTAAGTTTGCCTACGTCATCAGGCAGTTTTTCGACCTTTGAAATCATGCCCGACTTATATCATAAAACCTTGAAAACACCAAGATTTTTATTGGTTTTATCGTTAAAAATCAAGCTGTTATATTGTATTTTAAAGAGCTGTGTGCAGTGGGCTGGCTAAGCTTCAATCCATCCAGCAACCAACCCAAAGAACGAGGCTCAACCTCCAGAACATCATCAATAGAACGGGGCCAGTCAAAGCGATGTTTTTCGAGGCGCTTATGCCAGAGACAAAAACCATTACGATCCCAGTAGAGAATCTTCAGCATGGTCTGCCGCCGATTACAAAAGACAAATAAGTGGCCGGAAAACGGGTCGAGATCAAGATCGTCAACCAGAACCGATAACCCATTGATTGACTTTCGCATATCAGTAAAGCCAGAAGCCAGAAAAACTCTGAGGCCATGTTCTTTTAAA
>Ga0307990_1003120_pt1 | contig 12844 bp, 10 predicted proteins | sample EllFjometagen129_FD_203168 | JGI IMG/M metagenome (GOLD analysis project Ga0307990, IMG submission 203168) | Marine microbial communities from Ellis Fjord, Antarctic Ocean - #129 | ecosystem: Environmental > Aquatic > Marine > Unclassified | place: Southern Ocean | collected 2014-10-08
CCCAATGGGCTTCATGGTAAAGGAGAGTCTCTTAAATGTTTTTGATTTTTTATGACTCAGTGAGGTGCTTTTTGTTTTATCTTTAGATGGGTTACTGACCGTTATGAGGTCATAGACAATCCCTTCTTTGGTGAAATAGATGGTCCCCTTTGTTCCTTTAAGATAGTAAGAGACCTTGCTGTTGAGCTGGCTCTTGTTTTCAGTGAAGGACAGGGGGAGTTTGCAAAAGGATTCTATCACCTTCATCTTGGTGGCCGTGTCCGGTGCTATGGGCTTAAGGGCTGAAAACGTAGTGTTAGAGAAAAAGACAACCAATAACAGGGTATTTAAAAAAACAGTAAAAAACTTTTTCATCTTTCCTCCTTTATAATGCAGGTGATAGGAAAAATATTGGTAATATCTCAATAAGTCCTGGCAGCTTTAAAAAATCCCCCTCAATCCCCCTTTTTAAAAGGGGGAAGATAGAGGAATGCCCTGCCTTATTGAGATGTTACAAATATTGTTTGTAAAAAGATGATAAACTGTAGATGTTCATGCCGCCCGCCGGACGTCCGGCGGGGTTCAAAATTAGCAGTCTTACCGGTATGAGTGTGATGTCTATTTTAGGTGGCAAAAATTTCTAAGAAAAGATATTTATTTTTATATAAACATATCACCAGCTTAGCACAAGGAATGAAAATATCAAACACCATTGCCTATATATCAGAACAGGGGAATCTCTTTTTGAATGGCCGCAACACGCATAGTCTTAGTACCTGTAAATTTGAGCGAAGCGACTTCAATAAATCACCAATCACCAATCAAAAATCATCAATCAAGCCTGCCCCATGAAATGAGGCATATTATTTGCGGCCGAAAAAAGAGACTTCCCTGTCCTGATGGGCTGTAACCTCTCTTATTCGACTTATAAGTTTCTTTCATTAATGACACAGAAGCCAAGGATATGGGTCATTTGATGAAATGAGAAATAAAGTCAAAAACTGTGAACGTTGAACCGTGAACCGTGAACGGTTACCTATTTCCTTTTCAGTTCAGGTGCAATGATTATTTCTACCCTTCTGTTACGTGCCCGTCCTTCCTTCGTGTTATTGGTGTCAACAGGTTCATAGAATGACCTGCCGATTACGGTTAGAGTTTCAGGGTCAATGCTGTTATTTTTCTGGAAATAGTTGGCAACTGCAGCGGCCCTGGCAGAAGAAAGTTCCCAATTTGATGGGAATTTGTATAGGTATTTCTTTTTGATGGGTATATTATCCGTATGCCCAACGATCCATATTTGCATGCCCTGAATATTTTTCAGGATATTACCAACCTTCCCCAGGATACTGCCTCCCTCAGTGGTAATAGTTGCTTTTCCAAGGTCAAAGAGGAGCCTGTCTACAAATGTTATGGTAAGCTTTTTCTTAAAGCCCCTAATAGTCATCTCCTTATTTTTTAGCTGCTTTTCGAGCTCAGCGATTAGTGAGTTGGATGCAGATTTTAATTCTTTCATCCTGCTTTCAGCCAAAGATTTTTCACCTTGGAGTTGACCCTGAAATTTAGAAATCATATCCTTGAGCGATAAAGCCTCCTTTTTTAGAGACGTCCACATTTCCTTTTGCTTCCTTAGGTTTTCCTCCAATTTACTGATTTTTTCCTTTAAAGATTTTTCACCTTGGAGTTGACCCTGGAGCTTAGAAACCATATCCTTGAGCGATAAAGCCTCCTTCTTTAGATACTCCCCCATTTCCTTTTCCAGTCTTAGTTTATCCTCAAGTTGGGTATTTCGTCCTACTGCTGTTTCAAGCTCCTTATTTAACCGGTCTATCTCTTTATCCAATTCTATATTCTTATTTATCTGATCGGATAGCTTGGAGTTTTCTGCTGTCAACTGATCAATTTTATCATTTAATGATGATAATTTTTCATTGCTCGCCTCTAACTTTTCGCCGGCATTTTCATACTTACCATGAAATATAACCCCGGTCACTATTGCCCCTATCAGAAACAATGCCAGAACAGCGATTATAAAATTTTTCATCTTCTTATCCTTCCTTTAAGGGTTATTTTAAAGGGATGTTAACCCACATTATCCATAAATGAAATAAAGGTAGTTTGTACCGGTTCAGCCTACCGCAGAGCACGCTGAGGGCGCAGAGTTTAAATTATTATAACCGTTCAGGGTTCAAAGGTTGTATTCTTATCACCTTAAGCCATTTTGTAAGCGTTTTGTACGTGAAAACCGATCGCTTCCACATATCCACAAGTCTGGAACATGGTACTTGGCAATGATGTGGCAAAATCCACATTTTTTACGAGCCTTTTTGGGATGCAATTTCAGTCTTTTCCCTAACCCTGAATCCCGCTTTCAGCGGGAAACCCTGAACCTGTGAACGGTTACGAAATATTTTTATAAAGATTTTATCTCTGCGTTCTCTGCGAACTCAGCGGTGAACTATTACGGTAGTTTTAATAGCGTGGTTTTGTTAACGGGAAAAATAAACTATTTTACTCGCCTAAATAGGCTTTTTTTACCTGCTCATTTTGAAGTAACTCCGCCGAACTATCAGATAGAACAATCTCACCGGTTTCAATTACATAACCCCTGCTGGAAAATTGTAAGGCAAGCTGGGCATTTTGTTCTACTAATAGAATAGTTGTTCCCTGATCGTTAATATGCTTAATGGTTTCAAAGATTGAGTCTACGAGTATTGGGGCAAGTCCTAATGAAGGTTCATCAAGGAGGAGGAGTTTTGGACGGCCCATCAGGGCGCGGGCAATTGCGAGCATTTGTTGTTCACCTCCTGAAAGGGTCCCGCCGTGCTGTTTACGACGACCATGCAGCAACGGAAAAAGTTCAAATACCCGTTCAAGGTCTTCTTTTATGCCATTCCTGTCTTTTCTTAGGAATGCCCCCAAGTCGAGGTTTTCCATAACTGTGAGCAAAGGAAATATCATTCTCCCTTCCGGCACCTGACAGATACCCATTCGAACAATATTGTCCGGGCGAAATGCAACAATAGACATGTCATCATAAAACACATCTCCTTCTATGGGGGTAAGGACGCCACTGATGGTCATCAGAGTTGTTGATTTTCCCGCGCCATTTCCGCCTATCAGGCATACGATTTCACCCTCGTCTACCTCGATAGAGATTCCTTTTAGGGCGCGAATATTTCCGTAATAGGTCTTTACATTATCCAGCTTGAGTAGCATTGGCAGCTCCAGTTCCTAAATATGCCTCAATTACTTTTGGGTCGTTTTGCACCATTTTCGGCTCTCCCTCTGCCAGCCATTCCCCATGATTTACAACCATCACTCGTTCGCATACACCCATGACTACCTTCATGTCGTGTTCGATGAGTAAAATGGTAGTCCCTTTGTCCCTGATACGCCGCATAAGGTCCATTAGATTACGAGATTCCATTGGATTCATTCCTGCGGCCGGTTCATCAAGCATTAGTAAATCAGGTTCAGTGGCAAGGGCACGGGCTATTTCCAGGCGGCGCTGGTCGCCATAAGGCATGGAACTGGCAATTTCTTTGCCCCGACCTTTAAGTCCAACAAACTCAAGAAAATGATTGGAACTCTCAGTAATGGCCTTTTCTTCTTCACGTTGGAATTTGCTTTGCAACACAGCTCCAAAGAAATTTGACCTGGTCCGACAGTGACGACCTATTTTGACGTTATCTGAAACAGTGAGATTATCAAATAGACGGATATTTTGAAACGTCCGTGCTATCCCCAGGGCAGTTACTATCTCCGGTTTTTTACCTGAAATAGAGCTTGTCCGTCCATTATTTTTAAATATGATCTCACCTTCAGTTGGCTTTTCAATACCTGCAACACAATTAAAAAGAGTTGTCTTTCCGGCGCCGTTAGGACCAATAAGACCAACAATATCACCAACGTTGATTTTAAAGTTGATATCCTTCAATGCCTCTAAGCCACCAAAGTTTTTGAAAAGTTTTTTTATTTCTAATATAGGTTTCATGCTTTTATACCCACTGAAACCTTAGTTTTTTTTCTCTTAACCCTCCCTGCCTTCATCTGAGCGGCAACTGCCCGGATAGGCAAAAGGCCTGCAGGTCGATAGCGCATCATAATGACCATTATAAATCCAAATGCCAGGAAACGTCCCTGCACCGGAAGACCCAGTAACGGAAGTATTTCACGAAGCACTTCGCTCAAAGAAACCAGTACGAATGCGCCGATCATTACACCCCAAATATTACCCATGCCTCCCAATACAATCATACACAGGATCAAAAAAGACTCCCAGAATTTAAACATATCCGGAGAGAGGAAGGTTACCCATCTGGCAAAAAAACTTCCTCCTACCGCGCCGAATGCAGCGCTGATAGCAAAGGCTATGACCTTATAGGTCAGCAGGTTAATACCGCAGGATACGGCCGCCACTTCGTCATCCCGTATGGCAAACCAGGCCCTTCCTAAACGGGAATCCTGAATACGATTCATGACGAAGAGGGTTATCAGCACCATAATAATCGCAAGATAATAGTATGGAATTTCTCCAATAAACTCCCATTTTGGGCCTCCGAACAGTGATAGATCTATTGAAACTACATCAATTCCGGGAAGGCCTAAAGGACCCCTGGTCAGCCAGATCTCATTGCTAAGAAAAAGTACCACTAATTCTGAAAAACCGAATGTTACAATAGCAAAGTAGTCACCGGTCAATCTTAAGGTAGGGGCTCCTAACAAAATTCCCCATATAGCCCCATTAATAAAGGCTAAAGGGATAATTATCCAGTATGACAGGCCAAAGTGATATGTAAGCAATCCCGAAGTGTAGGCCCCTATGCCGTAAAAACCTACATAGCCCAAATCCAACAAGCCGTTAAATCCCGGCACTATGTTTAACCCTAAGGACAAAATCATATAAAGATAGATGAGGATTACAATATGGAGTATGTAGTTACTGACAAATGGCATAAGAGGCAAAATCAAGGCCAGAATTAATAGGCCAATCCTTAACTTGGCGCCTTTATCCATATTTTTTAGTTTTAATTTAACCATTTTACATGCTTTTTTTTGTTTCCTTGATTAGCTTGCCGAATAACCCTGCCGGTATTAAAATTATGACTATTATCATAACAGCGTACGATATGCCATCCCTGTAGAGGGAGCTCAAATATCCTGCGCCGAGTGCCTCGGCCACACCCAGAATAACGCCGCCTAACATTGCGCCCGGCACTGAGCCTATTCCCCCAAGTACCGCAGCGGCAAATGCCTTGACGCCGGCAACGTAGCCCATGGTTGGATAAAGCGAATTGTAGTAAGCCCCTACCATTATACCTGCCGCTCCTCCAAGGGAGCCTGCAAGGGCAAATGTATATGATATAACCCTGTTCACGTTTATCCCGGAAAGGGAAGCCATAGTTTTATTCTGTGCTACGGCTCGCATTGCTTTGCCCCACTTTGTTTTCTGGATGATAAGATTAAGCCCAAACATCATAATTATTGTAACGCCGAATATAAATATATGAAACCAGGAAAGGCTTACCCCTGAAAAAGTGACTGCCGTTTTTTCAAAATATGCTGGGAGAGCATCATGGGGGAAGGGTTTTGGTCTGGATCCCCAGATAATCATCGCAAGGTTTTGAAGGAAAATAGACATCCCTATAGCCGTTATAAGGGCAGCCAGACGGGGAGAGTTTCTAAGCGGACGATAAGCAAAGATATCAAGCAACACTCCTGACACGGCACAGCAGGCCATGGACAGGAGAAATGCGGCATAGAACGGGAGTTTCAAAAATGTAATAAATGTAACAGCAAAAAAGGCGCCGAGCATATAAATTTCGCCGTGAGCAAAGTTAATAAGCTGTATGACACCATAAATCATGGTGTAACCAACTGCTATCATGGCGTATATGCCGCCTATGGTTAGTCCGTTAATAAGTTGTTGTAAAAACAAAGATTACCCTCTAACATATGAACAGGCGCCGGAATTGTTTTATTCCAGCGCCTGTTTTGGTTGTAACAGTTTTTAAGCTGTTAGATAAGTTACTCGGCCGGTACAAACTGGCCGTCTTTTACCTTTTTTACAAATGCAGGCTTAGAGCAATTACCTTTCTTGTCAAAATAGGTCAGGCCGGTAACACCCTTATAGCCACTATCTTTGCTGTTAAATGCAGCCAATCCCTCGCGGATCTTCTTTCTGTCCGGGCCAACCTTTGCTATAACCTGGGCCAGGATTCCAAGACAATCATATGCATTTGCGCTCATCCAATCCACATCACGGCCTTCAGCTTTTTTGTAGTTTTCAGCAAATGCTTTACCAGCCGGACTTGCCGATGCAGCAAGAAAGGGGACAGTGCAGTAAGTATTGTTAGCCGCCTTGCCACCGATTTTAATGTAGTCTGTGTTATCAATACCATCAGCTCCAAACAAAGGACCGTTAAACCCAAGTTTACGAGACTGGCCGGCTATTAGAGCGCCTTCAGGATGGTAACCGCAAAGGAAGATTGTGTCCGGTTTATCTCTTAAAAGTTTTGTCAACTGGGGAGTGAAGTCTGTGGTTTTGGCAACATAGGCCTCAATTCCTGTTACTGTCACACCTGCACCCTTGGCGCCTGCCACAAAGGAGTTTTTGAGGCCGATGGCATAGTCGTTATTTTCATAAAAGATAGCAACCTTATTTTTGCCTAACAATTTGGGGACAACATATGAAGCAAGGTACTTGCCCTGAAAATCATCCGTATAACAATTGCGGAAAAACCATCCTTTTCCAACATCTCCAATGGTCGGATTGGTGGAGGTAGGGGATATGCATGGAAGCCCTGAACGTACATAAATAGGCATGGCCGCCAATGTAGCAGATGAGCAAACATGACCAACCACGGCTACTATGGTCTTATCTGCTGCGAATTTTGAACCTACAGTACCTGCATCCTTTGGGGCGCAGAGATCATCGCCCCATACTAATTCCACCTTCTGGCCATTAATCCCACCGGCCCCATTAATCTCTTTTAACTTGAGTTTTACGCCGGCCTTAATGTTGTCTCCGTAGGATGCCAGATCTCCGGTAAAAGGCGCTGCCACACCTATCCTGATGTTTCCCGCCATAGCGCCGGTTGTAATTCCGAAAACAAGCGCTATGCCCAGGATCAGACCTACAAATAAAAAACCATTTATTTTTTTCATAACTATTCCTCCCTTTGTTAAAATTAATAATATCTGGTTTTACCTAAATAAAAGTGCGATTTCCATAGCTATTTAGCTGTTTAGGTTGAAATTTGAGATTCTTTACTATAAGTGATTTTTTAAGACTTTTGTTTTTTATTGATAGTTGATGAAAGATAAAGAAAAGCGAGTTGAGTGTCAAGAAAAATATACAATAAATATTGACGGTCTCGTGAAAAGTCCCAAAATACCGTTTTCCGTCATTCCGTCCCGGATCGGGGTCCGGGATGACGGCCAAGCCGGAATCCAGTCTTTTCAAGCAGTTGCAGACCATCTGGACTCCGGTTTTCACCGGAGTAACGACTTTTTACAGGACCATTAAAATTAACTTTTTAAAAATCACCCTATGTGTTAATAGTTTATTGAAGATGAAAAAGGAAAGAAAGGGTGTAACGGCCCTTCATAATTTTTACTTGACACTCGAATTGTTATTTACCTATATTGTTTAAAACTTAAAAACATACTGAAGGTATTGAATGGTTTCTAACTGAACTTCTATTATTCAGATGCAAGAGGGGAAATATCTTTAAATGAAAAAAAGCCTGTTTATTCCTTTAGAGAAGGAAAATCTTACCACACTTGGTATTTATTACAACTGGAAGAATGGCCTTGTAACATTGCGGGCCGGCAGAGAGTGGGAAAAGGAGACGGATTGGTCAAGTTATGGAAAGGATTTTACCTTTGAACATGCCCTTACCAATAATAATGTTTATCTTGGACACAAGGAGACTTGGGACCTATTTAAAAAATATAGCCTTGCCGATTATCTTGATGAAGTCATAGATTTAATAAAAAAGGGTAAGCATCAAGGTATAGAGTGTTTTTTTGACAAGGAACAGGGTATCCGTTTCATCAGCAATATGCATAGTAATGTATTGGGCATCAACAATGGCTACCACGCTATCCGAAGCGGCGGTATAAGACGTCACGAGCCGGATGAAGAGGAGTTGGATGTAATAATTGATGGTCTGAACTTGAGTCGGGCAATGTCTTTCAAGAATGCCGGTGCGCAGATACCTTTTGGAGGAAGCAAGATTACAGTTCAATGTAGACCTTTAGATTTAAAAGATTTTAAGACCATAGGTTTTTTGGCATACGCCCTTAATAGGACCAGATCATTTACAGGTCCGGATATGGGTTTTTCCCCTGAATTAGCGGATGTTATGAGGAAAGAGGGGTACTCGATGAACATTGCCGGTGGCTTTGAGAGCAAGATCGGACCTACCGGGGGCCCTACAGCCTATGGAGTCTATCTGGCAATAAAAGAGGCTGTAAAGTTTAAATTCGGCAAAGAGAGCCTAAAGGAAATGAGTGTTGTTGTTCAGGGTGCGGGCGCAGTAGGGTACCCTCTCGTTGAGAAATATTTGACGGAAGAGGGTGCAAGGATATTCGTTTCAGATACCAGTAGAAATCCGGTAAAAAGGCTAATTGAACAATTCCCTCGGAGCGTAAAGGAAATCGATATTAAAGATATCTATGCAATAGATGCGGATATCTTTGCCCCATGCGCCATTGGAGGAATTATAGACGGAAAAAATATTAAGGAATTAAAATATTCTATTATAATGGGAGCTGCCAATAATCAGCTTAAGGCCACAAGTCAGGAGGAAGAGATAAGGCTTTCAAAAGAGCTTGCCAAAAAAGATATACTATTCCAGGTCGCATGGATGCATAACACCGGCGGTGTAATAGCCGGCATGGAAGAGTATGTGAACCGGGAAAAGGCAAGCATGAATAATATAATGTCCCACACTGAAAAGGTTTGCAAGGCAGGGGTGCGAGAAAATCTTTATGCCGCAGAAAAAGAGGGCATTACACCGACAGAAAGGGCTTATAAATATTATGGGTCTAAGATCTACCCAATGTAATTGAAGATTGACGATTTATTGAAATTACCATATTTCAATTTCACTTTTTAGAAAGTTTTGCGTCTTTATCTATTTAATTCAGACCTCGTGACTATCATATAAGCTATGCAGCCTCTTTAGCCCTAATATCAACGGATTTAGAGCTTTGTGGAGAAAAATTGGACACTCTTTACTCAACCACTATATATAACTTTATGAAATTGTTAATAGTGGTATAAAAAAATCGATAAAAACCACTTAATCGCATGAGAAAATGTCCAAAAAAAACATCAAGAATCAATCAAGAATCACGAGGTCTGTAATTATAGTTTTTTTGCGTTTAACCAACAACAAGGAGGTAGTATTATGAAAAGGGTAATGGTTTTTTTAACATTTTTATTGGCATTAGGACTCATTTTCGGGCCTGTACTATCGGCTAAAATGATACGTATTGGAGAGGCGCAAATTGTGGCCCATCCAGCCCTGGATAATGACTCAAAAGGATTTAAGGCCGCCCTGGCGGAGGAAGGTTTCATTGAGGGAAAAAACGTCACATTTGACAGGCAAAATGCCCAGGGTGATCAACCAACCTGCGCCATAATCGCCAGAAAGTTTGAAGATGATAAGGTTGACCTTGTCCATGCCATAAGCACGCCTAATGCTCAGGCACAGGTAAAGGTGAGCAAGACAATACCTATTGTTTTTTCTTCTGTTACTGATCCTGTAAAAACAGGTATAGTCCCAAAGATGGGAAAAACCGGCACCCATGTGACTGGTGTTAGTGACAGGTGGCCTATCAGCCTGCAATGCAAAATGTATCAGGATTTAGTGCCTCATGTAAAAGCATGGGGTACGATTTACAATCCTGGAGATGTAAACGTTACATTTCACATAAAAGAAATGAAAGAAACAATAGAGGCAATGGGATTGAAGTTAATCGAAGCACATGTGTCCACCAGCTCCGAGGTTATGCAGGCAGCTCAGAGTCTTGTGGGAAGGGTAGGTGCAATCCACATTACCTCTGACAATACATGTGTCTCCGCCTTTGAGTCCATTGTAAAGATCTGCAATGCAAACGATATTGGCCTGTTTGCCGGAGACAGAGACAGCACCCCAAGGGGCGCGGTAGCAGCCTATGGCCCGGATTATTTTCTGGTAGGGTATACAGCCGGCAAAAAAGCCGCAATGATATTGAAGGGTAGAGATCCAGGCCAAATCCCTGCAGGGCTGGCATCTGAATACAGTCTATGGGTGAGCATGAAAAATGCAAAGGCACAAGGAGTAAAGCTCCCAGCTACACTGGTAAAAAAGGCTGCGGACAAGCTGTGGGATGAACAGGGAAATGTGGTAAAAGGAAAATAACATAAACGAATCTGTGAGGGAGGATATTTTCCTCCCTCCATTAATATGGTGGATAAATGTTTCTTAGCAGTTTTTTAAGGACTATACCTATATCTCTGGAACAGGGCCTGGCCTACGGGATTGTGGCGCTGGGAATAGTTATCAGCTTTCGTATACTGAAATTTCCCGATCTTACGGTAGACGGAAGCTTTCCATTGGGAGCGGCGGCAGTGGCACGCCTTATCATGGAAGGAATGTCACCGATTTACGGCGTTATCTTGGCCATTATCTTAGGTTTTATTGCCGGTTGTTCTACAGGTCTTCTCAATACAAAATTAAAGATTAACAGCCTGCTGGCCGGGATCTTGGTGATGACTATACTTTACTCCGTTAATCTACGTGTAATGGGAAGATCCAACATACAGTTGCTGACTGTAAACACACTCTTAACCCCCCTGGAAAGCCTTGAAGTGAATCGTTTTATTCCAATTATTGCCTTTTTCTTTGTAGTGACAATAGGAATTAAAATACTAACGGATATGTTTTTACATACGCAGATAGGTTTTGCTATGAGGGCTACGGGTGATAATGAGCAAATGATCCGTACGCTTGGGGCAAATACGGATAATATGACTGTTCTCGGATTAGGTATTTCAAATGCCTTTGTCGCCCTTTCAGGCGCCCTTGTTGCTCAAGACCAGGGATTCTCTGATGTAGGGATGGGCATAGGGATGATAGTGGCCGGCCTGGCATCCATAATTATAGGCGAGGCCCTGTTTGGAACCAAAACCATACAGCGAATGACGATTGCCGCAGTGGTCGGCTCAATCATATATAAGTTTATAATCTCCCTTGGTCTAAGATTAGGCCTGGCCCCGACTGACCTGAAGATGGCTACTGGTGTAATGGTAATATTAGCCCTTGGAATTCCGGCCCTGAAAAAGGAGAAAGAGGGCAAATTGCACTTGCGGGGAGTATAAAGGTTGCGGATAACATATGATAAGACTTGAAGACATAATAAAGATATTTTCCAAGGGTACTATTGACGAGAAGGTTGCCATAAACGGAATAAACCTGCATATCCGTGAAGGGGATTTTGTAACTGTAATTGGGAGTAATGGCGCAGGGAAAACAACTGCGTTAAATCTTATATCCGGTACATGTTCCCCTGACGGAGGAGAGATCTTTATAGATGGAAAAAAGGTTACTAATTTGCCTGAGCATAAAAGGGCAAAATTTCTCGGCAGAATTTTTCAGGACCCCCTTATGGGTACAGCCTCTTCAATGAGCATAGAGGAGAACCTTGCAATTGCCGATCTCCGGGGCCAGAGAAGGGGGCTTGGGTGGGGCGTAAAGAAGGCACGCCGAAAGCATTACATGGATATTCTCAAGATGCTTGATTTAGGGCTGGAAACCAGGCTTAAGGATAAGGTCAGCCTTCTTTCCGGAGGTCAACGCCAGTCCCTGACATTGCTAATGGTAACCCTGTCCCTTCCTAATTTATTGCTTTTAGATGAGCATACAGCGGCCCTGGATCCTAAGACAGCCCAGCGTGTAATGGATCTTACGAAGAAAATTATACAGGAAAATAATCTTACCACTATTATGGTAACACATAACATGCAGCAGGCTATTCAATACGGAAATCGTATGATTATGCTCCATGAAGGAAGAGTACAGTTTGATATTGAAGGCGAGGAAAAGAAAAACCTTACTGTTGAGGATGTTGTAAAGAGATTCGGCGCTGAGCTAAAGGATGAAGCCCTACTGGTAGCCTAAGTAATCTACAGTAATCAAAACGCCGGATTTAAAGCGAGTCTTAATCAACCTCACGGATTCAAGCCAAAAATAAACGCTTACTATCACCAGGGCAATTCATAGGAGCCTGTCCGAGAATGCCCTTTTCCCTCAACTCTTTGTCATGCTCAAAAAATTATCCTCGGAATATCAACTATATGCCTGCGGTAATTTTTTTCGCATTCCTCGATTTGAGAAAAAATTACTATTTTCGGACAGCCTCCTATCACAGTCGCAATTGACATAGGAGCAAACCAATAACCGAAATGTTTCAGTCTATATCCGATAATTAATGTTGCAATAAAAGATAGGAATCCGCTGATAGCCATTCGTGGGCCTGTTAAAAGGGTGGTAGCAAATGATTATTACCCAACAAGAACATAAAAAGAAAAGGTCTTGGTCTCTTCACTTTAATTTCCGGAAAAGTAGCCTATGTTTTCTTCTCTCCATTATTTTCTTATGCTTTATTCCCATCTTAGAGGCACAAAGCCCAAAGGAAGAGAATTCAATTCAGCTCACTCCCCATGAAAAGGACTGGCTTTCCAAACATCCGGTTATTCGAATAGCCCCCGATCCGCATTTCCCTCCTATTGAATGGATCGATAATAATGGCAACTACAGGGGTATTGCGGCCGACTTCATGCAACTTATACAAAAGAAGATAGGAATAAATC
>Ga0307990_1003122_pt1 | contig 12843 bp, 8 predicted proteins | sample EllFjometagen129_FD_203168 | JGI IMG/M metagenome (GOLD analysis project Ga0307990, IMG submission 203168) | Marine microbial communities from Ellis Fjord, Antarctic Ocean - #129 | ecosystem: Environmental > Aquatic > Marine > Unclassified | place: Southern Ocean | collected 2014-10-08
ATCCTCCTGAAAATCGCCGAAGACTACCCCTCACCTCAGCGGGAGTTGGAACAGGCGGCAGTGGCGTCGTCGTTTGGCCAGGAAAAGGACGCGGATCAGCTCCGCTTTCTGCAAGCGGCGGCGAAGGTCGCGCCGGATAACGTTTCCGTAGTCAACCGCACGCTCTCCTACGCCATAAGACATACCAACTGGGACCTGGCCAACGATTGCGTCGCTCGGGCTCGCAAGTCGAACCTCGATGGGTGCAACGGACGGATGTACGAGATGCGCCTCGCCCAGGTCAAACGGGACTCCGATAAAGTGATCACCTTGGCCTTGGACATTCTTAAGGATAAGCCCAACTCCAAGGGTGTCCGCGCCATGCTCGGCGAAGCCTATCTGAGGAAGCGTTTCTACGACCAGGCCTACGAGGCCTTCAAAGTCGTCTACGATAACGACCCAAGCTTTGTGCCAGTCCTGATCGGCCTGGCCAAGGTGACCCACGCCCAGGGCAAGGAAAGCGAGCACCGAGGGTATGTCGCCGCGGCGTATCGCCTGGCGCCTAACCAGGCCTACATTCGCGAGCGAAAACTGGAGATCGAACAAGAAACCACCAAGCCGGCCGAGCTTATCGTCAAACGGGAACAGGTCCTCAGGCAACGACCAAACGACCTGCGGAATATCGTTCAACTCGGCTCGCTCTACGAGCGAGTTCAGCGACTTGCCGATGCTGAGAATATGTACGTCTCGTTCTACCAGAAGTCTGAAGACAAGATTCTGGGCGCACGGGTGTTGTGCAGCTTCTATCTGCGTATCGGGCGCACAAAGGACATCGCGGGGATCATGGACCCGCTGCTTCGAGACCATAAAGACCCCGTCGCGGTGCGAGTGCTCTATGCCGAGTTGCTGACCAAGTCCGCGCCAAAAGAAGCGAAGGTCTACCTGGAAAACTCCATCACGGCCGATCCCAAGAACCCGCGAGGCTACCTTGGGTTGGCTCGGTTCTGGGCTTCTCAGGCCAAGTGGAACGATGCCGCCAATGCCATGGGCGACTATGTTCGTTTACGGCCCGATGATATCGGCGGCGCCAAGGCACTCATTCGCTACTTGATCGAAGCCAAGGAGTACGAATTGGCGGGCAAACAGCTGGAGAAGTTGCTTCGGAGCGACCCGATGGACTCTTCGGTGATCACGCTAAGCGGCATCCTGGCGTGGCGCAAGGCGCAGATCGAGGATGCTCTTCGCCTGTTTTCCCAGGCAATCCAGAATGATCCCACCTATTCCGAGCCGCTGCTCTACCGGGCTCAGGTGTACTTGGCCAAGGGTGAGAACAGCAGGGCCAAGGGTGACCTCCAGGAGGCCAAACGCCTAACCCAACGTGTGGACGTGGCCATGCAGCTCGGGACGGTTTTCGAGGCGCTGCGCGATATGGGAAGTGCCGAACTGGTCTACCGTGAGATCCACAGCGATCGGCCGGACTACGCGCCCGCGATAGACCGCCTTCTCGCCATCTACCTGAGTCGTCAGAAGTGGCTCGAAATGGAACAGCTTCTGGACGAGGCTAAGAAGACGATATCGGCCAGCCACGTCTACTATGCCAAGGAAGCGGGAATGTGGCAGGTTCGGGACAACACCACCAAGAAGTTGGCGGCGATGGCGGAGGCCGTCCGCCTCAAGCCGAATGCGGCAGTTTATCTACAGTCCTATCTCTTGAGCCTGCAGGAGGCCAAGCAGTACGACAAGGTCATCGAGGTGTCCACCCCGTACATGGCGCAGCCAGGATTTGCCGGCTGGGTCGGCGCGATTCGGGCCGGAGCCATGGTGCGGTTGCAGAAGATGCCCGAGGCTGACCAACTGTTCCGGGCTTCGCTTGAGACGGTTCCATCGCCATACGCCTTTATGCTGGCAAGGCAGATGATCCGTGCTTACGGGGCTGACGGGTCCATAGTCAAGCTTCGCCAGTGGATCAAAGATGGGCTGGACTCTTGGCGGGCACACCTTATCATGGGTATGCTTTACTCCGAGAGCAATAAACATGACCAGGCCGCCAAGGAACTTATCTTGGCTCGTGACGCCGCCATCGAGCCACAGGGCAAGTACTTGGCCAATTGTCAACTCGGTTCAATGTACTATAAGATGAAAAAGTACCTGGATTGCGAGAAGAGCTATCTTGCCGCCCTTGAAAATCAGAAGAATGATATCCAAGTGGCGAACAACCTGGCCTACCTGTACACCAACGATCTGGACGCGCCCGAGAAGGCAAGGCCATATGCCGCCTTGGCGGCGAGAATGGCTCCCAACGACGCAAGTGTTCTGGATACTTACGGCTGGACTCTGGCAAAGCTCAACAGTCTGGCCAAGGCCGAGACGGTCCTGCTTCGGGCAGTCCAACTGGAGAGTCCTCTTGTTGTTAGCCGATACCACCTTGGGTGGGTATATGAGCAGTTGGGACGCACTGCGGATGCATCTAAGCAGTACAGGGAAGGCATGGTGATGATTTCCAACACACCCGACGACCCGGTTTATGGTGACCTCAAAAAGGCCCTGGAGCGGATCAGTCAGAAAATGCAGCGAGGAAACGGCAAATGAGCGTAATGCAAACCAGAGAGATCACCCCGCAGATCGTACGGCTGGGGGCAGGCAAAGCGTCCAGCCTGGGTGCCCCTGGCGGGCGACAGCCCGAATCGGGCCTTAGCGGGCGAGACATCCTCCGTGTCCTTCGTAAGCGCAAATGGCTCATCATTCTTACGGAATTGTTCTTCATTTCCCTCGCCGTCGGCGCGACGTTGATCTGGCTCCAATATGCCCCGTTGTACACCACGGACGCCTTGCTGGAAGTTCGGCCTGAGGCCAGTACCGCCATGCGGCCCGACCGAAGCATCTACCCGACGACCATGCTGGAGGTCCTGGCCACAAAGTACGCCAGCCTTGTTGGCAGCGAAACTGTGCTTCAGACCGCATTGTCTTCCGACAGGATGCGCCCAACCACCTGGCTCCAGAAGAGCCCGGATGACGCGCTGCTCAGGCTTCAGGAAACGCTCAGCATTGCGCCTATCAGCACCAGTGCGTTGATTCGAATCTCCGCCACAGGCACCAACAAGAACGAACTGCCCGAGATCGTCAACGCCGTGGCGGAAGCAGCTAGGGACCAAAGTAGTGAAATCGCCAACCGCGGCAAGCAGGATCAGATCGGCCAACTTCGAAAAGAGCGGGTCAGCCTTGCCGACCAGCGAGACCGCGTTCGGGCCGACATGGCCAAGCTCCAACGCGACGCCGATGTGCCGGACATGCTAAGCACACGTAGCGTGCTGGAAATAGAACTGCACCATCTCGCGCCGCAGGTCTCGGCCTTGGAACTCGAACTGGCCCAGGCTGAAGGGCAACTCGAGCTGATCCGGCATCAGATACAGACCGGCGACATTGTCAGTCTTCCGGCCGTGCTTCAGGCATTGGATTACGATCCGTCTTTGCGTTCGCTTCAGATGTCTCTGCTGAGCATGAAGGCCCAACTGCCGACCATTGAATTCAAGTACGGCACGAAACACCGCATGTACATGAGCTACATCACCCGCATGGAGAGTACGGCCAAAGAGATCCAGAGTCGCAGAAGCCAACTCATTGAGACCCAGGTCAAGTCGCTCCTTGCCAACACCGAGGCCAACAAAGCCATTATTTTGCAACGCCTCACCAAGATGCGAGAGCAGTACCGTTTCGTTGATGTGAGCGTTCGCGGACTGCGAGCGACTTACAGTGCCTATGCGCATCTGCAAGAGCAGGACACAATTCTCACCAACCAGATCGACGGCATCGACAGCCGGTTGGTGGACCTGCGGATTCTTCTTCAGGGTAGCAACCCGCTGGAGATCATGAAGCCGGCCTATACTCCGCGTCGGCCGTCAATGCCCCGGTGGCAGATCATGATCCCTCTCGGCGTGCTGTTGGGGCTCATCGTGGGCCTTGGCCTGTCGTTTATGCTGGAGTTTGTTGATACGTCCATCAAGGGTCCGTCTGATGTAGCCCGACGCCTCGACCTGCCGATGCTGGGCATGGTTCCCCACCATGACGACGTCGAGGAGAACATCGCGGACCTGCGGATGGCCTTTGCCACGCACCCCAACAGCCTGGTCAGCGAGGCATTCAGGCAGATCCGAACCTGCCTGCAGTTCAGCGGACCCGCCAGTCAACGCCGAAGCTTGCTGGTTACAAGTCCGCAGCCCGAGGACGGGCGAACCACAGTTACGCTGAACCTGGCTGCGTCAATCGCCAGGTCGGGCAAGAAGGTGCTGGTTGTCGACGCCAACTTCCGCCAGCCGTCCATCCGCGAACTCTTCTCGGACTGCCCCGAAGGCGGGCTTAGTTCAGCCCTGGTCGGACAGGCTGTCTGGCGCGATATGGTGGCTGAGATCGAACCCAACTTCAGCGTGATAGGCGCCGGCCCCATGCCGCCCAACCCGGGCGAGTTGCTGGGCTCCGACCAGATGCGAACCCTCTTGGGCGAGATGACGGCCGAGTACGATCAGGTCCTCTTCGATGGCGCGCCATGCCTGGTCGTCACCGACGCGGTGGCGATGGGAAGCCTCGTCGATGGGATCGTTCTGGTCGTCCGCGCCGGGGCGAACACCTACGGCATCGTGCAGCGAACCCAGGAAGTGCTCTCGCGAGGTGGAACGCATATCATGGGCATAGTCCTAAACGGCGTGAGAGCCATCGCCGGCGGATACCTGCGCAAGAACTACGAGGCCTTCTACGATTATCACGAGCACGCAAAGTTGCCGCAGAAATAGCAGACCTTGCGGTTGGCGCCAAAAGCCAGCCCGCCAGGTACGAACACAACATGATCGGCCGTGGGAAACCAGTAATGCTGGCATCCCGCGGCCGATCTGCATTCAAGGCAACCGCCGCTGGCGACCGGTGTAGCCGGGGACAGGCAATTACGCGCTGTGAGCCAGTTGGCCCTGTCGGGCTGTGACTTCCACTAATTCGTTGATGTTCCCTTGGAGCATGCCGAAGAAGATGGGCATCATGATCAGTCCCCCGACCAGCGCTTTCACGGGGATGCACATTATGATACAGGTCGCCATCGCCATGCCGCGAGGGGCCGTAGGCGCCAGCCCGCGCATTCTTCGCTGGTCGTTGATGCGGTCACAAAGTCGCAGGTAATTGAAGAACATCCAGTAGAGGTTAAAAAACGGGATGAACATAAATCCGATGGCCTTGCCGGCGGATGGGTCGTCCGGGCGCGTGCGAGGCATCTTGTCGTGCATCAGGCCGAACCATATCAGCGGGAATATCCCGGAGGTCACAAAATGTAGCAACACCATTATACCCACTCCGAACGTGTCCAGCCGATGCATCGCTGCGGCTGGGGAGTTCATCGGGACGATCTGGTACTGCGGGTTGTAGTATCCCTGTGGTGCCGCGGGGGCGGGAGCGAACGCGCCGGCCAGGAAGGGCAGCGTCCCGGCCGGGAGGACAGGCCCGACCTCCTCGCAACGAACGCTGCTGTTGGGGCCAAGGCGTCCCTTGCGAGCCCATTGCATGAGCCCGGCCTCGTCGATCGGGCCATACGTTACATTGTCACTTCCCAGAACCCAGTACTGCGCCATGGTCGAATACCTTTTCGCAAGCAATCGCAATAGAAATGCTCCACCCGCCGAAGACTCGCCGGGGGCAACGCGCACATGGTATCCCGAGGTCCTCGGCGCTTGCAAGCTTCCGGGTGACCAATAGATTACAAACGGACTGCTGACCCAGCCCCGGCCCGCTGTTATTATGGCTGGCGCTATGACTAATGCTTACGTTCTTTTCACGTTTGCCTTGATCGTGTCGGCGGCACTTACCGGGTGCGCCAGGCCTGACACCGTCCTGCCAATTGCCGACCTCCGCGAGATACCGCAGGACTGCCGCGATGCGCTGGGCGGCAACTTCGTCGATGGCAGGCTGATCGCGATGGATACCCAGCGGCGACTCGCCCAAGAGTACCGCCAAGCCATCCTCGCTCCCTGGCGCGACGACTATTCGCCAAGCCAAGCCGGGCAGGTGCGGGCGCTGCTGGACAACTACACTTGCAACCCGGGCTGCGGCGAGAACCTCCTGCCCCGCGAGCCTGGCTGGGCGGCGGGCATGCTGCCGATAGCTGACCTGACTGACTATCCCAACTGCCGACGCCGCGCGATCACCGTACGCAACACATCCATCCGCCAGTTGCCCACCGTCGAGGCAGTGTTTCGCCTGCCGGGACGGGGCGAAGGCTCGCCGTTTGACCGGCTTCAGGAGTCGGCCATGTGGGCGAACACACCGCTGCTGGTCTCGCATGTCTCCGCGGGCGGGGCGTGGGTGTGGGTCCAGTCCTGCTTCGCGGCAGGGTGGGTTTCGGCCGGCGACGTTGCTTACGTCGATGACGAACTCATCGCCGCCTGGCGCAGCCATCCTATGGCGGCAATCGTACGCGACGGCGTCTGCCTTCGCGGTGCGGGCGGCGCGTTCATCACAACCGAGCACATCGGCGCGGTACTTCCGCTGTCCAGATCGGCCAGGCCGGACGCCGACAAGTCACTGGAGGTCCTCGCCGCGGCGCGAATGCCCGACGGCGCCGCCAAGGCCGTGCGGGTGCGATTGGCGCCGGGCGAGGCCGAGGTGTTCCCAGTCCCCGCCACCACGGGCCGACTGGCGGACCTGGCGGACCTCATGCTAGGCCAGCCCTACGGCTGGGGCGGGCTCTACGAACAACGCGACTGCTCCGCGATGACTCGCGACCTGCTGGCGCCGTTGGGGGTGTACCTTCCGAGAAACAGTTCCGAGCAGGCCAAGGCGGGCAAGGTCGTGTCGCTTGCGGGTATGTCGCCGGCCGCCAGGGAGCGGCGCATACTCGCCGATGGCAAGGGGATGCTAACGCTCCTCGGCGCGCCGGGACACATCATGCTCTACCTTGGCCAGCGCGACGGACGCGCGCTGATTATGCACAACACCTGGGGCGTGAAGGTTCGCAATCCCGATGGCTCCGAAGGCCGAAAACCCATCGGGTGCTGTTGCATAACCACGCTTCAGCCGGGCCGCGAATTGCCTGATATCATGCTGCCCGAAGCCGACCTGCGACACGCGATCGAGGTCATGGTGCTTCTGCCCGGCACCGACGACGCGGAGGCCAAACCATGAGCGGTATCGCGAGCGTCCGGTTTCGCAAGATTGTCAGGCCGCTACGGACGATCTTCCGCACGTCGCTTGGCAGCAAGTCGGTGGCAACCAGTGTGCTGGTCGAGGCCTCGGTCGCCGGCGGGGCCAAGGGCGTCGGCGAGGTTCGCGGTACCCCATGAAACTCCCGAGGCGATCAAGGCGGTCCTGAACGAGGCCCGAACCGCACTGGTGGGCATGTTGATAGAAGATTACGCCTCGGCCCTGACCGAGTTGCGCCGGCGATTCGGCGAGTTCCACATGACGCTTTCCGGGCTGGAGGTCGCGATGTTCCGTGCCGCGCTCGTTGCCCGAGGCCAAAGCGAGCCGGACCACTGGAAGGCCTTCTCGCGAAGCATTGAAACCGATATCACCGCGGCGTTCACTCGCGACCGGAAGGTTCTGTCTGACTGGATCCGGCGGTCGGCGAAGGTTGGCTTCAAGCATTACAAGGTCAAGGTCAGCGGCGACGTCAAGGCGGACATCACGCTGGTCAAGACTGTACGAGAAGAACTGGATCGGATGGTTGAGGGGGCCGTCATCCGCCTCGACGGCAACCAGGGATACTCGGCCGGGACATACAGGCGGATGCTCGACGAGCTCGACAAGGCGAATATCGAGATCGAACTATTCGAGCAGCCGCTGGCGGTGCTGGGCAACATTTTAGGCACGTATCTTGGCCTGTGCTGCGCCACACTGTGCCGAGTTCTAGGCCTGTGACGAGACGAAAGAGGATTACCGCAGAGATGCGGAGATTAAAAAGCGAAAGAAACATCCGATGGGGACTACGCAGATTAAGAGATTACACGGATTGAGAAACTCACATATGTCTGTATCCATGTCATCTTCAAATCCATGCAATCCCACTCTAGCGTTTCTTTCGCATCTTTTCGCTATCCACGGCCATCGGTCTGTCTTGACGCTGACGAGGTGACTATAATCATCCGAAGGACGGCGGGTGTCGCGGTCCGGGTTTTGGCGTGTCACAAAAGGGGAGTATCGCGTTATGGAAATTGCCGATCGTCTTTGCGAACTGGCCCAGAACCTGTACTGGACGTGGCATCCCGAGATCATCGAAATATTCCGCGATCTCGACCCTTCACTCTGGCGGGAGGTCAACCACAACCCGGTCGAGTTTTTCGATCGGCTGGACCCGAAGGTCCTGGCAGAGAAGACCGCCGAGCTGGCCTTGGATGCGCGCGTCAACCTTGCGTTCCATCAGATGCAGGACTACCTCAATGCGTCCGGAACGTGGGGTGCCCGGCACGCCGGCGTGCTGTATGCCCATCCGGTGCTGTACTTCTCGGCCGAGTTCGGTCTGCACGAATCGCTGCCGATTTATTCGGGTGGACTCGGCGTTCTGGCCGGCGATCACCTCAAGGCCGCCAGCGACCTCGGCGTGCCTCTGGTCGGCGTCGGGTTGTTTTACGCCAAGGGCTACTTCCGCCAGAAGCTCGACAAGGATGGCTGGCAGCAGGAGGACTACTTCGTCTCCGATGTAAACAAGCTGCCCATTACCCGCGTTCTGGCCGCTGACGGCAAGCCGCTGCGGGTGCGCGTCCCCACTCGCCCGTCCACCATTTGCGCGGAGGTCTGGGCGGCCCAGATAGGCCGCAACCGGCTTCTGCTGCTGGACACCAACGTCGATGAAAACACGCCGGATGACCGGGCGCTCACATCCATCCTCTACGGCGGGGACCAGAATGTGCGTATTCGCCAGGAGGTGGTCCTCGGCGTTGGCGGGCTGCTTGCCGCCCATGCCCTTGGCATATGCCCGGGCGTCATCCACCTTAACGAAGGTCACAGCGTATTCGCGACCCTGGCTGCCGCGAGGATGATGATGCAGCGCGAAGGACGCAGTTTTGAAGACGTGCGGGAGAAGGTCTCTGCCATGACGGTCTTCACGACGCACACGCCTGTCGAGGCGGGGCATGACCGGTTCGACGCGGACATGATCGAGCAGACGCTCGGGCCGCTGCGCGAGGATATTGGCCTGTCGCGCCAGGAGTTGATGTCGCTAGGCCGGGTCGACCCGGACAACGAATCCGAGCCGTTCTGCATGACCGTGCTCGGGCTGAAGATGGCCCAGTGCCGCAACGCCGTCTCGGCCCGCCATGCCCGTCTGAGCCGGGCGATGTGGCGTCGCATCTGGCCGAAACTGCCCGAGGACATGGTCCCCATCGGGCACATAACCAACGGCGTGCATTCGAAATCCTGGCTGGCCGTGCCGCTTGCGCCGCTGTTCGACCGCTACCTTTCCATGGGTTGGCAGGAGCGAATGCACGACGCACAGACGTGGGCGGGCATAGACAAGATCGACGACGAGGAGTTCTGGGAGCAGCACCAGGTGCTCAAGGTCAGGCTGATCGACTACGTGAGGCGATGCGTGGCCCGCCAGGAGGCCCGGCGCGGCGGCGAGCCGGTCGAGGATCGGCTGGACCCGACGGCGCTGACTATAGGTTTTGCCAGACGCTTCGCCAGCTACAAACGGGCGGACCTGCTGCTGGGCGATATCGAGCGGCTGGAGCGTTTGGTGGGCAACCCGGACAAGCCCGTGCAGATCGTCTACGCGGGCAAGGCCCATCCCAACAGCGAGGACGGCAAGCGCCTCATCCAGGAAATAGTCCGCGCCAGTCGTCGGCCCGCGCTGGCCGGGAGGGTGGTCTTCATCGAGGACCACGATATGAATGTCGGCAGGCACCTCGTTCAGGGCGCGGATGTCTGGCTGAATACGCCCCGCAGGCCGATGGAAGCTTGTGGCACGAGCGGACAGAAGGTGGTGTTTAACGGCGGGTTGAACTTGTCAATCCCCGATGGCTGGTGGGCCGAAGGGTATGATGGAAGCAACGGGTTCGCCATAGGCTGCGGCCTGGAACACGCCGATGCCGACATTCAGGACCGCCTCGACCGCGACGAGCTCTTCGACGTGCTGGAGAACCAAGTTGTGCCAATGTACTACGATCGTGGCGACAGGGGAATCCCATACCGATGGGTAGCACGCCAGAAGAACGCAATGCGATCCCTGCCGTGGCGATTCAGCGCGCGAAGAATGTTAAGGGACTACACCAGGCAGTGCTATCTGCCGGCCGCGGGGGGAATCAGTTGCTGCCTGCCATGAGAATAAGAAAACGGGTAGTAGGTAATAGGTAATAGGCCTGCCGGCCGGCAGGTTGGGCGCAGGGAGAAGCCTCTGGCGTCTTGTCTCGATGCTTCGGGGCTGATCGAAGGATTCCGCGTGACCGCGATGACTGTACTTTCAGCGACAACTTTACTGGTTCTAGTGATGGACCCGCTGGGCAATGTCCCGTTGTTCTTGTCGGCCCTGCAGAACGTTCCCGAAAAACGCCGCTGGCGTGTCGTGCTTCGCGAGTTGCTGATAGCGCTTGGCGTGCTGGTAGTGTTCCTGCTGGCCGGGCCGTTTCTGCTGCACGCCCTGCACATATCCGAGTCCGCTCTTCGCGTCGCCGGCGGGATCGTGCTGTTCCTGATTGCGGTGAGGATGGTCTTTCCTCGCGGTGACGAAGCCGGGATTGGCAATCACGACGAAGAGCCTTTCATCGTTCCGCTGGCGATTCCATTTGTGGCGGGGCCTTCGGCAATGGCTGCCGTGTTGCTGCTGGTCAGTCAGGACCCCAGCCGCAAGCTCGAATGGCTGGTTGCGCTTATACTGGCCTGGCTGGTGACGGCGGTCGTGCTTGGCTCGGGCAACCTCCTGCACCGTCTGCTGGGCAATCGCGGGCTGCTGGCTATGGAACGCCTGATGGGAATGATCCTGACGACGCTGGCTGTCGAGATGTTTCTCTGCGGCCTGAAGCAATTCCTGGATTCCTGATCCCTGCGAGGCTAACGCGATTTCGCCTCGTCGGCGCGATCGGTCCGCAACGAATTGCTATGGTTTGTCTTTCTGCGGAGCCTCCGCTTTGCTCATCTTGGCTGCGTGGTCCCGTCCGAGGAAGAAGTTAGCCCAGCCGGACGTGTGGTCCAAGGCATTGTCGGCCGGGGGGATGTACTGCGTTCGCATGTCGTCGAGTTTCCCTGCCGCCGCGAATCGCTGATATGCCAGCGTCCATACGCAGGGCTTGTTTTCATCCACCTCGCAGCGCCCGTTTCGGCTGCCGCCGCATGGGCCGTTTCGTTGGCCCTTGGCGCATCTTGACATTGGGCAGAGGTATCGCAGGTCGAACAGCGCGCAGTCGCCGCATTCCTGGCAGTCGAACAGCAACCGCTTGATATTACGTTCGAAGAAGTAGGCTATTTTGGTGAGCAGTCTGGACTTCTCCAGCAACTTGTACGTCCATCGCCCCAGTCGGAAAAGCAGGGTTCCCTCGGTGAAGACGTAGCGGTGGAAGCATCGGCTGACGTAGTAGTTGGGCGACAGGACGCTCTTGCGTGCGGTGGTGACGGGGACGCATTTGTCTTCGGCGAAGGAGAGGTCCGGGTCTTCGGGGAACATGTAGAACTCGTCAGGCTGGGAGAAGCCAAGCTCGCCGACGTGGTCGCGCCAGTTTTCGCCGATTTCCTCGGAGCGGCGGATGATGTGCTCGAAGTCCGGGACCTTCAGTCCGAAGCCTCCGAGGTGTACGCCGCTAAAGCCCGTGCCGCGGAAGATGGCCATCATTTTGGCGGCGCGTTCCAGGCGGGCGCCCTTGCCCTTATCGGGCGCCTTGGCCTCTTCGGTCAGCACGGCCAGGAGCTCGTCGGTGACGACGCAGCCGGGCACGAGGCCCTTGTTCATCGCTGTCCCCGCGCCCTTGCTGACGGCGTAGACGTTGCCGAAAACCGGCACGCTGAGATCGCGATACCTTAGGTACTTGAGGATCTCGGCGAACTTGCGCATGTCGTAGCCGAGCTGCGGGATAATGAAGTCTGCCCCGGCGGCGATCTTCTTCTCGAGCTTGTACATCTGCGGCAGCAGCTCGGCCTCGTGGCGCTTGAACGGAGAGACGGCGCAGGCCAGAAGAAAGTCTGTTGCGGGCAGGTTGTTGAAGGTGCCAGGCTTTCGGCCTGGGACTTCCAGACCGGCGTTCATAGACTTCAACAGGCGAAGCGCCTGCACTGCGTCGAGGTCGAAGATTGGCTTGGCCATGCCTTCGTACCCGCCGGCGGGGTAGTCGCCTGTGATGACCAGCAGGTTGTTGAGCCCACCCCGCGCCAGGGCGGAGGCTCGCGATTCAGCCATGTTTCGGTTGGCGTCGCGGCAGGAGAAATGCACCAGCGGCTCGACGCCCATTTCCATCAATTCCCGGCCTATCACGTCCGGGCTCAGGGCTGGATTGCCGCCCGGGTTGTCGGTGATGCTCACGGCGTGGATGGGCACGTCGGATGACGCGACCTGTCGGCCGAACTCGATGATCTGGTCGATGGCCTTGCCTTCATGTCCTCGTCCGGGCACGAGTTCGCAGGTGACGATGAATTCCGAACCGGCCTGCAGCAATTCCTTAAGCTTGCTCATGAGAACCTTTACACCTCGCGAAATAACGTCGAAAGCAGCACTGCCCTACATTGCGACACGGGCGATGGTTTTGTTATACCGTTACCAAGGGGCCATTGTATCAAGTAACACCCGAGGTATGTCAAGGTAGCACGCGGAGTCTGTTTCATATCTGCGATCATTACGAAACGCCCCAGCTTGCGGAATCGCTGGCTGAGTCCGCAACGCGCTTGCGAATGTGCGGAACCGTGGTAGCATCAGTT
>Ga0307990_1003123_pt1 | contig 12841 bp, 10 predicted proteins | sample EllFjometagen129_FD_203168 | JGI IMG/M metagenome (GOLD analysis project Ga0307990, IMG submission 203168) | Marine microbial communities from Ellis Fjord, Antarctic Ocean - #129 | ecosystem: Environmental > Aquatic > Marine > Unclassified | place: Southern Ocean | collected 2014-10-08
GTCGGCAACGTCTGGAAAGAGTGGCAGACCAAGATGGCCTTCGAAGACTGATTCGCGTTAAGATATATACTCGATCCGCAAAAGGCCGCAAGATAAATCTTGCGGCCTTTTGCGGTTTCTGATTTGAATAAGGTACGCTGGTTAAAAACTTGATAAAACGCTAACTACTTTAATAATTCATCAAGCTTTCCAGCCGCATCAAGGGCGTAGAGTTCATCGCAACCACCAACATGCAGCTCGCCGATAAAGATTTGTGGAACTGTCTTGCGACCACCACTGCGATTTTGAGACTCTGCCACCAGGGCCGGGTCACGACTGATATCGATCTCCTTAAAAGCGGCCCCCTTGGTTGACAATAACTGTTTGGCTTTAACACAATAAGGACATACTTGAGTACTGTAGATCACAATTTCCGGCATTTAATCCTCCCTGCAAAATAATTTTAAATGGTTTTTTCAACTTCATCAACAAAGCGCCGCCAGCATTTTAAAAACTTATCCTCTGGCAGGCTATCCATAGTTCGTAATTCAAAAGTCGGACCTTTCAGGTTAAGACGCACATCTGTAAAAATAGTCGTCAAATGGATCAGAAAATCATCAAATGACGGCCCTCTAAGTTGTGCAAAAGGAACCCGCCGACTTAAATCTAAAGCCCCGAGCGCATGCCTGACGATGTGGGCCAGCAAGATCTTTTCATTTTCCAGCTGCTCAATCTCGGGAAGCTGATAACGGCTCGGTTCGGTCGCACCCCAAATGGCCCTACGCGAGGCTGACATTGCAAAATCTGGATCTTTTGCAAGTTTCTGAAAGAGTATGAAAAGGGGTATCATTTCGTTTAGAGAACGGATCCTTACATGAAGATGAATCGAGGCCGTGCCCTTCATCATCTCACGCCCACGCCCGCCGTTTTCGGTAAACAGTGAATGCATTTCCTGATAACGCCGGCCATCAATACAAAGTGGGGCCTGACCCCGGCCTGAACAATAATCAAGAGCTCGATATTTAACCCCAAAACACTCTTCGATGGTTTGATTGGTTACCCTGATGTGATCAAGAAGATTGGCAAAGCCCTCTTTGTCGGAACCAAAAAGAGGGGGTGAGCCGTACTCCAGCTGACCACCTGGTTCAAAACTAACATCAAGCCCATCAAAAGCCTTAAAACAACCATCGGCCTGAAGCTTAAAACCCAATCCCGGCAGAACCGCTTTAAGCTCATCGACTTTTGCCAAGCTCATCTTGGTAGAGGGCATGAATTCGTATTCAAAACCATAAGTCAAAGGACCTTTAACCAGGGCCTTTGAAAGATATTGATAGAGCTTTTCAGTAAACTCTCTTTCAAGGGCCTCAAGTTTTGCTTGATGACTTTCAACCACAACAAAATTCCTCATACCATAAAGTGAAAACCAACACGGCAAAAAGCCGGTCGGCGCCCGAGACCAAGGTTGCCGGACCCACCCCAGCGGTCGTAACCTGCGCCATCAACTTTTTTACCATTTTGGGGTCAAGCACCCCATGCCGCTTAATCATACTACTTGAAAGAGCCTCAGAGACAACTTCTGGCCAAGCTTTCTGATCACCAAGCCAGGCCGCTAGTGGACTGGTAAATGGCTGTTTACGGCGCCAGGCGCTACGTTCGTCCAACAGTTTGTAACGGGAAAAGGTTCGTCGGCAAATATATTTCTCCCGCCCCTGGGGGAGATTAATCTTATATTCAACCGGTAACCGGGCCGCAAACTCAGCTAGCCGATAGTCGAGAAACGGGGTTCTGGTCTCCAGAGAGTGACGCATCGACAATTTATCAAGCCTCAAGATAACGTAATCAGGCAAACGACAGCGGCTTTCAATCGCCAGAGCTGCATTTAGAGGATGTTCCCGACCATCAAGGTGAGGCGCCGCTTTAAGCGTTTGCAGATTGGGCACCTCGACATCATTATAACCCAGGAGCCGCGACAATTCAAGTTCTGAGAAAAGAGCCTCACTCTGGATATAACGCTGCAGAGGGTCAGCGGCACGCTGTTCTATATAGTTTTGCAGTTCCGGATAGCTGTCTTCCAGTTGTCGACGCCCTGAACGATCAGACTTAAGATATTCCAAAGCCGCCATCTCAACCAGAAATTTACGGTATCCGGCAAAGATCTCATCTGCACCCTCGCCCGTGAGTACAGTTTTCACCCTTTGACTTGCTATTCTACAAACCTGATCGGTGGGCAGCACCGCTCCGAGAAAAATCGGCTCCTCAAGAGCCTTAACCAAGCTGGGCAGTTCAGCCAACATATTCTCCTGACAAAAAGCTACATGATGCTTTGCCCTTTTGAAACGAGTCCCGGCCGCCGCCAGAAATTTTTGCACCTCTGGTAATTCGTTGTAAGCTGGATCGTTAAAGGCGATCGTAAAAAGAGATAATTCAGGTTGCTTCTCAGCCGCCGCCGAGGCGACTGCACAAGAGTCAATTCCGCCACTTAAAAAACTACCGACCTCAACATCAGAGCGTAAGCGCAATTTCACCGCATCGCAAAAGAGTGCATAAAGCTGCTCCTCAGCATCCGCAAGGGAGAGTTTTTCACGACTTTGATCTTCGGGCAAAAAACTATTCTGCCAGTAGGACTCTATTTTATAAGTTCCAGAAGTCAGATCATAGATCAAATAAGAGCCCGGCGGCAGACGTTTGATGCCGGCAAAAATGGTCTCTTCACCCGGCACATAACGATATGTAAAAAGCGCCGGAAAGGCCTCTTTTCTGACTTCAGCCTCCCCCCCGGCCTGTAACAAGGGTTTAATTTCAGAAGCGAAAAAAAGATCGCCATCAACCTCTCGATAGTAGAGTGGCTTAATTCCAAAACGATCTCGAAAAAGCACTACCCGACGCTTTACAGGATCAAAAAAAGCTCCGGCATACATGCCGTTAAAGGCTTGCAGTGAGGCTTCCGGCCCAAAACGCCGCAACATCTGCAAAGCGACCTCAGCATCACCTTTTGTCAACCATTCGACATCATCAAGACCACTTTTAAGTTCAAGGTAGTTATAAATTTGACCATTACAGATAAGAGCGGCCTGATCAATCGCTGAACGTACCGGCTGCATGCCGGTTTCAAGATCAAGAATCGCGAGCCGAACAAAACCAAAACCAACCCTACGGCTACAACACTCATAAACTTCACAACGCTCATCATCGGGCCCTCGATGGGCCTGCACTATGCTCATCAAAGAAAGTTTATGGGAAATCGTAGCAGCATCCATGTGGGTTGAAATTATACCGTGAATACCGCACATCAGAGTAGTTTCCCTCCAAAATCAATTGCTGGAAGGATGTTCATTCCTGCCAACTAGAGCAAACCGGAAACAATTATCCACCTATATCGAAACGTTCAAAATAAATTTTATAGTGAATTTACAGAGGAAAAACAAGAATGAAAACATTTTCAAGACCACAACTCTAGCTCTGGAACTAAAAGATCAACGAAACAACCTGGAGACCATTTTTTTTGGTAATCATCAAGCAGATACGGCAGCCCGGTCGCAACCTCTAAAGCCGCAACCAGGTTTACAGTCGGGGCAAGGTTGCCGCCCTCCTCTGCAACTCTACCATTTTGGCTTTCCAAGCCAGAGTTTTGATAAATTTGGCCCATAATTCCAGATGCCGGTGGTACCGGGGCAACTTGACCGTACCAACCAGCAACCGCCCCATGAATCAAAACAATCTCAAAGCTTGAACAGAGGTCAGCCAGTTGCAACCGTAAAGGAATTGAATCAAGAGCATCAAAAACCAGATCACAAGAAGACAAAAGTTGAGCTCCTCGATCACTCTGAAAAGATTGACTTAAAACTTCAACAGCGACCACCGGATTTATCATTTCACCACGTTCACGAGCAACCTCGACTTTATAACGACCAAGCGTTGCGACAGTCGCTAGAAGTTGTCGATTAAGATTGCTCTCAACAAAAAAATCGGGGTCGATAACCACCAGATTACCAACCCCGAGCCTTACCAGCATCTCAAAAATATGGCCCCCCAAGCCACCACAACCAACAACAGCAACCCGCGATTTTAACAACTGCAGTTGCCCCCGACCTCTAATAAGATTCCTCTGACGCTGATAACGCATGGGATAAAAACCATTTACCAGAGCAATCTCTTCTATCTTTGTAAACGTAACCGAGAACTTATCAGCCGCGCTCTCATAGGCAGCCAATGGAATCAAATTATCCTTAACTACCACTGTCTTAAGAAAGGCAACAAGGTCGGCTTCAAGCACTGTCAACCTCCTCCAACTTTGGGGAAAATTGAACAAACATCATCTTCAACAAGTTCACAATCAAAGTCAACGTGACGCCCGTTACAAAGAAGAACACCGACCCCAACCAGGGGAATAGCAAACTCATGCAAAACCTGCAAGATTGAAATCTTACCTTCGTATTCACACTCCTTAACAATAAAGCGCCCTTGGCGGAAACTGGCAAAAAGCTTTATTGTCACCTTCAAGCTACGGCCTCTCGAGCCAACCTAAGCTGAAGCTGAGATGCTAGACGCTGGTCAGTTTTTCTCCTCAAAAGGGAAGTATCATTTTCCAACCGACTGGCCATCAATCTCTCAATTTCACCTTTCTGTGAAATAAAAAGTTTCACCAAATCAGGATCAAACTGCCTTCCCGCCTCCTTCTGCAACTCGGCAAAAGCCATCTCCAGAGTGGCAGGAGCACGATAAGGACGTTGTGAAGTCATAGCATCAAAAGCATCAGCAATTCCAACGACACAAGCCATCAAAGGGATAGCTTGCCCCTTTAAACCATCGGGATAACCTTTACCATCCCAATGTTCATGATGATGATAGACAACCGCCGCAACCGTCGTCAAAGAACTAATTGGCGCCAGTATATCACGTCCCTTACAAGGATGTTCCCGGACTTGAGAAAACTCACTTTCGGTCAACTTCCTGGGGAAATTAAGAATTGTTTCCGAAATCCCAATTTTACCAATATCGTGCAAAATCGCTGCCTGTTGCAAGGCTGCAAGCTCATCTGCAGTGAACTTGAGGTGACGGGCTATTAAAGATGCATAAAGAGAGACCTGGTGCGAGTGCCCGTGCGTATAGGAGTCCTTGGCCTCCAGGGCCAGAGCAAAGCTTTCTACAGTCTCAACATATTGTCTTTGCAAGTTATCATAAAGATAAGTGTTTTCAATGGCGGCAGCCGCCTTTGAGACCAACATATAGAAAGATCGTCGCAGCTTATCAGAAAAAATCACCTCCCGATTAAAAGAGACAAGAATCAGAACACCCACCAAACGGTTGCGCTCTTTCAAAGAAAAAGCCATCATTGAGCTAAAATGAGCCGGCTTTTGCAAGCCCTTAAAAATTGACGACACCAATGGATCATCAACCTTAAAAAGTTTGCTGCTGTAATTGGTGAAATACTTTTCAGCAAAGGCAGACGATAGTTTCTTTGGTAAAAAACTAAGAAGATATCTCTCAGTTTTTGGTAACCAACAAAATAGCTGGCGCTGCCAGAGCTTAAAATCAGCTTTCTCACCATTGCGTGCATCATCGAGGTAAAGAGCCATAAAATCAGCTTTGGTAAAAGATGCAGCCGAGTCAAACAATACTTTGACAACTTGATCAAGACCAAACTGCGAACTGATTGATTCACTGGCTCGATAGAGAGCCATCATCTCTTTTAAATTTACATTTTCATGTTGCAAAAACTGTTTTTCGAGAGCCCTTTCAACAACATTGCTGACATTTTCAAGGTTAAAGGGTTTGGCAATATAATCATAAACCCCGAATTTAACAGATTCGACGGCTGACTGCACAGAAGAGTAGGCAGTAATAACAATAATTACAGGACATTTTTCCTGAGCTTTGGTGCGCTTAATTAACTCCATGCCGCCCATCACCGGCATATTGATATCAGTCAACATCAAATCGAAATCCTTAACCGCCAGCAGAGCTAAAGCTTCAACTCCATTGCTAGCACATTCGACTCGATAATCAAGCTCTCGGAGAAAATCCACTAAGATATCGACAATTCCGGGGTCATCATCAACAACCAGAATACTCATACTACTGTTTAACCAGCTCTCTTCCATATTGAACCACTTATTTTGGTGAAAAAAACTTTTCAATCTACCGTTAAATCTTAATCTCAATCAGTATTAAACCCTTAGCTTTACAACTTGAGCTGATCTCTGTCAAGGAAGAAAACAGTGTTTACCCTGCAATAGAACACAAAAATAAACACCCCAGTGGAGACGCCTATTGCAAAAAAACAGTAGGCAATTGCGCTGACTATAAATCCTGTGACCCATCAAGCATGGAGTTGTCACTGGAACCATTGAGGAAAAAGCCGACAACACTTTGATCCGAGCTATAGCTGACGTAGGTTGCCCCGGCTACAGATTGCGTAAAAATCTGCTCACGAAAAAAACCTTTTTAACTTGACAAATAAGATTGATCTAAGCAAAAATTTGCCGTGTCAAAAGTGCTATTTACGGTTGACGATACTGGGCAATTTAAGGTATTGCTAGAAAATTGTTTTTCAATTGGGAGTACTATACAATGGTTAAGAGCAGCATAGTTTCAACCTTCGTTTACGATCGTGATTCAAACCAGTGGCAGCGCACTGAATGCCCTTTGATCTCTGAGGTCCCTCTCCAGATCTGGATAAATGGGGAGCACTTGACGACCCTGCACCGGACTCCCGGGAACGAATTTTTACTGGCTGTCGGTTTTCTTTACTACCAGGGCCTGATCAACCAGCATGCCGAGATTTCGGCCCAACGTCTGGTTACGGCTGCGAATGACAACCTCTCACCGATGGCGACAGATTCTGTGCGCTTGACCATCAACAAACCGATCTCTGCCATCAGCCAACTGACCGCGGCGACGATCTGGACCATTATTGCACCGCAGATCGAAAACTCTCAGCCAAAACCCTTTTTTATGGCCCCTAAACTAATCTCCCCCCTGCCCGAAGCGATGCGCCAGCATCAGCAACTCTACACCACCACGGCCGGAGCCCATGCCGTTGCCCTGGTCAACAAAGATGGCAAAATTCTTCACTGCGAAGAGGATGTCGGCCGGGCCAATGCGCTGGATAAAATTGTTGGTTACTGCGTCTGCAATAAAATTGAGATGGGATCTTTAGCCGCCCTCTTCAGCGGCCGTATCAACCTGGAAATGGCTGTAAAAATTGCCCGGGCCGGATTCCCTCTGGTGCTCTCGATCTCAGCTCCGACCGCCAGTGCCGTCAGGATCCTAAAACAGGCCGGGATCACCTACGTCGGCTCACTCCAGAGACCTGACATCACCCTCTTCTGCGGAACTCTTTGAAGACTGATCTCAAAAGAGGGCAGAGCTCTACAGCTCTGCCCTCATAAATACACGGGGTGATAAAAATCAACCCACCCTACACATTAGCCAATCAGACTCACAACCCCACGGACAGTCCCTAAACTAAAGAGATAATCCCACCGCATAACCCTGATGCACCGCATCAAATGCGAGAGCCACTTTTTTAGCATCACCAATTACTTTAAAGGGAACCTGCAGCTCTTCAAGAATACTTTCCAGAGGGTTGACAGAGATTGATCCAGCCGCAATCACGACAGTATCAGCCTCAATTTTCAGACTTTCTCCAGCTTTTTCCATATTCAAGCCGGTAGGCGTGATTTCGGTTACAGTGTGTTCAGTCACAGATTTGATGCCGGCCCGGGAGAGCTCCTGCATCATGCCCCAGCGAGTCGATTTACCGATATCTTTGCCAACTTTATCGAGCATTTCAACGAGCACTACTTTTTTACTGCCTTTGGTCGCCATCTCATAAAGTGCTTCCGGGGTTTCGGCTTGGTTAACGAGCAGAAACTTAACCGTTTCGGCGGACAAAGTGCCCTTTTCTGCCAGAAACAGAGCCGTCTCGACACCGACGGCACCGCCGCCGATAATCGCCACCCGGGTTCCGGTTGCAACCTTGCCTTCAAGCACATCCCAGGCCTGCACGACATGAGGCAGACCGATACCGGGTATGGGCGGTGTCACAGCTTTGGCCCCGGTTGCCACAATCACGACATCCGGCTTTGCGGATACGATAACCTTGCTATTAACCGTTTGCTTAAAAAGCACCGGGATTTTGTTAACAAGCAACTGTTCTTCAAGATCTTTCGTGAGGCGGGAAAATTCCTCCCGGCCCGGAGGTGCAGCGGCCAGATAGAGTTGACCACCCAAACGACCGGATTGTTCATAAAGGGTAACCACATGGCCTTTTAATGCTGCCGCCAAAGCGGCACTCATCCCGGCGGGGCCACCACCGACCACCATCACCTTTTTAGGATTTTTCGTTTTCTCTAAGTTTTTTTGTCCTTCATAGCCAGCCACAGGATTACAGAGACACTCGACATGCTTGACCTTAAACAAATTATCAAAACAACCCTGGGCACAACCAATACAGTGAAGAATCTGTTTTTCCCGCCCCTGCCTGGCTTTTTCAGGAAGCATGGGATCAGTAATCAGACTCCGACCCATCGCCACCATATCGCACATACCATTAGCCAGCAGCTCTCGGGCGGTTTCAGGATCATTAATCCGATGGCTGGCGATTACCGGAATATCAACCTTTTCCTTAATACTCCGAGAGAGGTAAGAGAAAGCCCCAGGGGGGACACAAGTCACAATCTGGGGCACCCGGGCTTCGTGCCAGCCCACATTTATACATAACGCATCAGCCGGGCCCTGAGCCAGAGCCTGGGCATATTCAAGCAACTCCTGACGACTATTACCACCCGGCATAAAATCATTGCCGTTCATCCTGACAATCAAGGGATAATCAGAGCCCACGGCAGCGCGAACAGCAGCCATAACTTCGAGCCCGAAACGCATTCGATTTTCAAAGTTACCCCCATAGGTATCGCTACGCTGGTTGGTCAATGGCGATAAAAACTCTGAGATCAGATAACCAGTACCGGAAAGCACTTCAACTGCGTCAAAACCAGCGGTTTTGACGCGTAAGGCCGCTTGGGCAAAAGCGTTAATTGTCGTTTTAATTTCATCAAAGGTCAACTCCTGCGGCGTTTCATGCGTCAACCGTGAAGCTATGGCTGAAGGGGCCACCGGAGATTTTCCGTTTAAGAAAAATGAAGGATTGTAGCGCCCGGCGTGATTGATCTGCACCGCACTTTTAGCCCCATTTTTTTTAATGGTCTCCGCCAGACGGGTCAGCCCGGGAATAAAACTATCTCTGTGGGCACCGATATTCATAGGGCTGCCGGAAAGTTCGTCGACGGTGGCAAACCCCACACAAACCATACCGACCCCACCAGCCGCCCGCGGGGCATAAAAGTTCAAAATTTGGTCTGTAACTTCAAAATTAACCGCCATACCAAGGTGCATGGCCGGCAGATAGATTCGGTTTTTTATCTCAAGCTGGTTTATGGTAATAGGTTCAAACAAAAGATCCTTCATTACTTCTCCTGAATTTTGCCAATGGTAAAGTAAAAGCTTCAGATGCGAGGCGCCCAAGACCTGAGGATTGAGGCGTACATACAGTACGCCTCAGTGACGAAGGGCGCACCCCAAGGGCACTTCTTCGCTGCGCTCAGGGCGCAGGGGAACGAAGCAGGTGGAGTTGTTACTTTGCCATCAAGGTTTTGCCGATGGTCATAATTTCAGCTTCTTTAGTTCCCTCATAGAGCTCAAGAATCTTGGCATCACGATAGAATTTCTGGACCTTGTATTCTTCGATATAGCCATAGCCACCATGGATTTCGAGGGCAGCATTGGCACAATATACCGCGGTCTGGCCACAAAAATACTTGGCCATGGCGGCCAGCGTGAAATCGGGTGTCCCGTTGTCATAAAGCCAGGCGGATTTATAAACCAGATTACGGGCCGCTTCAATACGGATTGCCATCTCAGTAAATTTTGCCTGGGTCAACTGAAAATTGCCGATTGGCGTGCCAAAAGCGGAACGTTCTTTGGCATAGCGCAAAGCCTCATCAAGACAACCCTGGGCCAGACCGACACCCTGGGCCGCAACCATGATCCGGGTCATGTCAAAAAAGTGCATTACCTGATGAAACCCCCGGCCCTCTTTTCCGACCAGGTTCTCCTGAGGCACGCGCACATCCTCAAAGGCCAACTCTGCCGTATCACTGGCCCGAATCCCCATCTTACCTTTAATTTTGGTCCTGGTAATCCCCGGCAGATCAGCCGGAATAATCACCATACTAAAACTATCGTGCTTGCGTTTTGCTTCAGGGTTGGTAACCACCAGGGCGACCATGAAGCCGCAGACCGTGCCGTTGGTAATAAACATTTTACTGCCGTTAATGATGTAATCACTGTCATCTTTGACGGCGCGGGTAGCAACGCCGGAGACATCGGTCCCGGCATTCGGTTCAGTAAAGGCCCCGGCTCCAACCACATCACCACGACAGATCGGAGGTAGGTATTTTTGTTTTTGTTCCTCACTACCGGAATGCAGGATTGCCTCACAACCAAACGGAGCAACCACAATATTTAAACCGATTCCCATATCAACTCGAGAGAGCTGTTCAGTGACAATAGCATTACCCAATACCCCAAAACCGGCCCCACCATACTCCTCCGGTATCCAAGACCCCACAAGTCCTAATTCTGCCGCTTTTTTATTGATCTCGGGCGTATACTTTTCCTCTTTGTCGCACTCTTCCGAAAAAGGAGCAATCTCAGTCTTGGCAAACTTATAGGTCATATCCTGCAAAAGTTTCATCTCTTCAGACAATCTGTAATCCATTTTAATCTCCTTTAGATTTCGTGTAAATCATCATTGATGGCTTCTTAATAAGAAATGGAATGGCTTAGCAAAAATTTTGATATACAAGGAGTCTGTAATTTTTCAGGCGCGAGACTATACAAATAGTATGTCTAGTGTCTGAAAAATCACGACAACACAGGAGATCGGAATTTTTACAACGCCATTATTCGTTTTCGATCAGCATTGACATACCCATGCCCCCACCGACACATAGGGTTGCCAGTCCCAGATTCAGATCACGACGTTTCATCTCCTGTAGCAATGAGATAACAATCCGGGCACCGGTACAACCTACCGGGTGTCCGAGACCAACGCCGGAGCCATTAACATTGGTAATTTCGCGGTTAAGGCCAAGACCTTTCTCACAGGCCAGATATTGCGCAGCGAAAGCCTCATTGAGTTCGACAAGTTCGATCTCCGACAGCTTGACTCCAGTTTTCTTGAGCAGTTTCAAGGTTGAGGGAACCGGCCCCCAACCCATAAGCTTAGGATCACAGCCGGCGACTGCGGACGAGTGCACCCGTCCCAGAATCGGCAGACCCAACTCTTGAGCTTTGCCACGACTGGCCAAGAGAATAATGGCGGCCCCATCATTTAGACCGGAGGCATTACCTGCAGTCACCGAACCATCTTTGGCAAAAATCGGTTTCAACTTACTCAGATCATCATCGCTCAATCCCGGCCGAACATGTTCATCGGTATCAAAAGTTACGATTTTCCCTTTACGACCGGCAATCGTAATAGGAATGATCTCATCCTTAAATCTGCCTTGGGCAATAGCGGCTTCCGCATTATTATGACTTCTGACGGCAATGAGATCCTGTTCCTGACGCGAAATATCATATTTTCGGGCCAGGTTTTCCGCCGTCTCCCCCATAATAAATCCCGGAGAATCGAGCAAAGCCGAACCTGAATAGAGTAACTCCCACATAGAATCCATCATCTGACCATGCTGTAAACGGGCTCCCCAACGGGCTGACGGGAGACAGTAAAAAGCGTTGGACATCGACTCCACGCCACCGGCCAGGACAAGTTCGGCATCGCCCAAGCGAATCTTATTGGCAGCTTGCGACATCGCCTCCATAGCACTGGAACACTGACGCTGAATTGTAACCGCCGGGACCTCATGCGGGATGCCCGCAGCTAAAGCCGTGGTCCGCGCCGTATTGGCCTCATCCGGACATTGAATGCAATCTCCCAGAATCACATCATCCAACACCGACAAGTCGAATGCCGGCACTTTTTGCAGAACCCCTTTGATCACCTGGGCGCCCAACTGGTGCGCCCGAACATCTTTTAAAGTCCCACCAAAATCGCCAATTGCACTCCGTCCCATGGCGACAATGACGACATCACGATCATTTTTCATGATTTATCTCCTAAAATTTTCAAGTAACAGCAAACAGTGCGAACTTTGCTTCGCCCTCTTAAACGGGGTCAAAGCTGGGGTGCTGGCGCACCTTGTACCAGCAATGACCCCAATCCCGACAGCTCTAAGCAACCCAAAATCGAATGTTTACCAAATCTACGGATTCATCACATAACTATTATTTAATATTTTCACATCATTTTGCCAGACGTTCTGAAAGCGCTGGGTGTCGACCACCGGTTTTTTAATCATTTTCAGACACAACTCCATCTGCTTTTCCGTGCTCCCGGTTTTAGAGTAAATCTGTAGAGCATATTTGGAAAAATCTCTGATCATAAAATCAAATATCTGCTCTAAAAGATCATCTTCAAGATTTTCGATCTTAGCATTTTCAATGATAAGCTGACCATAAACTACTAAAGTAAAGAGTTCGCCCAGGCTCAAAAGAAAATCGAGATCTTGAGCCTGCTCTTTACTCGGTTTGGCGGTCATAAGAAATTCTTTGAGCACTTCAATCTGCTCTTTGAAGATATTAATATTTGGCAGATTGACACTATTGTAAGCGATATTATAATCATGGAAACGAATTTTGCCTAAACCTTTGGTGGGTCCCTGATTAAAGAGAAAATCATCATTGATAGAATCGTTACGCTTAGAGATTTCCGCAAATTCATCCGGATTAAAAAAATAGT
>Ga0307990_1003125_pt1 | contig 12832 bp, 12 predicted proteins | sample EllFjometagen129_FD_203168 | JGI IMG/M metagenome (GOLD analysis project Ga0307990, IMG submission 203168) | Marine microbial communities from Ellis Fjord, Antarctic Ocean - #129 | ecosystem: Environmental > Aquatic > Marine > Unclassified | place: Southern Ocean | collected 2014-10-08
GACTAAAGACAGGATCCCAGCATGCATCAAAAGGAGTTCCCATCTTTCCATCTATTACAATGAAGAATTTACCTCCCTTTTCAGCCTTGGCCGCTATTCTCGAACCATCGGGAGAAAAGTGAGGATCCCATATCATATCAAAGACTTCGTCCCAGGGCTGACCATCCACGGCAATGGTCCATGTCCCCCTGTTTTTTATTACAGCCGCCACCCTGGTGCCATCGGGGCTGAAAACAGGCTGCAGCACGGCATCACTGAATGTCTTTTTCCAGGGTGAGCCATCGACTGCAACGGTCCATCTCCCGAATTTCGGCGAAACAACGGCAGCTATAGCTTGTGAGCCCGGACTGTATCTCTGATACCAGAGCTGGTTAAAGTATTCGTCCCATATCACATTCCCATTGAAAGCCAGCGTCCATCCCTTTTCGGTCTGAACAGGCGCCGTCACATCCCCGTTGGCTGGATTGAAAAGCGGTTCCCAAACGCACCTGAATACGGTGTTCCACGGTTTACCGTTGACGGCAATTGTATAGTCGCGAATATCCGTCCTTACCTCCGCCGCAACGGTGCAGTTATCGGAGCTGAAGGTAACGCCCCATACATTTGCGAAATGTCTGTCCCAGGGATTGCCGTCGATTGCTACACTCCATACACCTTCAAGAAATCCAACGGTATCTGCGCTATCGAGTTTTTCAGTCTGAACGCTGGCGGCCGTATGCGCTCCATTGGAACTTATTGCCAGATTACGCGCTTCGAAGAAGCTGTTTTCCCAACCAGTGCCGTTCACAGCCACACCATATTTACCACCGGCCTTCACATTAGCAACAACAGATCCACCATCTTTGTTTTCCTGAAGGTTCCATACATATTCATATGTCTGTTCCCACAGTTGGTCCTCTGTCGCCACGGTCCATTCATCATCGTTCATTCCCAGACACGTTAACCGACCATCACGCCCGAATCGCAATGACCATGCCTTTTCGAACGTGTGCGGCCAGGGTACACCGTTAACGCAGGGAGTAAAACGATCATTATCCCCCTTTACTATGGCCGATATCTTTTCTCCATCAGGACTCACTACCAATTCATGAACCACGGAAAATTTTTGTTTCCACTCATGTGTGTCGGTTATGTTTTTTTCCTGTGTATTCCAATCGTAGTCTGTCAATAAAGCCATTCATTGCACCTATGCATTTACGATAATTAAAATCTTAAGGGCACCCTTTTTCACACACGAGGGAGAAGGAAATATACACACCTCTCCCTGAGGGCAACCACCTCAAAGCAATATTAAAACCGGCTAAGTACTCGCTATTGAGCAATAAATATACCAGAAAGTTACAATATCCAAAAAATCATAACTATTCTTATTGTAAGAGAATTTACACTCAAGGTAAAAAAACACTGATCAGTAATATCGCATTGTTGCAACTCAATAGGCATTCATAAACTTCATTACTGCGACTGCACTCTTCCATTCAGGAATAAAGTATAGAAAGGATAGAAATCTTGCAACTAGTTAATAAGCATAACAGAACAGAACAAAAAAGTAAAGACAGGAAAAAAAATTTTTGACACCCTTGATGGCTCGAAGAAACCCGGCAGCTATTTTATGGGAAAAGTTACCCGAAATGTTGGACCCTTGTGGGGATAAGAAGAAAAGGTGATTGATCCGCCAAGTTCCTGAACAATCTTTCTTGTAACCATAAGACCGAGACTGGTACAGTGGTTTCCTTTGGTTGTAAACAGTTTCTCGTCAAGCAGGCAATCCTCATACTCCTCGGGGATACCATGTCCATTATCGAGAACTTCAAATACTGTCAGAGGACCTTTTCGCTTGCTCCTGAGCACTATTTTGTGAAGTCGCTTATCGAGATCGAACTCGCAGGTCTCCAATGTATTATTCAACAGGTTGTTAAAAATCGAATGCAGGTCTTCTGCATTCGATTTCATAGTCCCCAATTCAGGATTGAGTTCCATTTCCAGGACAATTCCTTTCATGGCACTGGACTCCTGAAAAAGTCTGTATAGCTCTTGCATTACACGATTAGGGTCAATAGTGGTAAGTTCATGTTCCAGTTCCCTTGCGCGAAAAACTCTCTGGGCAGCTGTTGTGACTGTAGGGCACATCTTCTAGCACTATGAGCAGTTTAAGCTTGAGCTTGAGCTGGAGCTTATGTCGAATATCTAAATTTCCTTTCGACAATCTTCCTTTTCTGATAATACTCATAGTGGAATTATGGCCCTCAACTGAAACAACTCTGTAAACTTTTCGAATAAACGTGTTTTAGATAATTTTTTGATTTAACTTCCATATTTCAGGAGCGTTCATTATGAAGAAAAGTATCTGCCTTTTACTTGTCACTGTTTTTATAATCATTTCAGGCATCGGCGACACCGCCTCCGCGGCGCGGCACCCCGACATAATCAGTTACGATGCCGAGCTGTTGCAAGGTTCGATCACCGTACATATCAAGTGGCAATCTGAATACCCGGTAATCGCGGCCCTTGTCTCTGCGGGAAAGGCGCAAGAGGAAATGGAACTCGATCCCTATGACGACAACACAAAGGATGCCTATGGATACCACGGAGAGGCCTCTCTTTTGCTCAAGGTAGATACCTCGGGATTCACCGACGAAGCGATAACATACGTTGTTCAACTCATTGATGATGTCGGCAAGAGAAGCCGGAGAATTTCTGGCACACTGAAGACAGCCACCGCCTCTGCTACAACGGACCAAACCGACAACAGCCTCTCCGATCAGTATGTTACACCTTCATCGGGCAAAAAGAGTCCCGGCATGATAGACAAGGTGATCAAGGTCATGGAACGCCATGACACTCCACCCGTTGTCTCGGAAATCAGGGTCAATTTCATTGGCGACAAGAGAGTCAACTTCTTCAGCAGCGCCATAGACGACAAGGGACTGAAGGAAGTAAGGATAAAAATTCTTAACGACAAAGGAAGCCTTGTAGGTGAAAAGGTCTTCTCCGGTCTCGGTAAGATATGGCAGGGTACGACGGAGTCCTTTAAACTCGATCCCGGAGACTATACGGTGGTAGCACAGGCTATAGACAATACGGGAAATAGGTCACCGGAAAAACAGAAGGTCTTCTCAATAAAGACGGGCATGATCCCTGACAGGACTCCCCCCGTCACAGTAATCGCACCTGCCGGAGGCACCTACAAGACTGCTCAGAGCCTGACATTGACCTGCACCGATACCGGCGGATCAGGATGCAAATCTACTTATTATACGACAAATGGCACGGCGCCAACGACGAACTCACCGGCCTATAGCGGACCAGTTACTGTCTCAAACACAACAACGATAAAGTTCTTCAGTACGGACAATGCAGGAAACAGTGAAGCAGTCAAGACGGCTGCATATACTATAGAGCACATCCTTCCTCCCCCGCCTCCTCCAGTACCCCAGGATGTCATCCCACCTGTTACCGTGGCGACGCCTGCCGGAGGAACCTATGCAACCGCGCAGACTGTGACCTTAACCTGTTCCGATTACGACTCCGGCTGCAAACACACCTATTACACGACTGACGGAATGGCGCCAACGACTAAATCGCCTCTCTACAGAGGACCCTTCACTGTCTCCAAAACAACGCCCGTGCAATTCTTCAGTACAGACGCGGCGGGCAACAGTGAAACTGCAAAAAAAGAAAACTACATCATTCAGCCGCCGCCACCACCACCACCACCAAAGCCGCCGATTGAGATTCCTGAAGGAAAATGTCAGATAAAGATAACTGATGATATTAAAGGGCACCATGGACCAAGAGGAGCGTTCTTTAAGGCGACAGTTAAACTGCTGGTTCCCGATCAGTATTCACAAATTGTTATTACATCAGATGCAGCAGGGACTGCGCCATGGGGCGCCGATGACTGGGCCAACTTTACAATTACGTCGCCCACGGGCGCCAAGCAAACGGCAAGTTTGGGTAAGAACGATGCCTGGGGAAAACCAATTGGAGAACAATACATCTTATCCAATGTCATTAAACTAACGCCTGGTATGAATACCATTGATGTAGAGTTATGGAACGAGTTTGCCCCAGCAGGCAGTAATCAAGGTTCTTCAGCCATGTGGCTTGTTGTCCAGTGTCCGGCCGGCCAGAGCTGTCAGAACGGCCTGTGTGTGCCCACGGTACCGCCACCGCCACCGAAAGATACCATCACACCTGTTACCGTGGCAACGCCTGCCGGAGGCACCTACAAGACTGCACAGAACCTGACACTGACCTGTACCGATGCCGGTTCCGACTGCAAGGACACTCACTATACGACAGACGGCACGGCACCGACGACGAACTCACCGGCCTATAGCGGACCAGTTATTGTCTCAAATACAACAATCGTAAAGTTCTTCAGTACGGACAATGCAGGAAACAGTGAAGCAGTCAAAACGTCTGCATACACTATAGAGCCGCTGCCTCCCCCGCCTCCACCACCACCCGTTGAAAAAATCGTACTCCACGAAGTCATACTTCACGGTGACGATCTCACAGTCCTTTATTCGATGAACCTCGACGATTGTGCAGAACTGCAGAAAGAAAACGGCAATCCGGCGGATCAATACATGACCTTCTGCAAAAAGGGAGACAAGGCAAGTGAATCGAAGTACAGCAGCAAGATTGTTGTCGGCACGAAAGTAAAGCTCTGCAGTAAGAAGGACCCGAAGATATGCAGTAATACGGTGACAGTCACAGGAACTCCCAGGAAACTGATCCTCCACAAGGCGTGGCTGGATAGAGAAAATAAGCTGCACATGATCTACACGAAGAATTTTCGGACGGGAGCGCATCTCAAATATACGAATTACGGCGCTGTAACGACTGATGGAGGTGACAACGGCCGTTTCCCATCGGGAGAAAGCCTCGAATCGATTGTCTCCCCGCAGGCGCACACAGCCAAGGCCGGCAACACAATCATGCTCTGTCATGGAAACGGCGGCCCACTGGAAGCTGGAAATGTGGGATATTGCAGCACGCCTGTCGTCGTAACACAGGAAGCGCCCTCCGACACCATCCCGCCTGTTACCGCGGCAACACCTGCGGGAGGAACATATGCAACCACGCAGACGGTAACATTAACCTGCACCGATGCCGGTTCCGGCTGCAAGGAAACTTACTATAAAACCGACGGCACGGTACCAACGACGAATTCGCCGGCCTATAGCGGGCCAGTTACTGTCTCAAAAACAACGACAGTGCAATTCTTCAGTGTGGATAAGGCAGACAACAAAGAAGCGGTCAAAACTGAAAAGTACGTCATTCAAACACCACCGCCGCCACCCAAACCACCAGACCAGGGGAAAGACACACGAAGTCCCGTTGTAAGAATTGTAAATCTCCCCAGCACACCGGCCGATTACTACAAGTGGTCCACGGCGAAGCAATGCCAATATTTCAGAGAAAAGTACGCCAAGTTCCCATGGTACTTCACAGCACAAGACGATACGGGACTCGACCGCTATGAGATATACAACAGCAGGAAGATAGTGAAAAAAGGGACCATCGGCGGCAACAAAACATCCGAGCAGACCATCGATTTTACCTGTCCTGACATGATACGCATAGTCGTCTATGATGTGACGGGTAAAGAAGGCTACGCGGCAACAATGATCTCGATAAACAAATGATTGTAGGTTCTTGTAGTAATATCAGAGAACACTGAGAATCTGAACCTTGATGAATAAAGGATTGCCTGCATTTATTAGAAAATGGCAACGTTGCCATTTTCAATAAATGTAAGGATGGGAAACATTACGACTAATGGATTACAGGCACCGTTCACATGCTGGAGCATGGGAACGAGGGGAAATTGCCATTCAGTCAAAATGCCGACATTGGCAAATCGGCTAAATGATGCATGAGAATTCGAACCTTAATGAATAAATGGCTGGATGCAATTCGTGAATTCTGGGGACATCACTCAAAAATCGTATAACCCTTAAGGATTGGCACGACGAGATAAGGTCCTTTCTAATCCACAAGCTGAGCCATATTTGATTACCTCGGGAAAACATTCCAGAAACAGTGGCGATAGAGCAACACAGAATGACTCATATTGTTAATAATGCAAATTTTGGCAATATTAACAATTTGCTCTCCCGCGGCTGGAACATGTGGAATTCCGGGGAAATTCACTTATATATTCACCTTTTATCCTGATATTTTGAACTTTATGAATACTGGTGATTTAGAGGAAGGAGGTTATGGTTGACATGCTTGTTTTGACTTGTAACCATAGCCAAAAGGGTGTGTCCAATAATTTCGCCGAAGTCCTCTGTCGGAGAAAGAACAAGGGCGGGTCTTCTTTTTGTCCTCGAAGAGTCTGGAAAGGGGGGGAACGGCACCACGACATCAAATGGTTCACAGGTCACAGTAGGCTTCCTCATTTCAGTGTATAACCTCATATGGAAATCCCAGGATTTCTGTGATAGATTGAAATAAAAACAACTATTTCGGGGAGTAGGCATGCACAAAAACTGGAAGTTTCATCATACAGGCATCGTGGTTAAAGACATGAATAGGGCAATTGATCATTTTAATGCGTTGGGCATTGGCCCCTTTCCACCCTTCCTCGGCGGATCTGAGGGCATGCCCGTTACAGGCAAGACGGTCCGAGGCAAAAAGTCCGACTACGAAATGGATTTGAGACATGCCGAAAACGGGATGGGGGGAAGCGGTTTCGAGTTGATTCAACCCCTTAAGGGCAGATCGATCTACGACGATTTCCTGGAGGAAAAGGGAGAGGGCGTGCACCACCTCGCCTTTCTCGTAGAGGACCTTGATAGGGAAACTGCGAGGATGGAAAAGGAGGGCTTCAGGGTTATCCAGACAGGGGGGAGACCGAAAGGGAAGTGGGCCTATTTCGATACGGACAAGGTGGGCGGCTGCATCGTGGAACTCATTCAGAGAGAACCCTAGCAGCATCAGTGAGAACACCTGTTTAGTGCATTTCCTTCAGGTCGGAATTCCGGGAACACAGCTCTTTGATCGCTGTGAGCGGTTCTGGAGTCTCCTGTTTCGACAGTTATAAGTGGTATGTCCCACCGATGCCGTCTGAAGGAGAGTAAGGCAACAGGCTCGAACATGAGTTCCTGAAAATAGGACAACCCGAATTTAATGACCAAAACACCGATTTCTAAAATTATTGTTAAAGAATTTCAAAAATAAACCGATGTAATACTAAAACTCTGCCAAAATATTACAATAACCTGTAAAGAAACGAAAAAAGCAGAAGAGACCATGAACAATGGAACCGGGAAGGACAGGAAAATAGATTTAGATTTAATCGGAAATTTTAATGGGTATACCGATGCGGAATTTCACGAGTCATTGGTTAAACATATCGGTGAAGGGGATGTATCCATTATCCCTGACGAAGAAATAAAGGCCGAAGCCAAGGGAAAAGGCTCTGCTCTCAGAATATTTTTTACCCATGTATGGGAAAAAGACTAAGTAATTATAAAACATGTAAGGCGCCTGATTTACCATACAAGTAAGAGATCACCCAAATAACTTTGAAGATATTGTTTTTATTTTCTGCTACACCCTCATACGTAAAACCCGAAGGGATTAAATCGACAGCGTCGATATAAGTTGATTACCTTTAGACCGGGAATAGGAATATAATGCCGCCAGCAAGGTAGAAACCAGGGATGATTGTGCAGCAAGATAATTGTTTCGAAAATCATATAAGAATATCCACTGAAGACATGTCGTAGTTCCTGAAAATATCCCAACCGAAAAAAGAGTGATATGAAAGATTTCTGGCTTTGTTTTGTTCCCCTTTTCGTAGCCGTCGACGCATTCGGCGTGATTCCCCTCTTCCTGTCGCTGACGGAAGGTCTGGAGTCGCGACAACTCCGCAAGGTCGTCGTGCAGTCCGTCATAACAGCGGCATCCGTCGCCATAATATTTCTTGTATTCGGCCCCGCACTTCTATCATATCTGGGCATCACCGTTGCCGACTTCATGATTGCAGGGGGTGTTCTTCTCCTGGTAATCTCCCTCAGTGATCTGCTGACGGGAGAAAAAATACAGCGGCAAATCGACGCCGACAGTGTCGGCGCCGTGCCCATCGGCATCCCTTTAATAGCGGGCCCCGCTCTTCTGACCAGTTGCATCCTCCTCGCCAACACCTATGGGAAAATGATCACATCAACGGCCGTCATTGCCAACATCGTTCTGGCCGGGATCATCTTCGCCTTTGCAAAACCCATCAGCAGACTCATGGGGCGGACGGGCACCAAGACCATCTCCAAGGTTGCCAGTTTGCTGCTGGCGGCTATTGCCGTCATGCTGATAAGACGGGGCATATTCGAGGCCATTATCACAGCAGGGAGTTAGACCACTCGCAACCTCTGTACACAAAAGCAGTGAAGGTCCGATGAAGGAGCAGTGAATTACGTGTTGTGTCCCTGGAAATAGTTACAATTGGTATTATTCATAGGAATCGTGCTACACTCTTTCGAACATTGGGAATCAAAAAGGACATAACAGATTCTGCAGATGTCGACTCATGAGGCAATGATATCGAAAATGCACCGACCCCCTCCCCCACACTCCCAGTCAAGTAAATTGTGAGCGCTTTGACCACTGCCTGTAACACACTTTCGCTCTACCCCTTCCGATATGTAATGAACGCCTTTCGATAAAAAATACTCCTCTTGACTTAAGTCAAGAACAGGCGAACTTCCCCTGGCTATAGTCTCCCCAACATTTTTTTTGTGAGAAGCAAACTAACTGTGCCACCAAGGAGGATATTATGTTTTGTTTTCAGTGTGAACAAACGGCAAAGGGTGAAGGCGTGAGCATCAAATCAGACCCCTCTATTGATCCCGATATACTCTCGTTGCGTGAACTTCTTATCTACGGATTGAAAGGATTAGCGGCCTACGCAGACCACGCGGCAATCTTGGGGCAGGAGAGTGACGACGAACTGCATCCAGAAACCGCGCGATTCTTACAATGACAAGCGATACACCAAGATTAAGAATTTTACTGATGGTGTACGTGGTTATCTCTTTCAGGGGCGTTTCACTTCTTGTGTTCTTGATGAGCGCCATCTGGTGGCAGCCGTTCGATACGTTGAATGCAATCCTGTGCGCGCAGGTATTGCGAAGTCCCCATGGGACTACACCTGGTCAAGCGCCGCATTTCATGTGGGAAACAGAGGAAGTGATATGCTTGTCAGAGACAGAACCCTTCTGGGACTTATTGACGATTGGCGGGAATTTCTTGGAAATGCTCAAGATCTGCCTGCAGAGGAGCTGAGACAAGCGACACGAACAGGAAGGCCGGCAGGAGACGCACACTTCACAGAAATAATTGAGCGGTTGACCAATCGCACTCTCCGCAAAAAAAAGCCGGGGAAACATCCAAAGAAACCACGGTGAATTAAGTGTTATGTCCCCCGAAAAGGAAGAGCGGGAGAGGACGCGACGTCTGGGGATGGGCCATATACGACTGGGCAAATTCCGCCTTTGCCACGACGGTCATTGCCGGATTTTTCCCCATTTTCTTCAAACAGTACTGGAGCTTCGGCGCCGATGTCAATACCAGCACGGCCCTCCTCGGCATGGGCAACTCCATAGCCAGTCTCATCGTCGCACTACTGGCACCCGTATTGGGGGCAATCGCCGATCGAGGGTCTCTCAGGAAGAGACTGCTCATCCTCTTCGCCTATCTGGGCGTCCTCATGACGGCCTCGCTCTTCCTGATCGACAAAGGGAACTGGGCCTGGGCCATTGTTATCTACGCCTTGGGAAATATCGGATTCGCCGGCGCCAATGTCTTTTACGACTCCCTCCTCCCCGGTGTGGCAGGAAGGGAAGACATCGATTACGTCTCGGGCCTGGGATTTGGCCTGGGCTATCTCGGCGGTGGACTCCTCTTTCTTCTCAATGTATGGATGACACTTTCACCGGCAACCTTCGGACTCCCCGATGCGGTCTACGCAGTAAGGGTCTCCTTTGTCACCGTGGCGGTATGGTGGGGGCTCTTTACGATCTTTACGATACTGTGAGTCCCGGAAACGAAATCTGCCACGCCGCCCGAGGGATTGGGGAAGATCATAGGCGATGGTTTCCGGCGCGTTGCGGAAACCATCAAAGAGATCCGCCGCATGAAGACCATTCTCCTCTTTCTTCTGGCCTACTGGTGTTATATCGACGGCGTCGATACCATTATCAGGATGGCCGTCGACTACGGCATGTCCATTGGCTTTGATTCCAACGACCTCATCGTCGCCCTCCTGATTGTGCAATTCGTCGGCTTTCCCGCCGCTCTCGTCTTCGGAAAACTGGGGCAACGCTGGGATGCGCGAAAGGCCATCTATCTGGCCATCGTCTGCTATGCCTTTATAACCCTCTGGGGCATTATGATGGAAAGGAAAGAAGAGTTTTATATCCTTGCCGTCATGATCGGTCTCGTCCAGGGGGGAATTCAGGCGCTCAGCCGTTCCTATTATTCGCGGCTTATCCCGAAAAACCGGGCCGCCGAATTCTACGGTTTTTATAATATGCTGGGAAAATTTGCCGCCATCCTAGGGCCGCTCTTTATGGGCGTGACAGGTCTGATTGCCCGGCGTTTATTGATGCCCGATTCACCAACAATCGAAGAGATTGCCCATGTGGGTCAGACAGCGGCACGATGGGGCATAGCCTCTATCTTGATACTCTTTATAGCCGGGGCCTTGATTTTCTCATTCGTCGATGAAGAAAAGGGGAGAAAAGAGGCCGCCCAACTGGAGTAGTGTCACCCATCGCGATCACCATGCATAAAAACTTCTGGCATATTTTGAAATAATCTGTAAATAGAGAAAGCGAGTAAAAAAAGAGGAGACGGCTATGATTTATAACGACGAATTTGAAACTTTACCCAGGGAAGTATTGCAGGTCCTACAGCTAAAGAGACTCAGGCAGGCGGTGCGGCGGGTCTACCACACCGTCGGATTTTACAAGCAGGCATTCGATAATGCCGGTGTGACGCCTGATGATATTAAGACAATTTCGGACATTCAGAAACTCCCCCTCACGACCAAGGAAGATTTGAAGGACAATTATCCCTTCGGTCTCTTTGCAGTTCCCATGAGCAATATCGTGCGGCTCCATGCGTCATCGGGAACGACGGGAAAATCGACGGTTGTGGGCTACACGAAGAGGGATATTGAGACGTGGTCGGAACTGATGGCGCGGTCCTTCGTCGCAGCGGGACTCACTCAGAATGATATTATCCACAACGCCTACGGATACGGCCTCTTCACGGGGGGACTGGGAACCCACTATGGCGCGGAAAAACTGGGCGCCAGTGTGATCCCCATGTCGGGGGGCAACACGAAGAGACAACTCATGATACTCCAGGACTTCGGTCCTACGGCCCTCTGCTGCACCCCCTCTTATGCACTCTATCTCGCCGAAGAGGGTGAAGCGATGGGCATTGACATGCGATCCCTCAAGCTGCGTGTGGGAATTTTCGGCGCCGAACCCTGGAGCGAAGAAATGAGGCAGGAAATCGAAGACCGCTTCAGTATCACGGCCCTCGACATCTACGGCCTCTCCGAGGTCATGGGTCCCGGCGTGGCCATTGAATGCAAGGAGGGACGAAATGGTCTCCATGTCTTCGAAGACCACTTCCTCGTGGAAACGATAAATCCCGAGACGGGAGAAGTCGTGCCGGCCGGCGAAGAGGGCGAACTGGTCTTTACAACGCTGACGAAAGAGGCCTTTCCCCTGATCCGCTATCGTTCGAGGGACATGTCGCGACTGATAAAGGACCCCTGCCCCTGCGGCAGAACGCATCGGAAGATCGAACGCATCAAGGGAAGAAGCGACGATATGCTGATCATCAGAGGCGTCAACGTATTCCCCTCACAGATAGAGGGCGTGCTTGCAGGAATCGAGGGACTGGAACCCCACTACGAACTCATCGCAGACCGTGAAGGGAAAATGGATACCCTCGAGATACGCGTTGAAGTCGGTGAAAATATCTTTTCCGACGAGGTGCGCGGACTGCAGAAGATAGAAAAACGCATCGCAGAGGATGTGAAGGATTATCTCGGCGTCACGGTTAAGGTAACATTGGTAGGAGCAAAAACCTTAAGCCGTTTTGAAGGAAAGGCCCAGCGCGTAATAGATAAGAGAAAAATCTGAGAGGATGAGGCTTACTATGAAAGTAGAACAGATCTCTATATTTTTGGAAAACAAGCCCGGTGGACTGGAACTTGCCACAGGGGTATTGAAAGATGTAGGCATAAATATAAGGGCCCTTGCCCTTGCCGACACCTCCGACTTCGGTATCCTCCGGCTTATCGTAAATGACACGGAGAAGGCCGCACAGGCACTCCAGGATAAGGGATTTACCGTAAAGAAATCAAAGGTCGTTGCCGTAGAGGTCCCCGATCGTCCCGGCGGATTTCACAGCATCATGGAGGCACTCTCGAAGAAAGAAGTCAATGTGGAATACACATACGCCTTTGTCGAGAAAAGCGGTGAAAACGCCATCATTATCTTCAGGTTTGACAAGACCGACGCGGCCATAGATATCCTGCTTGAAAAGGGCTTTACCATACATTCAGGTGAGAGGATATACGGCATGTAACGCCCACGGGGTCAGGTCTTGCGTTTTACCTTTTTGATGAAGAACCTGACCCGGACAGGCAAAACGCAAGACCTGACCCCATTTCTTAGGATTCCAGACCCTTCTGTTGCTGTGTTGCCATGGCATTGGTTAAGCGGTCTATTATGATTGCCAGAAACACAATACACAGTCCGGCCTCAAATCCTCGTCCGACCTCGATCCGATTGAT
>Ga0307990_1003128_pt1 | contig 12822 bp, 11 predicted proteins | sample EllFjometagen129_FD_203168 | JGI IMG/M metagenome (GOLD analysis project Ga0307990, IMG submission 203168) | Marine microbial communities from Ellis Fjord, Antarctic Ocean - #129 | ecosystem: Environmental > Aquatic > Marine > Unclassified | place: Southern Ocean | collected 2014-10-08
GGCGCAACAGGAATCGTTGGCTCTTGGCTTACAGAAGCGTTAGTAAAGAGAGGCGCATACGTAGTTGCACTCGTGCATGACTGGGATCCTCAATCCGATCTCATTCGCACCGGTATCATTAACCAATTAAACGTAGTGACCGGTGCTTTGGAGGATTATGCAACGCTTGAGCGGGCGATCAATGAGCATGAAGTAGACACGGTGTTCCACCTGGGTGCGCAACCGATCGTAACCGTTGCCAATCGCTCTCCTATGCCGACCTTCGAGACCAATATCCGTGGTAGCTACAATTTTCTTGAGGCCTGCCGCGCCCACAGCAATATGGTCAAACGAGTGGTGATTGCTTCGAGTGATAAGGCCTATGGCGACAGCGATGTGCTCCCATACACCGAGGACATGCCGCCATTGGGACGCCATCCCTACGATGTTTCCAAGAGCTGCACGGACCTGCTAGCACAGACTTACTGGCATACGTATCAGTTACCTGTGGGGATCGCTCGTTGCGGGAACATCTATGGTGGAAAGGATTTGAACTGGAGCCGGATTGTCCCGGGCACCATCCGTAGTGTCATCGAGAATAAAGCCCCGATTATCCGCAGCGATGGCACCTTCATCCGTGACTATGTCTACGTGAAAGACGTGGTGGGAGCCTATATGGCCCTGGCACAAGCTCTTGACCAGCCTGAAATTCGTGGCGAGGCCTTCAATTTCAGCTCGGAATCGCACGTATCCGTTCTTGAAATTGTTAATACCATCCGCCGTTTAATGGATCGGGAGGACTTGGAACCGGTCATTCTTGACGAGGTTCGTGCTGAGATTAGAGACCAGTACCTTTCATCTGCAAAGGCGCGAAAATTCTTGGGATGGGAGGCGCGCTACACCTTGGAAGAAGGTTTGCGTGAGACCATCAGTTGGTATCGGAAATTCTTAGGAGATACTATTGGCTAGCAATTACCAAGCGTCTCCTCAGGAGATCCGTCAGCAGATTTTCTCTCTCACTCGTGAGTACTACAAAGCGAACTGGCCACAGCATCGTTTTATCCCTGGGGAAACGCCTATCCCCGTAAGCGGGAAGGTCTTCGATGAAGACGATCTTGTCCATCTTGTGGATGCGTCACTTGACTTCTGGCTTACTACTGGCCGTTTTGCTAAACAATTTGAGCACGAGTTTGCCCGGTTCTTCGGAGTTAGACATTGCCTGCTTACCAATTCAGGCTCTAGTGCTAACCTCCTTGCCATGTCTGCCCTGACCGCAAAAGAACTCGGTGAACGCCGGCTGAACCCTGGAGATGAAGTTCTCACGGTAGCTACTGGCTTCCCCACTACAGTCAATCCTATCATCCAGAACAGCCTTGTGCCGGTATTCCTCGATGTGGATATTCCAACGTATAACATTAACGTTACTCACCTGGAAGAGGCTATTACAGAGAGAACTAAGGCGATCATTCTCGCGCACACACTGGGAAACCCGTTTAATCTGGATGTGGTGATGGAGGTAGCACGAAAGCACCAGTTATGGGTTATTGAGGATATCTGTGATGCCGTTGGGGCGGAATACAAAGGTCAAAAAGTCGGCACCTTTGGCGATTTGGCTACAGTAAGCTTCTATCCCGCTCATCATATCACGATGGGTGAGGGAGGTGCGGTACTAACGAACTCGCCTTTATTCAAGAAGCTTGTGGCCTCTTTCAGGGACTGGGGCCGCGATTGCTGGTGTGAACCTGGCAAGGATAACACTTGTGGGAAGCGTTTTGGCTGGCAACTGGGTGATCTCCCCTATGGTTATGACCACAAGTATATTTACTCTCGTATTGGCTATAACTTGAAATTGACGGACATGCAGGCCGCTGTGGGCGTCGCTCAACTCAAGAAGCTTCCAGCGTTCATTAAAAAGCGACGGGAGAATTTTCAATATCTATACGATGGTCTCAAAGATTTGGAGGAGTATTTCATACTACCAGAGGCTACTTCCAATTCAAATCCAAGCTGGTTCGGTTTTCCGTTAGCGGTGCGACCAGAGGCCCCCTTTACCCGCAATCAAGTAGTGCAGTATCTGGAGGAACGCAAGATTGCTACGCGGTTATTGTTCGGTGGGAACCTAGTTCGTCAGCCAGCCTATCTTGATGTTCCACATCGGGTAGTTGGGGAATTAGTTAATTCTGATTTCGTGATGCATCAAGTGTTCTGGATTGGACTATTCCCGGGGTTATCTCCGAAGATGCTGGAATACACAATTACGGTGCTGCAGGCGTTTTGTGGAGGAGAGAGCAATGGATAATCCTTTGGCTGTGGATCTGAATCACATCCTTGCTCATACTGAGGGATTGTGGGAAGAGTTGCGTGGCCAGCGACTGTTCATTACCGGCGGAACCGGTTTCTTTGGCCAGTGGATGCTAGAGAGTTTCATTTGGGCGAATGATAAACTGGGGCTGGACGCCACGGCAGTTGTTTTGACGCGAAATCCCGGCGCATTTCGCAAAAGAAACCCCCGCTTGGCAACACATCCGGCTGTGCAGTTTCGCGTTGGCGATGTCCGTTCGTTTGAGTTTCCCTCGGTGTCTTCTTCGCACATCATCCATATGGCTACGGAAGCCAGCGCAAAACTGAATTTGGAAAACCCACTCCTCATGCTAGACACAATTGTCCAGGGAACACGGCATGTCTTGGATTTTGCTCACTACTGTGGGGCCAAGAGGTTTTTATTGACTAGTTCAGGCGCTATTTACGGAAAACAACCTCCAAACATAACTAATATCCCCGAAGACTACGTTGGTGCACCAGATACGATGAACCCGTGCTCGGCTTACGGTGAAGGGAAACGCTTGGCGGAACATTTGTGCGCTCTCTACAACAAGGAGTATGGGATTGAGGCCAAGATAGCACGGTGTTTCGCATTTGTGGGACCGTATTTACCCTTGGATACCCACTTTGCCATCGGCAACTTTATCCGTGATGGCATAAAGGGTGGGCCAATTCGGGTCAAAGGTGATGCGACTCCCTATCGTTCGTATCTCTATGCAGCCGATTTGGCAATCTGGTTGTGGACAATTCTGTTTCGAGGAGCGGCTTGCCGTCCATATAACGTTGGGTCAGAGAAAGGGATTACTATTGCTGAGGTAGCACATACGGTAGCCGGAGCTCTTCATCCTCCGGTAGAGGTTAAAATACAGGAGAAGTCAATCTCCGGCAAAATCCATGAGAGATATGTTCCTTTAACACAGAGGGCGTTGCTAGAGCTGCACTTGCGACAAACGATTGGCCTAGAGGAAGCAATCAAACGGACCATTCGATATAATCTACGAGCCTTGGTAGGTCCCGAACGAAGAGCCTAGGGAGTCATATGATACGAGTTGCAGATTATATCGTTAAAAAACTTGAAGAAATTGGCGTTCGCGACGTTTTTATGGTTGTTGGTGGTGGTGCAATGCATCTCAATGATGCCATCGGCAGAAGTGATAAAATTCAGTATATTTGCAACCATCACGAGCAGGCTTCTGCCATTGCGGCGGAGGGATACTCCTGCGTAAAAAACAGGCTCGCTGTTGTTATTGTTACTAGTGGTCCCGGCGGAACAAATACTCTTACCGGCGTTGTTGGCCAATGGCTTGATTCCGTACCCGTGCTGTACATTTCTGGCCAAGTAAAGTTTGAGACATGCATCAGTTCCTGCCCTTCCATCGGGTTACGGCAGCTCGGCGATCAGGAAATCAACATTGTTGATATTGTTAGCCCGGTAACGAAATATGCCACAATGGTTACAGATCCAAAGGACATCCGGAAAGAACTCGAGAAGGCCGTACATATCGCAACCACAGGCCGCCCCGGCCCAGTTTGGCTTGATATCCCCTTGAATGTTCAGGGAGCACTTGTTGACGAAGAATCACTTGAGCCTTTCGGAGAGGTTGAAGAGAGGTCGTGGCTCGCGGGTGCTGAGCTTGAACGGAAAGTTCTCGAGGTTATCGATGCGTTGAAAAACGCAGCGCGCCCACTTTTTATAGCTGGTCACGGTATCAGGATTGCAGACGCTAAAAAGATATTCCTCCATTTGGCTGAAAAACTGGGTATCCCCATTGTTTCTACATTCAACGGTTTCGATCTCATCCCGACTGAGCATCCCCTTTTTATTGGCCGAATCGGAACGCTTGGTAGTCGTGCTGGTAATTTTGCACTGCAGAACTCAGACCTTGTTATCTGCGTTGGCACCCGGAACAACATTCGCCAAGTGAGCTACAATTGGCAAACGTTTGCCAGAAATGCAAAAAAAGTCGTTGTCGATATCGACAAAGCTGAATTGGAAAAACGCACGGTGAAACCGGATATTCCAATTCACGCCGATGCGGGGGAGTTTCTTGGAAAACTGGGAAAACTACTTACTGGAGTATCTCTGCCCTCATGGAGTGAATGGGTTTCCTGGTGTACTGAGCGCAAGCAACGATATCCCGTTGTGCTTAAAGAGCATCGCGAACTTGGCACCCTCGTCCACCCGTATCACTTCATCGACGTGCTAACTCGTTCCCTCGATAGCGACGCAATTGTTGTAGCTGGCAACGGGAGTGCATGTGTGGTGCTCTTTCAGGCAGGCATTGTTAAAGAAAACCAGAGAGTTTTCTGGAATTCTGGTTGCGCTTCGATGGGGTATGGTTTACCCGCGGCAATTGGTGCTTGTTTTGCGGCAGGAAAGAGGAATGTAGTGTGCCTTGAGGGGGACGGCAGTTTGCAGATGAACATTCAAGAGCTTCAAACAGTTGCGCATCACAATCTTCCAATAAAGATATTTGTCCTAAACAACAGCGGATATATTTCTATTCGCCAAACACAGGAAGCGTTCTTTGATGGTCATTACATCGGTTGCGACAAGCAATCCGGTGTGAGCTTCCCCAATATCACAAAGGTTGCAGCGGCATACGGACTGCAGACCATGAGGATTAAGAGCCACAAGGCAATGGAGGAGAGAATACAGGAGGTTCTTGATTCCAATGGGCCATACCTGTGTGAGGTTATGCTGACGTCTGACTACAAATTCTCGCCAAAGCTTTCTTCCGAAAGGAAACCCGACGGGCGCATTGTTTCAAAACCTCTTGAGGATATGTTCCCATTCCTTACCCGAGAAGAACTAAAGCGAAACATGATCATCCCTCTACTTGACGAAAAGGATGAGCGGAACATACTTTGAAAACAGTATGCCATGGTCAGAAGGGTGGGTTGCAAGGTGCGGGTACCGCGAGTTAAATTATGATGCGAGGGATAAGGGTTATGAAGCCAAAGAAAACAGTGCTCATTACGGGTGCGAGCCGGGGAATTGGGAAAGCTATCTATGATGCACTGGCCCAAAGCGGTTTGTATGCCATATTGGCTCCGACACGGCAGGATATGAACCTTAGCGACTCAGAGTCTATTGAGCGCTATATGCAGAATATTCCAGGGGTAGATATTGTGATCAACGATGCAGGTATCAATATCCTAAAAGCAGTGGATGAAGCCGACGACGATTCACTTGGCCAGATGATGTCAGTGAATCTTGAGGCTCCACTTCGTATTATCAGACATGTCGTGCCACATATGAAGTCGCAGAAGTACGGGCGTATCATCAACATTAGCTCCATTTGGGGGGTTCGGTCAAAAGAATTGCGGGTGCTGTACTCGATGACGAAATTTGGTCTGAATGGCATGACAAGAGCGCTAGCACGGGAGCTAGGTTCGTACAATATTCTAGTAAATTCAGTGTGTCCAGGGTATGTAAATACGGAAATGACGCGAAAGAATGTCCCCCTGAATGAACGAGAGATGATAGAGAAGACGATTCCGCTTGGTCGATTTGCGGAACCCGAAGAGATTGCGCGATTTACGAAATTCCTTATTTCAGATGAAAACACCTATATTACTGGTCAGACGTTAGTAATCGATGGAGGATTTTTAGCATGAATGACTTACACATTAAATCCCATATTAGGGCATATGATGTGTTTTTCGAGGAGGATTTCTCGTTTTTGGCGACATGGGCAAACGCGAAGGATCAAGTGCTCATCATCGATCGGAATGTGTATAATATCTACACTGATATTATTGACAGCAACTTCGATGTAAACAATATGTATCTTTTCGATGCACTCGAGGAGAACAAAACTCTCGAGAAGGTCTCTGAGATCTATGATTATTTGACCAAGCGTCAAGCTAAAAGAAACTTGATTATTATATCTATTGGTGGCGGTATTACCCAGGACGTCACTGGGTTTGTGGCATCGACCTTGTATCGTGGTGTCCGCTGGATTTTTGTGCCAACAACGTTTCTCGCGCAAACCGATAGCTGTATTGGTAGCAAGACATCTCTAAACTTCAAGAAGTTTAAGAATCTTATTGGAACATTCTACCCGCCTGTTGAGGTATACATCGATACGGACTTCCTCGGCACGCTCGATAAGAACAGCTTCTACAGTGGGCTTGGAGAAAGCATCAAGCTGCAGCTCATGAAAGAGCAATACCCTAAAGACATTGATGCCATCATTGATGCAGTAGAGCGGGGTAAATCTGATACCAGCCTCATTCGTGACCTGATTCGCGAGAACCTCGGAGTCAAACTCAGCTACATGGAAGGTGATGAGTTCGACCGCGGCCGGAGAAATCTCCTGAATTTTGGGCATACTTTTGGACACGCGCTTGAGACAACATCTGCCTATTATGTACCACATGGCATTGCAGTGAATATTGGGATGATCTTTGCGGAGATTTTATCACGGAAGCGTGGTATACTCAGTGAAGGAGTCTTTGACAAAATGGCACACGGATTGCATCTAAGGAACGTTCCACTGAAACTCCGCAAGAAGGATTTTGAACATAGTGCTCTCTTAGAGTGTATAAGAGCTGATAAGAAGCAGGTTGGGAAGGCCCTTACATTTATTATACTGGATGCCGAGTTTCGACTTGTCAAAGTTGACAATGTCACAGAAGGTGAGTTTCATGAGGCTCTGAAAGACCTGCAGAAGGTGCTTTTCCCATAACGTTTTAGGGTAGTACAAACAGATCTAGATAAGAGGGGTGAGTTGAGCCAAACGTACTGCGCATGCAGTAGAAAGAAAGGTTGCTGCAACTAAATAGGAGGTAAGTATGAATGTTATCGAACGGGAGATGATAGCCCTTCTGAGAGAACTCAACGAAAGGTATGGCGCTTTTGAAATCAAGGCAGAGTTCGAGGCGGAAGGAAGCCGCATGGAAGAACTCATGCGTCTCAAAGACGTAACGTCTACTGTGGGATTGCCAATTATCCTGAAGATCGGTGGTGTCGAGGCAGTTACTGATATCTACAATGGGCTTGCAATAGGTGTGAAAGGGATAGTGGCTCCGATGGCGGAAACACCGTATGCCTTATCGAAGTTTCTCAAGGCGGTCAAAGCGCTTGTGCCAAGAGACAATGCCGAGGATATCGAATTTGCGTTCAACCTTGAAACAGTCACCGCATCTGAGAACTTCGACGAAATGCTCAAACTTCCTGATATACACGTTCTCTCTGGTGTTACAATTGGTCGAGTAGATCTGACCGGTTCTATGGGCAAAGATAGAAGTTACATTGATAGTGATGAAGTCTTTGAGCTCTGCAGGACCGCCTTTACCAAGGCAAAAGAACATGGCTTGAGAACAGGTCTCGGCGGAGGTATCTCCGTAACATCTACTGAATTCATTGCACGTTTGGGCGAGATGAGCATCCTGGACAAGTTCGAAACGCGGAAAGTCGTTTTCCAAGCTGATTCTATCAAGTACGGAGAAGAAGCTATTCTAAAGGCTGTTGAGTTTGAGCTCGCTTGGTTGAAGAGCAAGAGACGATACTACTCCGGTATCAAGGCTGAGGATGAGTCTAGGATTGCTATGCTGGAGAAGCGACTTAATGGCTAAGAACGGCAAGAGGCATACGTCTTTAGGGTAGTAGATCTGCCAAGTGATGAAGTAACGAAGTGAGCGGGAGCCTTACTGAATAAGATGCCCGCTCTGCTGGCTCCCCAAGATCTCTATGTATCTTGAACGTCTTCACAACTCAGCGGACATTCTCGATTCCCAGCTACAGAGGAGTGTTACATTGGAGACTAAGTTATCAATTGCAATTCCAACCTATAATGGGGCAGCCACGATTAGGGAAACCTTAGACAGCATTGTCTCACAGCTTGAAGATGGTGTAGAGATCGTGATCTCCGACAACGCCTCCACCGATGAGACCCCCGAGATTGTCCGCGAATACCAATCGAAGTATCCAATGATCCGTTATTTGCGCAATAATGAAAATCTTGGTCCAGACCGCAATTTTGACCTTGCGGTCCGGCGCTCGCAAGGAGACTACGTCTGGCTGTTTGGTGACGATGATGAAATCGCACCCGGGGGCATCAAAAAAGTGCTTGAAGTATTGCGATCCCATAACAATTTGGCAGCCATCTATGTGAATTTCAGTCTCTATGATAGAGACTCTGGGCAATGTCTAGATGAGCGATATTTGAGGATTCAGCATGATGTTTATTGCGAAAATAGTGATACTTTTTTAGCCCGGGTAACAATCAGTCCCAACTTTCTTTCATCTAACGTTGTTCGTCGTTCGCTTTGGATACAGGCAAAGCCTATGCGCTATATGGGTACCTACTGGGTCCAGTATGGCACACTTTTGTCCATCGTGCCTGGACATTCCTCTTACTGTATCTCCACCCCTTATGTTATAAATAAAGGGAGAAACAGGCTTGGGGATAAAGCAGGAATGGCACTAGACATTCTCTTGAATCTTTTGGAGATTATTCAAGGATTGCCTAAGAGTGCATATAGCAGGGATTCAGTTGCGAAAGCCCGAAAAAAGGCGCGCTCCTTTTTGCCACGAAAGATCTCTTACTCCAGGCGCAACGGTCTTTCGGTAACTTGCCCTTTAATAAAGCGTTTAGTGCATCAATTGGGGTTGTCTCCCATTTTTTGGTTGCGGGATATGCCGTTATTGCTTTTGCCTCGCTTTGTACATCAATTACTATGGAGATTCTATAAGCTTAAGTTGGTGAATGACATCTACTGGAAGAAATGGCATAATGGATAAGAAGGAGGCAGGATTGTGAAAGGAATTGTCTTGGCAGGTGGAAGAGGGGAGAGGCTCTATCCGTTGACGCGTGCTACTAACAAGCACCTTCTCCCTGTAGGGCGTGAGCCTATGCTGTATCACCCCATCAAGCAGTTAGTAGGAGCTGGAATAGAGAACATCCTTGTGATTACTAGCACGGATCACATGGGCGAGGTAGTCAACTGTCTTGGCAGTGGTGCAGACTTTGGTTGCTCATTAACTTACAAGGTTCAAGAAACTGCTGGCGGAATTGCTCATGCGCTTGCTCTCACTGAGGATTTTGCAGGTGGAGATAAGGTAGTGGTGCTGTTAGGAGATAACCTCTTTGAGAGTAATATTGCGCCCTATGTGGAGAAGTTTCGAAAGCAAGAACAAGGGGCTCGGGTATTACTTAAGGAGGTAGGAGACCCAAAGCGATTCGGTATAGCGGCTCTAGATGAACACCAAGTCATCGAAATAGAAGAGAAACCTAAGAAGCCCAAGACTAACTACGCGGTTGTGGGATGTTATATGTATGATGAGCAAGTATTTGATATCATTCGAGGAATCAAACCTTCAGATCGAGGTGAACTTGAGATTACCTCCGTCAATAACGAATATATCAAGCGAGAACAGTTACAGTATGATATTTATGGAGGACGCTGGATGGATACAGGAACCTTTGAATCGTTATTTGCTGCAAATCAAATCATGATGGAAAATGGAAATCAGATCTTATAGTCCTAGACGAGTGCTGGTCACCGGCGGCGCTGGCTTTATCGGGAGCAACTTCATCCGTTATATACTCCGCGAGCACCCCGACTGGACAGTCATAAACCTCGACAAACTCACCTATGCCGGTAACCTCGCCAACCTAACCGACATCGAAGCCAACTACGGCCTTTCTAGCTTAACCCTTAATCCTGAATCCGTAACCCCCAGATACTATTTCGTGAAAGGCGACATCACCGACCGCAACCTCGTCGACTCCCTCTTCTCCGGCGATTACTTCACTCATCACTCATCACTGGTTACTGGCTTACCCCTTAATCCTGAATCCCTAATCCCCAATGTCGTTATCAACTTCGCAGCCGAATCCCACGTCGACCGCAGCATCCTCGACGCGACCCCCTTCATCGAGACCAACATTGAAGGGACTCAGGCCCTCCTAGATGCTGCCCGTAAGCATTGGTCTGCTTCTGTTTCTGACTCCCGACTGCCGACTCCTGACTCCCGACGCTTCATCCAAGTAAGCACCGACGAAGTCTACGGTGCGCTAGGCGATACCGGTGTCTTCACAGAGGAGAGCCCCCTGGAGCCCAACAGCCCCTATGCCGCAAGCAAGGCCGCCGCTGAGCTTCTGTGCCGAGCGTACCAAAAGACGTATGACCTTCCGATCGTCATCACGCGAAGCTCCAACAACTACGGTCCGTATCAGTTCCCAGAGAAACTGATTCCATTGATGATAAGGAATGCCTTAAATGGCAAGTCCCTTCCTGTTTATGGGGAAGGCAAGCAGGTACGCGATTGGCTCTACGTCGAGGACAACTGCCGTGCAATTGACCTCGTTTTACAGAATGGCAAACCCGGGGAGGTATACAACATTGGTGGAAGCTGCGAAAAGAAAAACATCGACGTCGTGAATTTGCTGTGTGACATCCTTGAACGCCGTACTGCGAACCACGAACTACAAACCACGATCCGCTACATCCCCGACCCCCGTGGTGCAGCCCACGACTTCCGCTATGCTCTTGATTCCTGTAAGATTAAGGAAGAACTTGGCTGGGAGCCGAGGGTGAATTTTGAGGAGGGCCTAGAGAAAACTGTGGAATGGTATCTTGAAAACCGAGATTGGGTCGAGAACGTGATCACGGGGGAGTACCAGGAGTACTACGGGATGGTGTATGGTGATGCCTAGTCTGCAACCTCAGTACAACGCAGCGATTTCCAGCAAACCTACTGTGGAGACCGATACTATTGGACGCAACGTAGTAATAATGCAGAACGCGGTTGTTCGGAAGGGCTCATTAATTGGCGACAATGTGGTGATACATCCAAATGTTGTTATAGAATCTGGTGTTGAAATCGCAGATGGAGTCGAGATATTTCCAGGTGCCTATATTGGGAAGCCCCCCAAAGGCGCTGGAGCTACTGCGCGCCCGATTAAATATAATAAGTTCGTCAAGATTGGCCCAGAGTGTTCGATCGGGCCTAATTCTGTGATTTACTGTGACGTTATTATTGGTAATAATACGCTGATTGGAGATGGAGCATCTATTCGTGAACAATGTCGTATTGGTTCTAAAAGTGTGATAGGGCGTTACGTAACCGTGAACTATAACGTAAAGATCGGAGACCGAGTGAAAGTCATGGACCATGCCTGGCTTGCTGGAAATATGACCATAGGGAGTGATGTATTTATATCAGGCGGGGTATTGACGTCAAATGATAACGAACTTGGAAGACATGTCTATAGGGATGAAGAGATGATTGGGCCTTCAATTGAAGATCAGGCAATGATTGGTGTAGGAGCGATCCTCCTTCCGGGTGTAATGATTGGTGCTGGAGCAATTGTCGGGGCTGGAGCAGTGGTTACCAAGGATGTTCCACCTCGGAAGGTAGTAATGGGGATACCTGCTAGAGTAGTGAAGGATGTGGACTCGTGAGCATCCGGGATTCTCGCATCGTTGAACTTCCCAAGATCGCTGACCCGCGCGGAAATCTAACCTTCATTGAGGGAAATCGGCATATCCCCTTTGAGATCAAGCGAGTGTATTATCTCTATGATGTACCGGGTGGCGCAACGCGTGGTGGACACGCCCATAAAGAACTGGAGCAGCTCATCATTGCGATCTCCGGGAGTTTCGACGTTATCCTGGATGACGGATATGAACGCAAGAGCTTTCATCTCAATCGCTCCTACTTCGGCCTTCATATCTCACCGATGATTTGGCGAGAACTAGACAACTTTTCCTCCGCCTCCGTGTGCCTAGTGCTGGCATCACAGAAGTATGATGAATCAGATTATTACAGGGATTATGACGAGTTTATTGAAGCTGTGCGAGGTGCACAATGATGAAAATTCCTTTTCTCGACTTGAAGATTCCCTATCTGGAGTTGAAGGAAGAGATGGACGCCGCTTATCGGCACGTTATGGAATCAGGTTGGTATATCCTGGGCAAGGAGGTAGAGGCTTTTGAGACGGAGTTCGCCGTTTACTGTGGAGTCAAGTATTGTGTGGGCGTAGGCAATGGACTGGAGGCCCTCCATCTTATTCTGCGGGGATATGGTATCGGCCTTGGAGATGAGGTCATTGTGCCAGCCAATACCTATATTGCTACGTGGTTGGCTGTCTCCTATGCCGGGGCAACGCCAGTACCAGTAGAGCCGGATGAGCGGACCTACAACATCGATCCTGCGCGTATCGAAGAAGCTATCACCAAACGGACACGGGCCATCATGCCGGTTCACCTCTACGGACAACTAGCGGATATGGATCCCATAAATGAAATTGCGCAAAGGCATGGACTTAAGGTTATCGAAGACACTGCTCAAGCCCATGGGGCACGCTACAGAGGGCGTATCGCTGGAAGTTTAGGCGACGCAGCCGGGTTCAGCTTTTATCCTACCAAGAACCTAGGGGCTATCGGTGATGGTGGGGCAGTGCTTACCAATGACGCTGATCTGGCGGACAAGGTGCGGGTGCTGCGAAACTACGGTTCCCATGTCAAGTATGAGAATGAAGTGAAGGGGTTCAATAGTCGCTTGGA
>Ga0307990_1003130_pt1 | contig 12820 bp, 6 predicted proteins | sample EllFjometagen129_FD_203168 | JGI IMG/M metagenome (GOLD analysis project Ga0307990, IMG submission 203168) | Marine microbial communities from Ellis Fjord, Antarctic Ocean - #129 | ecosystem: Environmental > Aquatic > Marine > Unclassified | place: Southern Ocean | collected 2014-10-08
CATCAAGTGGAGTTATATTATTTAGATCAATGCCCTTTAAGCGTTGGCGCAGCGGGTCATCGACACCATTAAATAGCGACATTTGTGCCTGTCTAGCTATGGGATCTTGGCTATGGGCAGCTTTACGGCTTTGAGCTAAACGCGGTTCTCCATCACAATTGAACTCTCCAAGCTCTAAATTACCCAATACCTCTTTAGCCCGATCTATCACCGCCTGTGGCAACCCGGCTAAACGACCAACCTGAATGCCATATGAATGACTGGTCCCACCAGCAACAATTTTGCGTAAAAAAACTATCTGATCATTCCACTCACGCACGGCAATGTTGAAATTTTTAATTTTGCTGCGCGTTTTAGCCAAGTCAGTCAACTCATGATAGTGTGTGGCAAATAAAGTTTTTGCCGCGACCTTCTCGTTGTCATGCAAATATTCTGCCACCGCCCAGGCAATACTAACTCCATCAAAGGTTGAGGTGCCACGACCAATCTCATCCAGTATGATTAAACTCCGCCGGGTAGCATGGTTTAGTATATGGGCTGTTTCACTCATCTCCACCATAAATGTTGATTGACCGCGAGCCAAATTGTCACTGGCGCCAACGCGGGTAAATATACGATCTACTATCCCGATATGTGCGGCTTTTGCCGGAATCAATGAGCCGATCTGTGCCATTAATGTTATCAGTGCCACCTGACGCATAAAAGTTGATTTACCCGCCATATTCGGCCCGGTGATAATTAACAATTGGTCAGATTCTGTATCCAGATGAACGTCATTTGAGATGAATTTCTCCCCCAGATCAATGCTCTCAATGACAGGATGCCGACCTTCTTCAATATGCAGCAAGCTTCCATCATCCATCACTGGGCAGGCATAATCACGCTCATGCGCTATAGTAGCAAAGCTCAACAGCACATCCAGGCTTGCTACGGCGGCAGCAGTTAATTGAATCCGCCCGCTTTGTTGCGCCACCTGCGCGCGGATCTTCTGAAACAGGTCATACTCCAAAGCAACCAGTTTCTCCTGCGCACCTAAAACCTTATCTTCATACTCTTTCAGTTGCGGCGTGAAGTAACGTTCGGCATTGGCAAGAGTCTGTTTTCTTTCATAATCATCTGGAACTTTAGCAACTTGGGTCTTAGGCACTTCAAGGAAATACCCAAACACGCGATTGTATCTGACTTTCAGGGTATTAATGCCACTGCGTTCTCGCTCAGTTTTTTCCAAACGGGCAATCCAGCCCTTACCCTCACGACTAATAAGACGCAGTTCATCAATGTCTGCTTGGTAGCCATCACGAATCAACCCTCCCTCACGCACTACAAAGGGAGGATTGTCAGCAATTGCAGCAGCAATAAGTTGGGTGATATCTGGCAATGGATCTATTTGCTGGTGCAGTTGTTGCCCCAATGCGGTGGTAGTGCCTGCCAGTAAAGTTAACAATGCTGGTAACCTCTCCAACGAGGCTTGTAAGGCAACCAGATCTTTGGCATTAGCACTAGCCATGGCAATACGCGCAGTCAGACGTTCCAGATCGTAAAAGCCATCGAGACAGGCACGTAATTCATCTCGCAACACCGGTGCGGTGACTAATTCTAAAACACAAGCGTGGCGGGCACAAATCTGCTGGCAATCAAGCAGTGGTTGATTAATCCACTGGCGTAATTTACGCCCACCCATGGCCGTAACTGTTGCATCTATAGCCCCCAGCAGCGAGCCTTTACGCCGACCATCAATCAATGTCGCTGTCAGTTCAAGATTTCTGCGGGTACTCTCATCCAGAATCATAAAGTCTGACACATGATAAGTGGTTAGTTGGTGAATGTGGCTGACCGTCGACTTTTGTGTCTCTTCTACATAATAAAGTGCTGCACCAGCAGCACAAATAGCGTCTGGCTGCTGATCACAACCGAATGGTGCCAGAGAATCGGTATTGAAAAAACTACAGATACGCGCGCTAGCATCCTGACAATCGAAAACCCACTCTGGCAAAGTGTTAACTGTCTTGTATAGCAGCATATCCCGCAACTGCTCACTTAATGACTGTTTATCTTCTTCATTGACGACTATTTCACGCGGATTGATACTAGATATTTCCCGTTTTACATCAGAGATACTGTTACCCTGAGTGACGCGAAACTCGCCGGTGGATATATCCAATACGCAGATACCAAAGCCACTGGCAGAGCTGGAGATCACCAGCAGATAATTGTTTTCATTTGGAGTCAACAGGTCGCTTTCTAACACCATGCCCGGGGTCACTATGCGTACCACCTCGCGTTTGACTATCCCCTTCACCTCCCGAGGGTCTTCAACCTGCTCACATACCGCAACCTTATAGCCGTTTGAGACCAGCTTGGCGATATACGGTTGCGCACTGTGATATGGCACGCCGCACAGTGGCACCTCGTCGGCAGCACCTTTATTGCGCGAGGTCAGGGTAATATCGAGAATGCGGGATGCGGTAACTGCGTCATCAAGAAACATTTCATAGAAGTCACCGAGACGAAAAAATAAAATTGCATCCGGATATTGACTTTTTATTTCATTATATTGGCGCATCATGGGTGTAGGAACAGACATCACTACCTCAAAAAAAGGGCAAAATGGTACTAACGCATAAAATAACCAACAGCAAAGCTACTACTACCGATATAAAAACAGGTTATCGCTTCCAAAAGAAACCATAACCTGTAGTTGAAAAAGACTTATTACAATAAGAGTCTGCTGAATCAGTCGATAAAATGACCTATTCTGTTAAAACGGGGCCAGGTTTTTTCACTATTCCACGACCAATATTTAATAAATGCTCTGCCTTTGATTTTTGGGCGTTTGACGAAGCCCCAGAAACGACTGTCATAAGAACGGTCGCGATTATCACCCATAACAAAATAGCTATCCGCTGGGACAACGACTGCGGGCATAAAATCACGCCGGTCACGCGGTGCTGTTTGTGATCCCGGCAGAATCAGCTCAGCCTCCTTGTGGATTTCCGGAGTCAATACATACTGTTTACCGTTAACGTAAACTTTTTTATTGCGCACCTCAACCACGTCACCTGGAGTCCCGACAACGCGCTTGATGAAATCACGCCGCTCTAACCACGATTTACCCTCATCTTCAGGAAACTCAAACACTATGACATCCCCTTGTTGCGGATCTCTTATCGGTAGAATAAACTTATCCATGAAAGGAATTTCGGTACCATAAATAAATTTGCACACCAATAGATGATCACCAATAAGCAGGGTATCTTCCATAGATCCGGAGGGTATCTTGAAGGCCTGAACAACAAAGGTCCTGATAATTAATGCTAGGATAGCCGCAACAAATAGCGATTCTGCGTATTCGCGGTACCATGGTTTCTTATTGAGCTTTTGTGGCGCAGTTCCGGGTTGTTTGCCCATATTTCTTAATCCTTAACTTTAAGTATTGCAAGAAATGCTTCCTGCGGCAGTTCAATGTTACCTATCTGTTTCATCCGCTTCTTGCCCTCTTTTTGCTTTTCTAAAAGTTTGCGTTTACGGGTAATATCGCCTCCGTAACATTTGGCTGTTACATCTTTACGCAATGCCTTAACTGTTTCGCGGGCAATAATCTTGCCCCCAATAGCAGCCTGAATAGCGACTACGTACTGTTGGCGCGGAATAAATTCTTTCATTTTGGACACTAATTCGCGCCCGCGTACCTGAGCTTTATCTTGATGCACAATAAGCGACAACGCATCCACCACATCACCGTTTATCATAACATTCATACGCACTAACTGGCTGGGGCGATAATCGAGGTGTTCGTAGTCCAGAGATGCATATCCACGCGATATGGATTTAAGGCGATCATAAAAATCCATAACAACTTCATTGAGAGGCAATTCATAAATTATCATTACCCTGGTAGCCGTGAGATATTTAATCTCCCGCTGAACACCGCGCTTCTCTTCACATAAAGCCAATATGGCACCAACAAACTCGTTGGGGACATGAATGGAAGCTAGAATGAATGGCTCCTCTATTTTATCTATATTCTGTACTTCGGGCAGCTTGTTGGCGCTATCGACCTTAAGCAGTTCACCTTTTACTGTGGTTACTTCGTAGACAACCGTCGGTGCCGTGGTAATCAGAGAAATCTTAAATTCACGCTCCAGACGTTCCTGAATGATCTCCATGTGCAGCAAGCCCAAAAAGCCACAGCGAAAACCAAAACCAAGCGCCATAGAGCTTTCCGGCTCATAACTAATTGAAGCATCATTGAGTTGCAGCTTTTCCAGCGCATCACGCAACAGTTCATATTCGCTGGTATCTATGGGATACACACCAGAAAAAACCATCGGTTTTACTTCTTTAAAACCGGTAAGAGCTTGCAGGGCTGGACGATGCAAATGGGTAATCGTGTCACCAACCTTGGCATCTTTAACTACCTTTATACCAGCAATGACAAAACCGACCTCGCCAGCACTTAGACTGGGACGTGGCTCAGGTGCTGGTGAAAACACCCCGATCTTAAGTACTTCATAGATGCCACGGCTGGCCATCAGTTGAATCTTGTCCCCTTTTTTCAACTCCCCATCGATAATGCGCACTAGCACGATGACACCCTGATAGGAATCGTACCAAGAATCAAAAACCAGCGCCTTTAGTGGAGCTTCTCTGTCTCCGGTAGGAGGCGGCACACACTTGACAATACGTTCCAAGATCTCGTGTATACCAATACCCTCTTTGGCGCTGGCAACAATTGCATCTGAGGTATCAAGGCCGATAATCTCCTCTATCTCCTCCTTGACGCGCTCAGGCTCAGCGCCAGGTAAATCTATTTTATTTAACACCGGAAAGATTTCCAGCTCTTCATCCAAAGCTAAATAGACGTTGGCCAGCGTTTGCGCCTCAACCCCTTGTGATGCATCAACAACCAGTAACGCACCCTCGCAAGCGGTTAATGACCGACTTACCTCATAGGTAAAGTCAACATGCCCAGGGGTATCAATAAGATTGAGAATATATTTATTGCCATCGTCAGCAGTATATTGCAGGCACACAGCTTGAGCTTTTATGGTGATACCGCGTTCGCGTTCAAGATCCATTTTATCCAGAAACTGATTAGTCTTTTCCCTGTCAGACAGGGCTCCGGTTTCTTCAAGCAGACGATCTGCTAGAGTTGATTTTCCATGATCAATATGAGCGATAATGGAGAAGTTTCTAATACGGTTTTGATTCATTAAATCCTCATGTAAATGCAGCTAGTTTTCAAAGCATGTAAGACTAGTCAGATTCATTTCCTTTGTAAAGAAATAATACTAATCATTTCAGCCCCGCTGTCGATAAGAGTTACACGATTTTCAAGGCATGATTATTAATTTAAGATCCCCAGCATGGAGAGTGATCAGTAATGATAAATCAGCACAAACCAGTTTCAGTGTTACGGCAACCGTATGTGAAAAACAGAATGAAACATTTTCTGGAGAATTTACTTTCTTTAGTACTGATTTTGATCACTATTTCCAGCCTGTGCTACGCTACTGCAAATTTGTGCTGTGATAACAATACAGGTAATTTGCAGACTATTAAAACAAATACCTTGGTACCGGCAATATATGTACATGACGTAAAAACTGAAAAAATTTCGTTATGACTAATTTTATTAATTCGAGCCAAAGATGCAATGTCTTGCCTTCGGATAAGCACAATGATATTTTTGTATAATGAATATTATAAACGACATTACATTCTTAGATTTTCGTGTTGCCAAATTGGATTTCTGTGTCAACGACAATCTGCCTCAGTCCAAACAAACAACCATACGCACTGAATTTAAAGTGCGCCACGAATGCAGAGCCAACCGTCTTAAAGTTCACCTGACTATTTTTTTCAAGGATAAAGCTGCCCCATTTTCAATTCACCTTGAAGGAGTTGGACTATTTGAGCTTAAACAAACATTTACAGCATTGGAAATCGAAGAGCTCAGTCACAGTCACTGCTCCACAATGATGTTTCCCTATATGCGTGAAACTATTGCTGACATCAGTCGGCGCGCTGGTTTCCCTCCGCTACATATCCCCCAAATAGACTTCAACCAAGTATTCAAACAACAACTTTCTCCTACTAACATTCACACCCTGCATTAGATATCCAGCACAGGCAATTACCTAAGTAGCACTATATCTTTTGCTCTGGTTGTGCTCCATGTATCCTTCAGGCACGCGAAAGCAGGTATCCAGAGGTTTTACATTGTTTCTATACTACCGCCTGCGCAAGAGTAGCAAGCTTTTTGGCGATAGCGAAAGATTGGTATTAATCAGGTGCTATTATGCTTTTTTAGCATTGACAAAATATGATGATTAAATATATAACCATTATGGTAATAATTGATGCGCATACTTTTTCTGACAAAATAAGGAGAACACAATGAAAAAATGGATTTGCACCATCTGTGGCTATGTTCATGAAGGAGAAAACCCACCAGAGAGCTGCCCACAGTGTGGCGTTGGACCAGACAAATTTGAACTACAAAATACTTCAGAACTGGTTTGGGCAGATGAGCACCGCGTCGGTGTTGCTCAAGGTGTTGACCAGGAGATTATAGATGACCTGCGTGCTCATTTCACTGGCGAGTGTACCGAAGTGGGGATGTATGTGGCAATGAGTCGCCAAGCCGATCGTGAAGGTTACCCTGAGATTGCTGAAGCCTATAAACGTATTGCTTGGGAAGAAGCAGAGCATGCGGCAAAGTTTGCCGAACTGCTCGGTGAAGTACTCAGCGACACCAAAACCAACTTAGAACTGCGCGTTCAAGCTGAGAACGGTGCCTGTACCGGCAAGAAAAAAATTGCAACCCGCGCCAAGGCTCTCAATCTGGATGCCATCCATGACACAGTACATGAGATGTGCAAGGATGAGGCTCGTCATGGTCAAGCCTTCCAGGGTTTACTTAAGCGCTATTTCCCATAAAGAGAATAATATGTAAGCCATGTAAAAAACGCTGTCCATGTGGGCAGCGTTTTTTTTTGCCTTAGGTGGAGGAAAATGCAATAATTGTTCTTTTTTGTTGTTGAGCAGTTTACCTTTCTTATGTAGGCAAGCTTCTGTAAAGCTTGGTCTGAAATAATATTGGGCAGCAGTAAATGCCTTTGTCCATAACTCATCAATCTGGATCGTATGTTAGCAATGGATACTTTAACGCAAAACATAGGGGGTAGCTCCTATAACATCATCGGCAGCTGGAATGAAAACAGGGCGGAGTCAACAGCTAAGCAAACTTTATATGATGCCCTGCATCACCTAAATCGTCCCCTCTACTTAACTGCTGATAAAGATATAATCTCCATACACACCACGGGCAATGTTCAACTTGGCGACCAACGCGATGAAATAAACAGTAGTAAACTGCTGGGATATGTACCACCGCTCACTTTAGCGTCCGCTGGTGATGCCAACTTTCTCGCCAGCCATAACTTGCGCTATCCTATGATAGCTGGTTCCATGGCTAAGGGAATATCATCGGCTCAAATAGTTATTGCGATGGGCAAGGCGGGAATGCTCGGATTTTTTGGTGCTGCAGGGCTAGCGCTGGAAACGGTTCAACAACAGCTCGACATAATAAAACAGGCGCTGCCCGATGGTCCTTATGGCGTGAATCTTATCCATAGCCCACATGAAATCGCCCTTGAAGAATCCTTGGTTGATCTATATATCGCCAACGAGATCAAGCTTATTGAAGCTTCGGCATTTTTGACCTTAAGCCCAGCAGTGGTACGCTATAGGTTACATGGAATCCACCGTAACAGCACTGGCACTATAATCACTCCCAATAAAATAATTGCTAAAATCTCACGCGAAGAGGTGGCGCAACATTTCCTGTCACCACCGCCAACTAAGATGCTCAACAAACTTCTGGAACAAGGAATAATCACTCAGGAACAGGCTGCTTTAGCGGCACTAATTCCCATGGCTGAAGATATAACCGCCGAAGCCGATTCTGGTGGACACACCGACAACCGCCCTGCCCTGTCGCTGTTTCCCACAATTTGTGCATTGCGCGACAAACTACACCTGCAGCACAAATATGCTGTTATGCCACGTGTTGGTTTGGCCGGAGGAATATCTACCCCCCAAGCAGCTGCTGCAGCTATTGCCATGGGAGCAGCCTATCTGGTTACCGGCAGCGTGAATCATGCCTGTATTGAATCAGGCACATCCGATGTGGTACGCCAGATGTTAGCGAAAACACGCCAAGCAGATGTGGCTATGGCCCCAGCTGCCGATATGTTTGAAATGGGAGCGAATGTTCAGGTGTTAAAACGGGGCACTATGTTCTCCATGCGCGCAAAAAAACTCTATGAAATATATCGTTCATATCAGAGCATTGATGATATTCCTGCCATGGAAAGACAGAAAATTGAACAGAGTTTTTTCCGCGAACCATTAACAAATGTGTGGCAAAACACCCGCAATTACTTCCTCAAACGTGACCCGAGTCAGGTTGAACGCGCCGAACGTGATCCCAAACATCTCATGGCGTTAGTATTCCGTGCCTACCTAGGTCAGGCTACACACTGGGCCAATGCCGGTGACGATAGCCGCAAGATGGACTTTCAAGTGTGGTGTGGTCCAGCAATGGGCGCGTTCAACGAATGGACCCGAGATAGTTTTCTGGAACAACCACAGCAACGTAATGTTACCAATGTAAATCTCAATATTCTATTTAATGCGCTGGTGCTAACACGGGCTAACATGCTGCGCCAACAACGTATGCACATTAATGTCGGCAATCTTTTTCTTAATCCATTAACCATCGAACAAATCAAGGAGTACCTGCGTGATTAATTCGGGTGCAGATAAAAATAAAAACAGTTCACCGGATCCAACTGCCACCACTACTCTTAATGTACCACTGGCAATTGTCGGTATTGGTTGTCTATTTCCGCAAGCTGAAAACAAGGATAACTTCTGGGCCAATATTAAAGGTGGCGTAGACTGCATTACCGACGTGCCGGAAACCCATTGGCGCATTGCCGATCTGTATGACCCCGACCCCAAAACTCCGGATAAAACATACGGTAAACGTGGCGGTTTTCTCGATCCTTTTGAGTTCAACCCTCTTGAATTCAGCATCCAACCCAATATTTTGGAGGCAATTGACACCTCGCAACTATTGGGGCTAATTGCTGCGCGCGAAGCGCTTAAAGATGCGGGTTACGACCCGGCCAGTGAATTTGCGCGGGAGCGGGTAAGTGTTTTACTCGGGGTTACTGGCGCTTTGGAGATGGTCATCCCCCTTGGGGCGCGCATGGGTCACCCCTATTGGCGCAAGGCACTTAAAGATGCTGGCATCCCTGATGACGTCGCGCAGGAGGTAGTAGAACGAATTGCTGACAATTATGTCTCGTGGCAGGAAAATTCCTTCCCAGGTTTGTTGGGCAATGTTGTCGCTGGACGGATAAGCAAACAGTTTGACCTCGGTGGCACCAACAGTGTCATTGATGCCGCCTGTGGCAGTTCCTTAAGTGCCGTACACATGGCAGCTATGGAATTGGCCTGCGGACACAGCGACATGGTCATTACCGGAGGTATCGACACTTTTAACGATATCTTCATGTATACCTGTTTCAGTAAAACTCCAGCATTATCCCCGAGCAATATAATTCGCCCCTTTGACAGCAAATCAGATGGTACATTAATCGGAGAAGGTTTAGGTCTGGTTGTTCTTAAGCGCCTAGCTGATGCCGAACGTGACAAAGATCAGATATATGCCGTCATTCGCGGTATTGGCACAGCCAGTGACGGCAAACAAGGGGCAATTTACGAACCCAACGCTGGCGGTCAGAAAAAAGCTCTTACCCGTGCTTATCAACTCGCCAACATTGAACCAACAACAATATCTCTGATTGAAGCACATGGTACCGGTACCCGCGTAGGCGATGCCGCTGAGATTAAAGCGCTGCGTGATGTGTACGGTGAAAGTGATGGCAAACCATGGTGTGCTCTCGGCTCCGTTAAATCACAAATCGGTCATACCAAAGCCTCAGCCGGATCCGCCGGTTTAATAAAAACAGCCCTAGCTCTTTACCATAAAGTTTTACCCCCCAGCATAAATGTTTCTCAGCCTCAGGAAGTTATATCGAGTGGCAACACCCCTTTTTATGTCAACACCACCTCCAGACCATGGCTAGAGCACCCAGATCATCCCCGCCGTGCTGCGGTAAGTGCCTTTGGCTTCGGGGGTAGCAATTTCCACTGCGTTCTGGAAGAATATGCAGCAGCGCGTTCGAGCAGCGACTGGAGCGGCACACCACAAATAATTGCGTTAAGTGACAGCGACACCGCAGCATTAAAACTGCAGTTACAGCAGATACCGGTAGCCAGCGCAACTGCACAACTACGCCGCTTTGCGGCTAAATCTCGCGCCAAATTCGACCACCAGGCACCACAACGGCTGTTGTTTATTATCGAGGGCAAGCAGGACTTGGCCGCAATCGTCAAGAACGCGGAGCAACTGATCGACGCTGGCAAGCCAATGACCAACACCCCTAGTGGTATATGGTACGCTAATGGGAACGCCGATGGCGCCAGCACAACAGGCAAAATGGCTGTGTTGTTTCCCGGTCAAGGGGCACAGTATCCTGGGATGTTGGTTGATCTGGCTTGCCATGCTCCAGAATTTATCGAAGAGTTGCAAACCGCTGATAAAACGTTGCAGCTTACAGACAAGCTCAGCTCTATACTCTATCCCCATTCAATCTATACCGCAGCGGATCAAGCGCAGGCCATGAGCAGAATCCAAGCAACTGAAGTTGCTCAGCCCGCCATTGGCACGGTCAGCCTAGCGGCATGGCGTTATCTGCAGAACTTTGGTTTACAACCACAAGCATGGGGTGGGCATAGCTATGGTGAACTGACTGCACTGTGTGCAGCCGGATGTTTCAGCTCCGCTGATCTCTACAAATTATCGCGCCTGCGCGGTGAGTTGATGGCCGGTGACGGTAGCGACAAAGGTACTATGCTGGCCATTTCGGCTTCTTTAGATAAAATTGAGCAACTGATAGCCGATGAAAAATTGGATGTAGTGCTGGCCAACCGCAACACTCCGACGCAGGGTGTGTTATCGGGGGCGCGCAACGAAATTGAGCGGGCTGCGGGCCTGTGTAAAGAGCGTGGCTTACGCTGTGTAGCGCTGGATGTAGCAGCAGCTTTTCACAGTAAACTGGTAGCTGCAGCTACTGAGCCTTTTCTACAAGCGCTGCAACAAGTTGATGTGCAGGCTGCTCATACCGCGGTTTACGCTAACAAAACAGCCAACCCATATCCACAAGAGGCCGCAGCAATACGCACACTGTTGGCCGAACAGATCACCAGTCCAGTGGAATTTGTCCAACAAATTGAGCACATGTATGCCGCAGGCATCACCACTTTTGTCGAAATCGGTCCTGGCGCTCGTTTGACCGCAATGGTGGGTAAAATACTCAAAAACAAAAAGCATAATGCCATAGCTCTGGATTCGTCGAATGGCAAACGTTCTGGTTTAAATGATTTAGCGCGCCTGCTGATGCAACTGGCAGCCATTGGGTTCCCCATTGAGCTAACCAAGTGGGATGGAAAATATGCCCAACAACAGTTAGCACTACCTGAGCCACCAATCCCACGCATGACTGTCTCTATTTGTGGTGCTAACTACGTAAAGGAAAAAGTTAAGCGTCCAGCCAGTACCCGCAAATTGGTCAATGCAAATACAATTTCTCAAGTGGCACAGTCGTCACCAGCCGTGGCACTAGCTGTACCAACTACTGCGGCAAGGCACGTAAATCAAGCTACCCCGGAAGCATTGCATTCACTGCAAGAAAGCATGACCGTGCTGCAACGCATGCAGCAAGATACGGCAAAATTACACAATAAATTTCTTGAAGGACAGGCGGCGGCAATTGACACCATGCGCTCCTTGATGGATCATCAGATGGGTTCCACATCAGCCATAGCGTCAACACCTGTGCCAAGGCTGTCGGTACCAAACCAAAGTGTATCGTCGACCCCTATAATGCCAGTAGCACCACAACCCATAGCAACAACAGCGGCAAGCGCAACTACTTCTGGCGTGGCTTCAGGCGTTGATGTTGCTACCAGCCTTTTGGAAGTGGTAGCTGAGAAAACCGGCTATCCACAAGAAATGTTGGAACTGGATATGAGCCTCGATGCCGATCTGGGTATTGACTCGATCAAGCGGGTGGAAATTCTCTCAGCCATTCAGGAGAAAATGCCTCACCTGCCAGCACTACAACCTGAGCAACTGGGCAGCTTGCAGACTTTGCGTCAGATAGTTGAGGCTATGGGAAGCTCTGTCGGTAGTACAGTCAGCGCAACAACTGCGGCAAGCGCAACTACTTCTGGCGTGGCTTCAGGCGTTGATGTTGCTACCAGCCTTTTGGAAGTGGTAGCTGAGAAAACCGGCTATCCACAAGAAATGTTGGAACTGGATATGAGCCTCGATGCCGATCTGGGTATTGACTCGATCAAGCGGGTGGAAATTCTCTCAGCCATTCAGGAGAAAATGCCTCACCTGCCAGCACTACAACCTGAGCAACTGGGCAGCTTGCAGACTTTGCGTCAGATAGTTGAGGCTATGGGAAGCTCTGTCGGTAGTACAGTCAGCGCAACAACTGCGGCAAGCGCAACTACTTCTGGCGTGGCTTCAGGCGTTGATGTTGCTACCAGCCTGTTGGAAGTGGTAGCTGAGAAAACCGGCTATCCGCAAGAAATGTTAGAGCTGGATATGAGCCTAGATGCCGATCTGGGTATTGACTCAATCAAGCGGGTGGAAATTCTCTCAGCCATTCAG
>Ga0307990_1003131_pt1 | contig 12820 bp, 7 predicted proteins | sample EllFjometagen129_FD_203168 | JGI IMG/M metagenome (GOLD analysis project Ga0307990, IMG submission 203168) | Marine microbial communities from Ellis Fjord, Antarctic Ocean - #129 | ecosystem: Environmental > Aquatic > Marine > Unclassified | place: Southern Ocean | collected 2014-10-08
CTGACCTTAAACCCGAATTTGGTGAACCTGGTGAACCAAGGTTTTCACCGCCTTCACCGCCGATCTGAAAATCAAGATCATTAACAGTTGCCATTGCCCCAATCGCAGGTGGCCCGCTTACAGGTGCATTGGTGATACTATAACCGTAATTTAATGAACTGACATCAGTTCCGACGGCTACGCCCAGATCGAAATATGTCATAAGCGTTTCAACTCCGCCGGGGCTTTCAATACTCAGATCCTTAACAACCCATAGGGTCGTGCCCATCCCGTCATCGATACTCAGGTTAAAGTAATAGATACCCGCCGGTCTGGTATAATCGAGAGTGATCCTGCCCCAGTTACTGTTTGGGGTCGTAGTATTGAGACCTTCCCAGTCTAATTGTTCGAATATCACAGACGACGGCAGATCGGGATCCTTCACGCATTCATGGATGATACGGCCGTTGTTGATAGAAAAATTGTATCCGCGAACATCTATCGATACCCATTCAGGATTGTAAGGTATCGGAAGTTTGTGGTCCTTAAGAGAAAATTGCCCCGAAGGATTACTGTCGTTAAGATCTAACCTGAAGGCAGGCATCCGGCCTACCCACGTCACGGAAGGATTCATCGGGTCAAAGTCAAAAAGAGGCGGCTGCTGCGACGGGTTAATACCCGTCGGCGCATTAAGCGACCAGTCAGTCGTAGACCAGTTAACAGTAACGATCGCATAGCCGTTTTCCTGCGGATTTGTCTTCGAGTAATCAAACGACAGACTGATGATCTTAATCCGATCGCTGTCGTACGGATCGTCATACCACCACTCGTTCCACCACATCGGCCAATCCTCTACATTAGGCGGCTGTTGTTCGTCCTGCTCGGGTTCGTCCTCACGCTGCGGATATGGAAACCATAGCTCTGACGTTCCCGGCATAGTCCAGCCGTTACCGCCGCTTGCACCAGGGTCGATCTGGTTCCACGAGTATCGATCTCCCATAACACTAACATTAAACTCACCGATCTGTGCGCCGGTAACTTCAATATGAGTCGGTCCTTCTGACGGAATCCACGAGTCTCCACCGTCAACACTCAATTCTGTAAACACGTCAAAGAAACTGTCTATGTGAAATAGACCGCTCTCGGTTCTGGTAACTTGACGCTTACCTGTTGGCAAGCCGCTCGCAGCATCGCGTATTACAATCGGGTTTCCCCCAACTTCACCGTTTAGCGACATCGACACGATCTCGGTATCGAATGTACCTGTCCCGTCGCCCGAATCCGAAGGGACTATAATTTTCAGCTCGACAAGACCGGTAAGCGTACCTTCTCCGGTTGATCCATCAGGAAGAGTCACCTCAACAAAAACATCGAAAAAACTATCGATTGTAAAAGTTCCGCCGCCAAGACGCATCGGGGAAATCGTGTAACCCGGATTGCTGCTCGCCGCCAGCGACATGCTTTGTATTACAAAAGAATCGTAGCTTGTCGAATTGACGGCCTTGTACAAAACACCTGGGACGGGGAAACTGTCGTCCGGACGTGTAACCCCGTTACCGCTGACACTGCAAGTCAGCACAGTACAAAAAATACTGGCTAAAATAATGAATTCCAGTTTCATTTTTCTCATGATCTTTCTCCTTTAACATTACTTAAATAAAAATAAATTGAGGCTAGAAAAAAGTAAAATTCAGACTGTTCCATATATATACCTCCAATAACGGCGTGCCCTCAACGTTAAGAGAATTTCAAGTATGATCAAATGTGATCTCAGGATGCAGCGATCAGTTTTGATTTCTGCTCTCATTTTACTGATCCCTTATTTAGTTAATCAAACTGACCGAATCGCTCAGTTTGAGTTAGTTACGCCGTTTTGAACGGCTGATTAACAACTTAAGAAATTGCTCTAAGCTGACGTGTAAAACTGCGCCTTCCTGGACAGACAATACAAATCTTCTGAGAAAAATATGACGATGAGAAACTAATGATATTCATCGTCTCAAAAGTGAATCCTTAAAATTGAATATTATCGCCACCAGAATAGCATATTTATTTGAATCTGTCAAGAAATATCTCGTTACCGAGGCGAAAATCGCAAAAATATAGGACTTTCCTCGCATAGTCGAGTTTTCGTGAAGGGGGGCACCGCGAAAAAACCTCGCTTGCTTAGATGGGATTATCTTTACAGACCAACCATCGCAGTAAAGGAAATGATTGCAGCACCTGTCAATTAATTGTAAACTCGTACCATAGGTATTTTAAACAAACAACTTGTCAGTTTGGCTAAAGAGAAATCACGAATATGACCCATAAAAAATTTCTGTTGTTTTTACTTTGCCTGTCGGTTTCCCAGGCCATCTCTTTTGCCGCAGCCGCCCCGGTCACACATGACAATTTCAACCTGCCTGATGGGGACGAATGGCGGACCTTTAGTTATTGTTTTATTTTCTGCCGTAAAAATAAAGATTGAAATAATCGGGAAAAGGTCGTAGATTCTAAGGAAATACTGCTTGGCGGTGCATCTGAGAGGGAAAATAGTGAGTTTTTTATTAAAAAACAGGAAATATATTATTATGAATGCTAGAGCAAGATTGGTTGCAGTGTTTAGTGTTGCAAGTTTGACAGGGGTATCAGCTATATTTTTGCCCTTTGCATGGGATGGTTCGCCAATGAGAGCTACGTGTAGTAGTGAATATGGTTTATGGAAATTTGGGGCTCCCTTTTTTCTTGCTATCTTGATTTTAGGTACTTCATTGCACTGGATTATATCAGGAACTCTTTCAAAGTTAGAGAAATGGATTGCCTACATAATAAGCATTTCGGTTGCCTGTTTAACACTGTCATTATTTATTACCAGTCCACCAAGTGATTTTAGTGAATGGCTTATGTTGCTTGCAACTATTATTACATTGGCTATCGGAGTTTTTCTTGTAATTAGATCACTCAAAATTGAAAAACTCAAGCAGTTTAGTCCAATTATGGCTATGCAGACAGCTTATCTTGGTAACTGTGTATTATGCTTGCTTGCATTCAGAGATGACTTGGAGATAGGTGCTTACTGTGCCTTAGTCACTGCTGTTTTATATGCTACCCAGATGATTATTATTTCTATAAAAAAGGAAGTCTAATTTTCCAAAACAATAGGAGCATATAAATGAGAATTTCCACCCACCCCCTTTGCCACATGGCAATAGTTCGAACAATTGAGCAGAAGCAGGGAGTCAACAGCAGTTGTCAAGTATTCCTTGACAACTGAAGTTTCATCAAGCTCATTTTCGGCGTAAATATTTTGTTTTATAGCTAGCAGTCCATGGTTTGCTGGTTTATTATTATATAGTTATGCTTTGTAATTCACCTATTATCAAAGTTTACGATACGAAAAAAAACAATTTAAAATTTAAAAGTACCGGACCCCGTTTCGTTTACCCAAGTGTATGAGTTTGAAAGTCATCAATTTCGTCCTTTGCAAAAGGCGTTCGTTCATGCTTGCTGTGTCCGGGTTGGCCGCCAATGTTACGGGAACCGTTGGATTTTTTCTTTCGCGGTGGTTTGACAATATCCGACGATGGCGGCTTAGAAGAGTTGGACGAATTCTTCGAGAGTTTAGCAATTTTATCAGTTAGTTCAGCGTTAACTTTAACAAGCTCGGCAACTTGCTTTTCAAGTTCGATGATGCGTCGAATATAAAATTGTTCTGTTTTGGAAGTCAAGTTTTGCCCTCAAGTCATTTACAGTGGCTATTATCGTACAAATTAGGAGTTTTTCTTGAGAAAAATATTGACATGCCGCCTTGAGTATGCTAAAATTCATTGAGTCAACAATGGGTATTTTGACATTGAGTGCGTTGCTCAATATCCTTAAAATACCCGTGAACGGTTACCGAATTTGTAAATGGCTTGTGAAATCAGAAAATAGCTATGATTATGAAACTATAATATCTTGGAAGGATGAGGTGATGAAAAAACTGTTTTTTATATTATTGTTAACCGTGATACTTTCTGTATGTTCAAATGCCGCCATCTATATTGTTGATCCAAATGGATTTGCCGATTTCAGCGATATTCAATCTGCTATTAACTCCGCAAGCGACCATGATACTATCATTGTAAATCCCGGAATTTACACTGGCCCTAATAATAGAGATATTGAATTTCATGGACTTGACATTACTGTTCGCAGCACAGATCCCAATGACTTGAATGTTGTTGAAGCAACTATAATTGATTGTAACGGTTCCGAATTTGAGCCACACCGCGGGTTCTCTTTTAACAATAACGAAGACGGAAATTCTATATTAAACGGTTTGACAATCACCAATGGATATGCTTCCTTCGGCGGCGGGATTTTGACTGATGGGACAAGTCCGAAGATATTGAACTGCATCATTTATGGTAATTCAGCCAGTAATTATGGTGGTGGGATAGTTTGTAGATGGAAAACGGGAGAAAGTCCTTACATTTACAACTGTAAAATTTATGAAAATACTGCTATTGATGGTGATGGTGGAGGAATTTACAGCTATGATTCTTATACAACAATTAAAAATTGCAAGATTTTCAGTAACTCCGTAGGAGGATATGGTAAAGGTGGAGGAATAGGAAGTCTTGGCAGGCCAATAACCGTAATTGAGTGCGAAATCACAAACAATGACGCTTACGAAGGAGGCGGAATACACGGAAAACAAGGCTTGTATGGCACAACTACAATTAGCGACTGTCGTATATACAGCAATACCGCGTGGAATTTTGGTGGCGGTATCTCTTTCAACGAAGACGGTTATGCATCAATTACAAACTGCATTATTGAAGATAATTACTGTTGGAATTTTTCTGGAGGAATTCATTGTGCAGGTGATCCGACGACAATACAAAATTGCATTATAAGAAACAACGAATGCGAAAGCCGCGGAGGCGGTATTACAATCTGGAAAGGAAACGCCAAAGTAGAAAATTCACTAATCTATGGCAATAGTGGTTCTGGTATTTATATTGCTTCAAACGCCGGACATCCGGTAATTGAAAATTCGATTATTTATGGAAATATTGCTTATAACGGGGCTGGAATAGTTTCGGATTTTACTGCCGCCACAATTACTAATTGCACATTAACTAATAATTCTGCCACAAACCTTGGCGGCGCTATTCATTGCCGCTACAGTGATTTTATCGTTACTAATTGTATAGTCTGGGACAATGATGCCCCTGAGGGACCTGAAATCTCGGTGGAGGGCAATTCTGCATCTGCGACTGTCTCTTACTGCAATGTACAGGGAGGACAGCAGAATGTATATCTTTCAGAATCTGGATGTACGCTGAATTGGGACACTAGTAATATTGATATCGACCCGCTGTTTGTCAATGCCGATGGCGATGATGATACGCTTGGCACTGAAGATGATAATTTGAGACTTCAAGTTGGCTCGCTCTGTGTTGATGCCGGTGATAATGCTGCCGTAACAGAGGCAACCGATCTGGATGGGGGACCGCGTATTGTTGATGGTGATAGTGATGGGACGGCTACTGTTGATATGGGTGCTTACGAATTGATGCATGTTGAGGAAACCCTTGACCTCGGCGAGAGTGCTACGCTTGTTCCCAATGGTGGAAGCGGTACTGCTACCGAAGATGCCCATATTGTCTTTGAAAATGTTTCCGGCGGCAGCGGTGCAACAGTTACCGTTACCCAATACGATACTGACCTGCATGCGGCACAGCAGGCATACAACTTCATGGGAATGACTCTGGTAGTTGATACTTCTCTTTCTGATGGACAATTCCTTACGACCATTACGGTACCGTTTACTGCTGCAGATTTGGACGGGCTAAATTGGCGTTTACTAAACTTGCAGTACTGGAACGGAACCTCATGGGAATTGGCAGCATCTGGCAATACACTCAACAGCCCGGGGCATGTTCAACGCGAGGGCGATCGTTTTGAAGTTGAAGATACTGCTATCCCAACGCTCAGCAATGATCTTGGTGATTATGGTGTATTTTGGAACCAAACTACAGGCCAAGGTTTTGTCTGGGCTAATGTCGATCATACAACAGACTTTACCGCCGGTTTATTGCTAGGGTTCGACCCTGATGGAGATGTTGACCTTGCAGATTTTGCAATTCTGGCTGCGACGTGGTTGAGTAATGATACGCCGACAGCTAACTGGAACGCAAAGTGCGATCTTGACGGTAGCGGTGATATAGGTGCCGGTGATCTCTTTAAGTTTAGTGAAAACTGGCTTTTTAGGAAAGATAAAATCAGCGACCATGTTTCAGAAATTGAAGTTGAGATGTTTATTGACTATGAAAATCCGACTGATGCCAGTGATACACACTACGAATTTGAGTTTACTGTACTTACGGATACAACTGTAGATAGAATTGAGTGTTCAACTCCAGGCGGAGAATTGATCGAAGTGACGTCCACATGGAGCTATGTGGATACTGCCGATGGATGGATTGAGACCGGATTGGATATGGAAGAAATCCCGGGAATGTATTACTGGTTCCTAAAATCGAGCTTTGATAACATTGCCGCCTTAGATGCTTATGGAGACGGAACCTATAACTTCACAATACACTATCTCAATGGCACAAGTCATCAGACAAGTGTTTGGTTTGGCGAAACAGGAACGAGTAATCCGATAGCTCAGCCAACGCAAGAGTTGATTTTGACAAGCTTCTGTCATGGGGATGTGCTTAACTCGCCAGTCAATTTTACATGGCAGCCTTGCACTGATCCTGTTGCTAAGGAAATCTGGTTTGAAATTTATAATTATGATACAAATGAAGATATGGAGTATGTCTTTACAACTGATGTAACAAGTTTTACTGAACCGCTTGTTATGAATAATGGCTCCTGCGAAGCTGAGATCGGTCTTGATAAATGGTACTATAATAAAAACAGCGATGGCATTGATGTCTGGGTAAGTAAATACACTGAAAGTGATTATTACTTTTCAGTGATTGACCAAATCAGCGACCAAGAAAATTAAAAGTGTCAGACACCTTTTTCGGTAAGATAGGCAAGGTGCCGTTCTGCAAAACTGCCCGGCCATTTAAATCTCTGCTTTGTGAAAATTAAAAGTGTCAGACACCTTTTTCGGTAAGATAGGCAAGGTGCCGTTCTGCAAAACTGCCCGGCCATTTAAATCTCTGCTTTGTGAACCCATTGACAAACTCCCAAACCCTCAACAAACATTTAGTAAGTTCCAAATTCTCACTCAACACATACAGGCCAAAAAAAATCTGTGGCTGACCGCTGAAAGCCGAAAGCTCCTTAGCCTTAAAACTTAACACTTTTATCCAAAACCCACAAGCAAAAACCACCCAGCATATTTATTTAATTACCAACTCTTATTATCTTTAGTCTCAACAACAAATTTTGAATCTTTTAAATCTGTGTTAATCTGTGAAATCTGTGGCTAAAAAATCACTCCAAAAACTTACAAGACCCAACCTAACCGAAAACCCAAAAAATAAAAATTAGTGACAATTAGTGTAAATTAGTGGTTCAATTACATCGCCTTTCTCTTTTACCTTACTCCTTTTTTCTTTGTGTCCCTTAGTGCCTTCGTGCCTTGGTGGTGAAAACGCAAGCACAAAAACCTCCAAATCCGACCGCTCTTTATACCCTAGTTTAAAGGTATAATGGGTTTCAAGAATTTAGTTTCCCTAATTTTTCGACGCTCAAAAAAGTGCAAAAACGCGAGAAAGTGATGCAAAAGCGCGCAAAAACACAAATAAATGCAATTTTCTGACGTTTTTTGAGCGTTTTTAAGGCCCATTTCGGGCTAAAACCATAGGTGGGATATGTCGACAATGTCCAGAATTCGGAGTTTTCAACCTTCTCAGCACTGCATTTTCTTAACAAATAATTACACAAATTCAGGCGGTTGCATTAACACTCGTACTTTTGTATGATATAGTATTAGCTATATAACATTAGATGGAGAATCCATGCGTCCTTTTTCGCTGCTTATAAAGCCTGCCGGCCCTGATTGTAATATTGACTGCAAATACTGTTTTTACTCACGTAAGACGGATATTTTCGGCAAAAGTGCGCACCGCATGAGCGATGAGGTCGCAGAAAAGCTTGTCAGCAGCTATCTAAAGCTCAATCTGCCGCAAAGCAGCTTCGCCTTCCAGGGCGGCGAACCAACTCTAATGGGGCTGGATTTCTACAAGAAAATCGTCGATTTACAGCAAAAATACGCTATTGACGGCCAATCAGTAACAAACGCTCTGCAAACCAACGGCATCCTCCTAAACGACGACGCCTGGTGTAAGTTCCTTGCCGAAAACGACTTTCTCGTAGGCATAAGTCTAGACGGGCCAAAGAGTTACCACGACACCTACCGCCTTGATCATTCCGGTAAGGGCACCTGGGACAGGGTGATGGCCTCTATCGAGAAATGCCGCCAGTATAACGTACAGTACAATATTCTCACTCTGCTAAACAATGTAAACGTCCAGCACCCCGACGAGGTGTGGGATTTCTTTATGGAGCAAAAAGTGCGTTTCCTGCAGTTCGTCCAATGTGTAGAAAACGACCCTGACACCGGTGAAATCGCCGATTTTTCGATCACGCCAAAACAGTACGCCGATTTCATGTGCAGAATATTCGACCGCTGGCAGGACCACGGCGTTCGCAAGGTAAGCGTCCGAACGTTTGACAGCATCTTGTCGCACTGCCTCGGGCAGGGACATACCGAGTGCACATTCATGCCCAAGTGCGCTGACTATATAGTAGTAGAGCACGACGGCGGTGCGTATTGCTGCGACTTTTTTGTCGAAGGGGATGCGTACCTCGGAAATATCATGGAAACGCCAATAGAAAAACTCGCGTTCAGTCCGAAAAAGCGGCAGTTTAACATGCGAAAACGTGATCTGCCAAATAAATGTATCGTATGCAGGCACTATGATATTTGTCGCGGCGGATGCCCAAAAGATAGAAGAATCGTTGATAGTGAGATTAAAACGGAATCTTTTTTTTGTGACAGTTATAAGCAGATATTCGATTATACACTGCCTAAATTATGGCAGCTCGCGGCGGAGGTTAGAAGCGAAAATCGGCCTTTGGGGCGGTAATATCGCCGTTTTACAGGATATTACATGTTGATTTTGTGCCTGCTGCTTGCTATTTTTTGAATTTTAATAGTTAAAAGTTTGTCGAAACTTGATTTTTTTGCTTTTTTGTGTTATAATCAAGCGTTGTTAACAAAAGAATATTATAGGGATCAAGGTATGGATCGTAAATGCGGAATATTTTTAATAATATGCTCTATCGTTTGTATTGCTATTTCAGGATGCCTTAAGCATTCTGGGCATGTTGGGGGAGCAAGGTCCGTTGCAAAATCGGAGTTTGCCGCCAGTGGCCCCATGATATCGACAGATTGTATTGTTACATTTTATGATGACCAGAGCAACAGCTATATCAGTGAGCAACGTCATCGTATATTTCCTTCTTCTTCAGCAGTAATGATCGAGGCTACAGAGCCTGAGGGTAAATATGAATGGGGCCTTTCAAATGGTGTTTTTAATGTCATGATGGGCGATCCTGTTAAATTGCCAGTTGCTCTTTGCTCCAGTGAGATCGCCAGGGCGATTGTTCTTGCGGTATCGGCCAGGGGCGGATTTCTTGGTGATAAAGCCGGTGTAATGGGCGATCCAGTCAGTATCGCCGGGCGGATGTACCAGCCTATAGATATGTATGCCGGCGATGATAGCCCAGTATCCCAAAAGGTCTATCGTGAAATCTCAAGTAACCAGATAGATTGGGTTGAGATAAGAAATTCAGATAATAATGCTTTAATCGCAGCAAGAAGCTATAATGTTCGCAATCTTGCTGACAGCGGTAAGGTTATGCCTTCTTCAATTGATATTTACAACACAGACAGTTCAGGCAGGCCTTCAAACCGTATAATGAATATTGAATATAAGTCTTTTGAGCTTTTACCTACAATGTAGGAAGATGTAGGGTATTTTATTCTTTTTTTTTTGATTGCGGTAATACAAGACGCACGGATGCTCTTTTGTAATACTGATTTGGTGGGTCAGTGACATGAGTCTGTTTTTCTCAGATTCAAAGAGTTGAATGAATTGAGGCGTTTGTGTTTGTTTAATTGCAGGTTTATGTATCTGTAATACCGCAAGCATCCCCGGGTTTCTCACTCTGTCACCTCATCAATTTAGTTGTTCGGGTCTATTTTACTAATTAACCTGAACATTTTGGCATTTAAATAAGTATTGGCAGTTAAGCCATAAATCCCGTTTCGTGGTGATTGTGTTTGCCGATGGATGGTTTTTTATTGTCGGTCTGCAATGCTTTTTAATGTTTTATGCTGAAATCCTTGTATTTTTTAGCAATTTGCTTTAAAGATTAGAGATATAGGAAAAACTGGTAAAGGCGGCGTGTTGTTAAGCCGATTTATTTTCCAATGGCTTTCTGATAGAATGTTTTTTTGTGCTAAAACGCATTTATCACAAATTAACAGACTTTTTGGCAGCGACCTGGAAAGTTATAAGCCTGAAATTTGTTAAGATTAGTATTTTATTTTTTAATGCTAGGGAAGAAATGGGACAAAAAACTGTATTTTTCGGACTATCGTTATTTTTATGTATTTATTGCATTGGATGTTCTAACGACACTCTCGACCCGAGACAGATCGGCGGGTTTAACCATATCCCGGTTGAAGGAATGATCCTGGACACGCTTGGCGTAGGTGATGAACCACAGAATACTTATGCCAATGCCGAGGAGCCGTCGCCTGAGGATGTAATTCCTGTTGATCAGGATTATGCTTTTGGCTCAGGTGATGTGGTCAGGATCAGTATTTACGAACTCCGTGAGGAGGGCCAACCGTTCTACGAGGAGTATATCGTAACGGAAACCGGTAAGATATCGATACCCGACGTTGGTATTGTCTATGCGGCCGGTTGTACGGAAAACGAACTCGAAGACGTGATCAAGGGGATCCTCTCGCCGGATATTTTAATCAATCCATCGGTTAAGGTTTCTCTTTACGGTTCGGCAAGCCAGCTTTTCTCGATCGAAGGGCAGGGGGTTAATCGGCCTAATCGCTATATGATCCCTCGTTTTAACTTTCGACTTCTCGATGCTCTTGCTGTCGCAGGCGGTGTTGCCCAGTTTAATGTTTCCAATGTTTATGTTACACGCCTGACAACAGGCAGCGAAGGCCAGGGTCTTGGTTCGGAACCGGGCGGGATTGATTTCTTAGACGATACTAAAGGTAACGGCGTCGAAGCTGTTCCTGAAGACGGTTTGTTTGAGCTTATATCGCCGTCTTACAGCATGGGATTTATCGGTAAGAGCGATGCGGTAGTATCTGCCTCTGAAATGATGACCGATGAAGAAAAGAAAGTTCTTGCCGTTCTTGAAGGCATTTCGCCGGAACCGGTCAGGAAAAACGATACCGCCGTGAATTCGGATCCCGGGCAGATTGAGTGGGTTTTCAAGGATGGAAAGTATGTACCGGTTTCTGTTAGGAACACAGTTGAAGTTGCGGAACCGGTAAAAGTTGAGCCGGTAAAAATTAAGCCTGCAAAGAAACTGGTTGCCAAGGTGCGTGACAAAGAAAGTTCATTCGGTTGGGACAAGATTGGCGAAGGTGCCAGTCAGTCGCGTGTTATCAAGATTCCTGTCGATAAGCTTTTCGGCGGAGATCCACAGTACAATATCGTAATTCGTTCAGGTGACGTTGTCCGTGTTCCGGTTGATGTTGTCGGCGAGTTTTATGTGATCGGAAATCTTAATTATAATGGTCCGATCGATCTTACAGGCCGTCCTATGACACTTGTCCAGGCAGTATCTGCTGCCCGCGGACTTGGAGAATTGGCCTGGCCGTCAAAGGTTGAAGTTACCAGGCGTATTAGCCGTAACAAGCAGGTTATGGTCAGGGTTGATCTCAAGAAGATCGCCGCCGGTCTCCAGCCGGACTTTTTTATTAAACCTAATGATACGATCAATGTCGGTACGCATGTTGTGACGCCATTCCTTTACCAAATTCGTAATGCCTTTACGGCGAGGTACGGTTTGGGTTTTACTTACGATCGCAATTTTGCTTACTCTGACAGAGGACAATACTCAGGTTTCTAGGATGTGGTTTGGCGCTTTTGCTTCGGATCTTTTGCTAGACGTTTGCTTTTCGTTATAACGACAGGTTTTATTATCGGACGTGTTTGCAGGCGGTTATCAGTTGCTTTTTTTGTGTAGAAATTAGTATACAAAACCGTTACAGTTGAGTAGTATGTGAGATTATGGATAAAAAAAATGAAACTGTTTCCAGCTTTTCCGGTTCGGTCATGCAAGAAGAGATAGTCTCGTCTTCGCCTGGTGTTGAGATATACGTCAAGGTTGCGGTAATCGGGATACTAATCTACACTTACTTTTTTGAAGCGGTAAACGGCGTTGTCAGCAAATGGTCCGACCCGAGTTGGTCTCACGGTTTTTTGATACCGCTGTTTAGCTTGTATTTTCTGAGTCAGCATAAGGAAGCGATTCTTTCACTGAAGCCCAGGACAAATTACTTTGGGTTACTCTTGCTTGTCTGCTGTCTGATCTTTTATCCCCTTAATATCTTTCACTTCATGGTTGCTTACTTTGAGCCTTTAACTGTGGTTGCAGCGATTGGGGCGTGTGTGCTCTTTTTCGGCGGATGGAAGCTTGTGCGTTATACGTGGCTTCCGGTTGTTTATCTTATTTTCGCCATACCGCTTCCGACCAGGATTCTAACTCATATTACGATACCACTGCGAAAGCTTGCTGCTGTCATGGCGGCTATGATTCTTGATCTTATCAATGGTGTTGAGGCGACGGCTAGCGG
>Ga0307990_1003132_pt1 | contig 12819 bp, 11 predicted proteins | sample EllFjometagen129_FD_203168 | JGI IMG/M metagenome (GOLD analysis project Ga0307990, IMG submission 203168) | Marine microbial communities from Ellis Fjord, Antarctic Ocean - #129 | ecosystem: Environmental > Aquatic > Marine > Unclassified | place: Southern Ocean | collected 2014-10-08
GCCCCATGAGTTTCTTGCGGTACTTGGCGATGTGATACAGCCCAACAACATGTTCTGGCGCTACCATCACGAATATACCATGGGAATGGCAACTCGCCCTGTACATCTCATTAACGGCAATGCATCGTTCTACCTAGGAGCCAACAACTTTACGGAAGAAACCGGTCAGACGCTGGATCCCTACAAAGTAATGGAGCGGGGGATTCGCTTTATTTTTCTGCACACCACGGGTGTGGGTTCACTGCCCAACAGTAATCATCAGTGTGTCGTCGGGAAAAAGGCCATGGACTGGCTCAGGCAAGAGCTCGCGGCGGACACTACATCGACCACGGTTGTTTTCTTCCACGCTCCGATCGCAAACACCACCTACAACAGCACGGAAAATATGAGAATGGTTGAGTCGGTAGAGATGAAAACTTTGCTTGAGAGTCATGCGAATGTGAAAATATTTGCAAACGGACACGTCCATTATCCGTATGGAGCAATCGATAGCGAAGGTAGAGGTCAGTATCGTCGGAGTGGGAACCTTCTTTATATCAGTGTCGGGCGTCCGCCAGACACGCTGTTTTTAAATTTTGAAAAAGACAAGATAGATATTCGGGTGCGTAATAACAAAAAGAAGGAATGGTATGCAGAATACGGCTACACGTATGACCTAGAAACCACGTTGCAATAATAGAGACCGCAGGTATGACGCACTGCTAATTTGATTAACCAAGGAGGTTGAGATGCTTAAACGAGCACTGATTGTTTTACGGTTGTCCGCAATCTGTGCCTTATATGTTGCAAAAAAACCAAATATCATCGTGATCTTTACGGATGATCATGGGTATGCCGATGTCGGCATCCACGGCTAGGCGGATGATGTTAAAACGCCCCCCATCGACGCGCTCGTCTGCTCGGGTGTTCTCTGTACGGACGGCTACATTACCGCGCCGCAATACTGTTCTTCGCGAGCCGGAATCAGAAAAGGGGCCAAAAATGGGTCCGACCCGAATGGCACTAAGTTAAGCATGTTTTGTATATTGTAGGGCTGGAACGGTCGAAGACCTTCCCGCCGCAGCCCAACGAACTGAAACCGTTACCAAGCCATTGCAATTAAGGGATGTGAGGTGTGCAGTGCGACTGAGGCGGGAAGGTCTCGCAGGCTCAACCGTTCCAGCCCTACAACCCTTAACTTAGTGCCATACGGGTCAGACCCCCACAGCTTTGCAACGCATCTGCTGGAGAACGGCGTGAACATCCGCATGGTTCAGGAGCTGATGGGCCATAAGGATATGAAGACAACCGAGATCTACACTCATGTGATGGATAAAAACATCCGCCTTCGCCCCATCCTTCGCTAAAGGTTGCCGTTTCTTTCAGTCACTGCTTTCGCAAGCTCAAGCCTCGCTGCGCGACGGAGGGCACGGCCAGGCTATGGCGGGACAGGCTAAAACGGGTGCCACAGTAGCAGAGCGCCGCAGAAGTAGAGCAAAGCTCACTTCACAGCAGGTAGCTCGCTACATAACACAGCGCCCCGATCCGCCCCGAAGTCTCGGGGTAATAACGTTGATCCTGTAATCCCGTCAAAAACTGACCCCGCATAGTCTTCGCGCTTGTGGCGCGGTAAACATCCGTGGGACATAAGTCGTTCTCAATAAAACGCAAATCCGTGATGAATCTGATTTTCTCAAAACTTTTGGGTTGCGAGCGGAGAATATCAAAAATCCATTGACCGAGGCGGGAGGGGATGCAACCATTCGGCTTAACTTTGTCCGGAACCAAGGAGTGTATGGGATATGAGTGATTGGATTGGTCATGAATGCGGCATTGCCGCTATTCGGCTGTTAAAGCCGTTTGAGTATTACGTCGAAAAATACGGATCTCCGTATTTCGCAATCAACCGCCTCTATTTGCTGATGGAAAAGCAGCATAATCGGGGGCAGGACGGCGCGGGCGCGGTCGTCATTAAAACCGATGTCGAGCCGGGCAGGCCCTTTATCTTTCGTTCGCTCTCGGCGGATAAAGATCCGATCGCGCGGGTGCATCAGCATATGCTTGGCTCGCTCGCCGAGGCGCTTGATGAGCATCCCGAAAAGGCGGATGATCCCATTTGGATCAAGAAGAACGCCAAGTTTGCCGGTGAACTACTGCTAGGGCACCTGCGCTACGGTACCCGCGGGCAGGGCGGCGTTTCCTACTGCCACCCCTTCCTGCGCCAGAGCAACTGGCTCAGCCGCAATCTGGTGCTGGCCGGTAATTTTAACCTGACCAATAACGACCAGTTGTTCGATACACTCGTCGAGCTCGGTCAGCAGCCGCGTAGCGAAAAAGACACCGTGATGGTCCTCGAAAAGATCGGTCACTTCCTCGACGAGGAAAACGACCGACTCTTCCGCACCTTCCGCAAGCAGGGGTTTGCCCGCGCCGAAATTTCCACGAAAATTGCCGAAAACCTTGATCTGCTCACCGTGCTGAAGCGCTCGGTCAAAAATTTCGACGGCGGGTACACCATGGCCGGCATGATCGGCAACGGCGATATGTTTGTAATGCGCGATGCCTGCGGCATCCGCCCCGGCTTCTTCTATCAGGATGACGAGTTTGTGGTTGTCGCCTCCGAGCGGCCGGCCATTCAGACGGCGTTCAATGTGCCGATCGATTCTGTGCAGGAGATCAAGCCCGGCCACGCGCTGATTGTCCGACGCAATGGCGAGGTGCTTCACGAGCAGATTTCGGAGGTCGGCAAAATTACGCCTTGTTCCTTCGAGCGCATCTACTTTTCGCGCGGAACCGACCGCGATATCTATAAGGAACGCAAGCAACTCGGTCGCCAGCTCACCGAGCCGGTGCTCAAAGCCATTGACTATAATCTCGACCATACGGTCTTTTCTTACATTCCAAATACGGCCGATGCCGCGTTTTACGGGCTGATGGAAGGGACCAAGGCGTATGTCGCCGAGCGAGCGAAACACCATATTCTTTCCGAGCGCAATCTTTCGCCGGAGCGGATCGTTGAGCTGGTAAACTACCAGCCGCGTATGGAAAAAATCATGACCAAGGATGCCAAGCTGCGCACCTTCATCACCGCCGATGCCGATCGCACCGAGCTGGTTTCGATGGTCTACGACACCACCTACGGCGTGGTGCAGCCCGGCGACACCCTCGTGGTGCTCGACGACTCCATCGTGCGCGGAACCACCCTGCGCGAGAGCATCCTGCGCATCCTGGACCGGCTCCATCCAAAACGGATCGTGGTTGTCTCCTCCGCGCCGGAAATCCGCTACCCCGACTGCTACGGCATCGATATGTCTAAGCTGAAGGACTTCGTCGCCTTCCAGGCAGCGATCGCATTGGTTAAAGAGACCGGCCGCGAGGCGCTGCTGACCGAAATTTATGAAAAATGCAAAGCTTCCATGGAGCGGCCGCGCGAGCAGGCCATCAACGAGGTGAAGCCGATCTTCAAACTGTTCAAGCCGCATGAGGTGGAAAAAAAGATCGCCGAAATGTTGCGACCTGCCGACCTCAACGCCGAGGTTGAAGTCATCTACCAGAGCATCGAAGGCTTGCACGCGGCCTGTCCGAATCACAAGGGTGACTGGTACTTCACCGGTGACTATCCCACCCCCGGGGGGAACCGCGTTGTCAACCGCTCCTTCATTAACTTCATGGAAGACAGCGACGCCCGCGCATACTAAGAGTGGAATGGTGGAGTGATGGAGTGCTGGATTGTTGAGAATCCGATTTTCAATCCTTGATGCTTCCATCAAAAGTCAGAACTCTATATTTGCGCTGGATCTACTTTATCCAATAAATATTTATAAATCGTTTAAAACAAAACGTTTATGAAAAGTTATTTGTCCCGTACGTTTAAACGTACGGGCTACTTGTCCAGTCATAATCAATTGATGGTAAACGGATTGGCTTGCTCTGTTTCGTGCGATTTGTGTGGCGCGAGGCAAACGTAGGCGACTTTTGTCGGGTTCATTAATCCTTGGAACCAGCCTTCCGTCTTCGCAAATATGCTCCGCCGTAACACGTCGCTGAAGGTTGCCGCCGCCGCGCTTCGCGCTATGGCGGCCAAGACGGCAGGCAAGAAGCCTGTGCGTGTCTGACTTGTCCTCGAAGCTTTAGCGAAGGAGGATGCAATAGACTTCCAAGGGTTGGGAAAATCGGGTAGAAAAGTTTTGACTATTTGAAATGCCTATGAAAACCAGACCCATACTGACTGATTTCGACCTGTTTCTGTATGCCGTCTGTCCGAACCGCAAAGGTGACTGGACCTTCATCGGCAACCGCGCCGTCATCAATTTCATGAAATACAACGATGCGCACGGCTGGTGAACAACCAAAAAACAAGAGCATGATTTCATTTTTTGCAAACCGCACATGGAAACAGGGTCGATTTTTGCTGCTGTTGTGTATTGTTTTGCTGTCCTCAATGGCGTGGATGAATCGGTTTATTCAGGATGATGCTTTTATCAGCTTTCGTTATGCAGCCAACCTGATCGATGGACACGGTCTGGTTTGGAATGTTGGCGAAGTGCCTGTTGAGGGCTACTCAAATTTTTTATGGACCGTGCTGATTGCGGGAACCATGGCGATTGGGTGTGACCCGAGTGCTTCGGCAATGGTTCTGGGAGTTCTCTTTTTCGCGGGAACACTGTCTTTCACTTTTCGTCTTTGTCGGCAGGTCGGTCTATCGTTTGGGGTTTCCCTGTTGGGTGTTGTGTTGCTCGGAACCAATTTTTCCTTCAGTTCATATGCGACCGGCGGGTTAGAGACGCAATTGCAGGCCTTTTTGTTGACGGGCGGGGCGTTTTTGACATTTTACCTGACCGATCACAGAGAAAACCGAATGCGTGTATCGTTGAGATTCCTATCAGCTCAACATACAAGCTGTTTGCATTCTACCTTGGTGAGCATGAGGAGTTGAGTCGGCTCATCGCCCGAAAGGGGTGGGAAACCTACCCGGTTCAATGACCTTCGCAGGGCAAACGGGTCCTCTTCGGCGGCGAGCCCCATCGTGCGTTCCATAGAGAGTGTTCTTACATCAGAAAAAAATCGGGAGAAAAGTTTCCGGCCATTGGAAAAAATGGGATAAAAAGTTCCACTGTCTGGAAATGATAAGAGGCAATGAACGAACTCAAGCCAATTGAACCGCTGATTTTGACCCTTCGCGGGCAGAAGGTCATTTTAGATGCCGATCTCGCCGAAGCCTATGGCGTGGAGACGAAGCGCTTGAATGAACAGGTCAAGCGCAACATCGACCGTTTTCCTGAAGATTTTATGTTCCAGATGACGGAAGTAGAGTGGGAGGCTTTAAGGTCGCAAATTGCGACCTGAAACACGGAAGAGCCTGACAACCAAAATGATACGCGTAACCGGTCGCAAATTGCGACCCCCTCTGATGCCGCTGATCTAAGATCACAAGCTGTGATCCTAAAGAAGGGGCGGGGTCAGCATCGAAAATACATGCCGTATGTCTTTACGGAGCACGGCGCGATCATGGCGGCATCGGTGTTGAACAGCCCGAAAGCGGTGGAGATGAGCGTTTTTGTGGTGCGGGCCTTTGTGAAGATGCGGGAACAACTGGCCGCCAATGTAGAGATTCTTCGTCGGTTGGCAGAGATCGACAAAACCCTTTTAGAACATAATGATGCACTTCAGGTTATATGGAATCAACTTCAACCGCTGCTGGTGCCGCCCGACCCGCCGAAAAAAGGCAAGATCGGATTTGATGCGCATTTGGATAAAGGATAAGTGATGGAAAAAAGACCCAAACTGACTGATTTTGACCTCTTCCTGTACGGACAGGGAACGCACTACCGCGCCTACGAAAAGTTCGGCGCGCATCCGCTTGTCGAAGACGGTGAAGAGGGTGTCTACTTTTCGGTCTGGGCACCCAACGCCGAGACCGTCAGCGTCATCGGCTCATTCAATAAATGGGAGGCGTGGACTCACCCGATGGAGCGTATCGACGAGTCCGGCATCTGGGAGCGGTTTGTGCCTGGCGCGAAAGTTGGTGATCAGTATAAATTCGAAATCAAGGGGCAGAACGGTTTCTGGGCTCAGAAGGCCGACCCGTATGCCTTCCAAGCCGAGCTCCGTCCGAACACGGCGTCAGTGGTGTGTGATTTTTCCTGCTTTGAGTGGAGCGACCACGAGTGGATTGAAAAACGCAAGTCGACCGATTGGCAACACCGTCCCGTCAGTGTCTATGAGCTGCATCCCGGTTCGTGGAAGCGCATTCCGGAAGAGGGCAACCGCTGGCTCACTTACCGGGAGATGGCAGCCGAACTGATTCCATACGTGAAAGAGCTCGGCCACACCCATATCGAGTTGCTGCCGATCACCGAGCATCCGTTCGACGGCTCGTGGGGCTATCAGGCCACCGGCTACTACGCGCCCACCTCGCGCTTCGGCTCGCCCGACGACTTCCGCTATTTTGTCGACCGCTGTCATGCCGAAGGGCTTGGCGTGGTGCTCGACTGGGTCCCCGCCCACTTCCCTAAAGACGTCCACGGTCTCGGCTATTTCGACGGCTCTCATCTTTACGAACACTCCGACCCGCGTCAGGGCGAGCACATGGACTGGGGAACGCTTATTCCCAACTACGGCCGCAATGAAGTCAGCGGTTTCCTGCTTTCTTCCGCTGTTTTCTGGGCCGAGGAATATCACCTCGACGGCCTGCGCGTCGACGCCGTCGCCTCCATGCTCTACCTCGACTACTCGCGTGAAGAAGGCCAGTGGATTCCCAACAAGCACGGTGGCCGCGAAAACCTCGAAGCCATTGAATTTCTCAAGCACTTCAACAGTCTCGTGCACGATCAGTATCCCGGCTTTCTCACCTTTGCCGAAGAGTCCACCGCCTTCCCGCAGGTCTCTCATCCGCTCGATCAGGGCGGCCTCGGCTTCGACTTTAAGTGGAACATGGGCTGGATGAACGACACGCTCGATTATTTCAGCAAAGATCCCGTCCACCGCAAATATCATCAGGGCGATCTCACCTTCTCCATGGTCTACGCCTTCAGCGAAAACTTCATTCTGCCGTTTTCGCACGATGAAGTGGTTCATGGCAAAGCCTCCATGCTCGACAAAATGCCTGGCGATACGTGGCAGAAGTTCGCCAACATCAGACTGCTCTACAGCTACATGTTTACCCACCCCGGCAAAAAACTGCTCTTTATGGGTTGCGAAATTGGTCAGTGGAAAGAGTGGGATGCTGAAAATAGCCTCGACTGGAACCTGCTCGACTACGAGCCGCACTGTAAACTGCAAACGCTTGTTAAAAAGCTCAATCAGCTCTACACCACCGAACCCGCGCTCTATGGCATTGAATCTTCATGGGAAGGGTTCGATTGGATCGATTTCGAAGACGCCGAAAACTCAGTCGTCGCCTATCTGCGCAAAGGGGAGAGCGAAGACGACGTGATTGCCGTAGTTCTCAACCTGACTCCGACGCCGCACCCCGGCTATCGCATCGGTTTGCCCACCGCCGGCGACTGGGAAGTCATCTTCAACTCAGATGCCGACACCTATGGCGGCTCTGTCGCCGGCCCAGAAGAGGGCCTCGTTTGCGATGCTCACCACCTTCCGTGGCACGATAAAGGGTACTCTCTTCAGTTCGATCTCCCGCCCCTCGGCGCGTTGATGCTCAAGTTGAAGAAATAAGCTCAAAACGCCGGATGGGCAAAGAATAGTAAATTTCGGGCTGAAAAAGGGGCTTCCGGCTGCTTATCCGCTTTAAATTTTCGTGCGGAACCGTACAATCGCCAGTCTATTTAAACTGTTGGAGAATCATCATGGAAAAAACTGTCATTATCGGAACGGGACCGGCGGGCTACACCGCCGCCATTTATGCGGCACGCGCCAACTTGGCACCGGTGTTAATTGAAGGATTCCAGCCCGGGGGTCAGCTCACGCAGACCTCCGACATCGAAAACTACCCTGGCTTCCCCGAAGGGATCGACGGCAACACGCTGATGATGCAGATGCGCCAGCAGGCCGAGCGCTTCGGCGCGAAGTTTGTCTCCGGCGAAGTCACCGAGGCGGATCTGCAGAATACCTCGAAAAAACTCACGCTGAGCGGAGGTGAAGTCATTGAGGCACAGACTGTCATTATTGCCACCGGTGCGAGCGCGCAATACCTCGGCATCGAGTCCGAGCAAAAGCTGATCGGCCGCGGCGTTTCCGGTTGCGCCACCTGCGACGGTGCGTTTTACCGCGATGTCCCCGTCGCCGTGGTCGGCGGCGGCGATACCGCGCTTGAGGATGCCCTATTCCTTACCCATTTCGCATCGAAAGTCACTGTGCTTCACCGTCGCGATCAATTCCGCGCTTCTAAAATCATGGCTGCCCGTGTGTTGGCTCATGAGAAGATTGAAGTGCTTTGGGATACGGTAGTGGAAGAAGTGATGGACGTTGAAAAGAACGAAGTGACCGGGATCAAAATCCGCAACGTTAAAACGGATGAAATCAGCGAGCTGGCGGTGACGGGTTTGTTTGTGGCAATCGGCCACAAGCCGAACACCGCGCCGTTCAAGGATCAGCTTCCGCTGGATGCCGCAGGCTATATTGTAGCGGACGGTGTGAAGACTCGCATCGAAGGGGTTTATGTTGCGGGCGATGTGGCCGATTCGGTTTACCGTCAGGCTATCACCGCCGCCGGAACCGGCTGCGCCGCCTCCATCGAAGTGGAACGATATTTAGGAAGTATGGAATAGTTTGGAGTTCGGTGTTCCGAGTTCAAAGTAGAGAGTTTGAATCGAGTGAAATCCGGAACTGGGAACTGTGAACTGAGAACTGAGAACTGGAAAAGGAGAACAGATATGTCAGAAATTAATTGGGGTTTAACCGAAGAGCAGATCGAAGTTCGCGATATGCTTGAAGAATTCGGTCGTGAGCGCATCCTCCCCGTGCGTGCGGAGCTGGACGAAAAAGGAATTTTCCCTACCGACCTGCTAAAAGAACTCGCCCAGATGGATATGATGGGCCTCTACATCGACGAAGCGTACGGCGGCATGCACATGGGCCACCTCGGGTTTTCGGTCGCCGTTGAAACCCTCAGTAAATACTGCATCGGTGTCTCCGTTTCCTACGCCGCCAACGCCCTCGGTGCCGACCCGATCATCATCGGCGGTTCCGAAGAGCAGAAGAAAAAATATTTGTCTCCGCTCGCCACCGGCGAAAAATGGGCTGCTTTCGGCCTGACCGAGCCGAACGCCGGATCCGACGCAGGCGGCATTGCCACCACCGCCGTTAAGAAGGGTGACAAATACATCCTTAACGGAACCAAACAGTGGATCACCAACGGCGGCGAAGCCGACATCTATACGATTCTCGCGGTGACCAATAAAAACAAAGGCGCCCGAGGCGTATCCTGCTTCATTGTCGAAAAAGACACGCCCGGCTTCAGCTTCGGTAAAAAAGAAGACAAACTTGGCATCCGCGCCTCCGCGACCCGCGAGCTTGTTTTTGAAGATTGCGAAGTCCCTGCGGAAAACCTCATCGCCCGCGAAGGCATGGGCTTCCTGCTCGCCATGAAAACATTCGACATCTCCCGCCCGGGAATCGCCGCGCAGGGTGTCGGTCTGGCACAGGGTGCGCTCGATATGGCCGTTGACTATGCTCGCGTTCGCCACCAGTTCGGCAAGCCGATCATCGCCAACCAAGGCCTGCAGTGGATGCTCGCCGACATGGCCATGAAAGTGGAAACCGCTCGCGCCATCACCTATGCCGCCTGCAACACCATCGATGCCGGAACCAAAGACGTCTCCAAAATCTCCGCCATGTGCAAATGCTATGCCGGTGATGTGGCTATGTCCGTCACTACTGACGCCGTGCAGGTGCTCGGCGGGTACGGCTTCATGAAAGAATATCCGGCTGAGAAAATGATGCGCGACGCCAAGATCCTCCAGATCTACGAAGGCACCAACCAAATTCAGCGCGACGTCATTGGCGCGGCGCTAATCAAAGAGTACGCCTCCAAAGCGAAGTAAGCAGGCTGAGCCTGCACCCTTCTTTTTCAAACCTTGGAAGTCTATTGCATAGACGCGCATAGATTCCCCCAAGGTTCGGAACAGTGAAGCCCGGTTTTTCCAACCCTTGGTAAAATCGGGTTTTATTTTTTCCAACCTTTGGAAAAAATATCTATGCCGCAACGCAGTTGCTTCCAACCCTTGGGAAAACCGGGTTTTTTGTGTCTGGTGAGAATGCAATCATCACCTTATGCGCATATGCGCATAAGGTATCAAGGGTTGCCTAGCTCGGGTTTTGCACAAATAAAGAAGCGTTTCTTTTTGTAACATGCTATAACGCAATATCTTGTAGTGTAAAAATAAAGAGAAACGCTGTGGTGGATTGTACACAAGCCGAGCTGAGCTTTTCATCCTGTAAATCCAAGAAAGTTTCCGTTTATTGTGCGGACGGAAACATCCGTTCGTTTGGCGGGTCGATTATATTACGTTAGGCAGACCGTAAACTTGGTCTGCTCCGTGACGCGGCAAGGGTGATTTCTGATCCCCGGCGGCGAGCCAGCGTGATGAATTCGGTCGAACAAATGCTTCGCCAGTGGGTCTGTGCCATTGCCAGTGGGGAGGAAGATCTCAATGATCCCGTCAAAATACAGCAGTCGCTTCGTGTCCTTTACGAACGCTGCGCCTTTGTGAGGAATAGTCCGCGGCTCATGAAATATGCGGGCTAGAACAGGACATATCCATCAGCATGGATGGACGTGGGCTGGCCGGTGGTGGTTTTAGCTGTTTTGCATGTTAAAGTTGCCGAGGCGTTCGATGACTTTGAACATGGCCTGCGTTCCGTGGTCTTCTTCGTTGTGGGCTTCGTTGGAGCAGAAGTATTGATGCGCCAGTGACGTCGCGGCAATCGGCAGATTCAAACTTTTCGCGGCATTCAATACGATATTCAGATCCTTTTGAATGAGGCGGACCATGAAGCCGGGGTCGTAGTTGTTTTCGATGATGGATTTTCCGAGGTTTTCAAGCGACCAGCTTCCGCCTGCGCCGCCGGTGACCACCCGATGCATTTTTTCCAGATCAATCCCGGATTGCTTGGCCAACGCCAGCGCTTCGCAGGTCGCCATTAGGTTGACGGCGCAGAGAATCTGGTTGCAGGCTTTGGTGACTTGTCCTGCTCCTGAAGGTCCCACTAGTGTGGTGCGGCTTCCCATGGCTTCAAAAACGGGGGTCACGCGATCGAAGACATCCTGCTGTCCGCCGACCATGATGGTGAGGGTTCCTTTGACCGCTCCGATATCTCCGCCGCTGACGGGGGCATCGAGAAAGTTATGACCTGCTTCTTTAAGTCGTGCTGCAATATCGCGAGTGACGTCAGGGGAGATGGTGCTCATGTCGATGAAGGTTGTTCCGGGGGCCGCGCCTTTGATCGCTCCGTTTTCTCCGAACAGGACATGTTCAACATCTTTTGAGTCGGTCACGATGGTAATGACAATATCATTTCCTCCCGCACAGGCTTTCGGGGTGAGGGCTTTTTTGGCTCCGGCATCTACCGCTTCCTGCGTCCGTGATTCGGTTCGGTTATACACCGTTACCTGATGGCCTGCTTTGAGGAGGTTGAGGGCCATGGGGCGGCCCATAATACCCATTCCGATAACTCCGATCTTCATGCTCATAATCCTGTTTCCTTTTTTGCCGATGGAACGTTCAGGCGGTTTCAATGGGTACAGTCGGCGCGGACACGTATCTGAGTCAATTCGATTTGTACACCGGAGAGGTGATAGAGATTACGGGCTTGCCCGTCAAGTCGCAGACGCAACGAAAAACAAAAGCCGGATTCTGTGGTCGAATTAGGCCATGACAGGATTTGGTTGTTCAAAGTGGAAGCGGCGGCTAGGGTGTTTGGCATGAAAATGATACAGATTAAAGTGCCGTCCATTTTCAAAGACGCGGTGCTGAATGATAGCGTAATGGCCGTAGCCATTTAGGATGCTCTTCCGATTGACGCCGTTTAGTTGGCAACTGGGTCGTTGGAAAGACCAACCCGGCACGAACGGCTGAAAAATGGAATTTTGATTTCTTATTAAATCGAATGGTTGGCGGGATCCATGTAGTTGGGATCTTCGCTTGACCTGCAGATGTCATATGTACTACATATTAAACTCTATTCTATATAGAGGATTGGGAGCGCAATGCATACCGAAAAAAAGACACACAACAGCTTGCCGTGTTTCAAACGCGGAAATCTGTCGGAAATGGTTTTCGAAGTACTTCGGGAGCGAATACTGGATGGAATGTACGAAACAGACAAACTGATGCCGACTCAGGAGGTTCTCGCCAAAGAGATGGGGGTCTCGCGTACTGTTTTGAGAGAAGCATTTAACAAGCTTTCATCGCTTGGTTTGATCCGCAGCTACCAAGGCCGGGGTACAATCGTGCAAACGCCGGACATGGCGGTCGTCATGCGTCCGATGCTTGCTGCTTTTAAACTGGACGCAGCCATCACCATCGAACTGATGGAAACGCGCTATGCCCTTGAAGCGTCGGTAGCGCGCCTGGCAGCCAAAAACAGCAATGCGGAGCAGGTCGGTCAGCTACGGCAAATCATTGACGCGATGGAAGAGGCGACGAAGAATCAGGAGATTACCGCCATCGCCGAGGCCGATTACGCCTTCCATATGAAGCTGGCGGAAATATCAAAAAACCGCGTCCTCAAACAAATTATTGAGGTGATCCGGGAAATCCTGGGTACATTTTTGGAGAATATCAATCAGCCGCGGGGCACGGCAGAGCGAGCCGTTGATTATCACCGGAAGATTTGCGATGCCGTAGAGCGCAAGGAGCTGGATTCGGCCGAGCAATTGAT
>Ga0307990_1003133_pt1 | contig 12814 bp, 10 predicted proteins | sample EllFjometagen129_FD_203168 | JGI IMG/M metagenome (GOLD analysis project Ga0307990, IMG submission 203168) | Marine microbial communities from Ellis Fjord, Antarctic Ocean - #129 | ecosystem: Environmental > Aquatic > Marine > Unclassified | place: Southern Ocean | collected 2014-10-08
ATCCTTTGTCTAGTTTCCAAGTATTAACAATACGGTCTTTTTTTGATCTTAAACTTATATCTGGGCCTTCATCATATTTACTGCAACTTATGCAATATGTAATAATAAAGATAATGGATATAATAAATATATATTTCATAGTTTCCACCCCATAAAAATACTATTTTTTATTTAATCTCAATACCACGCAAAAGGCTTAATTAGTTAGCATTGTTTGACACGGATTACAACCTAAAATCCGCGCCAGTGGGGTTCAGGAAGAATTCGTGCAGCGGGGGCTTTATTCAAATTAAGATTTTTTTACCTTTTTAACAATATCATTTAACCAATCATTTGTTATTGTATAATCTCTGAAAGCTAAAAAAGGGTTTTCTTTATTTTTAAAATCCCTAATAAATTTTCTTGTTAATGTCCCAATGATGATATTTTGCTGAGTAATATCCTTATTTAATGTCAATTCAGATCTAATGTCATTCTCAAAATCATTTAAAAGCTTTCTTCTTGCATCATTTAAAGGTTTTCTATCAATTTGGCATTTTTCTATTGTGTATTCAAAGCGTATATTATCTGATTCAATAACACCATTTTTTTTAAAATTAATTTCACCTAATGGATCGGTAATTTCTGGATTAACCATTTTTGGTTTTTCTCTAACATCATATTCTACTGAACATTCATTTATTTTTTTAATATTAGATGTGGTATTTCTAAAACTAGTTTTTGCTCCTTCTAGTTCAAAATGAGTGCCTTTATTTTCATTACAGGTAGCACAAGCCATAAGAAGATTGTCCCATGAAAATGCAAGCCAATAATATTCTTTTTTAGGTCTATAATGCTCAATGTGATATTGTTCAATTTTTTGTTCGCAAAAAGCACACTTGTTTTTATATATTTTCTTTAACTCAATTCGAATATCTTCAATTTTATATCTATTATTAAATTTATTCTCATCTATGTATCTCTTCTTTTCAATTACTTCTTTTCTCCTTTTATGAGTAGTTTTTGGGGGACTAGGGATATTGCCTTCAAAATTTTCTTCAATAGGAATTCTTAAGGAAATAGGAATATTTGATATATCTTTTTCTATTTTTATCATTTTTATCCTAATTCCTCATCAATAATTTTTTGAATTAATGTATCAATTTCATCATCTGGGATAAATGTCTTACCCTCTAATTTTTGCTTTTTCAATACATCTTTTAGTTTGTTATTTATCCTATAAAGTAAATATGTATCACTTGTATCTGCATCATCATTTTCAGCATCCAATCTTGAGTTTTCTAATCCAAACAAAGGAGAGGTTAATAAGGAGTTGATCATCAAATGATTTAAGTCTTTTCTGTAATAAGGATCACTCACTCTTGTTTTTCCATCCTCAGGATTTCTGAAAACTCTATAAATTACAGCATCATCTGATGCACCTTGAATAATGGTTGAACTATGTGTTGTAAACATGAACTGAACATTTGGTAACAATGATCTTAATCTACCAACCAGGGTTCTTTTCCATTTAGGGTGTAAATGCAACCCAATCTCATCAACTAAGACAATGCCGTGTAGATTTTCTAATTTTCTAGTTTTGGGTTGACTTAATTGAAGTCTATAAAGTAAATCTGATACAAAAATCAAGATGCTTTTATATCCTTCTGAGAGTTCATCAAATTCTAATTTCGCATTTTTTTCTTTAAATGAAACTCCTTTATTATCAACTTTAATTTCAACATTTCTCTCAAGTAGTTCATGAAACATTTTTTCTAATATATCAATAGGAAACGAACTAGGTAGCTCTTTTACTTCACCAATAGCATTCTGTGAATCAATCTGTTTTTCTAAATTTAACAACCTTTGATTAAGAAGCCAAGATATTGGGTTAGTTAAAGTTTGATTATTATCAAAAAGTGACATAAAACCGTATTCCTCTGAATTATCAGAGGAGTACCTCCCTCTATTAACACCATAAGCAAAGAAATTATTTAAAAACCCAACATTTTTATTCCTATACTCTTTATTTTTATCATCAATCCCGACTAATTCCATTTCTCTATTAGAATTTATAATATCAATTACTTTCCCTGTTTGTTCCTTATCTGTTTTTTCTATGATAAAATATCTATTAAATGCTAGGTAAATGGCCATAAGAATTAATGATTTTCCATCACCATTTTCACCTAAAAAATAAATTTCCTTTGAGCTTTCAATATGATCTAATTTTACTTCTTCAATTGAAAAGAAATTTGCAATTTGAACTTTCTCAATATAACTACTTTCAACATCTTTAATACCCTCTAGCCATGATTTAAATTTTGATTTTGAAACACATAAAGCTTTATGAAAATTATTTGAATAACAAATATCATAAAATTCTTTCTTATTTGGTTTTGTATTAATTAATCTTGAAATCCTTTCTTCTAATACTTGTTTAAATAATTTTCCAACTTCCAAATTTTGGAATATTGGTGAAAAATCAAAAGGAACTTCTTTTGTCCTTCTGTAAATTGGTGCTGCAGCACCTGATACAATTAAAGCACTTCTTATGTTTGTATACTGTTTCCCATCCTCAAGTATAAATACTCCTTTCATATTCCCTTTGGAATATTTCTGAGCAAACTCCTGTATTATCTCTCCATGTGTAAATAGAACTGCAAAAAGGGCAAAAATGTTCTTTTCATTAGGATATTTTTGAATCTCAATCCAATAATTTGGTAATGGGTCTTTTAAAGACTTAATTCCGAGAAAAGCTCTAAGAGTTGGTTCGTTAATACCAGCTTCTTTATTAATGAATTTGTAAAGTATTTCTTTACTATAAATAACTTCCATTACCTGAACCACATCATACTTTGTCCAAGATGTTTTAAGTTTTGTAAAGTCTACTTTTTCAATCATTATTAAATAGGTTTTGCAACAATCAAATACTCTTTAACTTCTCTATTCTTATCTTCTACTCTCCCCATAGTACTATGCTTATAATCTATAGCTTTAAAATAAACTTCATATTTGGCTCCTAAAGTATTTTTGGCGAGTTTCAATATTCCTTCTAAACTTATCATCCCCGAATTACTATAACTTAAAATAAGTTTAGATCTCTTATATTTTATTTTCTCAAACATTTCCTGAAAAGCATTTACTACTTCTGTTTTTTTACAAAAAGGAGATTGATGACGGTCATTTCGATAACGCCCTTTAAATAAAACTTCAGGATAATCATATTTAACAAGTGTTTCTAGAGCATGATAAAATCTTGAGTAATGGACAAAAGTATAGGGTGGATCAGCATACACTAAAGTACCGACAGGTATTCTTTCTAGACATTCTCGATAATCAAGTGTAGTTACATTATGGTCAAGCTCATTCTTCCCAGAAAACTCCATCAATTCATTAAGTTTTTTCTTAAAATATGGTACTATTTCTTTTTTACGATATATAATGATATCATCTTTAGATGCAATATTGTTAGCATTTCGATATTGTGCATAATGACCTGTACTTTGTGCATTATATGCCATTGCGAACATTAAACTTGACAGTATTGGGTAATAGACTGGTTCTTCAGCAAATTCTTCTGCTGCAATTCTTAATGCATCAATCCACAAACATTGTTCAAATGACCAATAAGTGCCAGAATAATTTTTGATAAAAAGGTGTTGATCTAATTTATTAAAATCAAAATATATTAATTCTTGTTGTTGATGCTCTAAAGCATTAAATTCATTTAGGCTTAATCCAGAATCATATTGAAAGTTTAAATCAGGATAAAATCGATGAACGTTATCTACATGCCGTTGAGCTATATCTATCACTTGTTCAGTAATCCACTCAAATTCTCTCCAATTATAATTTCCTAGATAAGTTTTTGAAAAAATTGCAGAATACTCTTGTATATCATTTGAATGCATTACTACATTATGACCTATTGCACCACTTAAAACGCTAGTTCCAGCAAATAAATCACATATTTCTTCCCCTTCATAAATCTCATTGATTGAATTTACCAAATATTCAATGAGTTCTCTCTTTGATCCCATATATTTTATTATATGAGGAACGTTTATCTTAAAGTCTAACAATTTCACTTCAACTTTATGCATCTAATTTGTAAATTGAAAGCAAATGTAAACAATATTAATTTATTTCTCCCCCCTCCATCTATAAGAGTGTGAAAAGTTGAAATAATAATCATGTTTTCAGAATTATTTTTCAACTCAGCCTGCAAATTACAGAAAAAAAACGAGAAAAAAAAAGGAATATTGATATTATTTGCTTGTTTTGATTATACTACAACATTTTGACTTCCCTTCTACTCCATTTCGACTCCGCTCAATGTAACCGCTCAGTAGAGCAAGTAGAGGGAGTTGTTATAAATTCTCAATGCGTATATCCCAAAAAGCAAAACTTTGCTTCTCTTCTGCCTTTTTATATTTGACTTTTGTCTTTTGTCTTACTTTAACAAACATACAATGTCTTAAAGACATGGGATATTTGAGAAAAGATTGCAATTAACTGCTTAATTTATGTTAATACGAAGCTTCGTATTAAGGCAAGTCACGCAACATGGGTGCATACGAAGCTTCGTATTGAGGCAAGTCACGCAACATGGGTGCATACGAAGCTTCGTATTGAGGCAAGTCACGCAACATACGTGCATACGAAGCTTCGTATTGAGGCAAGTCACGCAACATGTGTACATACGGAGCTTCGTATTGAGGCAAATTATTCAATAATTATTAGATAAAAGCCCTTATTGTATCAAAATTATTAATTATTAATGCTTAATGATTAATGGTTTAGCTTGTGGGCAGGGAGTATTTATGCTTGTTCTCGATACTCACTCCTTATAATCGTGAACTAGAACTGACAAAAGGGGCTCGACCTGACAAAAAGGCTGTTTTTGCTGTTTTCCTTGCATTTTTTGCAAAAAATAGGGCAAAAAAAACGAAATAAGAACAAGTTCAAGCCTCTCCCCAAGCCTCTCCAAAGGAGAGGGAGTTTAAATATTTGATTTGTTTTTTCATTGTTCTAATATTTTGAGATTCATTTGGTATTACTCAATCAAAACAAAAGTTGTCCTGTCCTTAGGTTGGGGATGGGCTTCTTTATTCTATTAGTACAAAGGCTGCCCAGAAGTATGGGTTGTACTTTGCTCGCATTTCTTTTTGTGTTTGGTTAAATGCTTGTTTAATCACGCCAGAGGCTGACGAGTTATCTTTTAGTTTTAGGAGTTTTTTATAGAAAGTTGTCATAAACTCTTCGGTTTCTTTGTCGGGTACTTGCCATAGGCTCATAATTAGGTATTGTACTCCTGCCATTTTAAAGGCTCTTTGTAATCCGTAAACTCCTTCGCTGCCTTTTATGTCGCCTAGTCCTGTTTCGCATGCCGACATAACGGTTAGCTTTGTATTTTGCAGATTCATATTTGATACTTCGTAAGCTGTAAGTACTCCATCTTCTCCTTTAATATTTGTTTTGCTCCACACATCGTTGGCTCTTGCCAATACTAATCCAGAACGCATTAATGGGTTTTTATTTTCTACAAAAGTGCTTACTCCAATACCTGCTCCTCTAAACGAAACATTGCCCGATTCTGTAATCTTTTCTTTTTCTTCAATTTCAGGATCACTATAAAAGAATCCATGAGTAGCAATATGTAATATCTGTGGGGAATCTTCATTATCAATATTCTTAAAATTTTCTTCGCTTGCAAGCAATCCAAAATTATCATCTGTTTTTATATCATAATCATTAAAAATAGAAATTATTTTCTCAGCTTCCGATTTTGTTCCTTTTAAATACTTCCATACTTCTACTTCTGTACTATCGGTGCTATATTGTGCTCCGCCAAAAATTGAGACAGTAAGATCTTTATCAATAAAATTTTCATTCTTCTTTTCTAATATTTTCATGGTAGAGCTTAACATGTTTATGTTGTACAGGTCTGATAAATACTTATTGTTGTTTGTTGCTATTGATGCAAATGATACTTTATGTAATAAGCCTGCCGAAGAAATATAAACTGTAGAAGCCTCACCCCAGCCTTCTCCAAAGGATAGGGAGTTTAAAACGGAGTCAATGGGTTGCCAAATTATGTTATATAATTTTGTGTTTTTAGAATTGTTGTTGCCATATATCGATTTTACATACTCAAGATTATTGCTACTGTGTTTTCCTATAAATTCTTCTAAGTCTTTTGCCTCAAAAAGCTTTATAAGCTTAGGATTTTTGAATTCTTTTGTAATTATTATTGCACAATAGATATCTTCATAAGTATTGTCCATTTTTAAATTATTAAAATGCATAAACTCAATTGCGGCTTCGTTTTCTTCTAAGTCTTTTTGTATATCTGTCCATTTTGAATTATTAATATTAAGTTCGTTTTTAAAACTATAAGAGTTTTCTATTAATTCTTTTTCCAACACATTAGCCTTTTCTTCTAATTCTTCAATGCTTACATACCTTTCGTTATTGGCAATAGAATACAATTTAGACAATTGCTGTTTTATTCCAATCCAATTATTATAAGTTTGAATTAAATCTTGTTTTTTTGAACTTAGTATACTGTTCTTCATTCCATTTGAAGATTTCAACAACATACCTTTATTTAATAGTTCGTTATTATAAACCACTTGTTTTAGCTTGTCTGATTTGTTGTTTTTTAAAGCAAATGCTTTAATCCTATCATTATATAATTGAATAGAATTAAGATACTTCTCTCTTTCTGTTTCAGATAAAAACGAGAAGTTCTTTTTTAAAAGAGCATATTGAATTTCATTACTTTTTATATAATACTCTTCTGCTTTATCAAAATTGTTTTTTGTTTCATAAATATAGGCTAGCATCGAAGCTACATCGGCAAAAGATGAATTCATTTCTCCAAACTTGTTTTTATAGATTTCCATAGCCAACAAAGCATACTTTTCTGCTTTATCATACATAAAGCCACCCCAATACAATTTAGATAAATTGTTGTATGATGCTGCCAACTTCTGGCTGGTTTCTCCAAAATGTTTCTTTTCTATTTCTATTGCACGCAAATATAAGTTTTCTGCCTTAGGGAAATTGTCGGTGTATCTATATAGTTCTGCAAGATTATTAAGGTTTGTAGCATAATGGGGATGATCTATTCCTATTATTGCACTATCTATTTTTAATGATTGATAGAAATGCTTTTTTGCTTTTTCGGCATATTCGGGTTTTTGCGTATCCATATACTCTGCAAGGTATAATGCCCCAACATTATTCAATATGTTTGAATATTCAGTATGGTTTTCGCCATATATTTTTCTTTTCTTTTCCAGAGCTTCTAAATAAAGTTTCTCCGATTTTTCGTAATTCGCAATTTCATAATAAAACATTCCCAAGTTATTAAGATTTGCCGCATAATCGGGATGCTCTTCCCCATAATTATCTTTAATTAATTTATTAGACCTGAGTAAATACTTTTCGGCTGTTTTATAATCATCTTTTACTATGTATAAATTAGCCAAATTGGATAAAACATAAGCGTTATTTGGATGATCTTTTCCGTATGCTTCATTTAAAATCTTTAGTGAGTTCTTTAATAGATTTTCTGCCTTTTCAATTTCTCCTGATTCTGAATATGTTTGTCCTAAATTATTAAGAATAGTTGAATACTCAGGGTGCATATCTCCATAAGTCTTTTTAAATATCTTTAGGGATATTATATAATATTCTATAGCTTTTTGATGATTGCCCATTGTTGAATATAAATTAGCAAGACTGCCTAATACATTAGCATAACTGACATGCTCCTCTCCAACTGTTTTCTTATGAATTGCAAGTGCCTTTTGCAAATACTCTTTAGCAAGAATATAATCTCCGGTAATAGACAAGAGATTAGAATAATTCATATAAGTTGTTGCCAGTTCAGGATGTTCTTCTCCTTGTGTTGCAATTTTTAATTTTATAACATTCTTAAAAATTGAGACAGCTTTTTCATATTGTCCGATATCGGTAGTGTGAGTTGCATAATTATTTAGCGTATTAATATATCCGGCATACTTTTCTCCATACATTTCCTTTTGTTCGGCAAGACTTTTTATAAACAAAGAATCGGCTAATTTTATTTTGCCGTTCTCGCTATAAAAAGCTGCAAGATTGCTTAATGCTGTAGTATAATTTATTTTATTCTCATCATCTATTTTATCATATATCTCAATTGCTTCTTTGTAATATTTTTCTGCTTCTTTATATTTCCCGGTTCTATCGTATAAAACGGCCAAATTCATAATAGATAAAGCATAGAAATTGCTTTCTTTTTTATAAACTTTCTCCTTTAATTTTAATGACTTAAGATGATAGTTCTCTGACATAGAAAAATCGTTTAGCTTTTCGTAAGCAACAGCCAAATTATTTAATGCCGTAGCGTAATCTGCACTCTTCTTTCCATAAAACTTCCCTGCTAATTCTAAATTCTCATTAAATATCTTTTGACACTTTTCGTATTTTGCAGCCAATAAATAAAACTCTCCCAAACTATTTAAAGTTGCTAAATATTCATTACTTACTTTTCCGTGTTCTTTCTCCATTAATTCTAATGCTCCTATAAAGAAAGGTTCCGACTTATCGTAATTTCCCGTAGATGTATAAAAGCTTGAAACATAATTTATCATTTGATAATACATTGTGTCTGTTTCCTGATACAGACTTTTAACTATATCAAATGTAGATTCATATTTTTCTTCTGCCTTTTTATATACTCCTGCCTGATAATAAATATTTGCCTGCCATAAAGAAATATTAATATAACTGTCATTTTCTTTTCCATATATCCGTTCAATACTTTTGGCTACCTCATTCATTAATGGTTCTGCTTTACTATACTCAGATATATAAGTGTAATAAACTGCTAAATTATAAGTTGCTGTTATATAATTTGGATTATCAATTCCTTGTACCTTTTTTCTTATATCGCGTTCTTTTTCATTGGCTTCAATAGCTTTGTAATAATCTTGCGTGTAGTAATAGCAATATTCAAGATAATACAATGTGTTTGCGTAGTTTGTATCCTCTACTCCTATTTCTTCTAATGTTTGGTTTGCCAGTTTAATAGCCTCTGTAAAATCTTGTGCTTGAAATTTAATTAGAAATTCGTTGTAGCTTGTTTGCCACTTCTGGGCATGCAATATTGATGAGTTATGTATCAATATTAATGATAATAAAAAAATGAATAGTTTTATTCCTTTCATTATTATTATTTAGGTTTAATTGTGTGTATTCTTATTTTTTTTAAATACGAATCCATTAAAGATGAGTAAAATTAGCATTAATATCAACAGTACTAATATCATCGTAAATAGTATATTGAAAAGTCATTGTTGTAAAATCGCTTGATGAAACACCAAAGCCTTCAACAGAAACTGTAGTGGCACCAATAAATTGAGTTTCAATTCTAAAAGTGTCATTCTCTAATTTCATATAGATCTTTTCTTCGTAACCTTTATTATAGAAATTATAAATTGCATATTGTGTTTCATCACTGCTGCTTTTTTCAATATCAACAGTATAAACTTTTGAATTTAAAGAACCAAGTTCTTCGCATCTCCAGGAACCTGTTATAGATGTATAATCCTTATTTTTATCTTTACAGGAAAAAATAAACAAAATAAGAAAGATGAAATATATTTTATTGTACCTGTTCACAGTTTGAGATTATTTTATTCTTGTTCTACACCATTAATATATGTCTTCTTTTCAACACACTCTCCATCTTTATCAAAACCTGATGCTAAACCATCTCTAACACCATTTTTAAAATTAATTATGGTCATTATTTCGCCTGTTTCATAATATGTTTTCCATTCTCCATCTTTATTGTCTTCAATATAACTACCCTCATTTTTTAATTTTCCGTTATCATAATACATTTTCCAAACACCTGTGGCTAAATTATTATTGTATTCCCCTATTTGTTTTTCTTTTCCATTAGGGTGATATATTTTCCAAACCCCGGTTAATTTTTCATCTTTATATTCTCCATAAGAGTGTAGTGTTCCATCGTCATGATAACTTTTCCACATACCTGTTCTAACATTATTTTCACAAAATCCCTGCTCCAAAATTTGTTGTTCTTTTCTTTTTGTCGAATCAGCAAGGGCATAATAATAAATGTAGTTACCTTCTATTTTATTATCAATATATTTACATTTTAGCATTAAAGACCCATTTGGATAATATCCTGAAAAATCTCCAATTAACAAGCCATTTTTATAATAACATCTATTACTTACTGCTCCATCGGCAAAATCTTTGTAATAGCCAATAAATAAGCTATCATACAAACCTTGCTTTTTATAACTTTCTTCTTTTATGTTCCCATTTTCATAAAATTCTTTACAATATCCATTTTCTCTGCCATTTTGAATATTTTTTATAAACTGCATGTTTCCATTTTCATAATATGTTTTGGCAATACCATGAATTGCATTCATATAATAGTTCGATTCTTCCATTAATTGTTCGTTTTCATAAAACAGTTTTACAGTTCCATGAATAAGATCATCTTTGTAGTTTATAATTTGCTTTATATTACCTTCTTCATAAAATATTTTAGTAGTACCTTCCAGTTTATTGTTTTTATAAATTAAAATTTGCTTAATGCTGCCACTATAATAATGATCGTTCCAGATACTATCAAGTTTCCCATTTATATATATTCCTTCCTGCCAAAGCTTTCCATTATCATGATAAATTTGATATAAACCATGTTTAATAGTTTTGCCATTAATTTCAATTACCTGATATTTTTCACGTATGTTTTCTTTATTATCATCATGCCAGGTAGTAATTGTTTGTTGGCAGATAAGATTACCCGTAATTATTAACAAAATGGATAAAATAAGACCGTGCTTTAAAGATAAAATCATATCATATTATGTCAAATGTCAAAAATTTTATTAGTTTTTCGCTTTGATTGTTGAAACAGATTTAGCTATAATCTTGATAAGCTCCTCGTTTTCTTTTAATAAGAAAATTAATAGAGCATCTGTTGGTGATACAAGCTTAGCTTTTTCTATCAATCGTAACCAAAATAAAGATTCGCGAAGTTCTTTTAAAGATATTTCCCTTTTATGAATAAAATCCCGTGTACTTTGTGCAGAATGTGATTCTTCATAATTTGCCCCTGAAGAAGAACCTGCACGAAACAATTGTCCATAAACATGCCTCCCTTCAAAAGTCTTGTTAATTTTTTTCCCAAGTTCAATTATTTTGGATGCAAACTCTAAAAATCGTTCTGAGATTTGTTCTCTCATAATACATTATAATTTATGACTCCTAAACATCTGACATTTGACATCTGACATTTGACATCTGACATTTGACATCTGACATTTGACATCTGACATTTGACATCTGACATTTGACATCTGACATCTGACATCTGACATTTGACATACTTTCTTATTGTTCAATAATCATCTGAACACCTTCTATCGCTTTTCTGTGTCCATAGTCCATTATTACGGCAATTGCATATTTTCCGGGTTCTAAATTTACGGGTAAGGTAACTGCGATGATTCTATTATGTCCGGGATAAACAGTAAACTTCTTTCGTTTAAATTTTTGTTCTTTTGCTGTAATAATGTTTGCAACCGAAAGTGAAATTTTAGCATCAATTACTTTATCTCCATCGTTTATTAGTTTTGCTTCAAACTTTCTAAAATCGTCACCTTCTTTTGTAATTTCCTTTAAATCTTCAATTTTTCCGGAATAATTATTATTAGACTTTGGTGATTGTTTAACTAAAACAACTATTCTGGGAACAACAATAATTCCTGTAGCCATATCTTTATCAGCATCAATAGCCGTTTTTTCTTTTGCAACCTGCACATGGATCATGCCCCATTTTGTTCCTCCTTGTGCTTTGGGCACTGTCATAATAACATCAATTTGTTTTGATTCATTTGGATTTAATTCCATAAAAGAAGGATTTACAGTTAGCCAGTTTGCACAAGACCTGTCTGTTGTTCCTACAGGCATAGATTTTTTTGCGCCATTTTCATCAATTATATAATCAGATAACTTTAACTCAAACTTTTGTTTAATGTTTGCATAATTTTTAACAGTAAGTTTTGTGGTTTGAACTGTACCAGATTCTGCTTTGAAATTAATAAGCACTGGTGCTACTTCAAAATCCTGTGGCATAGCAAATAATGAAAACAATACAAGAACGAAAATAATTAAAATTTTAGCCATATTTCTTTGTTGAAAAATTCAAAAACAATCTCAATTTCAATGTAAAAATAATAAAATATATTTGAATAATAAAAATATTTTTATTAATTTTGTAACATATATAAAATTTAACCGTATTAAATAAAACAAACTTTAAAATTTTTAAATCATGAAAAAATTATTATTAATTCCTGTGGCTTTATTAATTTTTCAAATTAGTTTTGGACAGGCAGTAAGAGACAGGAATGTTATTCCTGTTGCAGTAAACCTTAATCAGGTATTAAGGATGACAATTTCTAATGGTGGAAACATTGAATTTACTTTCAACACCATAGATCAGTACAAATTAGGTATTTCCGGAGATCAGGCAACATCTGCTTCTGCCGGAGTAGCAGCTTCCGATCCTATGTATGTAACAGATTTCGTTGTAGCATCGTCTACACGTTGGAATATTACTTATGGAGCAGAACAAGCTACTTTTATTGGAACTGATAATCCTGCTAACACCCTGTTGCTTGACAACGTTGGCTTTAGCATAGTAAACAATGGTGTTCACGTATTTGAAACAGGTGGTGCTCAGGGAACTACTGCTGCAGAAGAACTTTGGAGTGCTCCAACGGCCTCTGCA